>Ga0326735_1000428_pt1 | contig 10413 bp, 8 predicted proteins | sample 37_GP2_1092_FD_207945 | JGI IMG/M metagenome (GOLD analysis project Ga0326735, IMG submission 207945) | Glacier ice microbial communities from Ngari, Tibet, China - 37_GP2_109.2 | ecosystem: Environmental > Aquatic > Freshwater > Ice > Glacier | place: China: Ngari, Tibet | collected 2018-07-31
GAGTCTACCCCGCAAACGGGAAAACCGCGATCGCGCCGCAGCGACGCGCCTGTTTTTGCCCCGCCCTCCACTCGTGCCACCATGAAAACACTGACTTGTCGATAGCGTCATCCCACGTGCCCCCCCTTGCGCCCGATGCAGTCATAATGGCCGCTATTAAATAACGACTGCCGGCGCCGATGACCAACCTCCTCCACGAAATGCTGTTTTGCCAATGCATGCTGATCTGCGAATCATACGATTGCCGCGCATTTTTTGAGTTTGACGAGGTCGCTTGCGAGCCGATGGAAGAGTGGGCTGCAAGGGCCACGGCGGGAGCGGAACGTTGTGGCTGGAAGATCGGCCATACCGGTCTTGTGAAATGTCCGACATGCGCCACCGCGCCGCGTTAGCCATCTGACACTGAAAAATAACCCGGCCGCGATGCGCGCGACCGAAGCTGTCTGCCGCTCCGGACGGGAGGAGCGTCGCGGTGCGGCAGATGGACTGACTGGACGCCAGGCGGCGTCCAGTCAGCTTGCTTGACGCCAGCAAGCCGAGGTCGTTGTCGTCGTCGGCAGAACTGGTATTGCGCTGGCGCAAGGCAAAGCGGGCAACGATCGTGCCAGCGGGAATGGCAACGTTGCAGACCTTGATGGCGGCGGTATCGACCTGGCAACGCAGGCCGCTTTCAGGTTCGCTGAGGAGAGCCCACCTGCAATCAAGGTCACGGCAGCGCCCATGGTCGCGTCTTTCACGCCGCCCTTTGTTGGCTATCATGCGGCCCGTAAAGCCGGTCATCACAGGGAACAGCTTGCTGCCAGATACCTTGTCGCTGCTCATTTCAGCTGGCGCGACAATGGCTTTGCCGATACGCGCCTGGACCGGGCTGCGCACGACGTGGCTGCCGTTGGTCCAGCTCAGGGAGCCAAGCTGCCAGGTGCTGGCCGGCGCGGTGCTGGCGGTCAGCTTGAGCGTAAAGCTGGCGCTGGCGCCGGCCGCCAGCGTTAGGCTGGCCGGCGTGACCGAGGTGCTAAAGCCCGGCACCGATGCGCTGGCGGTATAGGTCGCCAATGCGCCACCGACGTTGGTAACCTTGCGCCGGACAGTGGCGCTGCCTGTCACGCTGGCAACGGTGATCGAAGCCAGGTTCAGGTTGTAGGTTTCGTCAAGCGTGCCGTACAGGGTGCAACCGGTAGCCGGCAACACTGCCGCCCGGTTGACCTTGCACTGATAGGCGACATAGTCGGCCTTGCCTGCGTCGTACACCAGGCCCGGGTTGGTGGCCTTGTTTGGATTGACGTGCCCCCGTCCTGCGCCCATGGCAACAAACCGTTCTGGCCGGTGGTCACGCTCAAGCCGTCGGTGAGGGTCGTGTAAGCGGTCGTCATCAGGGCCGATTTGATGGCGGCCGGCAACCAGCCCGGGTGCGCCTGCCTGAGCAGCATGGCCAGGCAGGCCACGTGCGGGCTGAACATCGAGGTGCCCTGCTACGATTCCCATCGCACCGGCGGCACTAGCGTGCCGGCAACCACGGCGGCATGCTGAGCGACGGTCAGGGCGGGCGTGACGCTGGCAATGATCAGGACGCGACCGATCCCCGGCGCAGCGAAAGCCAGTATTCCAGGTGGCATTGAAAGTAGTAACAGGCGGCCCCGCGGCAAGGCAGGATCGGCTCAGGAAGGGTCGCTTGCGGTGCTGCGCAGCTGGCAGGCGCCTGCCCGGCAGGTGGCACCGGGGTCTTGCAGCATGATGCAGGTCGACACCAGCCCGGCGCTGGTCACCTCGGCGCGCCGCTGTTCGGCGTGGCGCAGCGCCAGTGCCTGCAACTGCGCCGGCTGGGTCAGCGCAGTGGAATACGCCAGGTAGCCTTCCGGCCCGCCACAGGCGCGCGCGCCGATCGCCACGGTCTTGCATTGGCTTGCATCGGCGCAACTGGCACTGGCGACCATCGCGCGAATGCTGGCCAGCAGCGGCGCTGCGCCCTCGCCTCGCGGTGCTGGCGTGGGCGCCGAAGTGGAAGTGGAAGTGGAAGCGGGAGTGCTGCATGCATTCAGCGACAGCAGTAGCAGCAGCAACGGGAACCAGCGCGGGCGCAGCAGATGTTGTCTCATCTGCATATCATCGCGTGCCCCATGCGCGCCGTCAAGCACGGTTCGCTTGCGCCGCTCGAAGCAAAAATTGGCGATGCCATACTTTTTTTGAAACTATTTACGCTACACTGGCCCGACGCACCGTCGTTTTCAGCCAGAAGCGAACGGGCGGACAGAACGACCCGATGGCCGCCTGGCTGGTGCGATCGCCATGTTTTTCTTCCTTTGACAATAAACGCCTGCCTGCCGCGGTGTCGCCGCGATTCAATGGACAACTTTTGGAATGGGAGTCTTACCGTGACTGTTCTTCTATCAAAATTATTCGGGCGAAAAATGTCTTCGCGCGTGTTGTGCAATACCTTGCTTGCGTTGTCGCTGACAACGACCATCGGCATCGCGCAAGCCGGCAAGCCTCCGCCGTATACCTACTCATCGGTGGGCAACCCGGCAGTCGCACCCAGCGTCAGTCCGGTGCAACCTTATCCATCGTATGTATTGATGGGCGGCGGCCCCGATGTTGACGAGGCGTTCCGGTGGATGATCCGGCAGGCGGGCATCAAGCCCGGCACGGGCGGGCGTCTGGTGGTGATTCGCGCCACGGGCGACGGCGCCTACAATCCCTACATTTACTACAGCAGCGCAGCTTCCTCGACCGCTTCGGCCGACATCGTCGATGGCTGGGTCGGCGGTGCGTCTCTGGGGCTGACGTCGGTCGAGACGCTGGTCGTTCCAAGTATTGCCGCAGCAAACGACGCTTTCGTCAATACCGTCATCGGGCGCGCCAATGCGGTCTGGATTGCCGGCGGGGACCAGAGCGATTACATCAAGTTCTGGAAAGGCCAGGCGCTTGAAAGAACCCTTGGTACGTTAATGAGAAACAACGTCCCGGTCGGTGGCACCAGCGCCGGACTGGCTGTGCTGGGGCAGTTCGACTTCGCCGCGCTGAGCGGCACCGTGACGTCGGCCCAGGCATTGAGCAACCCCTACAACAAGTACATGACGCTCGATCCGGCTCCCCTGAGCACGTCTGGCGGCTTCATCGCCTCACCCGCATTGGCCAGCACCATCCTCGATTCGCACGTCGACACGCGCGACCGCCTGGGACGTCTGGTCACCTTCGTGTCGCGCCTGGTGGCGAATTACCCGGGTTCAGGTTCCCAGCAGTTCGGATGCACCGGTGGCGTGCTTGGCAATCAAGCCGCCAGGGGAATCGGCGTGAGCGTGGAATCGGCCTTGCTGGTGAACTGGGACCCGGTGAACGCCCATTACACGGGCCGGCGCGTGACCAACCCGGCGCCGGCCAGCGAAGCTGCCGTCTATTTTGTCAACCTGACGCAGGGTCCAACCCTGTGCGCTGCCGGCAAACCGCTGACGGTTGGCGCATCATCGGTACAGATTCGAAAACTGGCCGACTCGGGCACAAGCATCAATCTGTCGGACTGGTCGGCTTTTCCGATCCATCGCTCGGTCGGTGTGAGCGCCGGCGTCATGTCGCCCGATCCGTATTAACGCACATCAAAATTAGAACATGAAGCTGCGGTAATGCTCGGCGGCCGGCGCCGCCGTCCCGTCGCTCAAGGGATTGAAACGCAGCAACTCGCGTGCCCGCGGCGGCAGCGCCTCGAGCACCGCGCGCGGCACGTCGATATGGACTTCGGGGCGCATCAGCCACGAACGGCTGTAGCCGATCACCACCATTGGGCGCGCCGTGTCGCTGCGGTTGGGCGTGCCGCGGTGAATCGCACGCACGTCGCGAATCATCACATCCCCCATTTTCATCAGGATCGGCTCGAGCGCCAGTTCGCCCGCTTCGATCAGCGCCAGCGCCTGTGTGCGCTCGAGGTGCTGGGTGCCGCGGGTGGTCTCGAACGGGCCGTTTTCCGCCGTCACGTCGCACAGCGGGAAGTTGACGGCCAGCTGGAACGGCGGCGTCGCCAGCGCGGTCTCGGGGAACAGATAATCGCTGTCGCGGTGCAGCGGCTGGTAGTCGGAGCCGCGCAACGGCGTGTCGGCGGCCAGCTGGCACATCACCGGTTGCGGGCCGACCAGCAAGTCGACGATGGCGACGATGTCGGGATCGGCGAACACGGCCGGGTCGGCAAAGACGCCGGAAAACGGCAACGTCAGGTAGTGGCGGTGGGCGCCGCGGTTCTGCTCCGGATCGCCCGCCAGCTGGGCGGCGAGCAGCGGCGCAAAAGCGCCAGCCCACTGGCCAATCAGCCCGGCGCTGAAATGCCCGGGCAGGACGGCAATGCCATCCTCGCGCACCTGGGCGGCAAAACGTTGATGATCGAGGGTGTCGTAGCGGGTCATGGCGGTCCCGTAAGTGAAGTGAGAATGCAGCCAGCAAGGAGGAAAATACCAATGAGTGTCAAACAATTTTTCGTTCGAGTCAATGTATTCGTGCCCGATAGCGTCACGCCGGCGAACCTGTCGCGGTCAACCGTGTTGATGGTCATCAACAACCTGAGCGGTGCGAAGGTGTCCGATCAGACGCGCATTCGCGCTGCCGGATTGTCGATATAATCACGCCCGAGCGACGATAATAATAAAATAAATCGTTCATACGATGTTTTTGCAACCCTGGCAGACAAGACAATGGCAATAGCATACAAGTGGCAATTTTCCCCGCGCTTTCGCCGCAATGCCTTCGGCTGGAAATCGCAACCGCCCATCCAGCGCATCAAGGAAGCGCTGGCCGAAATCAAGGCGGCGGCCAGAACGGACGCTGTGCTCGGGGCCGATGGCGCCGTGCTGTTTCTCAAAAAGCTGGCGCCGGCGATCGCGCAGGTTGACAGTTCCTCGGGCAGCATTGGCAGCGCCGTGAACCGCGCCATCGACACGCTCGTGCCAATCATTGCAAAGGCAAACGCGGTGCGCGCGGTGCGAGAAAAATGGCTCGACCGCTTGTTTCAAGCCCTGCAGGACGACGACATGCCTTACCTCGAGTACCTCGGGGAGTTCTGGGGCGTGCTGTGCGCCACGCCGGAGCTTGCATCCAGTTGGGCCGACGACCTGGCGCCGACGGTGGCAACGATGTGGGACCATTGCGCAAGCACCGCACCTGCCGCGCGAGACTGTCTTGCGTGACCTGGTTGCAAGCCAGCCAGGCCAGGAGGGCAAGTGGTTCGCCGCGGCCAAGGATGCAGGCTTTTTCGAACTGGCGATTGAACTGGCGAATCGCAGCCCGGCTGACCCGCGGACACTGACCCGCGCGGCACGCGACCATGCTGTCGGACGGCCCGAGTTTGCGCTGGCGGCCGGTTTGACGGCGCGGCGCGGCATTGCCAATGGATGGGGCCATGACATCACCGGCGCCGACGTCCTGGACGCTTACGCGGCCGTGATGGCGGCGGCCAGCGCTGCGGGTGTGGCGCCGACTGCAATCAACGCCGATATAAGAACGCTGGTTGCGCAAGGCGGCAGTAATGGGGCGTTTGTCGGACGGGTATTGGAGCGACCGTTGTCGGCGTCATTATCGGCGTCATTATCGGCGCATGACACCTGAGGCGCCGGCAAAACGCCGGCCTGCCTCATGGAGTTCATTCAAGGATAAAGTCGGCTCCTGCTCAAGTTGCTGGCGGATGCGCGTCGCCAGCGGCACATGGGTCAACAGCTGCTACCCGAAAATTTCCGTAACACCTCAAAAACCCGGGGCAAGCGTGCATTGGCATACGTGACTTCCCGTGCCCCAACGTTGTCCTCGCGGAAGCGCGGAAACGAGGAACCCATTTTTGCGAACAGTCGGGCCTGCCTCTGAAACGACTGCCGGCCATGCCGCATCACTGCTCGAAAAAAATGGAATTCCCGCGTGCGCCAGAATGATGGATCTGCTTTTGGCGGTGTGGCGATGCCGCCGACCAATAGGGGAAAATTTTTTAATTCAGAACTGTATTTATGACTGGAAAATTACAACCGGTCGGAACGGTGCGGCAAGCGCAACGACGGCGGCGCGCAGCACATTGGCAAGTGCGCCGACGAAAAAACCACGACTGTGCGTGGTTCAGACTCGCTGCGCTGTCACCGCGGTCACCAATTGCGCGCGCGAAGGCAGAGCCGGAAGACCGGCCCTGGCACCGTCAGCCGGTGCGCGTTACGCTACCCCGAGACGGCTGCGCGCATCGGCCAGCAACGCCGCATCGTAGGGATGCAGGTTTTCCAGAAACAGCATCTCGGCCTGCGCCGGGTCGTCCAGGCACATCGCCAGCATGACGGGACCATCGTCCTCGACGCCGAGAAAATCCTTGCTCCAGCGATTCTTGCGATGGGCGCGCAATACCTCGCAGCCAAGTTCCGCCAGCGGTACGGCAACGCCGGCGGCCACGGCTGCTTGCTGCCATTCATCCCAAAATGCCAAGTTTGTCGCGAGTTCGTTCATGTCAATCCAAAAAAGTAAAAATGCAAAGTAGCACTGCGGCGAACTTTACTATCGATGACGGTTTTTATCAATCAGACTGGACGGCGCCGCATGGCGCCAATACACTGCGCGGCTGCCTGAAAGCGCCGCACGCGCCACCATGCGCACGGAAAAGCAATGTTTTCCCGCCAGAGATGGCAAGATACCGCATGCCTGCATACCCGCAAGTCCCTATGCTTCATTCACCTTTTCCGGAACTGTCATGACCAAACCCGACGTCCCGCGCTTTATTCCGAAGGCGATCGATCCGACCGCCGAACAGATCGCCATTCAACGATCGAAAAGCAAAGTCGTCATCATTGAGGCCAATGCCGGCGCCGCCAAGACCACCACGCTGGCGCTGCGCATCGGCGAAGCCATCGCCCGCGGACTCGATCCGGAACAGGTCCTGGCGCTGACGTTTACGCCCGAGGCGCGCGACGTGCTTAAAAGGCGCCTGGTGGACATTGGCATTCCCCATGCGACGGTGGCACGGCTGCGGGTGGCGACGTTCGAGGAGTTTTCGATCCAGTCGCTGGAAAAGATTGAACTGCGCAAGGTGCCGTCGATCGCCCACATCAAGGACTTGAAATTCTACGTCGATGCGGCGCTGCAAAACGTCAGCGACAACTATATCGGCAAGCTCGAGTTTCTGGTAACCGACACCTCGACGCTGGCGCTCAGCCAGTTTTTCCACGCGCAGCTCGAATTGAAGGCGACCATGCGCCTGCAAAGCGATGTCGAAGGCCGCAGCGACGACGACATCAGCGACGCGCTCGGCGCGCCATTTTCGACCTGCCTGGCGATCATCGAATATGAACGCATCCGCCTGGGGCGCGACAACGAAGTGCTGTTTCGCGGGCAGTTCGACGCCACCTACGATCTGGCCTGCATGCTCGATGCGGATCCATCCGTGCTGCCTCTGCTGCCGCGCTATCGCATCATCCTGTGCGACGAGCTGCACGACCTGAACGAAGCGTCGTTCCATCTGCTGCGCCACCTGATCGATCCGCAATACAGTTATTTTATCGGCGCCGGCGACAGCGACCAGGTGATCCACTCCCGGCTTGGCGCCAGCGAAGCGTTCATGCGCAGCCGCTTCGGCGCGCAGTATCGGGCATCGGTGACGGCGTATCCGCTCACGTTCAGTTTTCGCCACGGCCCGCACCTGGCGTACGCAGTGGCGGCATTCAAAAACAAGCCGGTCGACTCGCTGCTGACGTTGCGCACCGAGCTGCACCAGCGCCATTATGTTGATGCCGATGATGCCGATGATGCCGAGCACGTCAGCTGTGCCGATCAGGTGGTAAAAAGCGTGCTGCAATGGCAGCAATCCGGCCACGCGCCAAACGGCTGCACGATTCTGATGCGCGAACCGCACCAGTCGATCGCGATCGAAAATGCGCTGATGCACGCCGGTATTCCTTACCGCACGCTGGAAATGCCGCGCTATCTCGAGCGTGAAGAAATCCTCTTCCTGCGCGGCCTGATCGCCATCGCCCTGAACAACTTTGCCGCCACCGACAAAGGCAAGCGGGGCGCCGTCTTTGACGCCGTTGCGACCTTTGCCGAAGTGAGCTTTGCGGGCGATGAAGACGCTGGCCAGTTGCGGCAAGCGGTGATCGACGAACCGGTCGCGTTGAACTGGCTGTTTTCCGGCCGGGTCGACCAGCGCGGCGCCAGAGACGTGGCCAGCAAGGTCAGGACAGTGGTAGATCGGCTGCAAGTGGCCACCAGCAGCCAGCCGGCCGATCACGTGCTGGGCGAGCTGCGCCAGCACCTTACCGGTTTGCTCGAGTTCGTCAATGGAGAGGCGCCGCACAAGGCCGATCCCACCCTCGCCCGCGCCTTGAACGAGGTTGAGCAACAGGTGACGACGATGACCGACTACCTGGAACGCAACGTCATGGCCGTGGCCGCCGAGCCGCTGCTGCACGCGCTGCGCAATAATCTGCTGACGCTGCTGTCGTATCTCGATCAGCTGGCAGCCGGCGACGTCAAGCAGCGCATGGCGAACGTGGTGACGTACATGCGCAAGCTCGACCCGGAGACCCGCGCCGATGTCGTGCTGCGCCACATCTGCGCGTTGATCAGAATCGAAGACCTTGCCAAACGGCTGTATGTGCATCCGCACGCGGCGCGCGTGGTGACGAAATCGATCGCCGGTTTTATCGGCGCGGCAGAACAATTGCAGCTCAACCTGCGCCAGTTTTCCGAATGGCTCGCCACCGCCGACAAGGCCGGTTCGGTCAAAAAAGACAGGCAGTGCGTGCAGCTCGATTGCGTGCGCAATGCCAAGGGCAAGCAGTTCGAGCACGTCATCCTGCCGTATCTCGAACAGGGCGAATTCCCCTTCGACAGGGCCGATCGGAAGGAAGAGGACAACCTGTTTTATGTCGCAGTCACGCGCGCCATCTCGGCCCTGACGCTGATCAGTCCGAAAAATGCCGCTCTGCGCAGCGTCTTCATCGAGCGCATGAATATCAGCGGCACCAGGGCGCGCGCCGAATCTGCGGTGGAGCGCAATGCAAATCACGGCCGCGCCGCTGCCCGCACCGAATTCAAGGCCAGCGGCGCCGACTGGGCGCTGGCCAGGACGCAGGGTGCCCACTGGGACGTTACGAGAAAGGTGTTTTATTTGAAAGACGGGCAAGACCCGGCGCCCTTTGCACGCTGGATCGGGCACGAGCGGGATTGACGCCATGACCATGGTTTGATGCCATGAATTGAGGCGGTGGATTGACGCCACGGATTGACGCAGGGGCGGCACTGGCCTCGGCCACCCATGCCACCAGCGTGCCCGGCGAAACCGCGACACCGCAAGGTCGTACACGTCATGGATGAGTTCAGCTGCACGCATACGGCAGCATCTGGCCTGGCGTCGGATGCACGCCCAGTGCGCGCGCGTTGAAACCACATTGGACCGATCCGCTTACGCAGCGGGAAAAATAGCTGATTTGCAATTTCCCGCGTAGGCAAGCGCCAGAGCGTGATGCTCGGTGACATGGAAAGTGACGGTCGGCACACAGGTCACCTGCGGCGATCTCATGCCTGCTGACAATTCGATGCCGTTTGAAAGCGGGCGTCCAAGACGGAAAAACAGTTCCCATTGCATACGTACGCCGATTTTTATCTGGCTGCTGCATCCAAACACAACGAATCCGTGTAGTACTTCTGTCAGGATGCTACTGCCAAGTACAGAGAAGTAACCATAATCGGAATCAACAGATGCATTGCACGCAAGACAACTGCACTCGGTTCCGTATTGGCAATATTGACAACTTTGATTTTTAATTGACAGCGCTTAACACCTTTCTTTCAAGGAAGGCGGCGCTTTACAGGAGAACTTCATGAACAAGTATTTACGTCCGGCCATTCTGGCCATACTTACTGCCGCAACGTATTCAGCCCATGCAACCGGCGACGACAATCGCTATGGGGGCAACGGGCGCGGGGGCAATGCAACTAGCTGCGAAGGCGGCGATGGCAATAGCAGGCGCAATTCGAATTCTCTGCAGGTAGTTGGTCTGACCGAGGATCAGCGGCTCGTTTGCTTTAATGAAAACAAGCCTGGTGAGGCGCGCAACATTGGTGCCGTAAATGGTTTGATGATGGGCGACGTTCTGGTTGGTATCGATTACCGAGTGCAGGATGGCAAACTGTACGGCGTCAGCAAGAGCGGCGGCGTCTATATGCTTGATGCGCGCAATGCCTACGCCAAGAAAGTCAGTCAGTTGACGGTGGCGCTAGAAGGCACTTCCTTTGGCGTTGACTTCAATCCTGCCGCCGATCGGCTGCGCGTGGTCAGCGACACCGGCCAGAACCTGCGTCATAACATCAACATGAACGGCGTAACTTTGGTAGACGATCCGCTCGATTACCCGCCACCCACGATGCTCAACAGCATCGGTCCAAATGCAATTGGCGTCACCGGTTCTGCCTATA
>Ga0326735_1000429_pt1 | contig 10408 bp, 5 predicted proteins | sample 37_GP2_1092_FD_207945 | JGI IMG/M metagenome (GOLD analysis project Ga0326735, IMG submission 207945) | Glacier ice microbial communities from Ngari, Tibet, China - 37_GP2_109.2 | ecosystem: Environmental > Aquatic > Freshwater > Ice > Glacier | place: China: Ngari, Tibet | collected 2018-07-31
TAGTTGGCGGTCATCCAGGCCAGCGTTGTCTTCATGACCCAACGGTCGATCACGCCGATCTGCCCGCTGCTTTCAGCGGCGCCGATGATGCGGTCAGCAGAGATGACGCTGCCATCGCGATCGCGCATGCGCAGCAGCACCTCGAAATTAAGCGACGCCGACGGCGTCTTGAGCGACATGATCGGCTGCATTTCAACGAACAGGCAGTCCAGGGCGCTGCCGCTTGCCAGCCGTTCGACCAGGTCCAGTTCGGCTTGGCGCTTCATGAAGGCGTCGGCGTTTTTCTCGTACACCACCAGGCCGCTGTTGAGGCCGGCTTTGGCTTCGCGGCAAGCCCGGTCGGCGCTCGACAAAGCGTCCTTGAGCAACAATTGCCCAGCCACTTCGATCAGGCCGACGGAGACGCGCACGTGAAACGCCTTGTCGCCGATGCGGTACGCCGCTTCGCTGATGCTGCTGACAATGCCGCGGCAGTCGTGGGACGCCCGCGCCATGGTGGTATCGGGCATGACGATGACAAATTCGTCGCCGCCGACCCGGCCGATGCAGTGCCGGTCGGTGAGCATGTCGGACATCCGCGCGCACACCTGCTTCAACACCTCGTCGCCGACGGCGTGGCCATACAGGTCGTTGATGAGTTTGAAGCGGTCGAGGTCGAGATACGCCAGCGCCAGCGGCTTGCCCTCGGATAGTTCGACCAGCGCATGCTGGTAGATTTTTTCAATGCCGCGCCGGTTGCACACCTTGGTCAGCGGATCGTTATGGGCCATGAAACGCAGGTCTTCGATGGCCTTCGACCTTTCGGTGATGTCCTGCAGCGAGCCTTCGATCTTGCCGCGCGCAAGCGTGGCCCGGATCAGAAAGCGCTTGCCGTCATCGACGTCAGGCGTCTTGTGACCGTTGATCTCAAGTTCACCATCCGCTTGCGTCTGCACCAGGGCGCGCAACTGCTGCCAGGCCTCTTCGTTGAAATACGCGCCCCACGAGCTCGGCGGCGCCTGCTCGCGGCCCCCCATCATGGCAAGCAGGGCCGGATTCTGGCTCAGGAAATTGCCATGCAAATCGAGCGTGAACAGACCGATGGGCATGGCTTCATACGTGTGTTCCAGTTCAGCCTGGGCGTCGACCTTTTGCTTGTGTTCCTGCCGCATTTGCTCGGCAATGGCGAGGGCCGCCAGCAAACTCGACGACAGTGCCGCGGTGACGCTGTTGATCGAGCCGATCAGGCCCGTGAAGCCGAAGGCGGCGGCAATCACTTCGGACATGCTGGCAAACAGGGTGATGCAGATCGAGGCGCCATACCAGATCGCCACCGGCGAGCGCGTCAACAACAGGATACGAACGAGGAAAAACAGCAGTACGCCGATGTTCAGGCCGGCGGCAACCCAGATGACGGGCAAGAACATCTTGTACGAAATGACGAGCGACAACGCCAACAGCGGCACACAAGTCCACTGCGCAAGTCTGAGCAAGCCGGTGTATCCGACTTTCGCCAGTTCTTCCTTGAACAGGGTGCGAAACAGCGTGATCGTCAATACATAATAGATGGCCAGCGTGAGCGAGCGGCCATGCGCGGTCCACGCGTGCGGCACCGTCATCCCCAGCCACTGGACGTCCCAGCCGACCGACAGTGCGGCCACCCGCAAATTGACGACCAGCCAGGCAGCAAACATCACATACATGCTGTTACGGTTGATCACTGCCGTCACCAGCATGAAGATCGCCAGCACCAGCAACCCGCCGTCCAGCAAGCCGGCGTTGCGGTGATACTCCTGCGCTGCAACCCGTAATTGCGCGGCCGGCCATGCAAACGCCGTCAGGCGTGCCGGTCCGACAAAGCTGGCGCGGCACAGCACCTGGCGCGGGGCAGCGAGCGCGCCAAGCGTGAGCGCAAACCCCGACCGCATGACGCCGATGCTGCCAGTGGCACGCTGGCGGTCGGCGTCGCCGAGCAACGCCAGCGTGTCGGCATCCCAGCAAGCAGTGTCGATCGCGTGCCTGGACGGAAACTCGGCCATGACGGGCGCATTACCGTCACCCGGTGTGGCGAGAACGCCGAACTGGAACCAGACCGGCTGTTCGGAACGATCCGTATCGAACTGTTGCAAAGTTGGCTGGCCGGCAAGCAGGCGCCGCGCCTCGGCCGGCGCCAGTGCCTGGCCCGACTCTTCGACGATGCGCAAGTCAAGCGGTTTGGCGGGGGAGTAAGGAAAAAAAGGTTGCCATGTTGACAATGCAATGATGGTTGCCAGCGCAAGCAAGCCAGGCATGGCGTAAGCTGCCAGAACGTACAGCACCCGGTCGAGATACGGGCCTAGATTCTTTGACATGTTATCCTCACGGAAACTGTCCTTGCCACCAGTGGATTACATCCACTGCGCTCAGCCAATACCGCAAGGTTTTGACCCCAGGCGTTCGCTGCATCCCATCCTGTCACGGGCACATCCGTAGGAGCGTGGCGGAATGTCGATGATCGCACAGGAGAATATTACTCCGGTTTCCTCGATTTCATGGGGAGAAATTCAACGACGCCCGACGTCCGGGCGTAATTTTGCAGCCCGACAAGTATTGACGTGCAGGCTGCAACGGCACCCTCGCCGCTGTGGCGCCTCAGGCGTGAGCGTAATGCGCCATCGGCGCACGTGGGCCGCGAACGTGCATTGTTCTGGATAGCGCAGTTGCGCGCCGGGTCGAGATACCGCTCACTCGCAAATCAATATCCGGATGGACCGTATTGAAAATGAACCCGTACATCGGATGGTTTGCTTCTGCCCAACGCGCTTGCGCTGTTGCAATCTCGAATTGCATCACGCGGTGCGGTATGTTGTCGACATGGTGCACCGGAATGTAGCCCATTCCCGGATAAACATCGTCAAACAGCAGCCGGTCGTACTGGCGGTCGACGGGCGCGCGCGCCGTGATCACCATCCACTCGATGTCGTTGAGCTGGCAATACTGAAAATACGCCTTGAACAGCATCGACTTCACCAGCCGCCCGACTTTTTCTTTTGTCACCCCAAGACGCGCCGCTTCCGCCAGGCGCCGCGTGGCGAGCCATTGCGGCAGCGCCAGCGACGCTTCCAGTTCGAGCGGCTTGGCGCAATTGGTCTGAATACGCATGGTGCCAAGGGGCGAACCGTCGACCTTCGAGGTGGCCAGCAGCACAACGGCGCCGTCGTCGAAGTCCTGCGATTCGGCGACCTGCAACGTTTCAGCAAAACCCGGCACATGACGCGCATAGGCCCCATGACGCACGGCGACGGCCTGCTCCAGCTCGCTCGCATTGCGGACAATCCGGATCGTGAAGGGCAAGCGTTCAAGCGTCGTTTCGGCTGGCACGAGCGGCAACTCGGGCATCGCCATGTGCGCCGCATGGACGGGGCGGACAGTTGCCGAGAGATTGTGCTGGTTCATGGGCTTACTCCTGAAAAATACTTGGCGATGTGCATCCTGCATCCGCACACGACCTAAAATGTAGATCAGCGGAAACTGCTTTGAAGCAATATACCGAGCACTTGTTTGATCCATGTCCAAGAGCAGAGGCGATAAATACCCCCAATCTTTCAGAAGCCAAAGAGACAACGTGGGATCAAGGATAAGGAACGGGCATCACGTTTGCCGGATGCGGCCGCGTCACCGCAACGGCCGAACGCGCGCCATCTCCCGCGGCAGAAGCCGAAAAAAGACTCAATATTGTTTTGATTGAAACTTGACTTCGGCTACCATATGGACGATGTGTCCGTCCACGGCAATGCCCATTGTGTCAATGCGGGAAGCCGCAATGCGTGCTGGTGTCGAAGCGTGGGCGGTACTCGCTGCCCGCCTCACGCGTTTCTGGCAGAAGCGTTCTGCACTAGCACTGCACGTTTCTGCCGCAACCGCACAGGAATTCATTCAATACCAACTGGAGTTCTACCATGACAAAAGAAGTTGTTGTCCTCAGCGCAGTGCGTTCCGCCATTGGCGGTTTTGGCGGTTCGCTGTCGACGATGGAGCCGGCCGAGCTGGCCGGTATCGTGATGAAGGAAGCCATCGCCCGCTCCGGCGTCGAGGCCGCGCTGATCGGCAACGCCGTCGTCGGCAACTGCATTCCGACCGATTCGCGCTACGCCTACGTCGCGCGGGTGGCGGCGGTCCAGGCCGGGCTGCCAATGGATTCGATTGCCTTGCAAGTGAACCGCTTGTGTTCATCGGGATTGCAGGGGATCGTGACGGCAGCGCAAAACATCATGCTGGGCGACTTCGACTACGGCATCGGCGGCGGCGTCGAAGTGATGTCGCGTGGCGGTTACATGATGCCGGCATTGCGCAGCGGCGCGCGCATGGGCGACGTCCAGGCGATCGACATGATGGTCGCCGTGCTGACCGACCCGTTCGGCGTCGGCCACATGGGCGTCACCGCGGAGAACCTGGCTGCCAAGTGGAACATCTCGCGCGAGCAGCAGGATGCGTTTGCGGTCGAATCGCAACGGCGTGCCGCCGTCGCCATCGCCGAGGGCCGCTTCAAGTCGCAGATCGTGCCGATCGTGCAGCAGACTCGCAAGGGCGAGGTCGTGTTCGACACCGACGAGCATGGCAAGGCCAGCACGACGATGGAATCGCTGGCCAAGATGAAACCGGCGTTCAAGAAGGATGGCACCGTCACCGCCGGCAATGCGTCCGGGATCAACGACGGCGCCGCCTTCTTCGTGCTGGCCTCGGCCGATGTCGCCGCCAAGGCCGGCCGCACGCCGCTGGCGCGCATCGTTTCCTACGCCGTCGCCGGGGTGCCGAACGAAATCATGGGCGAAGGCCCGATCCCGGCGTCGAAACTGGCGCTGAAAAAGGCCGGGCTGACGTTTGGCCAAATGGACGTGATCGAATCGAACGAAGCGTTCGCCGCCCAGGCCATCGCCGTCAACCGCGCGCTGGAACTGGACCCGGCCAAGACGAATCCGAACGGCGGCGCGATCGCGCTCGGTCACCCGGTCGGCTGTTCGGGCGCGGCCATTGCGACCAAGGCAATCCACGAACTGCACCGCACCGGCGGGCGCTACGCGCTTGTCACGATGTGCATCGGCGGCGGCCAGGGCATTGCGGTCGTTTTCGAGCGCCTTTGATGGCGGCACGGCGCCGGCCGTAGCCGGCGCCGTGATTGAACATTCTTGTGCCGGTGGTTCGATTTTCGAACCGGGCCACCAACAACATCGTTCACGCAACGCCCACTGATGCAAGTGGGCGTTGTCGTTTCTGGGCTTTGCAGTCCTCGGCTCCGGTCCATTTCCGGCACGTGTTCCCGGCAGCCATTCTTGGCTGCGACTAAATGCCTCCAACACTCGCCCCTTCCCGCAGCTATGGCAATTTACGAGAAGCTGATGTGTATTCTCCTGCCGCCGGGCCACGCAGGCGTCCGCAGCTGTCAGGATGCGCAGTTTCTCGGCCTTGGAAAATCTACGGCGTTTGGCCGTTGCGACCACCTCAGGAGCAGGACGAGCGTCTGTAATATTTGAAATTTCTGCTTTCGGTTGTGCATAATTGGATTTTACCGCCGTACTCTAAATTAGTTGAGCAAGTGTCTCAAGTTATATTGGCACAGGGGAAGGCGAAGGCCGCGCGCGCCGGCATGGCGCCCTCTTCCGGGTCCGGCCCCTGCTGCATTAGGCCGACCAGGCGCCTGTTGCTGGCCACCTCGCGCCCGTCCACCGAGATCGTCCGGATCAGGTCGGCGCCGCGCGGACAGCAACGACATGGCGGCTCTCTTGAAATCAAGCGGAGCTTCGATCTTATGCGAGCGCCCCGCTGGAAAATTCACTTTCTGGAAAGAATCATGGAACTGATTGGATAGCGTCAGCCAGTTGGGGGCTGCCAGCTGGGGGCTTCCAATGATGACTCGACGCCGATCCTGCACCCGGCGTCCTGCGCATGCGGCTTGAACCGCGGTCCGCGCAGCAGCCCGATCTGCCGAGACAGCCGCTGCCAGCCGGTGTAATATCGAAACACCATGCACCTCCGGCAAATTAAGACACGGCGGCCTTGAATTGAAGCATGATGGCGGTTTCCATATCGTTAAAAAATACTCAATGTTTCTGCTACACAACCTCTGGTATGGCGCCAAGCTGAGACCGTTATCGACGCCGGTGCGCTACGCATTCGCATTGGCACTGTTTGGCTTTGGTTTGGGTGGACGCTTCGCCCTGATTGGGCTGCTGCCGCCGACCGGTTTTCCGTTTCTGACCTTTTTTCCGGCCGTGATGCTCACCGCGTTCGTGGCCGGACTGTGGCCCGGCGTGCTGGTGGCACTGCTGAGTATCTGGGCGGCCTGGTTTTACTTCATCGTGCCGTCCGGGGACGCCGGGATGAGCAGCGGCGACCTGATTGCGCTGGCGTTCTTTTCGCTGATCCTGCTGATCGACTGCCTGGTGATCCACCTCATGACGGCGGCCGTGGCGCGCGCCCGCTCCACCGGTGAAGAGCTGGTGCGCAATGAAGCCCGGCTCCAGGCGCTGGCCGACAAGCTCCAGCAGGCGGACCTGCGCAAGGATGAATTTCTGGCCATGCTGGCGCACGAACTGCGCAACCCGCTCGCGCCGATTGCGGCTGCGGCCGATCTGCTCGGCATGGGCGTTTTGGGCAGCGACGATGTGCGCAAGACGAGCCAGATCATCGCGCGCCAGGTCAGACACCTGACCGGGATGATCGACGACCTGCTCGACGTCTCGCGGGTCACACGCGGGCTGGTGCGGCTCGAACAGCAGCGGCTTGACGCGGCGCGGGTGGTGACGGAAGCGGTCGAACAGATTCGCCCCTTGCTGGACCGGCGACGGCAGCATTTTTCATTGCGCAACGATGCCGGCGAGGTCTTCGTGCTGGGCGACCAGAAGCGACTGGTGCAGGTCGTGGCCAATCTGCTCAACAACGCGGCCAAGTTCACCCCCGAGGGCGGCAGCATCGAGCTGGCGCTCGCACTGGCAAACGGCCAGCTCCGGCTGACGCTGACCGATGACGGCGCCGGCATGGCGCCCGACTTCGTCGAGCAGGCATTCGAACTGTTCGCCCAGGGCGAACGCGCCTCCGATCGCTCGCAGGGCGGGCTGGGGATCGGCCTGGCGCTGGTGCGCAGCCTGGTCGAACTGCATGGCGGGCAGGTGTCGGCCGCCAGCGAAGGCCTCGGCAAGGGCAGCCGTTTCACCGTGTGCTTGCCGTGCCTGTCGGACGAGGCGCACACGCCCGCCGCGCAGCGCGAGCCGGGCGCAGCGCCAGGCGCCGCGCCCGGCCTGAAGGTGCTGATCGTCGACGACAATGTCGATGCGGCCGACATGCTCGGCATGTTCGTCGAATCGCTGGGCCACCAGGTCGTCATCGAGACCAGTTCCAGGGGCGCGCTGGAGACCGCGGCACGGATGCTGCCGCAGGTCTGCCTGCTCGACATCGGCTTGCCCGAAATTGACGGCAACCAGCTGGCGCGGCACTTGCGAACAAGGCTGGAAAACGCCGCCCCGGTGCTCGTTGCAATCAGCGGCTACGGGCGCGAGCAGGATCGCATCACGACCATGCAGGCTGGCTTCGATCATTACTTTGTCAAACCGGTCGATACCGTCCAGCTCAAGAACCTGTTGAGCGCGATCGACAGCGCGGCCGCGGCGCTGACCACTGGCTGACGCCGCAAGTGCTGCGCCAGGGCGCTTCAGCTGCATGACGGCGCCAATGAAGCACGCCGCCCCAATCACCGATCACCGGTCAGGCAACTCTACCGTAGGGCATGATGATCGGTGGCGCGCTTGGCGCCAGTGCTTGCAGGCGCTTGTAGAGCGCCCGTGTCTCGAGCAGGTTCCAGATGCGCAGCATGGTCTCGATCGTATCGAACGGCTTGGTCAGAAAATCCTTCGCCCCCAGCGACAGTGCGCGGCGCCTGGCCTCGCTGGTGGCGTCAGCGGTAACGACCAGCACCGGCCGGTAGTCATATGGGTCGCCGCGCCGTTTCAGCTGCTCCAGCACCGCATAGCCGTCAAGCTCAGGCATCATCAGATCCAGCACGATCAGGTCGGGATCGAACGCCGCATACAGGTCCAGCGCCTTGTGCGCATCCGTGGTGCCCACCACGTGCATGAATCCTTCGCGTGCCAGCAAGTCCTCCAGCAGCCGTAAATTGGCTGGCTGGTCGTCGATGATCAGCACCCGCGACGAAAGGAGATCCTCTTCGTTCATTGCATTATCCTGTCGAGTAGTTCAAAAAATTCCGGTACGTTCAGCGGCTTTCTCAAGTAGCCGGCCGCATCCGCCGGCGGCGGATCGACGTCCGTTCCCAGTATCACGAGCGGCAGCCCGGCCAGCACGGCATCGTTGCGCAGCACCGTCAACGTCGCCTGGTCGGCCAGGTCAGGATCGAGCAACAGGATATCCGGTACGTGCTGCCGCACCAGCGCCACCCCCTCGGCGGCAGTGCGCGCGGCGACCAGGGTCCAGTTGGATCGCCGCATGATCAGCGTTTCGATCAACACCAGGCTGGAGGCGTCGCTGTCGACGCACAGCACCGTGCGCGCAGGGCCGGCCCGTTTGTCGGTACCAGCAGACAGCGCCACCGGCAGTTGCGCCGCCGCCTGCCCTGGCGGTGCCGAACGTGGCAGCAGGAGCGTGAACACACTGCCCTTTCCCGCTGCACTGTCGGCGGCAATGCTGCCGCCCATCGCCTGCGCCAGCGAGCGCGACACGGCAAGGCCCAAGCCGACGCCCTCGGTTGTTCCATGCTGGGCGCCCAGGCGATCGAATGGCGTAAACAGCCGGTTTTTCATGTCGACGGCGATGCCGGCGCCATCATCTGCAATGGCGATGGCAACCATGTCGCCCTGGGCGGCAGCTGCGATGCGCACCTGCCCACGCGCGCCGTTGTACTTGATGGCGTTGGACAGCAGGTTCAGCACGATCTGCGTGAACCGCTGGCGGTCGGCCTGCACCGAAAGCGAGCCGCACTCACCTGGCGCTTGCAACTGCACATGGTATTGACTGGCCAGCGGCGTCAACAAGGCGAGCGCTTCCAGCAATACCGGCGCCACCGGCACCGCAGACGCGGTAACGGCCAACTGCCCGGCCTCGATGCGGGCGACGTCCAGCAGGTCGTCGATCAGCGACAGCAAATGTTTTCCCGCCCGGATGATGTGGGCGACATGCTGCGGGTTCTGGTCGGTGCTCTTGTTCGTTTCCAGCAATTGCGCAAAACCCAGAATGGCATTTAGCGGCGTGCGCAGTTCATGGCTGGTGCGCGACAAAAATTCTGTCTTGGCGACGCTGGCCGCCTGTGCCGCAGCAGCACGGTTCGCCAGCAGGAAACTGGCTTTATGCAGGCGATCAGCCAGCAGCCCCAATTCGTCGCGCGCACCGCCGGTGGCGATCAGCGGCTGGTCGTTTACCAGGCGTTCGGCATTTTCCGCCGCCAGCCTGACGCGCCACACGACGCGCAGGGTAAACAGCAGCATCGCAAGCGCGCCGGCCAGGCCGACCATGATGGTGGCCGCATTCATCAGGACGTTGCGGCGCAGTGCGTCCTGCACGGCGGCGGTGCGTTGCTCGACCAGCAGCGACTCGCGCGCGTTCATGGCGCCGATCCCATCGCGCAGCTGGTTGAGAATCCGCCGGCCGGACAACAAGCTGGCGCGCACGGTTTCCGGGTCGGCGCTGTATTGTCGACGCAACGAATCCAGGCCTGCCAGCTTTTGTCGCACCGACGGCAGCAGCACGCGCAAACGGGCGAGCTGTTGCGGATCGCGGATGTTTTTTTGCAGGCTGGCCATCGCGCCCGGCAGCTGCGCTTCCGCGGCCCGATAGGGAGTAAGGAAATCGTCGACGCCCGTCAACAGATACCCCCGAACGCCGGTTGCGGCTTCGGCAACCAGCGTATGAAGCAGGTGAAGATCACGCTGCACCTGCAATGTACGCAGCATTTCCGCGGTGGCGTCTGCGCTCTGGCGCTCAAGCTTGTAGCTGGTTGCCACAGAGCCCAGCAGCATGGCCAACGACGTCATGATGATCGCGCTGCCTTTTACCAGCAGCGGCCAGTTTTTCCAATGCAGCCCGGGACCCGTCATCCGCCGAATCCGTGGTCCACCGCGTACACGGCAGCTTGCGTGCGGTCGCGCAGATCGAGCTTGTGGAGGATGCGTTCGATGTGCGCTTTCACGGTGCCGGAAGCAATGCCAAGTTCGCCCGCCAGCGCCGCATTGGTCAGGCCACGAGGCATCATGGCAAACACTTGCAGCTCGCGTGAGGTCAGCTGTTTCAGCCTGGCCGCCGATTCGCTGGCGGCGATGCCCGAGGCCGCCTTGCTGGCAGCCAGGTGCGCCACTGCCAGCATGGTGCCCAGAGTTTGCAGAACGCTCAGGTCGTCGGCAATGGGCGGCGCTACCTGTCGCGCGCTCATCAGTGCGAGGATGCCAAC
>Ga0326735_1000430_pt1 | contig 10407 bp, 10 predicted proteins | sample 37_GP2_1092_FD_207945 | JGI IMG/M metagenome (GOLD analysis project Ga0326735, IMG submission 207945) | Glacier ice microbial communities from Ngari, Tibet, China - 37_GP2_109.2 | ecosystem: Environmental > Aquatic > Freshwater > Ice > Glacier | place: China: Ngari, Tibet | collected 2018-07-31
GGCGAAACAGCTCAACGCCGAGGGTGTCTGCAAACTCGCTCAACTGCCCGGAAATCGATTGCGGGGTAAGATGCAACTGCTCTGCAGCCCTTGCAATGCTGCCCGTTTTTGCCACCATCCAGAAATAGCGAAGGTGCTTGTAATTGAGTGAAGACTGCATACCACTCCAATGTAAAAATATTCGTTTTTCTCGATGTATTCGTAAATTATATTCGATTCGTTCGATGTGTTGATTCGCCCTATAATGAGCCTGACCCACATTAGTTACTGGAGAAACATTATGTGCATTCACTTGCAGTACACGGAAGGTGTCCGATGAGCAGCCTGGAAAGCATTGCAACGCCGTCGATGTGGGCCGGTTTCGTCGTCTTTGTCATTCTGATGCTGGCCCTCGACCTGTTCGTATTCGGTGGCAACAAGGCGCACAAGGTCAGCGTCAGGGAAGCGGCCATCTGGTCAGCCGTATGGTTTTCGCTGGCGATGATTTTCAACGGCGGCCTCTGGTGGTATCTGAACGGCACGGCCGGGCCGGAAATTGCCACCGCGAAATCCTTGGAGTTTTTTTCTGGCTACCTGATTGAGAAAACACTGTCAGTGGACAACGTTTTCGTCTTCCTGCTGATCTTTAGTGCGTTTAACGTGCCGCCACAGTATCAGCGCCGGGTGTTGATCTATGGCGTACTTGGCGCGATCGTGATGCGCGCTGTCATGATCCTGGCAGGCGCGTGGGTTGTAAGCGAGTTCAGCTGGGTGCTGTACGTCTTCGGCGCTTTCCTGCTCGTCACCGGCATACGCATGCTCGTTGCCGCCGATGCCGAACCGGATGTCGCCAACAACCCGGTATTGCGCTTTGCCCGCCGTCATTTACGGGTCGCCGAAGGCGACCATGGCGAGAATTTTACGATCGTCAAGAATGGCGTGCGGTATGTAACGCCGCTGTTCCTGGTGCTGATCCTGATCGAGGTAACGGACCTGGTGTTCGCGGTCGATTCGATTCCGGCCATTTTCGCCATCACAACCGACCCGTTCATCGTGTTTACGTCGAACCTGTTCGCCATCCTCGGATTGCGGGCACTGTACTTTTTGCTGGTGGACGTGGCAGACCGTTTTCACTTGCTCAAGTATGGCCTTGCGATGGTCTTGACTTTCATCGGCGTCAAGATGTTGATCATGCCGTGGTACCACGTGCCGGTACAAGCGTCGCTGACGGTTGTTGCAGTACTGATCGGCGCGAGTTGCCTGGCGAGTGTCTTTATTACCCGAAGTGGCAACACCAAGTAACATAACGCGGGCCCGCCGCTGGCGGGCCTGATGATTTTTTTTAACTTGAACTGGAAATGAAATTTTATGCGCTCGTACTCGATTGACAGCCCACATGCAGCAGGCCGTATTCTGGCCCTGACGATGATCGTCGATGGCAACCTGGCTGGATCGGAACTTTCAGCGCTGAACCGCAGCAGGATCCTGGACCACATCGATCTTGATCAGAATGAGTTCCAGCGCTTGCTCAATGACCTGTGCGACGATTTGCTCACGTCAACCTCGCACGGCGCGATTCGGGTGGACAATGCGCTGATCGACAGTTTGCTGGGCGAAATAGCACACCCTGACTTGCGGCGCAGTTTGCTGCGTGCAATGTGGAGCATTGCCGATGCCGACGACTGGCTGGCGGATGCGGAAGCGGTGTTGCTCACCCGCGCCAGCAATGCCTGGGCCGCCGAGACGAACTTCAGCAGCCCCGTGCCTCAATTCTAGGAAGCGACGCGTTCGCAAGGCCGCCCAGCGCCGTTTCGATCGTGACGGTGACGCGCGCCGCCGATGACCCGCGCACCAAAGCGGCAAAGTCCGTCCGTTCTTGATTGTATGGTTCAATGAGGCACGGGGGGATAACATGGATAGTCAATCGCGCGCAGTCAAGGACAAGCCGTTCACCGATCCCGTGTGCGGCATGAAAGTGCACGCCGATCCCGCCAGGAGCGTGACGCATGCCGGCCACGAGTATTTCTTTTGCAGCGCCGGTTGCATGGCCAAATTCCGCTCGAATCCACAGTCTTGTCTGGACCGGGCAGCAACGCCGGCGCCCGCGGTGCCTGTTGAAGGAGCGATCTACACGTGCCCGATGCACCCGGAGATCCGCAACAGCGCACCCGGCAGTTGCCCGCTGTGCGGGATGGCGCTGGAACCGCTGATGCCGGCGCTGGACGACGGCGAAAATCCTGAACTGGTCGATTTCAGGCGCCGTTTCTGGTGGACCTTGCCGCTTTCCGTCGCTGTGTTCGGGCTGGCGATGTTCGGCCACCTGCTGTTTGCCGAGGGAATTCGCCATCAGAACATCGTTGAGCTGGTTTTGAGCACGCCCGTCGTCTTGTGGGCCGGGTGGCCCTTCTTCGTGCGCTGCGTGCACTCGGTGCGAAACGGCAGTCCCAACATGTGGACCCTGATCGGCGCCGGCATTGCCGCCGCCTACGGCTACAGCCTGGTCGCCACGTTTGCGCCCGGCTGGTTTCCCCCGACGTTCGCCGCGCACGGCGGCCGGGTCGGCGTCTATTACGAAGCGGCCGCGGTGATCGTTTCGCTGACCTTGCTGGGACAAATTCTCGAACTGCGCGCCCGCTCGCAAACTTCGGCCGCCATCAAATCCCTGCTCGGCCTGGCTCCGAGGACGGCGCGCCGCATCCGCGCCGACGGCGCCGAGGAAGACGTGCCGCTCACCCATGTGCATGTCGGCGATGCACTGCGGGTGCGGCCGGGCGAGAAGGTACCGGTCGATGGCATGGTCGCGGAAGGCGAAAGCGCGGTGGACGAATCGATGCTCACCGGCGAGCCGATGCCGGTGACGAAACGGCCTGGCGACAAAGTGATCGGCGCCACGCTCAACACCAGTGGCAGCCTGGTCATTCACGCCGAAAAAATCGGTTCCGCGACGATGCTCTCGCACATCGTGCAACTGGTCGCCCAGGCGCAGCGTTCGCGCGCACCGATGCAGCGCATCGCCGACGTCGTGGCCGGCTATTTTGTCGTCATCGTGATTGCCATCGCGCTGCTGACGCTGCTCGGGTGGGGATTTTTCGGCCCCGCGCCGAGCTGGGTGTTCGGCTTCGTCAACGCCGTTGCGGTGCTCATCATTGCCTGCCCTTGCGCGCTCGGGCTGGCAACGCCGATGTCGATCATGGCCGCCACCGGCCGCGCGGCCACGCAAGGCATGCTGTTTCGCGACGCCGCCGCGATCGAGGCACTGCACAAGGTCGACACGCTGGTCGTCGACAAGACCGGCACGCTGACCGAAGGCAAACCGGCGTTCCGGCACCTTGTCGCAGCGCCCGGCTTTGACGAGGCCGAGGTGTTGCGCCTGGCCGCCAGCATCGACCAGGGCAGCGAGCATCCGCTTGCCCACGCCATCGTGGCAGAAGCCCGGCGGCGCGGGATGGCGCTGGAAAAGCCGGCAAGCTTCGAGTCGTCCAGCGGCGTCGGCGTGCGCGGCGTGGTATCGGGCCGGCGTCTTGCATTGGGCAACACCGCGCTGATGGATGCCGAACAGGTCGACTGGCATGGCTTGGCCAGCCAGGCGGAAGCGCTTCGAAGCGAAGGCGCCAGCGTCATGTACCTCGCCTGCGACGCCCGCCTGGCCGGCCTGCTTGCCGTTTCCGACCCGATCAAGGCCAGCACGTTCGAAGCGCTGGAAGGCCTGTGCGCGGCCGGCCTGACGGTCATCATGGCCAGCGGTGACGGTCTGACGACGGCGCAATCGGTGGCCAGAAAACTGGGCATCACCGAAGTCCATGGCGAAGTGACGCCACAGGACAAACTGCTGCTGGTCGAGCGACTGCAAAAAGAAGGCAAGGTGGTGGCGATGGCGGGCGACGGCATCAACGATGCGCCGGCCCTGGCCAGGGCCGATGTCGGCATTGCGATGGGCAGCGGGACCGACGTCGCGATCAACAGCGCCCACCTCACCCTGGTCAAGGGGGACTTGCGCGCCATTGCCCGCGCCCGGGCGTTGTCGTTCGATACGGTACGCAACATGCGCCAGAACCTCGGGTTCGCGTTCATTTACAACGCGTTGGGAATTCCGCTGGCCGCCGGGCTGTTGTATCCGTTGACCGGGCACCTGCTGTCGCCGATGATTGCCGCCGTTGCGATGAGTCTGAGCTCGGTATCAGTAATTAGCAATGCCTTGCGTTTGCGCCGCACCTCGCCGTGATTTTTTTGGACGCCAGCAGTTGCCCTCACGCGGCGCCGGGAGGGGACGTCGTACTGACGAAAGCGGCCAGGATCAGCACGCCCAGCAGCACCGCCGACTCCAGCCGCACAACCACGGTGAATCGCCGCACCTGCGCCGCCGTCGCCGCCTGGTGGTTGCGGCGCAGATCGTCAAGTAACGATGGCATGACGCACACCCGGTTGTAGCCGCCCATCAGCACCGCCACGCCGACCAGCCCCACCTTGATGAGCAGCGTCTCGCCATAAGGATTGCCGGTCAGGGCGCTGACGCTGCCCAGGTTGTGCCATGCGCTGAACACGCCGGTCGCCACGATGGCGGCCAGCGCGAACGTCGCCGACGTGGACAAGGAAGCGATGTAGGGCGCGGTGGCGTTGTTGTCGTCAGCGCGCGCGCCAACCGGGGCAGCTAGGACCCAGGCGCCGGCGACGACGACTTCGCCCAGCCACAGGCTGATCATCGCCAGATGAAGCCAATCGGCAAGCATGGCGGCGCTGAAGTCGCCTTCCGAGGCCGCGTGGCTGACCATGCTGCGCGTGTAGAAAAACACCGCCAGGCCGGCCAGAATGAACGGCGCCGGCCATCGACGTCGCGTGGCATCCATGGAGCCCATGGCGCCCAGGCCGGCCGTCGCCAGGCTCAAGGCCAGCGCGCCGATGCCGATCGTCCAGGCCGTGCCGAGATGCGTCGCGGTCAGCATCAGCCATGCGGCCGCGCCAGCCTGGGCGAGGGGCACTTCAGCCATCGCGGCGGCGTCGAACAGCAAGCGCCAGGCGCTGGCGCACATGGCCGTCGCCAGGCCGGCAAGGCAGATGATGCGAAGCCTGCTGCACTGGCGCGCGGCCCAGGGCGCATCGCTGCGCGACAAGGTGATCGACGCGGTGGCGGCGCCAACGGCGAGCGCCACGGCCAGGTTGAGCACAACCGTGGCCATATGCGTTGCCAACTGCGCAGTGTTCGCCATAACTTCCAAGGAGGCCAGGGATGCGATGGATGCCAACTTACTTGACCTTGAAGTCGAATTCTCCGCCGGTCTTGTGGCCGTCGCGCGTCATGACCGACCAGCGCACCCGGTACTGGCCGGCCTTGAGCGCGGGAACCTCGGCGATCATGACCTTGGGATCGTTTTTATCGACCGTGATGCCAGGCAAGGCGATCGCCACCTCGCTGGCGTCGACAAGCGCGATTTTGCTGAACGCCCGCTCGAGTGCCTCGTTGAAGCGAAGCCGGATCTGACGCGGGCCTGCCTGCAGTTCGGCGCCCGCTTTCGGTTCCGACGCGACCATCTTGCCGTGCGCCTGGGCGCTTGACGCCGTCACGCCGGCAAAGGCCAGCACGGTCAGCGCGACCAGCGCGGCGGCGGCAAATTTTTTCCTGATCATGACGCGGTGCCCATGGTGAAGGTATCGGTGAAGGGACGACTTTGCGTGCGCTTTAATGACCGTGGTGCGCACGGCTTTTTTTGACCTTCAGGAGCGTTTCACCGGGTGCGGGTGCGGTGGCAGCCGGCTTGCCGGGCGCGGCGGCGGCGGTCGGCATGTCGCCGCGCCACTCGGCAGCAACGGTGCCTTTCGGGTGCTGGTACCAGCCGGGATCCTTGTAGTCATTGCGCGCCAGGCCCGCGCGCACCTTCACTGTCGTAAACATGCCGCCCATGTTGATGGGGCCAAACGGCCCTTCGCCCGACATCATCGGCAGGGTGTTTTCCGGCAGCGGCATGTTCATGCCGCCCATCGCACCGCCCTTGTCGCCCATCACCATGTAGTCGGGCACCAGGGCATTGATTTTCTGCGCCACGCCGCGCTGGTCGACACCGATCATGGTTGGCACCGAATGGCCCATCGCGTTCATCGTGTGGTGCGATTTGTGGCAGTGGAAAGCCCAATCGCCCGGGTTGTCGGCAACGAATTCGACGGCGCGCATCTGGCCGACGCCAAGGTCGATGCTGACCTCCGGCCAGCGGGCGGAAGGCGGCACCCAGCCGCCATCGGTGCCGGTGACTTCGAAGCGGTGCCCGTGGACGTGCAGCGGATGGTTCGTCATGCTGAGGTTGCCGGCGCGGATGCGCACCCGGTCGCAAACCAGGGATGCGCGCCGCGCAATTATGACGTCAGCAAGGCTTGAGGGGGCGTTCCGGGAGCGCGAGATCGACGCCGGGGACGAACAGTGCATCGAGCGAAATAAAAGTCAATTGTTGTGTTTCGACCGGCATGCGCGGAACCAGGGAAGCTGCCATCGCAGCACCGAGGCAGCAGGCCGAACATGCATCGCACTGAGCACCGGCGTCGTGGTTCGGCGACGCCTGCTCGCCTGCCCCGGCATCGTCGGCAGGCAAACCAGCGCCGGCGCCGGCAGCGGCAGCGGCAGCGGCAGCGGCAGCGGGCAGGTGATCGGCGTGCGCGGCCAGCAGTATTGCCTGGTGATCGTGGGCGGCGGCAGGCGCTTGCAGCATTCCAACCGTACCGGATGGCGTCTTGAGCGGCGCGCACAGCAAAGTAGTTGCCGCAGCATAGCCCTGAAGCGGCACGGCCAGCAGCATGCACCATATGAGCAAGGTTTTGAACAGGGCTTTCACGGAGGCGCTTCTAAGTACCTGCCAGGAATAAATTGTGAGAACGGGTGTGGTTCTTACCGTAACGCGCAGGCCGGGGCCACAGACACTCACAATTTATTAGCGGCGGGTACTTAGCACACGGCAAAATTCACCCCTTGAAGAGCGCATTGCGTGCGGCCGCCGCGGGTTCCCGGGACGGCTTGATTATTGCCGAATTTTAACGCGCCGATTGCGTTCCGGCGGCGGGAACTTGCACTTCCGCCAACTGCGTTGTGGGCGCACAACTGATCAGGCCGCCAGAGCCTGGCGGCGACATGATTTGATTGCGGCAGCAATGTTTTCCATGGGATTATAGCCCTTTGTTATTCCCCCACAGCTCGGTGAATGACGCGCGGCATGTGCCGCCCGCGCCCCCGGACAACCGCACAAAGGCAGTCATGCAGCTTGATCCCCAGTCCTTACCCGACCCTCGCACGTTGGGCAACAGGGCCATGGCGCTGGCCATGCTCGATGCGATCATCTGCCCCGAATTTCAGTACCGCTATTTCAGTTACGATGCTACCTGGGGCATTGACGAGCAGGTGGCGGCGATGCGCAACGGCGATGGCGACCACTGGTTCCTGCACATTTCAAACAGCGGCGCCGCCCTCAAGGGCTACGTGCAGCAGCTGCCGCGCGGCGAAGCGCGTGCCATGGCGCTCGAAGTGCAGCGCCGCATGCCGGAACAGTTCGACGCCTTCCTGCACGAGCCGGCGTTCGCCATGGATGCGGTCAGCTATTGTTACTTTCGCCGCAGCAGCGACCTGGCCTGGAGCCGGATAGCGCATCCCCACGCCGCCCTGGCGCAATGGTCGGACGGCTCCGAAGACTTCCTGTCGATCCTCCTGGCCCCGGCCAGCTGTTATTACAACTACGCTTCCGACTATTTCGAATGCGAGCCGCCGCTGACCAGCATCGAGCACATCTATGCACTGGCCCCGCTGACGGCGACCGTCGTCAAGTCGCTCAATCCGCAGATGACGCTGGACGAGGCGCGCGCGGCGGCCGACGTCATCGGCTATCCGGCCAGGGCGGCCAGGGCGGCCGCGCGCGTCACCCTGGCCTGCTGATCAGGCCAAGCGGCGCCACTGCATCCAGCAGCGCGAGCGCATTCGGCAGCGCCGCGCCGGCCGCCGTGTTGTCGAAAATGACCCAGACCTTGCAGCCGGCGGCGACCTTTGCCGCCATGTCGTGCGCCAGGCGCGTGATGTAGCCGCTGTCGTACGACGAATAATAGACTTGCGGCGCACCGTGCAGCCGCACATACATGTTGCCGGTGGTGGCAACGTGCGGTCCCGGCTGGCCCTTGGCCGGGTCGGCAATCACCCGCGTGATGCCGGCATCACGCATCAGCGTCGTTGCCGCCTCGCCGAACCAGCTCGGATGGCGCGCCTCGCACGCCAGCATGCAGTGCAGTGGCTGCATGAGCGACGATTCCAGCCGTGCAAAAAAATCGGCCGCCAGCGCCTGCTCGAACTGCAGCGACGGCGGCAATTGGACCAGCACGCAGCCCAGCTTGTCGCCGAGCGCGCCGACTTCCGCGGCGAACCGCAGCAGCATTTCGTCGACCCCGGCCAGCCGCGCATCGTGGGTGATGGCGCGCGCCAGCTTGACCGAAAATCGAAATTCGGACGGCACGCTGTCGGCCCAGCGCGCATAGGTCTTCGGCTGGTGCGGACGATAAAAGCTCGAGTTGATCTCCACCGCCGGCAAGCGCGCGCAATAGCGTTCGAGGTGGCTGCCGTGCGCCGCAAACGCCGGCGCCGCCTCGCGCGGGATGCTCCAGCCGGCGCAGCCGACGTGGAGTTTTGCAGGTTGAATCGTGGCCTCGGTCATTGCTGAATTCTACGACAGAACCGGGCGCTGGCCTGCCGCGCGCAACAAAACATGCTGCGTTCGGGCGCCGGTCTTACAATATGGATTTATCAGTCTGGAGACTTCCCATGAGCGAGCCGGTACACGTCGTCTGTCCGCACTGCGATGCCGTCAACCGCCTGAGCGCCGCACGGCTCGCCGACCAGCCGGTGTGCGGCAAATGCGCGCAAGCGCTGTTTGTCGCCATACCGCTCGACGTCGCCGGCGAACGCTTTGCCAGGCACGTCAATCGCAACGACATCCCGGTACTGGTCGACTTCTGGGCGCCATGGTGCGGCCCTTGCAAGACGATGGCGCCGGCCTACAGCCTCGCCGCCCGGCAGCTCGAGCCGGCCATGCGGGTGCTGAAGGTCGACACCGAACAGGCGCAGGAATTGGCCACGCGCTACAACATCCGCAGTATCCCGACCCTCGCGCTGTTCAAAAACGGCCGCGAAATCGCCCGTCAGGCCGGCGCGATGGATGCCGGCGGCATCGTCGCCTGGGCCAGGGCGCAGGCGCAAGCGGCCGGCCGCTAGCGCGCGGCAGGTGATCGGCATGCCAACGCTGCCTGCTACAATCGGCGCATAGCCACCCCAAGGAGCCACCATGTCCCAGCAACTGGTCGTAGACAGCGGCGTCGAAGAAGCCAAGCAGTTTGCCCGCATCCTGTATGTGGTGCACGCGCTGACGTTCTTCTTTTCGTTCGGCATGTTGTCATTCATTCCGGTGATCGTCAATTTCGTCAAGCGACCGTACACCGAGGGCACCATCGTCCACAGCCACCATACGTGGATGATCCGTTCGTTCTTTTATTACATCGTGTGGCTGGTGGTGGCAACCATCCTGTTCGTCACCGTCATCGGCATTCCGCTGGCCTGGCTGATCGGCGTGGTAGCGTGGGTGTGGAAAGCCTACCGGCTGATCAAGGGTTTTGTCGACCTCAACAACAACCGCCCGATGCCGGTATAGCCCGATTCGGCAGATCCCTCGCCTTGTAATGATTTCTAGCAAGATGAACCTTGCCTTGCTGGAATACTGTCGCTTTGAAGACCATTCGACGAGGCTTGCCAAATGAAAACAGTCCAGCACAAATCAGACGAGCGCAGCACCCTGAGCGGCACCAACCAATTCGAACTGCTGCTGTTCCGGCTCGGCGGCGACCGGCATGGCGAGCGCAACGAGCTGTTCGGCATCAACGTTTTCAAGATCCGCGAGATCGTCGCCATGCCGGAAGTGACCGCCGTCGCCGGCGCGAAGCCGCACGTGCTCGGCGTGGTGCACCTGCGCGGCGCGATCATCCAGGTGCTCGACCTGCCGGCGATTGCCGGCTGCATCCCCGCCACCGGGCTGAACATCATGCTGGTCACCGAGTTTTCCCGCACCACCCAGGCGTTCGCGGTCGAATCGGTCGAGGAGATCGTGCGGCTCGACTGGAATTGCGTGATGTCGGCCGAGCGCAGCACCGGCGGCGGCACCCTGGTGACCAGCATCGCCCGGCTCGACGATGGAGCCGGCGGTGCGCGTCTGGTGCAGGTGCTCGACCTGGAGACGATCTTGCGCAACCTGGCGCCGCCTGAGCGGCCCGCCGTCCACCCGGGCGCCGGCGGCCCGGCCATCCGGCTCAAGCCGGGCGCGCTGATCCTGGCGGCCGACGACTCGGTGGCTGCGCGCGCGCTGATCGAACAGGGCCTCGACGCCATTGGCCTGCCGTGCCTCATGACCCGGACCGGCAAACAGG
>Ga0326735_1000431_pt1 | contig 10406 bp, 6 predicted proteins | sample 37_GP2_1092_FD_207945 | JGI IMG/M metagenome (GOLD analysis project Ga0326735, IMG submission 207945) | Glacier ice microbial communities from Ngari, Tibet, China - 37_GP2_109.2 | ecosystem: Environmental > Aquatic > Freshwater > Ice > Glacier | place: China: Ngari, Tibet | collected 2018-07-31
TACCATTGGTAGGACAGTCAATACTGTTGGCATCATTGATATCAAAAGACCAAGTCCATAGGTATAATGCGTTCCCTGTAACTCCCCAAGCTGTCTCATTGACACTATTTCCATTAATGGTAATGGTTATAGTTGTTGTTTCTTCAAAAGGGTTAGGACTTATTGTGCTAGTCACTGTTTGTTGCTGAGCTTTGGATACAAGAGACCAGAAAATTAATAATAAAAGTATCGTTTTTTTCATAGCTTTTTGGTTTTATAAAAAAAGGGCTATCCTTAAGATAGCCCTACTAACATTAAAAAAATACTAATTTTTTGTAAGCGAATATTTGTAATTTCTAGGAGTACTTAAATCCAAGGTAATGGTGTAATTTCCGGCAGAAGGAACTTTGATGTTATCACTATTTAACTCTAATGTCCCATCAGCACCCTTATCACCATAATTAATGTCCCAAGCATTGTTTGCTCTAAATTTCATCTCTTTTTGAGTAAGATTAGCGGTAAGAGTCCAAACTTTAGTTGTTTTATTGTAGGTCATGGCAGTACTGTTGTCCCATCCTCCAGGAGTTCCATCTCCAATGATTCCCCAAACAGTTGCAGTAGCTTTGTATGTTAATTTTTCAGTATCAACAACAATTTGATAATAACCCGCAGTAGGAATTTTAAAATTAGCTCCCTTAGGATCTAAAGTTCCAGCTGCTGCTCCCGCACCAAATTCCCCTTTCCATTCCGGAAAGCTTGTAAATTTATATTCGGCGTTAGCATCATTAAAATTAACATATCCTTCAAAATCCACTTTACCAAATCCTGAAGCAGAAAGTTGTGGAGATGTAGCGGGATCCCAATCTTTAGGATATCCTGAAGCAGCAGCATAACCTCCAGGAACCCATAATTTAGGATTTTCTGTAGTGTAAGCGGTAACAACAATCCCGATTACACTAGAATACATGGCAGGTAAAGTTCCAGCAGTTGCTTTCACTCTCACTTCAAATTCAATTGGAGAAAAAGGAGTCGCTTTTAATAGCAATGCAACTCCATTCATAGACTCAACAGAAACAGAAACTTGATTTTCAGAAGGCAATGCACTTCCTATTTCTTTAGGAGTTTTAAATTCATTTCCTTTTTTGTCCATTTCAACTACATAATTCACTTCTACTGCTCCGCCAAAATTAGCTGATTTCCAAGTAAAACGCTCAGCTTGTGCAGCTGCGTTTTCTGGCTTTAACACATATCCAGCGCCAGCCGTTGGAGCGGTCAATAATGGAGAATTGATTCCCTCGATAACGGGTCTGTCCTGCACATCTTCAACGCTGCAAGACAAAGCAACTACTGCAAATAAAGCAAGTATTGATTTAGTTATATTTTTCATTTTTATTGATTTTTAAATTATTTAATATCCTGGGTTTTGTCGTAATTTATTATTTGATGCTAACGCTGTAGCGGGAATTGGAAACAAATCTCTAAACGCTTGCGTTGGAGACCCACCGGCAGATCCACCTTTGAAAGGCCATAAGTAGCTTCCGCCAGAAAATTTACCAAAACGAATTAAATCTGTTCTTCTTTGTCCTTCCCAGTGCAACTCTCTAGCTCTTTCATCAAGAATAAAATTCAAGGTTAAATCACCTTGAGTAACCGTAGCTCCTTTGGCTCTTGTACGCAATGCATTCACATACGTTGCTGCAGTTGCCAATGTTCCACCAGCTCCTCTAACAGCACATTCCGCATACATTAAATACGCATCCGCTAAACGGAAAATTGGAAAATCAGAATCAGAGAAATTCCCTGCTTTATCTGAACCTTGTTTACCATTCACATCAACATTTCTAAATTTTTGAATGGCATATCCATCGGTAAAAGATCCAATATTTTTGATTTCTTTAGTTTGCCCGTTAGTGTAAAATTTCCCACGTGTATCCGTTGTATTAGGTGCAAATTTATCTACAAAAGCAGCAGTCGTTCTGATACCAGCCCATCCACCATTAATTCCAAATTCACTTGCATTCATACTTCCTCCTACTGGCGCATGCGTTAAGAAAGTTGTTCCTCCATAAGTTTGGGTATGAATACCATCAAAACCTATAACAAATATGAATTCGTTTTGAGCTCCGTTTTTGTCATTATCGGCAAAAAATAATTGGTTGTAGTTGGTATGCAAAGCATATCCTGATCCAATCACTTTTGTGATTAATGGGACTGCACCTGCGTAGTTATCCGTTCCAATGTATACTTTAGCGTTCATATACAATTTTGCTTGAAGCATCCAACCCGCAGCTTGATCTACACGATATGCTTCATTTGCTTTTGGCGCTTTCAATTCACTAGAAATTGCTGTTAATTCGGCATCGACAAATTTGTACAATTCAGCTCTTGTAGCATATTCCGGGTAAAAGAACGTGTTGGGAGAATTTTCAGTAACTAAAGATCCGCCACCAAACATATCGATTAAGTGCCAATACGTCAATGCTCTTAAGAAACGAGCCTCAGCTCTGTAGGTTTTAATCTCCGCTATCAAAGCAGCATCAAGAGCTCTGGAAGCTAATTTCTCATCTGTCGTTTGTCTTAAAAACTCATTACAGTTTACAATTTGAAACGAGAACCGTGCAAAAGTAGCTGTGACAAAACGATCCAAAGAAGTCCATGTTTGAGAATGAAGATCCTTGATAGTTCCATCATTCCACCCAATAACTGCTTCGTCAGTAGTCAATTCTTGCATTAACCAAAATCCTCTGATATACTGACTTTCTCCCTCATCGATTCCGGAAATATCTGGAGATCCAGCTGCAGTTTGACCAGAAGTGGCAAATCCTGCATATAATTTGGCTAGATTTTGTTTATAGGATTCTGGGGTGCTAAAAAACTGCTCTCCCGGAATGGCATTAACACTCTCAGGAGCTTGGTTCAAATCATCTGTACAAGATGGAAATACCATCACCAATAGTAACAAAGAAATACCCAATAATTTTATTTTTGTCTTTTTCATTTTCTTGTTATTTGTATTAGAAATTAACGTTTAAACCTAACGTAAAAGTAATTGGTCTTGGATATAAATTGTTATCAATACCACCCGAAATTTCAGGATCTATACCTGTGTAATTAGTAAACAACAAAACATTTTGAGCTGCTAATGTTAGTTTTACTAACGAAGTGGCATTCTCTTTTTGATTAAAAGTATAGCCAACACTTACGTTGTCTAATCTAATAAATGAAGCATCTTGAATGTAGTAGTCCGACTCATATCTTTTTGTATCCTGACTAGTAAATCCAGTTTCTAAAAGATTGGCAACACCATTAGACAAATCCGTTTCTCTTATTAATATGTTTTGGTAAGAACCCTTACTCGAATCTACGTTGTTGTAATTGTAATTACCCCAAGTTCCTCTCCAAGTCATTGCCATATCAAAGTTTTTATATACTAAACTCGTATTCAAACCGTAAAAAACATCAGCAGCTGGTTTATGAAAACGGTATTTGTCTTGCTCTGTAATAAGACCATCTTGGTTTCTGTCAATGTAGACACCATCAATAGGTTTTGCATCAGCTCCGTAGGCTTGTTCATACACATAAAAAGAATTAGGCGAATAACCCACCTGGTGATTTTGTATGGTATTTCCAGTAGCTCCAGCATAACCACCTACATTAATACCGGGTGTGTTGTCCAAAACTGTTGTTAATTTAGTGATTTTGGAATCTTGAAACGTTATATTTCCTCCTAAACTCCATTCCAAATTATCCGTTTTAAAAGGCACTACTTCAGCAGCCAATTCGATTCCTTTATTTTCTATTGTTCCAATGTTATAATTGTCATAATTAGAGAATCCAAAGAAAGACGGATTTTGTGTGTACAATAACAGATCTTTTGTAGTTCTCTGATACAAATCAACACTACCATTGATTCTGTTATTTAAAAAACCATAATCAAGACCTACATTAGTGGTTGTGGTCTCTTCCCATTTCAGGTTACTGTTGTAAGGTTGTGGTCTAAATGTATTGTAAAATGTATTTCCAAACTGATATTGGGCAGCGCTGTTAGATACTAAATACAATGGAATGGAAGGATAACTTACTCCAATATCTTGTTGTCCAGTCACTCCCCATCCTGCTCTAATTTTTAAGGTCGATACACTAGCCACATCTTTCAAAAAGTTCTCTTCGTTTAGTTTCCAAGCCATAGCCACAGCTGGGAAATTTGCCCAACGATTCGATTCCGTAAATCTGGAAGTACCATCGCGTCTGTAAGACAAGGTTAATAAATATTTATCAGCGATTGAAATGTTAGTTCTGGCAAAAAAAGATTGCAAGTTTACACGTGATGGAAATGATACCACATCAACGGTTGTTTTATTTTCAAAATTATATGAAGAACCACCATTTGTATCTCTAAAATCCTGATATGAATACCCTCCTGTTACATCAAAAACAGTATTGATAGACTCTACTTTTTTGTTGTAATTCAAATACAAATCCATCAATTTATTGAACCTTGAATTTGTGTTTTCATACGTATTATTGAATCCAGATCCTGCAACTCCATTTAAATACTTGGCATCTGTATTACCATAAGATCTACCTCTTAATTCATCATAGCCAAAATTAGCCACTGCTTTCAACTCTGGCAAAAAATGAAGTTTATACTCTGTTTGAATATTTCCGATGCTTCTATATGAAGTTCCGTAGTTATTTTGTTGTTCAATTAATGACAATGGATTTCTACCAGCCAATTGATTTAGTTCTTCCTTACCATTATTGATAGAATACCATTCGTAATAATTACCGTCAGATGCTCTTGTGATTCTTTGTGTTGGATCATAACTAATAGCTGCGCCAATTGCACCACGATTACTATAATTATTTTTTAGTAAAGACGTGTTATTGTTTACTTCAATTTTCAAATGATTGTCTAGAAAATTTCCAGTTACATTGACCCCTAAAGTTGATCTTTCCAAGTTATCTCTTTTCAGTATACCATTCAAATTGGTATATCCCACAGAAGCTCTGTATACTATATTGTCTATTCCACCACTCAATGCGATGTTGTGATCAGTACCTATAGCCGTTCTAAATATCTCCTCTTGCCAATCGGTATCCGCAGTACCCATTAAAGCTTGTTGAGCAGGCGTCCCATTTGCATTGACAAAAGCTCTAAATTGAGTGCTTGACAAAGCATCTACTTTATCAACTATTTCAGATACTTGAAAATTTCCATTATAATTTACTTTCATCTCACCTGCTTTACCTCTTTTAGTAGTGATAATAATCACCCCATTTGAAGCACGAGAACCATAAATTGCAGTTGCCGAAGCATCTTTCAATACTGAAATAGATTCAATATTGTTCTGATTGATCGTTGTCAATGGATTTCGTCCACCAGTTATACCACCGGCAGCAACTGGCACGCCATCAATTACATACAAAGGATCGTTGTTAGCAGATAAAGAAGATCCACTTCTAATTCTAATGGTTGCGCCTTCGCCTGGAGAGCCACCCTCGTTTATAATCTGTAAACCCGCTACTTTTCCTTGAATCATTTGATCCGCAGAGGTTACAGGTCCTTTATTAAAATCTTTTGTAGTCAGAACCGTCACCGCTCCAGTCGCATCTTTCTTCTTAACAGTACCGTAGCCCACTTGAATTATGACTTCTTGCAGTTGATTTGCATCTTCTTCCAAAGAAACATTTAATAATTTTTGAGCAACATAATCCACTACAGTATTTTTATATCCAATATAAGAAAATACGACTTTATCCCCTTTCTTAACATTAGATAACTGATATTTACCGTCAAAATCAGTAGAGGCACCATTAGCGGCACCTTGTACATTTACATTTACCCCCGGAATTGGCTGTCCTGACACTTTATCAAGAACAGTTCCGCCAACAGTATTCTGAGCCAGAATACTAAAAGGGAGTAGCAGTAATAAAATTAACAACTTTTTATAAATTGTCTTCATACTTTTTGTTTAAATTAATTTGAGTTTTTGTTGAATTTTTAAGCTTAACCATTACTTCGAATGTTAAATTTATGTAAATTTTACAACACCCGACATCAGTACTTTTATATTGTGTCACGAAAACGTAATAGTGTTGAAAACTTTCTGTTTTATTTAAATTTTAGCCTCTTTAATTATCATTTATAAAATTTAATTTTATCTTTATTAAGAAATAAATTTTTATTACTTCTTCACATGAAAAGGAAAATAACGCTTAAACAAATCGCAAAAGAATTAGATGTATCCATTTCTACCGTTTCCAAGTCACTTCGTAACAGCCTCGAAATAGGAGAAGAAACCAGACTGAAGGTACAGGCTTTCGCCAAATTTTATAATTACAAACCCAATAATATTGCACTAAGTTTAAAAAACAGAAAAACCAAAACCATAGGAATCATCATTCCGGAAATTGTCCATCATTTCTTCTCTACGGTCATTAACGGAATAGAACAAGTGGCAAATGAAAATGGATACAGCGTAATCATCTGTTTATCTGATGATTCTTTTGACAAAGAAGTCTTGAATATGGAAATGCTGGCTAACGGCAGTATTGATGGCTTCATCATGTCTCTCTCTAAAGAAACCCAATTCAGAGGCGATTTTCATCATATAACAGAGGTGATCAATCAAGGAATGCCAGTTGTGATGTTTGATCGTGTTACCAATGATATTTTTTGCGACAAAGTAATTATAGACGATCAATCTGCAGCTTATGAAGCCGTTCAGAGCTTAATTGATAAAGGAAGAAAAAAAATCGCATTAGTGACCACGGTTGATTATGTGAGCGTAGGTAAACTTCGCACAGACGGCTATATCAAAGCATTACTGGACAATGACATCCCCTTCAATGAAAATCTTATTATTAAAATTGAAGATGTTGATACATGCGAAATTACCATTGGAAAACTATTAGAAGACAAAGCTATTGACGCCGTTTTTGCTGTAAATGAACTTTTTGCCGTTACCATAATTAAAACAGCTAATAAAATAGGACTGAATGTTCCTAAAGACCTTGCCGTTATTGCCTTTACAGATGGTATAATTTCCAAATATTCAACACCTACAATCACTACAGTAAGTCAAAACGGAATAAAAATGGGAAACAAAGCTGCAAAAATGCTTATTGAAAGACTCGAATCCGCAGAAGATGAAGAAGACGAAAATTATAAAACCGACGTAATAGAAACGCATTTGATAGAAAGAGAGTCAACCAATTAACTATTTTACTTACTACTACAACCTTGTAGTGAATAAAGTTTTCTAATATTTGTTTTAGAAAAACAAAAGATTAAAATATATTTTTATATTTACCCTTCAAAGCTTTAACTTTTACTTCGAAAATTAAGATAAGTTTTGATAAGCATAGCGCTTATCGTATTAATTTTTTTAAATTACGATAATGGAAAAGCGTAGATTAAGTTTCTGGCAAATCTGGAATATGAGTTTTGGATTTCTGGGAATTCAAATGGGTTTTGCGCTGCAAAATTCTAATGTTAGCCGTATATTTCAAACTTTAGGTGCAGACATTGACGACATTCCCATTTTGTGGGTTGCCGCGCCAATGACAGGTTTAATAATTCAACCCATAATTGGTTATTTCAGTGATAGAACCTGGACAAAATTAGGACGAAGAAAACCTTATTTTTTAGCGGGTGCTATTTTTGCTTCCGCAGCCTTATTCATCATGCCTAATTCACCCGTTTTATGGTTTGCGGCAGGAATGTTATGGATTATGGATGCCTCAATCAATGTTTCCATGGAGCCTTTTCGTGCCTTTGTAGGTGATAACCTTCCTGAAAAGCAACGAACCATGGGATTTGCCATGCAAAGTTTCTTTATTGGAATTGGCGCTTATTTTGCTTCAAAATTACCGTTAATTTTAACACATTACGGTGTCGAAAATACTGCACCGCTAGGAATTATTCCTGATTCTGTAAAATACTCCTTTTATATAGGAGGAGTTGCTTTCCTAATTGCAGTTCTATGGACTGTAATTACTTCTAAAGAATATTCGCCTGAAGAACTGGCAGCATTTGAAAACCATAAAAAAGACACTTTTAAAAAAGATAACTTTTCTACGGAATGGTATCAAAATAATGGCAAATCACACTTAAACAAAGGGTTAGTTTTCTTTATCATTGGAATACTATTTGCTTTTGCAATTTTCCATTTTGAATTAAAGAAAGACTTATATGTGCTGGCATTGGGTTTAATCGCATTGGGTGGTCTGGCTATGATTATTTCGGGATTAATGCAAAAAGCAAATAATATCGAGAATGGATTTGTAACCATTATGAATGATTTTCAGTTCATGCCAAAAATCATGAAACAATTGGCCTGGGTTCAATTCTTCTCATGGTTCGCCCTTTTTTCGATGTGGATTTACACCACACTGGCTGTAACGCAACATATCTATGGCACAATGGATACTACTTCAGCAGCCTACAATACGGGTGCAAATCAGGTTGGAGAAATGTTTGCAAACTATAATCTGATAGCAGCATTAGCCGCTTTCTTACTTCCTTTGTTAGCTAAAATAACCAGCAGAAAATTTACTCACTTCTTGGCATTAACATTGGGAGGAATTGGACTTATTTCTATTTATTTCATAAAAGAACCCAACACTTTCAATATGGAATGGTTGCCAATGATTGGAATTGGAATTGCTTGGGCTAGTATTTTATCTATACCTTATGCTATGCTTTCCGGAGCGTTGCCATCAAATAAAATGGGATATTATATGGGAGTTTTTAACTTTTTCATTGTAATTCCACAATTAGTTGCCGCCTCGATTTTAGGGTTTTTGGTCTCTCAATTTTTTAACAGTGAACCAATTTATGCGCTGCTAATAGGAGGGTTTTCAATGATTCTTGCCGGAATCATTGCACTTACAATAAATGATGAATCGAAAATTACAATCAATGACTAAAAAAGCATTTATATTCGACCTGGACGGAGTGATTGTTGACACGGCTAAATACCATTATTTAGCGTGGCAAAAAATCGCAGATGAATTAAATATCGAATTTACACACGAACATAATGAATTATTAAAAGGAGTAAGCCGCGTGCGCTCGTTGGATATTATATTAGATTTAGGAAAAGTGGAAGCTTTACAAGAAGATAAAGACCGATGGTTAGTGCAAAAAAATGAAGACTATTTATCCTATTTAGTCGATATGGATAAAAGCGAAATCCTTCCGGGAGTATTTCCAATTTTAAAATTTTTGAAAGAAAACAACCAACCCATCGCATTGGGTTCTGCCAGTAAAAACGCCAGACCCATTCTGGAAAAAACAGGATTACTATCCTACTTTGATATCATTGTAGATGGAAATGATGTGACCAATGCAAAACCAGATCCGGAGGTTTTTCTGATGGCTGCAAAATTATTGCATATTGAACCTGAAAACGCAATTGTTTTTGAAGATTCAGTAGCAGGGATTCAAGCGGCTAATATTGGAAAAATGACAAGTGTAGGAATAGGAGCAGAATCCATATTACACGAAGCAAAATACATCTTCAAAGATTTTACAATTATAGATACAAACTTTATAGAAGCTTTAATAAGAAAATAAAAAAGATAGAATAAAAAGATAAAAGGATGCGGAAGTTTGTGATCAGTTTCTCTGTTACAAACTTCTAAACTGTACGCTTTTTAAACTTTAAACAAAAGGAAATAATGAATCAAGATTATATAAAACCAGACAATTGGTCTATCATTGAAGAGGGATTTGATACCGAGAGCGTAAAATCATCAGAAAGTTTGTTCAGCATTGGGAACGGCGCCATGGGACAACGAGCTAATTTTGAAGAAAATTATACTGGAGAAACATTCCAAGGAAGTTATATCGCTGGAATCTATTACCCTGACAAAACGAAAGTAGGCTGGTGGAAAAACGGGTATCCGGAATATTTTGCCAAAGTTTTAAATGCTCCAAACTGGATTGGAATCGATATTGAAATCAACGGAGAAAAACTCGATTTGAATGCTTGTTCGCAAGTGAAAAATTTTCGCCGTGAATTGAATATGAAAGAAGGCTGGTACAATCGCTCTTTTGAAGCTACTTTGAAAAACGGAACAGAAATCGCAGTTACTATTCGTCGTTTTCTTTCAATCGTTTTGGATGAAGTTGGGGTTATTAATTACGAAATCACACCTTTAAACAAAGATTCTAAAATAGTTTACAAACCGTATATTGATGCTGGTGTAACTAATGAAGATGCTAACTGGGAAGAAAAATTCTGGGAGCCATTGGAGGTGAAAAAATCAGGAAATGAAGCTTTTGTTACAACACAAACATTTAAAACGCATTTCAAAGTAACCACTTTCATGCAAAACAGCATTTTTGCTAATGGTGAAAAAACGGCTATTTCTCCTTCTAATATTGATGCAACTTCCGATAAAATTCAATTCAGTTA
>Ga0326735_1000432_pt1 | contig 10398 bp, 9 predicted proteins | sample 37_GP2_1092_FD_207945 | JGI IMG/M metagenome (GOLD analysis project Ga0326735, IMG submission 207945) | Glacier ice microbial communities from Ngari, Tibet, China - 37_GP2_109.2 | ecosystem: Environmental > Aquatic > Freshwater > Ice > Glacier | place: China: Ngari, Tibet | collected 2018-07-31
GCTGCCGCGCACATCGAGCACATCCAGGTCTTGCATGCCGGGCGCCTGCGGTAACAGCACCGTAAACAGGAAGCCGTAGATGTGATGACTAGGCACGGCGCTGAGGATGCGCCGCCGTCCCGGCAGCAACGCCGCCAGGACGGCTACCTCTTGCCAAAGCGACGACACGGGGTGGGTGCAGCGTTTCGGAATACCCGCGCTACCGGAGGTGCGAAACGTCAGTTCGGCTGAAAACTGGCGCAGGCTCTGGCGGGCAATCGCTGCCCACTCTTCGATTTCCAACCGGGCCAACAGGTAATCCTCGATCCCCGACCGGTGCAGATGCAGCATGTCGGACAATGCGGTGGCGAGAGAGAGTACTTCGAGCGAGTCGGCGCCAAGATCGCGTCCGATATGCAGCGTCCCGGGCCAGGGCAAGCCCGGCTCGACGCGGCTGCGGCGCAGCAGCGACAACTCGCCGGCCACCAGGTCGCACACAAAGCGCAGCAGATGCGCATCATGTTCCCACCACACCGGGGCCACCGGCTGTTTGATCGCCACGCCGCCGCCGATTGGTCAGATGCGCTTGACGAAGACCCAGTACGACGTGCCGCTGATCGAGCGTTTCATGTGTACCTTGACCTTGGTCGCTTGCATCTGATAGTCGAACACGTACTCAAACATCGTGTTCAGGTTGCCTGCCTTGACACCGGCATCGAACACCCCTTTGAACGCCGGCTTGGCGGTGCATGGAGCAACATCGCGGAAAAAATTCTTGCCGATGACGGTCGCCGGATCGCGCCCGGTGATGGCTCCCTCGGCCGAGTTGTATTTCAATACCGTGCCATTCTTGTCCAGTTCGATGGCACCAAAAGCCAGCTTGTCGAAGTCCTTGTCCGCCAGCTTGCCGAGGACGTTTTCGATGCCTATTTTCCCGAAAGCAATGGTTTCAAGTTCTAGCATGGTGATTTCCTAAAAAGTGGAGGTTGGCGGCAGACCGCATGGCAGCCGAATTGCGCCTACGATATTGTCATACTACAACGATTAATCGCCATCAACACATTACTGTTGCCCCATCGTTTGTCCAGAACAAATTGAACGTTGCCTTTTACACATAGAGGCGCCATGCCTTGCCGCGAATGCGCGTCAACAACAGGTGGAGGTCAAGGTCGAGGCGCCGGTCTTCTTCTACCGGCGCGACGTCGGCGGCGAGCGATGCCATCATCGCGGCGACCGCGGCCGACAGCGCCAGCTTTGGGTCGAGTTCGCAGCGCAGCCGCACGGCTTGCTGTACCGCGATCAGCAAGGCTGCGCCAACTTGCTCGGTCAACTCGATCACGCGCAGGCAGTCGCGCGCCGCGATGGTGCCCATGCTGACCTTGTCCTGGTTGTGGCACTCGGTGGAGCGCGAAAAGGCCGATGCCGGCATGGTCAGCTTCAGCGCTTCGGCGGTCCAGGCCGAGCAACTGATCTGTAGCGCCTTCAGGCCGTGATTGATTGCGATCCGCGGCCCCGTCGCACCGGACAGGTTGGGCGGCAGGCCGTTGTTGTAGCGCGCATCGACCAGCAGGGCGATCTGCCGGTCCATCAAATCGGCCAGGTTTGCCACGGTATTTTTCAAGGTATCCATGGCAAGGGCGATATGGCCGCCGTAAAAGTGACCGCCATGCAGCACGTGCTCGCCGTCGGCGTCGATGATGGGGTTGTCGTTGGCGCTGTTAAGCTCATTGTCGATCAGCTGGCGGAAAAATGGCAGGCTGTCTTCGAGCACCCCGATGACGTGGGGCGCGCAGCGGATCGAATAGCGGTCCTGCACGCGATTGCCGTTGCGCGCGCGCTCGGCGCGCGGCAGGTCGCCCCTGATGCGCGCGGCTATCCGCTGCATGCCGGGATGCGGCTTGACCGAAAACAGGACCTCGTCGAAATGATCGGCGTTGCCGTCGAGCGCGATCGACGCCATGGCCGTGATGCGCGTAGTTAGCTGGCCCAGGTACTCGGCGCTGCCATAGGCGAGCACGGCCAAGCCGGTCATCACGGCAGTGCCGTTCATGATCGCCAGCGCTTCCTTCGGCCGCAGGCGCAGCGGCGCCATGCCGGCGGCAACCAGCGCTTCGCCCGCCGCCACGTGCTCACCGTTGCACCACGCCTCGCGCTCGCCGCACAGCACCGCCGCGAGGTACGACAACGGCGTCAGGTCGCCGCTCGCGCCAACCGAACCTTCCGAAGGAATCAGCGGCAGTATGCCGGCATCGAGCAGGCCCACGATCTGTTCGAGGAGCGCAACCGAGACCCCTGAAAAACCTTTGCACAGCGACGCCAGGCGCGTTGCCATGACGGCGCGGGTTTGCGCCGGCGTCAGGAACGCCCCCAGGCCGCAGCCGTGATAAGTGTAGAGCTGGTGGGGCAATTCGGCCACCAGTTCAGCCGGCACCGGCACCGTGCAGGAGTCGCCGTAGCCGGTCGTGACGCCGTAGATGACGCCCTCCTCTTGCAGCAAGCGGTCGAGAAAGGCCGGGCCGCGCGCAATCGCGGCGCGAAACGCCGGGTCGGACGACAAGACGGCGCGCGCGCTGCCGTCGGCCACGGCGGCGATATCCTCGAGTTGAAGGCGATTGCGGTCGAAACAGATGGTGCGCCGGGGGGAAGTGGACGGAACCGGGTTGATCTTTACCATGTACGGAGGGTAGCAGAGTGAGCGTCGGCGGTGACGGATAGGAAGAAATTATACGGGTATCGATATAATTGTCGTGGACAAATATTAAGGCAGCGGAAATCCGGCCGGCGCGACGCAGGGGGGATGTCCGGTTTTTGGCGGGTACTGCGCGAACGCTCAGCCTTCGAGCACCCGCAGGCGCGCGCGCAGGCGATGGATTTCGTCGCCGAGGTCGAGCACCAGGGCGGCGATCTCCTCGTTGGCGTCGAAGGTCTGCTCCAGGCTCAGCAGGCCGCGCGCGCGCAGCAGGTCGCCGCTGCGAAAGCGCACCGAAGTGATTTCGATGCTGTCGCCTTCGCCGAGGACGCCGGCGCGGATGTGGCGCACCACCCAATCGGGCTCGACGGCGCAGGCGCGCGCCAGTTCCTCGACACTGAGGGCCACTTCTTCGAGCGGCACGGCGTTCACGGGATCGTCTTGTGACATGGTCAAGCTCCGGTGCGCGCGCGCGGGCTGAAGGCAAGCTCGCGCGCCATGGTTTCGTACAGGGCGCGGGCCTTTTCATTGTCGGCCGGCGGCAATACCACTTCAAGGACGAGGTACAGGTCGCCCGGCAGCCGGGCTGGAATGCCGCGCCCCTTCAAGCGCAGCTTGCGCCCGGTTTGCGAGCCGGCCGGTACCGTGACTTCGACATCGCCCGATGGCGTCGGCACGGCAATGCCGGCGCCGAGCGCCGCTTCCCACGGCGTCACCGGTACGGTTTCGTATACGTGGCTGCCATCGACACGGTAACGCTGGTCGCTCTTGAGGCCGATTTCGAGAAACAGGTCGCCGCTACCGCCGCCGCCGATGCCGGGATGACCCTGGCCGGACAGGCGCAATTGCTGGCCCGGCAACACGCCTTGGGGAATCTTCACTTCGATCGACTTGTCGGTGGTCACCGCCCGGCCGCTGGCGTCGCGCTGCGGCACGCGCATGGTGACGGTGCGGGTGGCGCCGTGGTAGAGATCGACCAGGTCGACGGTGATGGCGGCGTGAATGTCTTCGCCGCGCGCCTGGTAGCCGGCGCCCGGTCCACGCCCGCGCGAGCGCTGTCCCACATTGGCAAACAGGTCGGAAAAGAAATCGCTGTCGGCGCCGTTCGCACCGCCGCCGAAAGACGAGGCCCAGTCGGGCGGCGGCTGGAATCGCTGGCCGGCGCGCCCGCCGCTGCCGAGCTCGTCATAAGCGGTACGTTTTTCAGCGTCGCCCAGCACGCCGTAGGCTTCGTTGATTTCCTTGGTCTTGCTATCGGAATCCTTGTGCTTGCTGACGTCGGGATGGTACTTGCGCACCAGCTTGCGGTAAGCCTTCTTGATGTCGTCGGCCGAGGCGGCTTTCTCGACGCCCAGACTTTGGTAATAATCTTTGTATTCCACGAAACAGCACTCCCGGCATTGGTTTTTTTTGATCGTACTGCAGCGCTGCGCGCGGCGGCGCACTGCTCGCTTTTGATGACTGCACTTTACCGGGAAAACATGACAGCGGTTTGATTTATCACTTATTTCATTATTGCTAACATGATAAATTGATACCACGGAGTAGTGTTGAAAAAAAGGAACATGCCATGAACAAGTGGATGAGACGCACCAGCATCGGGTTGGGTCTGCTGGCACTGGCCGGCGTCGCAACGGTGATCGGCGGCAAAGCCGCGGGCGAGCGCAAGCTGGTGCGCACAATCGCGCTGCAGGTGGCGCCGGTCGACGTGCGCGGCGACCCGGCCGAGGTCGAACAGGGCCGCTACCTGTTCAGCACCCGCGGCTGCGTCGATTGCCATGGCGCCAACGGCGCCGGCAAGACCGTCATGCAAGAGGGTGCGATGCTGGTCATTTCGCCCAACATCACCGCCGGCGCCAACAGCGTAACGAGCGCCTACAAGGTCGAGGACTGGGTGCGCACGGTGCGCCACGGCGTCAAGCCGAACGGCAAGCCGATCATGATCATGCCGAGCGAAGACTACAACCGCCTCACCGACGCCGACATGGCGGCGGTGATTGCCTACGTCAGGCAATTGCCGCCGGCGGCCGGCATCGCGCCGGTGATCGAGCTGCCGGCCATGGTCAAAGTCCTGTATGCGTTCGGCGCGGTAAAAGACGCTGCCGAAAAAATCGATCACGCGTTACCGCCCTCGATGCCGGTGGCGCCCGCGGTGTCGATCGAGCATGGCGCCTATGTGGCCAACACCTGCATCGGTTGCCACGGCGCGCGCCTGAGCGGCGGCGTCGTTCCCGGCGCGCCGCCGTCCTGGCCAGCCACTGCCAACCTGACGCCCGGCAAGGGCAGCGTCATGCCCCGCTACCCGACGGGCGACGTTTTCATGGCGACCATGCGCAGCGGCCGCCGGCCGGACGGCACGCCGATCAGCCCGGTAATGCCGGTCGATTCGTTCAAGCACATGACCGACACCGACCTGCTCGCCGTGTACACCTACCTGAAGTCGCTGCCGCCGGTTGAGGTTGGGCGCTACTGAGCGGCGCAACTATCAGCTAGCGCCCTTGCTTCAGCAAGCCGACGATCTCCTCGAGCCTCGCTTCGATGATGCCGGTCAGGTGCATGTCGGAGACCTGGCCGACGCTATGCCCCGCGGTGTCGAACTTCAGCGTGCTGAGGTGGATGTGGCGCAGGATCGGTTCCTCCACAAACGTTACATCCTGGATGTTTTCCAGCGGGATGGTCGTCTCCATTAATGGGGTCTGACCCGTTTAAAAAGCGGAACAAGCCTGCCTTAGCCAATTTTTAATGGGGTCTGACCCGTTTAAAAAGCGGGGATATGCGCGCTGAGCCGAAGTTCAGACGGCCATGCCGATCTGCCTGCGTTACCGGCAGCGTCAGTGGCGATGAGATCGTTGGCGGCACTGGCGGATAGACAGTAAAATCACCGGTTTCCGCCGCCGCGCATTCCATGTCCACCGCCATCGCTTCGCCCTCCTCCGCTGTCGCTACCGAAATCAAGGCCATGTGGCAGCTGGCCTGGCCAATGCTGATCGGACAGCTCGCCACCGTCGGCATGGGCGTGGCCGACGTCGCCATGACCGGCCACGTCAGCGCCGAGGAGCTGGCGGCCGTCTCGCTGGGCGCCTCGGTGTGGTCGATCGTGCTGGTCACGGTGATGGGCATCATGATGGCGATTAATACCGTCGTCGCCCACGAAATGGGCGCCGCCAATTACCATTTGATTGCGCACTCGGTACGCCAGTCGCTGTGGAAAGGCGTCGGCGTGGGTTTATTGGCGTGCGCCGCGGCGAACCTGTCGACCTTGCTGTTCGACCATATCGGGCTCGAGCAGGCAGTCAACGACAAGGCCTCGATGTTCGTCCACGTCATCAGCCTGGGCATGCCGGCGTTCGCCTGCTACCGCGCGCTGTACGGCTACACCACCAGCATCAACCAGACCAAGCCGGTGATGATCATTGCCGTCGGCGGCTTGCTGTTCAACGTGGCCGTCAACTGGCTGCTGGTGTTCGGCAACCTCGGCATGCCGCAAATGGGCGCGGTCGGCTGCGCGGTGGCCACCGCCGTCAGCATGTGGCTGATGCTGGCGGCGATGGTCGCCTGGATCCGGATTGCGCCGGCCTACACGCAGACGTTTCCGTTCACCCACTGGGAGTGGCCGAACTGGGCCGAGATCGGCAGCATGCTGCGGCTCGGCCTGCCGATCGGCGTCACCTATTTTGCCGAGGTCAGCGCGTTCGGCGCGGTCAGCCTGCTGGTGGCGCGCTTCGGCGTGGTGCAGATATCGGCCCACCAGATCGCCCTCAATTTTTCCTCGCTGGTATTCATGGTGCCGCTCAGCTTCGGCATCGCCCTCATCACCCGGGTCGGCCAGTCCCTCGGCGGAGGCGATCCGCGCAAGGCGCGCTTTGTCTCGTGGGTGGGGGTGGCGATGTCGATCGCGTTCGGCGCGCTGTCGGCCGGCTTCATCGCGCTGTTTCGCTGGGAAATTGCGCGCGCCTACACGTCCGACCCGCAAGTGCAGCAATTGTGCGTGCAGCTGCTGCTGTTCGCGGCCCTGTTCCAATTGTCGGATGCAACGCAAGTGGCCGCTTCGAGCGCCATTCGCGGCTACAAGGTGACGCGCCAGCCGATGGTCATCCAGCTGGTCGCGTTCTGGATATTTTCGCTGCCGCTGGGCTACGTGCTGGGCCTGGCGCCGGCCTGGTTTCCATGGTCGCCAAGCGCGCCAATGGCTGCGTTCGGATTCTGGATCGGACTGGTGCTGGGGCTGACGGTGGCGGCGCTGCTGCTGACGATAGCGTTGCGGAAGCTGGCCAATCGGCGCGTGCTGGCAGCTTGACATCGTCTCCTTCCCACAAGCTCCGACGCCGTCATCCTCGCGAATGCGGGGATCCAATTGCGTCGGTCCGCTACCAAATCGGGCGAAACGCCTGCGCGGGAACGACGGCCTGACTGTAGCGTGCTCGCTTATACAAGGGCTTCCCGTATGTTCAGCGTTCACCACCCGACTCTGGTATCGTTTCGAAGTTGTTCCAGTTCAACCAATCACATCGAGACAATCCATGCGTTTTTTCCTTTGTTTTTTAGCCGCCATGTCGGCCGTTCCCGCATCTGCCGAACGCCTGACACTGGACCGTATCCACGCCGACCCGGCGCTGGCGGGACCTGGCGTGCGCAACCTGCGCGTATCGCCTGACGGCGAACGCATCACGTTCCTGCGCGGCCGTGCCGACAACCAGTTCCAGCTGGACCTGTGGGAATTCAACATGAAGGACAAGACGACGCATCGCCTGGTCGACTCGAAACTGCTGGTGCCGAACGAATCGATTTCACCCGAGGAACAGGCGCGCCGCGAGCGCTCCCGCAGCGCCAACCTGACCGGCATCCTGAACTACAGCTGGTCGCCCGACGGCAAGCAGCTGCTGGTGCCGATCGGCGGCGACCTGTACCTGGTCGACGCCGCCCATCCGGACAGCGCGCGTAAAGTCGCTTCCGGCAATGTCGCCGATCCGAAAATTTCACCCAAGGGCCGCTACGTCTCGTTCGTGCGCAACCAGAACCTGGTGGTGATCGACCTCACCACGGGTGCCGAAAAGCAGCTGACCAGTGACGGAAAAGACACCATCCACAACGCCGAAGCCGAATTCGTGGCGCAGGAAGAAATGGGCCAGCGTACCGGTTACTACTGGGCGCCGGACGATTCGGCCATCGCCTACAAGCGCTTCGACGAAGCGCCGGTGCCGGTGGTGCGTCGCTTCGAAATTTTTGCCGACCGTACCGACGTCGTCGAGCAGCGTTACCCGGCCGCCGGCGACCCCAACGTCATCGCCGAGCTGATGATCGTCTCGCCCGCTACCGGCGTGCAGCGCAAAGTAGACATCGGCGCCGACAAGGACATTTACCTGGTACGCGCCGACTTCAGCGCCGACAGCAAATTTTTGGTGTACCAGCGCCAGTCGCGCGACCAGAAGCGCCTCGACCTGATCGCGGTCGATGCTGCCACCCTGGCCCAGCGCACGCTGCTCACCGAAACCTCGGCCACCTGGGTCAGTATCCACGACGACCTGCGTTTCCTGGAAAGCCAGAACGCCTTCCTATGGTCGTCCGAACGCAGCGGCCGCAATCACCTGTATCTGTACGGCATGGATGGCAAGCTGATACATACCGTGTCGAGCGGCGCCTGGGGCATCGACAACGTCCAGGCGGTCGACGAAAAGACCGGCCGCGTGTTCGTTTCGTCGAACCGCGACAACGTCGTCGACAAGCAGATCTATTCGCTCCCGCTTGACGGCAGCGGCGCCGACGCTCCGGTTCGCATCACCACCGCCGACGGCTGGCACGAGGCGGCGTTCTCGCGCAACGGCGAAGTATTCGTCGATACGTTCTCGGACCCGAACACGCCGCCGCAAATTTCGATCAGGAAGCCAGACGGCGCGATGGTCGGCTGGCTCGAGCGCAATGAACTGGACGGCAGCCATCCGTACGCCAAATTCAAGCTGGACCACCTGGCCACCGAATACGGCACTTTGACGTCAAACGACGGCCAGACGCTGTACTACTCGATGATCAAACCGAGCAACTTCAAGGCCAGCAAGCGCTACCCGGTGTTCCTGTCGACCTACGGCGGCCCGCACGCCCAGCACGTGGCCCGCAAATGGGGCAACTATTTCGACCAGTACATGGCGCAGCAAGGCTACGTCGTGTTCCGGCTCGATAACCGCGGTTCTTCGCGCCGCGAACGCGTATTCACCGACGTCATCTACAAGGAACTGGGCAAGCACGAGGTCGAAGACCAGGTCACCGGCATCGATTGGCTGGCCAAGCAGAAGTTCGTCGATCCGAAGCGGGTCGGCGTATTCGGCTGGAGCTACGGCGGGTTCATGAGCCTGCGCCTGCTGTCGGCCGCGTCAAGCAAGATCGCGATGGGCGTGTCGGTGGCGCCGGTGACCGACTGGGCGCTGTACGATACCCACTACACCGAACAGTTCGTCGGCGCCACGCCCAAGTCCGACCCCGAAGCCTACAAGCAGAGCGGCGTGTTCGCCCACCTCGATGGCCTGAAGTCGCCGCTGCTGCTGATTCACGGCATGGCCGATGACAATGTGCTGTTCACCAACACCACCCGCCTGATCGACGGCCTGGTCAACCGCGGCATCAAGTTCGACCTGATGACCTATCCTGGCGCCAAGCACGGCATCTCCTCGCGCGCCGGCCAGCGCCACGTGTACGCCACCATCGAGGCATTTTTCAAGAAGAATCTCGACCCGCGTTAAGCGGGAACACAACATCGAAGCACAAAAAACAGCCGCGAAATTCGCGGCTGTTTTTCGTTGCGTCTGTCTTTTGCTTCACCAAACTTAATTGGTCGCGTCCTTGAGGATTTCCTTGGCGTCGCCGAGCTTTTCCTGGGTCTTGCCTTCGACCTGGTTGGCCAGGCCTTTGGCCTGCTGTTCGGTGCTGCCCGTCAGCTTGCCGGCCTCTTCCTGGATTTTGCCGCCGATGTCTTGCAGTTTGCCGTTGATCTGATCTTTGTTCATGGTGGAGCTCCTTGAATAGCACATGCCCGGATGGCCATGCAGATACGCCAGAATAGCGCGCGCGCAACAGACGGTCTGTGCGGGATCGTACGTTAACCCAGCATTCGAGGTTTGCTTATGCTGGATCAAACTACCGCCATTCTCATCGGTCACTGCGGCGTCTGGCGCCTCTAACAAATAATATTCATAATCAATGAGGAGGATTCAATGAACTACCTGCCCAAACATACCTCGCCGCCCTTCGCCCTCACCGTCACCGTCACCCTTGCCGCCTTGCTGGCGGCGTGCGGCGGTGGCGGCGGTGGCGGTGCCAGTGGCGGCGGCTCAGCGCCTCCGCCTGTCATTGCACCGGGTCCGGTCGTCACCGGCGGCGTCGACATCAACGCCGCGTGGCGCGACTACCTCGGCGCTCCGCACACCTGGGCCATGAGCGGCAAGACCCCGGATGCCCGAGCGTTCGATCTGTCGGTGATCATGAAACCCGGCGCCAACCGCAGTTTTGCGCTGACCGGCGCCAGCGGGCAAACGATTGACCAGTCGATCCGCTTCACCATCGCCGGCGCCAACCCGGTCAGCAGCGACGGCACGCTGTACTTCAATGGCGCGTCGATGGTCGGCGTGAGTACCACCAATGGCGCCTGTTTCGGCCTGCGCGGCACGATGCCGGCCTTGCCGGGCGCAAGCGCGGTTGGCACCAGCGGCGCCATGTTCGTACTCGACGGTAACGCGGGATGC
>Ga0326735_1000433_pt1 | contig 10392 bp, 7 predicted proteins | sample 37_GP2_1092_FD_207945 | JGI IMG/M metagenome (GOLD analysis project Ga0326735, IMG submission 207945) | Glacier ice microbial communities from Ngari, Tibet, China - 37_GP2_109.2 | ecosystem: Environmental > Aquatic > Freshwater > Ice > Glacier | place: China: Ngari, Tibet | collected 2018-07-31
GAATATGCAAGCGCGCCTGCTGCCGGTGCAGCAGGTCGGGCGCATTACGCCGAAGCCGTTGTCGGCGGTGTTTATTGAAGGTCAATGCGTGCTGGCGCGCGACACCGATCTCGTGTGCGACAGCGCGCTGGCCGGCGAGGCCGCCTACCTGCGCGCCCTGCTGGCCGGGTTGCCTGGCCTGCCGGCGGCTGGCGGCGCCACGATTGTGCTTGAACTTGGCGAACCTGGCACACCGGGCGACGAAGCCTACCTGCTCGAGCTGACAACGGCCACGCTGCGCCTGCGCGGCGCTTCGCCGCACGGCGTCTTCAACGGCATCCAGACCCTGGCCCAGTTACTGTGCGCCGCCACCGGCACGGCGCCGCTCGGGCGCGTGATCGATGCGCCGCGCTTCGGCTACCGCGGCATGATGCTCGACGTCGCCCGCCATTTCGCCAGCGTCGACACGGTCATGCGCCTGCTCGACTGCATGGCGCGCTACAAGCTCAACCGTTTTCACTTTCACCTTACCGACGACGAGGGCTGGCGCCTCGAGATTGCGGGCTTGCCGGAGCTGACCGAGGTCGGCGCGCGGCGCGGCGTGGCCCTTGATGGCCAGCCGTGCCTGCCGCCGGCGTTCGGCTCGGGCGCGGACATCGAAACCTCCGCCGGCACCGGGTTCTACAGCGCCGGCGACTTCATCGCCATCCTGCGCCATGCCCACTGTCTGCATATCGAGGTGATCCCCGAGTTCAACCTGCCGGGCCACGCGCGCGCCGCCGTGGTCGCGATGCGGGTGCGCCACGACCGCCTCCGCGCAGCCGGCGACGTCAATGCCGCCGAAGAATATCTGCTCAGCGACCCGGACGATGCGTCGCTCTACCAGTCGGTGCAGCTGTGGCGCGACAACGTCATCTGCATCGCGCGCCCGTCGGTCGATCGCTTCATCGATAGCGTCGTCGACGCCGTCTGCGCCTTGTTCCGCGCCGCCGGCGCGCCGCTGCGCGCCATCCATACCGGCGGCGACGAGGTGCCGGCCGGTGCCTGGCTCGGCTCGCCCCTGTGCCGCCGGCGCATGGCCGAGCACGGCTGGACCGGCGTCGGCGAGCTGCGCGACGACTTCGTCCGGCGCTGCCGCGCCATCCTCGAACGCCATGGCCTCGGCTTCGCCGGCTGGGAAGAAGCCGTGCCGGCCGCAGGTGACCTGACGCGGGCCGTCGAGGCCGGACCGAATTTCCAGCTCTACGTGTGGAACAACGCCTGGGGTTCTGGAATGGAAGACGGCGCGTACCGGCTGGCGAACGCCGGCTACAGCGTGGTGCTGGCCAACGCCGCCCATTTGTACTTCGACCTGGCCTGTGCCAAGGACCCGGAGGAGCCGGGCTACTACTGGGCCGGCTTCGTCGAAACGCGCAACGCGTTTACGTTTTGCCCGCTCGACGCCACCCTCACCGCCGGTTTTGACGCCATGGGCCAGCCGGTGGCGGCACCGACGCTGGCGGCCATGCGGCGGCTCGATGCGGCTGGCGCCGCGCGCATCGCCGGCCTGCAAGGCCAGCTATGGGGCGAGAACACGCCGTCGCGCGAACGCCTCGAATACATGGTGGCGCCACGCCTGCTGGCACTGGCCGAACGCGCGTGGGCACCCGACCCCGGCTGGCACCTGATGTTCGATCCGGCGCGGCGTGGGCAGCGCATCGAGCGCGACTGGAACGAATTTGCCAACCGCCTCGGCCAGCGCGACTTGCCGCGCCTCGATTGCGCGCCGCTGGCCTACGGCTACCGGCTGCCGCCGCCGGGAGTGGCGCTGGACGCCGCTGCCGGAACGATCCTCGCCAACGTTGCACTGCCGGGGCTGGCACTGCACTACACTGTCGATGGCAGCGAACCGGCGCAAACCAGCGCGCGTTACCGCGATCCGGTGGCGGCAAACGGGTGTGCGGTATTTAAGATCGCCACCTTCGACACGCGCGGACGCAAGAGCCGCAGCGTCACCCTCGACCTGGAGCCGCAGCCATGAATGATGTTTCCGCCGCCGCCGCCGTGTCCACAACCTTGGCGCCGTGCGCCGCCCGTCATCCGCTGGCGTGGGTGCCGACCTTGTACCTGGCGCAGGGCTTGCCGTTTTACGCCGTCGCGCTGGTGGCCGGGCTGATGTTCAAGAGCATGGATGTGCCGAACCACCAGATCGCCCGCTGGACCGGGCTGCTCGGCATGGCGTGGGTGTTCAAGGCGCTGTGGAGCCCGTTCCTCGAACTGGCGCGCAGCAAGAAGCGGGTGGTAATCGCCTTCCAGCTGACGGGCGCGGCCAGCCTGGCCGGCGTCGCGCTGGGGCTGCAGATGCCGGCCTGGTTCGCCTGCACCATCGCGCTGCTGGCGCTTGTCGCGCTGGCCTCGGCCACCCACGACATCGCCGCCGACGGCTTGTACATCGCCAGCCTGTCGGCGCGCCAGCAGGCCGCCTATGCCGGCTGGCAGGGCGCGTTCTTCAATGCCGCCAAGTTCCTCTCGCTGGGCGCGCTGGTGATGTTGGCCGGCTACCTGGAGCCACGCATCGGCGCGCGGCCGGCGTGGATCGCCGTGTTTTGCTTGCTGGGCGGCGCCATGGCCGCCCTCGCGCTGTACCACTTGTGGGTGCTGCCGCCAGGGCACAACACGGCAGACCACGCGCGCGCGGCGTCGCCGGGCGCGGTCGCTGCCACCCTGTTTGACGTCATCAAGGCGTTCTTTGCCAAGCCGGGCATCTGGATCGGGATCCTGTTTATTATTTTGTTTCGCGCCGGCGAAGGGCAGATCCAGACCATCGGGCCGCTGTTTCTGCGCGACGCCCGGGAACTCGGCGGGCTCGGGCTGTCGACCGGCGAAGTCGGCGCCGTCTACGGCACCGCCGGCACCATCGCCTTCCTGGCCGGCTCGATCGCCGGCGGTTATTTCACGTCATGGCTTGGACTCAAGCGCGCAATGCCGTGCTTGATCCTGGCGATGAACCTGCCGAACGCGGTGTTTTACTACCTCAGCGTAAGTCAACCCGATTCGCTCGGCGTTATCGCCACCGCGCTCGCGATCGAGATGTTCGGCTACGGTTTCGGTTTTGTCGGCATCATCCTGTTCATCATGCAGGTGATCGCCAGCGGCCGTTACCAGACGGCGCACTATGCCCTCGGCACCGGCTTCATGCAGCTCGGTTTCGTGGCCTCCAAGATGATCAGCGGCGACATCCAGCAAGCGCTCGGCTACCGCCATTTTTTCCTGTGGGTGTTGCTGGCGGCGTTGCCGGTGCTGCTGCTGACGCGCGTGGTGGAACTCGAGCGGCGTGAAGTTTAGCGCTTCTTGACCGGCAGCGCCAGCCAGCCGCGCCACTGGCCGGCGTCGCAGCGCTCCACCATTTCGATATGCGGGCGGGTGCTATCGAGCCGCCACGCGGCTTGCTGGTCGAGCCAGTCTTCGTACATCGAGCGAAACCGCGGCCACTCGCGCTGGAAGTCGAGGCAGGCGTAGTTGCCGGCCGGCAGGATGCGCACGCCCAGGCGCGGGTCGCCTACCGGGGCGGCGGCCGCACCGAAATCGTAGCAGTATTCGCTGGCGCCCGTAAAACCCGGATCTTCGTCGAACACGCCATACCACGGCGTGCCCGGCGCCGCGCCGCCGCGCCGTTCGGCTTCGCAGATGACGTCGTTGCAGGCCAGTGAAAGCGCCGCTCCCGACTGGCCGAAAAAGCGATGGTAGCGCAGCGTGATTGGGGGCAGGGCGCGCACCGCGATGCGCGCGGCGATGCTGCCCGGCTCGGGTGGACAATACGGCGCCAGGATCACGTCCAGGTTATCCGGCTCGGCGACGAAAAAACTGACATCGCTCTCGCGCCCGACCTGCTGGTCCATGAAAGTGCGCCAGCCGCCTTCGCGCCAGGCCTTGGCCGACATCGCGAATTGCTGCTTGAAGGCCTTGGCAAAGGCGGCGTTGGACGGAAACCCGCAGTCCTGGGCGATGCGAAACACCGCGACGTCCGGTTCATGGCGCAGCAAGTGGGCGGCGCGCCGCAGGCGCCGCTTGCGCTGGTATTCGACGGCCGAAAAACCGGTCAGCTCGCGAAAGATGCGGCCGAAGTGAAACGACGAATAGCTGGCCGACGCCGCCAGCGTTTTAAGCGCCAGCGGGTCGCCCAGCGAGTCGAGCATCAAGTCCATCACTTCGTACAGACGCGACGCGCGCGACGTCGGTACAGGGCGGGAGGAGTGCGGCATGGCAGCGGCCGTTAATATAGGTGCATTAATTATCGCTTAAATAATGTGCAGTGACGCAATTAGTCAGCCATTGGGGCAAGCGCCGCAACACCTCCGATGTATTCCAGGTTCTCTTAAGCGCGGGTCAATGCGGCGTCCCAAATACCTGGGTCCAGTACACCCGCGTGCTCGCGCGGGCGCTGTCGACGGCGTACGCCGCGCCCATGTCGGTAAACCCGCGGTGCATGAGATTGGCGCAGTGCCCCGGGCTCGATAACCAGCCCGCTACCGCGTCGCCAGGGGAGTCTTGTCCGGACGCGATGTTTTCGCCGATCCGCCGCCAGCGATAGCCCGCTTGCAAAGCGCGGTCGCCGACCACGCGGCCATCCTTTCCCTGGTGACTGAAAGATCGATGGGTGGCCATATCGAGACTGTGCGCCAGCGCCGCATCGGCAAGCGCCGCGTTCCAGGCCAGTGCGGGCGCGGGCGCAAACTGCTGCTCGCCACAGCTTCTTGCCGACGAGCGCGCGGCGTTGACCGCGTCGAGGATGGCTTTACCTGCTTGCTGCCAACCGGCCAGCTGCGACGCGGGCGATGGCGGCGCCGGTTGCGCCAGCACGACCAGCCAGCTCGCGCCGCTGCGACCGGCGCCGATCGCGGAAAATTGCGTGCTGAGCAGCGTGCGGCAATATGTGGATGCGATGGCGGCCATGGCGGCGTGCTCGTCGAGCGGGCCTTCCACATAAATGGCTTCGGCGCGCGCAACCGGGTAGCCGGCGCGCTCAAGTGCCTGCTCCAGAAACATGCCTGACGCAACTTGTGCCCTGGACAAGGCCGGTTCAAGCGCAAGCGGCGCCACCGGAACTGCCGGGCGTCCCTCGCAGCTACCGGGCGCGGCGCGATACGCGTTGATGAGGTCGGCCAGCGACTGATGGCGATGCCGGTTTTGCGGGTTTTGCGCGTGCGCTGCCACAGCAGCGAACAACATGGCGCACACCAGCGCGCACCGGGTCAGGGCAATTCGCCGCTCTTTCGCGAACAGGTTTTTCACGCTACCGAGCTTGACCGGCGCCTGGGGGCGCGCCGAGCCAGCTGCGCCGGCGAAACGGGCACTGCCAGCAGCGCGCTCAGGAAAGTGGCAAGGAACAAAGCTGGTGGCTTGGTGTGGAGGCGTTTCATTATGGTTCCCTATTTATTGTTTCAGATTGCCCTGGATCGGCGCTTGCTGGGTGGGCGGCTGCGGATTTGCTATGCTAGCGTCTTCGAATCTCCGGCGCGGCACCCGTGCCGGCTTACCCTGTTAACGGAGCAGCACCATGGCATCTTTGCAAGATCAGTTTTTAAAAGCCGGCCTGGTCGACAAGAACAAAGCCAAACTGGCCAACCAGGACAAGAGCAAGCAGAAAAAGGTCGAGCGCCGCACCGGCACCCAAAATGTCGATGAAGTACGCTTGGCCGCGCTCGAGACGCAGCGCAAGAATGCCGAGCGGGCGCGCGAACTCAATGCCCAGCGCGACGCGGCTGCCACCCAAAAAGCGATCGTGGCGCAAATCGCCCAACTGGTGAACAAGAATCGCCAGAACAAAGGTGCTGGCGACATCGCCTACAATTTTACGCACGACAAGAAGATCGAACGGATCTATGTTTCAGCGACGGTCCAGGCGCACTTGATGGCGGGGCGCCTGGTGATCGTCTGCCAAGGCGGCGCCACCGAACTGGTACCGCGGATCATCGCCGACAAGATCGCCGAGCGCGATGCCTCGCTCGTGGTGCGGGTCAGCAAGGCCAGCACCGAGGTCGACGCCGACGATCCGTACGCCGCTTTCCAAATCCCCGACGACCTGATGTGGTAACGCAGGCCCGGTCGACAAGCTGTAGCCTGCCTACTTGCGCGGCGCCGGCTTGCCGGCCAGGCTATCTGCCACCGCACCGGCGACCGAACCGGCCGGCGTTTTTCCGCCGTCCGCTGGCAGGTTGCCCAGTTCGCGTACCCGGTCCGATTGCTGGTCCAGGCTGACTTCCTCGGCGACGTCGCGCGTTTCGTCGCCTTCCACCTTCGGCAGCAGGGACTCGCTGCGTTCACCGGCGGGAGCTTGAGCGTCGCCAGTGGTTTGCTGCTGCTCAGTAACCGCTTCGTCCGGGCTGACTTCGTCGGTAAGAACATCGCGCGTTTCGTCGCCTTCGACCCTCGGCGCCGGCGATGCGCCTGGTGTAATGGCGCCGACGCCGGCGGTATTGTGCTGCTGCTGGCCGAGCTTTTCTTCCTTGTTTTGCTGGGTCATCAATGTCTCCCGCCAGGCAGTGTCCTGCCCGTGTTTAAGTAAAAAATAAAAAATAAAAATCAGGCCGCCATCAGCCTTGCGAACTGGGCGACGTTCGACGCATAGCATTCGCAACTGGCCTCTTCGAGGCCCTCGCGGTTGAGTATCATCATTGCGCCCCGGCTATATTTGATGAATCCGGCCTGTTGAAAAGCGCCTGCCACCAGGCTCACGCTTGGCCGGTGTACGCCGAGCATGTCGGCGATAAAGTCCTGGGTGAGGAAAAACTCGTCGCCGTCGACCCGGTCGTGCGTCATCAGGACCCAGCGCGCGAAGCGTTCTTCGACATTGTGCAAGCGGTTGCAGGCGACCGACTGCGACACCTGCGAGAGGTAGGCCAGCAGATAGCGTTGGGTAACGCGGCGCAGCGGCGTGTCGCCGGCAATCGCAGCACGAAAAGCGGCGACCGGCATGCGCAGGCTCGGTCCTTCGACCTGGCAAACAGTGGTTTCGATCCACTCGTCGCCGCCGACCAGCAGTTCGATTCCGAAAAACCCCTCCTTGCCAATGGTCCCGACCTTGACCGCGGTGCCGCTTTCCATGAAGGCCAGCACCGACAATACGCCACCGCATGGAAAATATACATTGGTGGCGGGCTTGCCGCGTTCTCCGACAACAGCCTTCCTGTGCAGGTGGGCGGGGAAGAGATCAGGGGCGATCTCGCGGTACTCGGACTCGCTCAGGCTGGCAAGCAACTGGTTGCCGCCCGCAATAGGGCAGGGAGAAAGCGTGGACATTGGCGCGATCGGCTAGTAGAAAAGGGGCGGCGGCCTGCCTGGTTCGAAGGGGGTGTCTTACCCACAGTTGGACCTGCCAGTGCTTGATTGGTTCGCGCGAATTTAGCGCTAATTCAGCCGTTTCACTTCATATGTATGGACTAATACAGACATGCATACGCATGCCTGTGTAAGCTATTTCCCTCGTTTTAACCAAGGATCATCCAATGAGGATTCAGACGACTGGCAGTGCGGCACCGGCGATGGCGCTATGGGGTGGGCTCGAGTGCACGCTGAACCGGGTAAGGGACAATTATTTCAGCCAGATGGAGCGCAACGGCCACGCCGAGCGCTTGCAGGACCTCGAGCGGTTCGCCTCGCTGGGCGTGCGCGCCATCCGCTACCCGGTCTTGTGGGAGCGCACCGCGCCGGAAGCGTTGGCAGACGCCGACTGGACCTGGTCCGACGAGCGGCTGCCGGCCTTGCGCGATCTGGGCGTCACACCGATCGTCGGCCTGCTGCACCATGGCAGCGGGCCGCGCCATACCAGCCTGGTGGCCGCGGACTTTGCCGACAAACTCGCCGCCTATGCCGGCGCGGTGGCCGCCCGTTATCCTTGGGCCGAATTTTATACGCCGGTCAATGAGCCGCTTACCACCGCCCGTTTCAGCGGCCTTGCCGGTGCCTGGTATCCGCACGGGAGCGACGACCGCACCTTCGTCCAGGCACTGTTGAACCAATGCCGCGGCACGGTGCTGGCGATGCGCGCCATACGGCAAGTCAATCCCGATGCCAAGCTGGTGCAGACCGATGACATCAGCAAAACGTACGGGACGCGCGAAATGGCGCCACTGGTACATTTTTATAATGAACGGCGCTGGCTCAGTTGGGACTTGTTGTGCGGCATGGTCGACAGCCGCCATGCGCTGTGGGATTACTTGGTCGGCACTGGCATCGATCCGGCCGAGCTTCTCTGGTTGCGTGACAATCCGTGCCCGCCCGACATCATCGGCGTGAATTATTACGCGACCAGCGAGCGCTGGCTCGACCACCGGGTCGAATGCTTCCCGGCGAGCCATCGCCACACTTACCGGGATGTCCACCATGCCGACATGGAGACGTCGCGCGTGCTGGCCACGCCGACCGCCGGCATCGGGCCCTTGCTGCGCGAAGTGTGGGAACGCTACAGCCTGCCGGTGGCGGTGACGGAAGCGCACATCGACGCCAATCGCGAGGACCAGCTGCGCTGGCTGCTGGAAATCTGGGAAGCGGCCGTCAACGAACGCAAGGCCGGCGCCGACATCCGGGCGGTGACGGTATGGGCGCTGCTCGGCTCGTACGACTGGAACTGCCTGGTCACCGAGTGCAATGGCTACTATGAACCGGGACCGTTCGACGTGCGCGGCGAGCAGCCGCGCCCGACCGCGCTCGCCGCGCTGATGCGCGAACTGGCGACCGGCCGGCCGCACGCCAGCCCGGTGTTGCAGGGGCAGGGCTGGTGGCGCCGCCCCGGGCGTTTCCTGGTGCGCCCGGTGGCAACCCCGGGCGAGGTGGCCGACCTGGCCACGTTTCGCCACCATGGCCGCAACCAGGTTCAGCAACCGATCCTGATCACCGGCGCCAGCGGCACCCTCGGCAGCGCGTTTGCGCGCCTGTGCGAAAGGCGCCACCTGGCTTACCGCATCGTCACGCGGGCCGAAATGGACATGGCCGATCCGGCCGCGGTGGCGGCGGCCATCGTGCGCTACCGGCCGTGGGCGGTGATCAACGCCGCCGGCTACGTGCGGGTCGACCAGGCCGAAGCCGATGCCGAGCGCTGCTTTCGCGACAACACGACGGCGCCGACCATCCTGGCGCTGGCCTGCATCCGCCATGGCCTGCGCTTCACGACGTTCTCGAGCGACCTGGTGTTCGACGGCAAGCAAACCACGCCGTACGTCGAGTCGGACGCGACGTCGCCGGTTGGCGTGTACGGACAGAGCAAGGCGGAGGCGGAGCGCCGCGTGCTGGACGCCAACCCGCAGGCGCTGGTGATCCGCAGCAGCGCATTTTTCGGCCCGTGGGACGGTCACAACTTCGTCAGCCTGGCGCTCGACGCGATGGAAAATGGCGCCCCGTTCGCCGCCGCCGCCGACCTGATCGTCACGCCGACCTATGTGCCGGACCTGGTGAACACGTGCCTGGACCTGATGATCGACAATGAACACGGCATCTGGCACCTCAGCAATGGCACTGCCGTGACGTGGGCGCAGCTGGCATCGATGGCCGCCGAGGCGGCTGACGTCGACGGGTCGTGCGTGGAGGCGATGTCATCGGCGCGGCTGGGCTACCTCGCCAGGCGGCCTGCCTACAGCGCGCTCGGCAGCGAACGCGCGCTGCTGTTGCCGTCGCTGTCGGACGCGTTGACGCGCTACGCCGGCGTGCGCGCCGAGCGCAACGCGCGCACGGGCGAGATCCGGCGCGTGGTGTAACAAGGCAAATGATTACCTGCCGTTGACCGGTGGCCGCGCCCGTGTTTGTGGCGTGCGTGCGACGCCGGCGTGTTGCGAAGGGGCTACGGAGCGCTGCATTTATGCTGGTCGCTATAAACTCCGAGCTTTCAATCTATGTCATTGATATTGTTGAGTTTTCTCATCCATTACCCAGTTACTTCAGGCTGCAATTGCGGCCGGGCGGGGTGGGAATCAATGAAAAATCGGCGCCGATGCAAAGGTGCCTAGAGAAACCCCAACCCCCATCAGGAGATCGGCAATGAATAAGCAATTGAAAGCATTACTGGGCGTATCGATCGTCGCCGCCATGTTCGGTACGTCCATGGCGCAAGCGCAATCGTCAGGCTCCAGCGGATCGAGCGGCACCAGCGGTTCGCAGGCAACCGACCAAAGCTCGGGCGCCTCGCCCGGCGATATGACCGGTACCCCTACCAAGAAAGAGAAGAAGCAGAAGAAGTATGGCGCCGCTTCCGGCAGCAGCGGCAGCAGCGGCAGCCCCGGTACCACCGGGGCTTCGATAGGCGAAGGCGGCACCAGCTCGAGCGGCGTCGGTGGCACCAGCGGCGCGGGCGGCTCCAGCGGCTCCACCGGCGTCAGCGGCACCAGCGGCGCGGGCGGCAGCAGCGGCAGCAGCGGCAGCAGCGGCTCGATGGACTCCGGATCG
>Ga0326735_1000434_pt1 | contig 10374 bp, 9 predicted proteins | sample 37_GP2_1092_FD_207945 | JGI IMG/M metagenome (GOLD analysis project Ga0326735, IMG submission 207945) | Glacier ice microbial communities from Ngari, Tibet, China - 37_GP2_109.2 | ecosystem: Environmental > Aquatic > Freshwater > Ice > Glacier | place: China: Ngari, Tibet | collected 2018-07-31
TCTCTGGCGCGAGCGGATCGCCGAGTCGCGCATCAAGATCGACACCGCGCGCCTGCTGACCTTGAAGACGGCGGCGCTGATGGACACGGTCGGCAACAAGCATGCGCAGGCAGAGATCGCGATGATCAAGGTGCTCGCTCCCAACGTGGCGCAGGAAGTGCTCGACTGGGCGATCCAGGCACATGGCGCGGCCGGCGTGTCGGACGATTTTCCGCTCGCCGCGCAATGGGCGGGCAACCGCAGCTTGCGCCTGGCCGACGGACCGGACGAGGTGCACCGCAACGCCATTGCGAAGCTGGAACTGGCGAAGTGGATGTCTTTGACTGAGCGGATCGTGCGGTAGAGGACGCGCATGCCCTGCCGGACGGCCCCGGCGAGCGCCCGGGCACCCTTTGCTAAGGCAACGGATTGTTAAGGATAGCGCCGCATCACGAACTGGGCCACGCACACCGGGCGCGAAGAACCTTCGCACTCCACCACGACCGACCAGACCAATTGCGAGCCGCCCTCGATGGCGTCGACGCTGGCCAATGTCAGGCGCGCGCGCAGGCGGCTGTTGACCGGCACCGGCGCCGGAAAGCGCACCTTGTCCAGGCCGTAATTCAGCGCCAGCGTGACATCGACCATTCGCAGCGCATTCTCGAACATCGCCGGCAGCAGCGCCAGCGTCAAAAAGCCGTGCGCGACCGGGACGCCGAACGGCGACTCGCGCGCGCACCGTTCGACGTCGACGTGGATCCACTGGTTATCCAGCGTGGCGTCGGCAAACGCGTCGATGCGCTGCTGGGTGATGTCGATCCAGTCGGAGCACGCGACCTCTGTCCCGACCAGGGTTTTGAGCTCGGCCAGGCTGGCAATGTCACGCATCAAAGCGCGGCGCCGGGCGCCGTCCGGACATGCCCATGCCTTCATCAGCGTCGGCAAACCCCGGCTGCGCCATGAAGCGGCGCAGGTGGTGATCGGAGTCGCCGAAAGTGAGCTCGATCATGCTTAAGCGCTTGAAGTGGTGCGCGGCCGGCAGTTCATTGCTCACGCCCATCCCGCCATGCAACTGGATTGCCTGCTGGCCGACGAATTTCATCGCCTGGCCGACGCGGAACTTGGCCGCCGACACGGCGCGCCGGCGTTCCACCGCGTCGCTTGCGCCAAGCTTGACAGCGGCCAGCAAGGCCATCGAGCGCGCCTGTTCAAGGTGGATGAACATGTCGGCCATGCGGTGCTGCAGCGCCTGGAATTTGCCGATCGGCGCGCCGAACTGGGTGCGCGTTTTCACATAATCGAGGGTGGCCGCGAACAGCGCCTCCATCACGCCGAGCGCCTCGAAGCACAACAGGGCGGCGCCGTAATCGGCACCGGCGTCGAGCAATTCCCAGCCGGCGCCGGCTTCGCCCACCAGCGCACTGGCCGGCACGCGCACATGCTCGAACGCGATGTCGGCGGCGCGCAAGCCGTCGAGCATGCGGTAGCCGGTGATCGTCACCCCCGGGGTGTCAAAGGCTAGCACGAACAGCGTGATGCCCTCATGCGCGCGTTGCGTGCCGCCAGTGCGGGCCGATACAATCAGGCTGCCGGCCTCCCCGCCGTGCAGCACGACGCTCTTGCGTCCATGGATCCGGTAGGCGTTGCCGTCAAGCTCGGCGCGCGTCGCAATGTCGGCCAAATCGTGGCGCGACTGGCGCTCGCCCAGCGCGCTTGCCATTTTGAGCGTGCCGGCGCCGACCTGTTCGAGCAGCGACTCGTGCCCGCCCCCGAGCTTTAAAAATTCGGCGCCCAGCACCGTTGCCAGGTAGGGCTCGACCACCAGGCCGCGGCCCAGTTCCTGCATGACGACGAACATGTCGAGCGCGGTGCCGCTGAAACCGCCCTGCTGCTGCGGCACCGGCAAGGCCGTCATGCCCAGTTCGGCCAGCGCGGTCCACGCCGCGTCGGACACGCCGGCGTCAGAGCCGATGATCTTGGTGCGCTGCTCGAAACTGTAATCCTTGGCGACCCAGCGTTTGAGGGCGTCGGCGAACTGCAGCTGTTCTTCCTTGAAGGTGAAATCCATTGTGTTCCTCACAGGCCCAGGATCATCTGGGTGATGATGTTGCGTTGAATTTCGTTCGAGCCGCCATAGATGGAGGTCTTGCGGACGTTGAAGTAGTGCGCGGCGAGCGGCGCGGCGTCATCGTCGCCGGCGATGCTGTGCGCGTTTTCGCCCTCGAGATAAGCAGCGTCGAACGGCAGCGCCATCGGCCCGGCCGCCTCCATCATCAATTCGCTCAGGGTTTGCTGGATCTCGGTGCCGCGCACTTTCAGCACCGACGCCTCGGGGCCGGGCGCCTTGCCCGCCTGCGCCAGCACCCGCAACACCGTCATCTCGAGCGCCATCAGTTCAATTTCCAGGCCCGCCACCTTCGCGCCAAACAGTGGGTCACGCAGCAGCGACTGGCCATTGTGCGTTTGCGCCGCGGCGAAGCGCTTGAGAAACCTGAGCTCGCGCTTCGAGCGGCCCACCGCGGCAATCCCGGTGCGCTCATGGCCGAGCAGGTACTTGGCATAAGTCCAGCCCTTGTTTTCCTCGCCGACCAGGTTCTCGATTGGCACCCGCACCTGGTCGAAAAACACTTCGTTGACTTCATGGTCTTCGTCGAGCGTGATGATCGGGCGCACCGTGATGCCCGGCGTGTGCATGTCGATCAGCAGGAACGAAATGCCTTCCTGCTTGCGCACGCCGGTATCGGTGCGCACCAGGCAAAAGATCATGTTCGCGTGCTGCGCCAGCGTGGTCCAGGTCTTCTGGCCGGTGACGATGTAGTGCTCGCCGTCGCGCCGTGCGCTCGTTTTCAACGACGCCAGGTCGGAGCCGGCGCCCGGTTCGGAGTAACCCTGGCACCACCAGTCTTCGCACGAGAGGATGCGCGGCAGAAAGTGGGCTTTTTGGGCCGCGTTGCCAAACGCCATGATGACCGGTGCCACCATGTTCACGCCAAACGGCAGGATCGGCGGCGTGCCGGCGCGCGCGCACGCCTCCTCCCACAGGTGGCGCTGCGCCACGCTCCAGCCCGTCCCGCCGAACTGCACTGGCCAGCCGGGCGCGACCCAGCCCTGTGTCGCCAGGATCCGATGCCAGCGCACGTAGTCGTCCCTGGTCAGACGCAGGTGTTTGCGCACCTTGTGCTGCAGGTCGGCCGGCAGGTTTTGCTCGAGAAAGGCGCGCGCGCTGTCGCGAAACGCCAGGTCCTCGGCGCTGTCAGTGAAATCCATACAGTCTCCTTGTTTTTGAACAAATTTTGAACGAAAAAAGCACGATCGTTCTCAATAATTGTACCCGAAAAAAAGCCCGCTCAGGCATTTGCCGGGCGGGCTGATTGGCGTGCTGCGCTTATTGCAAAACGCCGCAGGCAACGGAAAATTGCAGCTAGCCTAGTTCGCGCTGTCCTTGGTTGGCGCCATGTACGGCATCACGCGCGTTGCCATCCGGGTATCGGTGCGCAGCATGGCCGTCTCGTCGGCCAGAATGTGCGCCGCTTCTTGCAGCAAGACATCCTTGGCATTTTTCGCCGCTTTCTCGGCGGCCAGTTCGGCCACCAGGTTGCGCTCGTCCGATTGCAACCCGTCATCCTGGCGCGTGGCGCCCTTGAGCGCAATCGCCTTGCCTGGCTTGGTCGGCGTTGGCACCTTGCTGCGCGCGCCATCGGGGCCGGTGACGCCCGCCTCCTCGGCCGGCACCACCACTGCAAGGCGTGCTTCGCGCAGTTTCGCGCGCGCATCCTGCGTGTCGCGCTCCTTGCGACGCACCACTTCGTTGAGCGAGATCGCATTTTCCTTGCGCAGCTTGCGCATCTCGGCAATGTCTTCCTGCAAGTACTGGAAGTCCTTGTCCTTGGCGATGCGCACGTCATGGCGCTTTTGCAGTGGCGCAAACAGCTCCTTCAAGTCGCCCAACGGCACATAACTGGCCGCCTTGATCGAGACCCACGGCAAGGCGTTGTCGTAGCTCGACTCGCCGAAGCTCTCGCTGTCGGATGTGACCGGCAACTTGATGTCCGGGATGACGCCGCGCAGCTGCGTGGTGCCGCCATTGATGCGAAAGAACTGCGCGATCGTCATTTTTAGTTCGCCATAGTGCACCTTGTCGTTTTGCGCGAACCGGTCAAGGTTGACCAGCGTTTGCACCGTGCCCTTGCCAAAGCTCGGCTCGCCAATGATCAGGCCGCGGCCGTAATCCTGGATCGCCGCGGCGAAAATCTCCGACGCCGAAGCCGAGCCGCGATTGATCAACACGCCCACCGGGCCATCCCACGCCAGGCCCGCATTATTGTCGCTTTCAACTTCGATCTTGCCCTCGGCGCTGCGCTGCTGCACCACCGGGCCCTTGTCGATGAACAGGCCGGTCAGCTCGACCGCCTCGACCAGCGAGCCGCCGCCATTGTTGCGCAGGTCGATCAGCACGTTGTCGACCTTGTCGCGCTTGAGTTCGCCCAGGATGCGGGCGACGTCGCGCGTGGCGCTCTTGAAGTCCTTGTCACCCTTGCGGCGCGCTTCGAAGTCCTGGTAAAAAGTGGGCAGCGAAATGACGCCGATGCGGCGCTTGACGCCGCCCTCGCGCACTTCGAGGATGGTTTTCTTGGCCGCCTGCTCTTCCATGCTGATTTTCTTGCGCACCAGCGCGACCGTGACGTGCTTGCCGTCGGTGCCGGCGTCGGCCGGCAAAATGTCCAGGCGCACCACCGAATCCTTGGCGCCGCGCACCAGTTGCACCACGTCGTCGATGCGCCAGCCCAGCACCTCGGTAAACGCCGGTGACTCGCCTTGGGCCACGCCGACGATCCGGTCGCCCACCTTGATCTTGCCCGACAGGCCGGCCGGGCTGCCCGGCACGACTTCGCGGATCACCGTGTATTCGTCGCGCGACTGCAGCACCGCGCCGATGCCTTCCAATGAGAGGCGCATGGCGATGTCGAAATTTTCCGCCGAGCGCGGGCCGAGGTAATTGGTGTGCGGCTCGATCGACATCGCGTAGGCGTTCATGAACATCTGAAACACGTCTTCGTTGTTCAGCTTGCGCATGCGCACCTGGTAATTGTCGTAGCGCTTGTCTAACGTGTCGCGGATCGCCTTGTCGTCCTTGCCGGCCAGGCGCAGGCGCAGCCAGTCGTTCTTGACCCGCTTGCGCCACAATTCGCGCGCCTCTTCATTGCTCTTTGGAAAGGTGGCTTTTTCACGGTCGAGCTGCAAGGTTTCATCGCCACTGAAATCGAATTTGCCCTTGATCAGTTCGCGCGCGTACGCCATGCGTTCGCCAAAGCGCTGCTGATACAGGCTGTAGATGGCGAACGGCAAGGTCAGGTTCTCGTTGTTGATGGCGTCGTCGAACTTGGTGCGGGCGGCGTCGAACTGGTCGACATCACTTTGAATGAAGTACAGTTTCTCGCCATCGAGCGTCTTGAAATAGCGCTCGAAAATCTTTTCCGACATCGCGTCGTCGAGCGGCATCGCCTTGTAGTGATAACGCGCGAGCAGCTTCGATGCCCACAAGGCGGCTTGCCCCTGCGCGGCGATCGGCTTGAGCTGGGTCGTGCCAATTTTTTCAGGCTGGGCCCAGGCTGCCGGGACCGACATGGCAAACGCCAGTGCAACGATGACTATCTGCTTTTTCATTCTTTGGGTTCTCCGGACGTGATACTGGATAAATGCGGGCGGTCGCAGGCGACAAGCGCACATGCGCCAAACGGCAGTCTTATCGATTCTAACAGGATCGCTGTTCAGTGCAGCGACCCAGTCCGAGTCGGTTCTCCTGTCCAGTTTATGGGGCAAGCTGGGCGCGCGGTCATGGTCTTACAAATTGAAACAGAGTCGGATGATAGGGCAACATCATTACCCCCGTCACAACAATTATCAAAAGGCAAGGCCATGAGCGCAGCGCAATGCGCCAGTCGACCGCGGATGGCCAGAACGACAGAAATTGCGGCGCCAGCGCAAAGGCGAGCGCCAGGTCGAGTGGGTGAAATGTCCAATCGGGCCCGGTGCGCCAGGACGCCACCAGCCACGGCAGAGTGAAAATGAGCAACGGCGCCAACGCTGCCGGCGCCGCGTTGTACCAGCGCACCCGCATCAAGGTGACCGAACCGAGCTGCCAGTGGCGTCCGATGCGATGCGGAATCACGCTCAGCGCGGTGGGCCGCGCCCCGGTCAACAGGGCGACGCCATAGTGCGCCAGCTCGTGGCACAGGGTGCCGGTTACGGTCAACAGGAAAAACGCCGGGTGGCTGCCGGCCAGCAGCCGGATCAGCAGGGCCAGCGCCGCTGACGGGATCAGGTAGACCAGCAGGTCGCCATGCAGGCAAAGGAAGGCTGGAACGACGGCGTGGCAGGCGGGCAAGGGCATCGGTCAGGGGATGCTGCGCATCGGGCCGTTTTCAGGTATAGAAACAGCGGCCGCAGGCCTGGCGGTAGCGCTCGTTGCCACCAATGCTGACCTGCTCGCCTTCGCGGATACGCCGGCCCGACGCGTCGATCCGCACGTTCATCGTCGCCTTCTTGCCACAGGTGCAAATGTTCTTGAGTTCTTCAATATCGTCGGCCAGCGCCAGCAGGTAGGCCGAACCGGGAAACGGCTCGCCGCGAAAATCGCTGCGCAGCCCGTAACAGATCACCGGCACCCCGCGCACCTGGGCCAACTGGTGCAACTGCTGGACCTGGCGCGGGCTGAGAAACTGGGCTTCATCGATCAGCACGCAGGCCACGGGCGGCGCGTCGATCAGGAAGTCAAACTCGGCGTCAAACGTGTCCACCGCGCGCTGCGGACCGAGGCGCGAAGTGACCATGCCGTGGCCGTAGCGGCTGTCGATCGCGGCCGTAAACAGGCGCACCTGCTGGCCCTGCTCTTCATAATTGTGCGCCACTTGCAGCAAGGCAGTCGATTTGCCGGCGTTCATTGCCGAATACCTGAAATAAAGTTTTGCCACGTCCCTGCCCTGTGCACCGATCCTTGAGTGCGCGATTATAGCAAGCGCGGATCAGCGCGGCGCGCGTGGTCTTGCTCGTGTCGGATGGGCTAAAAAACCAGAAATCGCCCGACATCGGTTTTGTCAAACAGCCTGCACCAAGGCTTGCGGGAGAGCTATTCGGCGCCGCCCAGTTGTTGCCTGAGCCCGGCATTTTCCAGCGTCAGCGCATCGACCTGCCGGCGCAATGCGGCAACTTGCGCGCGCAAGTCGGTCGCGTCATCCGGCGCCACCGCCTTCAAGGGACGCGCTGACGCTTTCTGCTCACGCACCTGGCGCGCGGCCTGCTGCAACTCCTTGCGCCCGCCCGCGACGGCCGCATCCTGCTGCGCCTGTGGCAGCGACGCAACGGTCGCCGCCGCGTTGATCGAAATGGTCCCGGAGCGCACCGCCGCCACCAGTTGCGGCGTGGCCGTCTTCTGGATGCGTTCGATCTGGCTGATGGTATTGCTCGATACGCGCGCCGCTTTTGCCACGTCGTCACGCGTGTTCCATGGCGGCGCTTGCGCGCCAGCGCCAGCGCTTGGCGCGGCGGGCCCGGCCACTTTGGCGCCTTGTTGCGCCACCCGCGCGGAAACAATGTCCTTCTTGCGCAGCGCGAGCACGCCGCGCTGGTAGTCGGACACGCTGCGCCGCGCCAGGTGGTTATCGATCATCCACAGCATGACGTCGTCGAGCGCGCTGAAAGAGCTGTTTTGCACCGTGCGAAAAGCAATCTGGTGGCGGATGCAGATGTCGTGCCGGTTGTGGCCATCGATCAGCACCTCGCCCCACAACACCAGCGCATCGCGACACCCTTCGGCCAACAGGCTCGCTTCCAGCGCGGCATATTCATTGGCACTGAGTGGGTCGATGAACGCGCGCAGTTCTTCATTAATCGTGATGGTCAATTCGTATCCTAATGGGTTGCAGGCGCCAAGGGTTGCGCGCGAAGCCCTGCATGCTACACCAAAAAAAACGCGATGAAATGGCTGCCAAGACGCAAGTGTTCAGGCAGCGGTACGGTATCGGGCAACACCATGCTCGATGCAAAGGTCAGAAAAAAATTTTTCAATAGATGGAACAACAAGGAAAACGCCATGTCGAATGTTTATCCATTGCGCAAAAAGGAGCAAAAAAGCGATGAGTATCTGAAGTATTTTCTTGCGGAAAAATGTTCAATTTATATTTTTTAGACAACTTTCTCGTCATCGAGCAAGCATTATTCATTTCTTAAAGGAACTGACATGAACTCGAATCAAAAAAATGATCAAGGCAGCAAGCAAGGCGCCAACGCCGACAGTAGCAAATCGGGCACTTCGCGCAGCAGCGGCGCCAGCAAACAGTCCGGCTCACAAGACTCCGGCAGCACGAAAACCGGAACCCAAGGCGGCACGCATGAGCAACACGTGGAAGCCGGTCGTCAAAGTCACAAAAATGACGACAGTACTTCCTCGGGCGGATCCGGCAGCAAGCAGTCCGGCTCCGGTTCAGGCAACACGGGCAGCTCCGGTGGTTCCGAGAAGCAGTCCGGCACGGCCGGCACCCGCGGTGGCACGCCAGAGCAACATGCCGAGGCAGGCCGTCAAAGCCACAAAAACGACAATTCATGATGGCTGGCGGCAAGGCCGCATGCCCGACAGACTGCGTGGCCACAAGCACAGTGGTCTTTGCAGTCAATAGGCAATCTCACCTTTTTCAAACAAGTGCGAAAGGAGTTGAAATGACAGACTCAACAGTGAACACCGCTAGCTCGACGTCTTACCCATCGAGCGCCACGGGTAACAGTTCCAAGATGGTTACCGGCTTGTTCGCGGACCGGGAAAGCGCGGAACGTGCGTATCGGTCTGCAACAAGCCGTGGCTATGACAAAGACGTCAACCTGGCCATGTCCGACGAAACACGTGAGCGCCACTTTTCTCATGCAAGCGGTGGCGATCAAACAGAGCTCGGAACAAAAGCGGCCGAAGGCGCTGGCGTTGGCGGCGCCATCGGCGGTACGCTGGGCGCTATTGCCGCAGCAATTGCTGCCGTCGGCACCTCGATTGCGATTCCTGGCCTGGGCCTGGTCATTGCGGGCCCCGTCGCTGCGGCGCTCGCTGGCGCTGGGGCTGGCGCGGCCACCGGTGGCGTGGTGGGTGCGCTGATTGGCTGGGGTATCCCGGAAGAACGGGTCAAGCATTATGAAGCCGGCATCAAGAATGGCGGCATCCTGATGGGTGTGAAAACCCGTTCCGACGACGATGCCAAGGCGCTCGCCGAAGAGTGGAAGCAGCACAAAGGCGAGAACATTTATTGGTAACAGGCAAGGGTTTGCACCCGAAAAAAGAATCCGGGTCAGTGCAAAAGCACGTACTGACCCGGTGTCGTACAACCCTGACTCGGCGTCATGTACATGGTCACTACGTGCGCCTGATCCGTATGTGGCGACACTGCACGGGTCTGTTGAGGGTAGCGGGGTAATTAAGGGTAGCGCGGCAAACTAGTGGGTCGCCGGGAGCTCCGCCAAAAACTAAATTTGGTCTTCGTCGCCGACTAAATAAACGGGAGCAAAACCTCCGCCTGGCGTACGAAAATTTGTTGTCTGACCTTGGTACACCCGCGCCGCCGTCCATTGCATTTCCCCGTCGTAGGTATAGCACCGAATATCGAATTTCAGCATATCGGGTGCTTGCGCATTGCCTCCCACGCGCCGACCTGGCGGTATCAGCTTTTGCGCGATATAGTCGGCGGACAGGATGTTCAGCCAAACACGTTTCGTCAACTTGTCGCCGCGGTAGGCGGCACGGCCTCCATAACCGGCAGCCGGCTTAAAAAACAAATTGCGGCGGTTTTGCCACAGCCGGTCGCCTTGTTCGCCGCTGACCAATTCCGTGCTGGGAATGTACTTCAACAATATCTGCTGCAGCGGCGTCGGAACGCCAAACAGCGCCAACATGGCCGGGTCGCTCAAAAGTGCAAGATTGCGCTTGTCGGCATATAACGCGTGCGCCTGCGGATGTGGCGTCAGCACAACCGCATTTGCCAAATAGGCAGCCCGAAGGGCTGCACTGGCCGGTGCGTCAAGCATGAAATCGGTCAGCCGGTTGTAGACCAGGTCGATCTTTACGTGCTCATGCCACAGGACGCCATCGGCCCAGTGGAGCTGGGCCGGATCGCAAATCGCCGCATGCAAGCCATGACGCTCGAACAATTGCTGGAACAGCAGAAATTCCGGATAGAGATACTGCTGTTCAGGCGCCACATCGACGATCGCAATCGTCGACAGCGCTGTGGTATGCCCGGACTTTTCCCATTCTGACCTGAACATCTGCACGATCGCTTCCTCGTACGCTTGGGCCGTGTCGGCGCTTTCCGCCATGGTTCCCATCGCAGGGCAACAACTGCGCTGGGCGCGCGCCAGCAC
>Ga0326735_1000435_pt1 | contig 10359 bp, 8 predicted proteins | sample 37_GP2_1092_FD_207945 | JGI IMG/M metagenome (GOLD analysis project Ga0326735, IMG submission 207945) | Glacier ice microbial communities from Ngari, Tibet, China - 37_GP2_109.2 | ecosystem: Environmental > Aquatic > Freshwater > Ice > Glacier | place: China: Ngari, Tibet | collected 2018-07-31
GGCGCAAGGCGGTTTCGGCCAGCAGCAGCGCGGCGTCGTCCAGACCGTCGATTTTGTTGAGCACCACCACGTCCGCGTATTCCAGCTGGCGCTCAAACAGCGCCGCCACCGAGTTGGCGACCGTCTCGAGCGTGTCGTCGGTGCCGTCGACGTCGAACTGATTGCTCAACAACAGGGGCGTGTCGACAATCGCCAGCGTGGCGTCGAGAATGAAGTCGTCCGCCAGCTCGGCGCTTTGCAGCATTTCCATCACTGCCGTCGGCAATGCCAGGCCCGACGTTTCGATCAGCACATGGTCGACGTCGAAACGCCGCGCCGCGATCGCTTGCATGGTTGGAATAAACAGCGCGTCGTCGCCATACGCAATCAAACCATACGGAAAATCGACGATCTGGATGTGTGCTTGCGTGCCAGCGGTTTCGCGGATCAGCGCGCCATCGATGGCCACTTCACCAAATTCATTGATCAACAGCGCCAGGCGCCGGGTTTGCCGACGCTCGATCAAGCTGCGCAACAAGGTGGTTTTCCCCGAGCCTAAAAACCCGGTGACGATGGTGACGGGAATCAGCGTTTTCATGGAATTTGCAAGGCCACCAATTGCTGCGCCACGCCGTCGAACGTTTCGCTCACGTGCGGGTAATCGAGTTGCGGACGCGCAATGACCAGCAAGGCAATGCCCAACTCGTGCGCCGCCGCCGCTTTGGCGGCATAACCACCGGCCGCGCCAGACTCTTTCGTGACCACGCAATCGATCTGCCAATCGCGCCACAAGGCGCTGTTGAACGCGGCCGAAAATGGCCCTTGCATGGCGCAGATGCGGTCGCGCGGCACGCCCAGGTCGAGCGCACGCTGCAAAAATTCAGGCTCGGCAGTCAAGCGCACGAACCATTGTTTTTGATCGGCGCCGGGTGCTTGCAAAAAGGTGGCCAGGTCTTTCGAACCGGTGGCGAGAAAGATGCGCTGGCCTCGGGCGATCGCTTGTTCGGCGGCGTCGCGGGGGGAAGCGCAACGAATCACATCGTCAGCGAGCGGCGTCGCCGGCCGTTCATAACGCAGGTACGGAATACCCAGCTCGCGCGACAACTCGATCAACTGCGCCGACATGATCTGGGCATACGGATGGGTCGCGTCCAGCACCACCCGCGCTTTGCTCTGCACCAGCGCCTGACGCCGCGCTTCGATACCCTGCCGTCCGGACCAGAGCGCGACGCCGGGACAATCTTTGAGTGCAATCTCGCCGCCGTACTCGGTGGCGCTCGAGACGATGACCGGGCTGGCGCCGGATTTGGCGAGCTGCGCGGCCAGGGCGTTGCCATCGCTGGTGCCGGAAAAAATCCACACGCCATGCTCGGGCAGGACGGGGGCCGGCGCCACGGCCAGGTCCGGCGCGCTCCAGTCGTTGTACCCGCGCGGCGTAAAGATCTGGCCGCGCTTGCGCTGGGTAAAACGGTTGCCGATGACGATGGTGGTGAGCATGTCAAACTTTAAGCTCATCATTTCGTCGAGGCGATAAATCGCCACTTCCTGGCCTGGCCGGTAAGCGTTCTTGACCACCCCGCACAGGGTATGCGGCGCCTTCGATTCGAGCATCAGGCTCAGGACCCGGTACACGCCTTCCTGCCGGCCGGCGCTTTGCACGTTGTACAGCACGCAGGCCAGATCGGCCTGGGCGATATGGCGGGCGCGGTGTTCGATCCACTCCCACGGGCACAGCAAATCGGACAAGCTGAGGGTCGCAAAGTCGTGCGACAGGGGCGAACCGAGCAATGACGCGCAGGCGTTGGCCGACGTCACGCCGGGAATCAGCTTGACCTCAAAGGTGTCGTCCTCGCGCATTTCCTCGTAGGCCAGCGCGGCCATGGCGTAAATGCCGATGTCGCCGCTGGAAATCAAGGCGACCTTGGCGCCGCCGCGCGCCTTCTCGATGGCCAGCAAGGCGCGTGCCCGCTCTTGCGTCAACGGCGGCGTGTGGATTTCTTTCCCCTCCAGATACGGCTCGATCCAGCGCAAATACAAGTCATAGGCGACGATGACGTCGCTCTCTTGCAGCGCCGCAATCGCCCGCGGAATAATCAAATCCGCAAAACCCGGCCCAACCGACACCAAATTCAATACACCATTCATGCTATTTCCATCCATTTATCTTCAACAATTGCCACGGCGACGCCGTTCAAGGCAGTTTTAGGGACGATCAAATGACCGCGCGGGCTGGCGATCAAGGCGCACGGCTCGCACACGCCATCGAGGCCGACGTTGTGCCGCACCCAGTCGGAAGGCTGGCGCGTCCATGGCCGCGCCGCGACCGTGGCGTGACCGAGCACGCGCAGCGGCAAGCCATGGCGCGCGCAAAACGCCAGCAGCCCGGGCTCGTTGGCCTTCAAATCCACCGTTGCCACTTCGCGCACATCGGTTAATTCACGCTCGGCCAGTGCAAACAAGACCGCCGCCGCGATCTGCTCCTCCGACACATTTTTACGACAACCAACACCGAGCACCAGTGGCTTCAACGCTTCGGTCGCGGTACTGAGCACCGGCGCCGCACCGACTGCATTGGCAACCCGGTACGCCAGCTGATTGGCGCCGCCTTCATGGCCGGCCAGCAACGCCACCGCATGGCGGCCCGCTTCATCCAGCAGCACCACGGCAGGATCGCTGTGTTTATCACGCAGCAAGCCATCGAGAAAGCGCACTGCGATGCCGCTCGCGGCCAACATGACCCATTGCCGGTGCTGGCGATACGCGGCGCCAAACTGCTGCTGCTGCGGCAGATCGGGCGTCAGCCAGGGCCGGTACAGCGTGACGCGCACGCCGTCGACGCCCAAGCGGCGCTGCAGACACAAGGCCAGGGCTTCGCTTTCTGCGCGCACCAACCAGATGCCGAGCGTTTTTTCCGCGATTTCCATCACCCCTCGACCTGATCCGCCGGCACTGGTAGTTCGGCTTTTACCGCGCGTTTTTTCGCTTTGGCCCGGAACAAATGCTTGAAGTCTTTCGAGTACAAGCGCGATTCGACTTGCGGACCATGGCCAATCGCCGCACCCACCAGCATCATGGTCGTCAGATTCCACTCGCCGCGCTTGTTTTCCTTGAGCACGGTGCCCAGCGTGCCTTGGTAGACGCGCTCGTCGGGCCAGCTGGCGCGGTACACCAGCGTCACCGGGGTATCGTCCGGATAATGCAATTGCAGGTCAGTGACGATTTTTTTCATGTGCGGCCCGGATAAAAAGATGCACATCGTGGCCCGATGCGCGGCCAGCAGGGCGATCGATTCCAACGCCGGCACTGCCGAAGCACGGCCGGAAACGCGCGTGATGATGATGCTTTGCGACACTTCTGGCTTGGTCAGTTCGGAGCAGACCACCGCCGCCGCCGCCGTAAACGACGATACCCCTGGCACCACTTCATAGGCGATGCCTAGCGCGTCGAGCCGGCGCATTTGCTCGGCGGTCGCGCCATAGATGGCCGGGTCGCCTGAATGCAGGCGCGCCACATCGCAATCGGCCAGTTGGGCGCGCACATAGCATGCTTGCTGTTGCTCCAGGTCGAGCTTGGAGGTGTCGAGAATTTCCGCCTCAGGGTGGCAGTGCACCAGTATCCCGGTCGGTACCAGGGACCCGGCATACAACACCATTTTGGCGCGGTTCAAAATGGCGGCGCCGCGCAGGGTAATCAAGTCGGCAGCGCCAGGACCGGCACCGATAATATACACTTTCATTTATCTTCTTTCTCTAGGATTGCGGCGGATCAGCAGCGTTGCCAGATACCCCATCGCTTCGGTGGCATCCAAGGTCTCCAGGCCGGCAGCCAGCATTTCGCCAGGCAAGCCAATGCGGCGCGCAAAGGCGCAATGCTGCGCAATGCCCATCTCGCGCAGCAGGTCGAGCACCCACGGCAAGCGCGTGCCCACTTTCATCAACACCACGATGTCATGGGTCTCGATGTCGAGGCGCAGTGCCGCTTTGGTGTCGGGACAGGGCAAAATCAATACCCGCTCCTTGCCCTCGCCCAGCGGCCAGCTCAGCGCCGCAGCCGCCGCAGCGTAACTGGTAATGCCGGGAAAAGTGCGATGCACCAGGTTCGGCAGCAAATCCGTCAGCGCGATCAGCAGGTAACCGTAGGTTGAATAGGTCAGTGAGTCGCCGATGGTCAGATACGCCACATTGCGCCCCGCCACCAACTCGGCGGCGACACTGGCCGCCAATTGCAGATAATGCTCGCGCAGCACGCTGCGGTCCGGGTCCATGTTGAACTCGATTTCGCGCAAGGACGCCGGCGCCAGCTCGATCCCGGCCAAGCATTGCTGTGCCACCGACAACTCGGCGCCGCGCGCCCGCGGCAAATACACCAGGTCGGCGTCGCGCAAGGCCGCCAAGGCCGCCAACGGCAAATAGCCGGCCGGCCCGGGACCGACGCCGATCCCCGACAAGGTTCCCTGTTTTATCGGCGCGCTCATGCGTCCACTCCCAGCGCGTTACCGCTCAAGTCGAACAGGCGCACTTCCAGCCGCTTGACCAGCGGCACACGGGCGTGCGCCAGGGCGCCGATCCGCTGCTCGATATCGATCCACAAGGCTTGCGCCCCCGGCTCATTTTTGATTCTTTCCATTGCCGCTTCCACTGTGTTTGACTGTTGAATTTCTTTCACCAATCCGGGAGAAAACCCCCGTTCCAACGCCACTTGCGCCACGCTGGCCATGGCCATATTGCTTTTACTCGAATGCGTATCCCATACCCCGTCGAGCACTTTTGCCAGCTTGCCCGGATGGCCGGCCAGCCACAGCACATCGAGGCCGCGGCCTTCTTCCATCAGCGTCTTTTGTGTAAAGTCGAGCGCGTCGCCCAGGAAATTGGCGATTTGTACCGTGCATTTCTCGGCCAGCCCCAGCACGTCGCGCGCATAGTCGCGCCCGATTTTCCCCGGCAAATACGCAACGCACTGCGCGTTGCCCCCGAGCGCGACCCGGACATACACTTCAATCGACGCAATCCACGACGCCATCGACATCGGCTCGACAATCCCGGACGTGCCCAAAATCGAAATACCGCCCACGATGCCCAGGCGCGGATTGAAGGTTTTGCGCGCAATCGCGGCGCCGTTTTCGCAGCCGATCGTCACATCAAAGCCAGCCGCATCCGGTGCCAACCCCAGTTCCAGCTCCTGCAATACCTCGGCCACCGCGCAGCGCATCATCTGGCGCGGCGTCGGATTGATCGCCGGCTCGCCGACCGCCACCCGCAGTCCAGGCTGGGTCGCGGTGCCGACGCCCTCGCCGGCGAAAAAGCGCACTTGTCCGGCGCCATTGGGCCGCACTTCGGCAAAGATGGTGGCGCCATGGGTACTATCGGGATCGTCACCGCCATCCTTGAGCACATCGGCGCGCACGCCGTCATCAGCCAAGCGCGTTACCAGCTCGATCGGCACCACCAGGTAATGCACGCCATCTGGCAGCGACACCTCGACTTGTTCGCGGCGCACGCCCGCCAGCAACCAGTACAGCGCGGCCTTGAGCGCCGCCGTGGCGCAACTGCCCGTGGTCCGCCCGCGCCGCAAGCCATTCGGCGCGCGCAGCGTCAAGTCATATTCACGCCGTTCAGGTTTCCCCATTGCTTGTGCGTTCATTGCTTGCGAGTTGATTGCTTGCGAGTTCATTGAGCGCATCGATCATCAAGCCATTGACCACGCTGGCGGCCCAGGGCGAACCGCCGCGCGTGCCACTGTTGGTAATGCGCGGCACTTGCAAACAGCGCTGCAAATCAGCCTTGCTTTCGCGCGTGCCAACAAATCCTACCGGCAAACCAATCACCAGTTGCGGACGCCAGCCGTGATCGCGGATCAGGCGCGTCGCTTCCATGATCGCCGTCGGCGCGTCGCCGATCGCCAGCACGATGTCGTTGCCAAACTTTTCCCAGGCGCGCCGAATTCCGGCCGCCGAGCGCGTGGTGCCAAGCGCTGCCGCCATCAAAAACGTTTCGCGCTCGTGGACACCACACCAGGTGTCGATTCCCAGCTGTTTCAACAGCTCGCGCTTCAAGCCCGTTTGCACCATCGTCACGTCCGTCACCACCAGCTTGCAGCGCAGCAGTGCGCGGATGCCGTTTTCGACCGCGCCAGACGAAAAATAGATATCTTCCACCACGTCGAAGTCGCCGCTGGTGTGAACCAGTCGTTGCAGCACCGTCAAGTGCGCCGCTGGGAAAGGCGTCCAGTCGCGCCCGGCGGCGATGATCTTAAAACTCTCCGCTTCGATCGGATGCGGCAAGTATGGTTGAAACACCGGCGCTTCGACAGCGGCGACAGCACCGCTGCGCTCCTGTTCCAGCAACCCGCGCACCGCCATATGGTGGCCTTGCTGCGGCTCGCCGACCTGATTTTCGAAGCCGACAATCTGGACCCGGTATTTGCACAAAGAACAATTCATCGCTGCCCGGCCTTCAACCGCTTCAACAGCGCGCTCGATGATGACATCGGCGACGTGCGGGTGCGCGCCCAGATACGCCGCTTTCAGCACTTCCAGGCCCGGCTCGCGCAGCTGCAGTTCCTCGACAGCTGCGTAAATGCGCTTGATGAGCACGCCGTCGAACAGAAAAAACGGCAGCACCACCAGGCGCGCGAAGCCCAGTTGCGCAGCAGAACGCAAGCCATCCGCCACCAGCGGCTTGGCGGTGCCTGAATAACAGACATGGACGCCACCGAAACCCATACCCTCTTCGAGCATGCGCGCCAGCTTGGCAATGTCGCCATTCGCATCCGGGTCGGTGGTGCCGCGCCCGACCAGCACCAGGCAGGTATCGCTGCGCCGCACCGTCAAGGGCGATGTGGCCTCCGCTTCCAACACCCGCTCCTGCGCCAGTTGCAGCAGGCGCGGGTGCGGGCTCAATGGCGCGCCAAAATATAAGTCGATGGACGGATAGGCGAGCGTCAAGGCCTGCACCTCGCTGGGCATGTCATTTTTTGCGTGACGCGCCGCCAGCAGCACGCCCGGCACCACCGCTACCTGCTTGGCGCCTGCGGCGATATTGGCGGCGACCGCTTCGGCAATGGTCGGGCTGGAAAACTCCAGGTAGCCGTGGTGGACGACATGCAGCGGCGCGCGCAAGCGCACCAGTTCGACCAGCGCCTCGAATTCGCGCACCGCATCCGGATCGCGGCTGCCGTGGCCGGCCACGACGATGCCCAATTTGCCCAATTTGTCGAATTTGTCGACCTGGGCCGTGCCGTCAATGTTGTCGATGTCGTTCATGCTGGTTCTGCTGCCTCAATTTGACTGGCCATCGGCTGCGGCGTGCGGATCAGGATGATGCTCATGTCGCTAAATTCGATCTGCGCGCAGGCGGCCAGGGTGCCGTGCCATTCCGCCTCGGCGCGGGTTAGATTTTCCCACACTTCAATCGGCTGCCCGGGATCGATTCCTTGCTCGATCAGATAGGCGGCAATGTGGCGCGGCATGAATGAGCGCGCCGCATCCCACGGGCAGGGAATGACAATGGCATTGCGACCGTCTTGCAACACATGCAGCAGATGGCGCTTGAACGGGGCCAGATCGCCACGCCGATGAAAGGTAATGAACGTCGTTTCATCGAAACAGACCTTGGCGCGCGAGGCCAGGATTTGCGCCGATGAAATGCCCGGCAAAGTGTCGACCGGATGGCCGCAGGCGCGCTCGACCCGTTCCAGGTATTGAAAGCCGCTGAAATGAATGTCGCCCATGAACACCACCACGCAGCGCTTGCCGGCGTGGTGCGCTTCGGCCACCTGCGCCAGCATCGCCACCTGGTCGCGATACGTCATCGTCACCGTTTGCGCAGCTGCCGGGATGATGCTGCGCACCACCTCCAGCACTGCTTCAAAACCGGCCACGACATCGGCTTCGCCAATCAAGCGCGCGCCGTGCTGGGTCAAGTAGCCGATGTCGCCCGGTCCCGCGCCAATACAAATAATCATGTTTTCTATTCCTCTATCGTTGATTGGGTGCGCAAGCTGATCAGGCGGACAAGCTGGCGCGGATCGTCAGCGCCAGATTGTCCGCCGAGAGCTGCTCCAAAGTCAGGCATTGTGCGCCCAGCGCCTGCGCCAGCTGGGCGGCACGGCCGAGGCGCAAGTAGCCGGTTTCGGTGTCGAACACCAGCGCCGGCACGGCGCGCTCGGCCAGCAAGGCCGCCAGCGCCAGCGTGTCGCGCCAGGGATCGCTGTCAGCAGCGCCTGCGTCGAGCGCGACATTGGCCTTGCCGTCGCTCAGAATTACCAGCAGCGGCGGCGCGTTGGCGCTGGCCCGTTGCAACGTTTCCAGCGCCAGTTGCAAGGCATGGGGCAACGGTGTGCGCCCGCCCGTGGGTAACGAGCGCAACGCCTGCTCGGCGCGCTCGACGCTGCGCGTTGGCGCCAGCAGCACATGCGCGGTCGTACCCCGGAAAGCGATGACGGCCACTTCGTCGCGCCGTTGATAAGCGTCGGTCAGCAACGCCAGTACCGCGCCCTTGACCGCTTCCATCCGGCTTTGCGCCGCCATCGAGCCGGAGGCGTCGACCACAAATAAAATCAGATTGGCGCTCTTGCCGACCCGGATTTGCTGATGCAAGTCGCTTTTGGTGACGTGAAAATGCTGCGGGTCGCGCAAGGCCGCGCTGCGCAAGGTCGCGCCCAGGGCCAGGCTGCCGGGCTGTTCGTCCGGCACCGCTCGCACTGCCCGTCCGGTAGCCGCATCGTAGGCCTTGCTGCGCCGGCCGGCGACGATGCCGAGCGGACTGGCGTCGAGCGCAATCGGGCGCGCTGTCGCGCCAGGCGCGACGGAAAACACTTGCTGCTGCGGTGTTTCCGACTGGCTCGGCGGGCTTGGCGCGTTCTCTTGCGCCGGATCCGCGTCCGCTGGCGCGTCCGATGGCGCGTCCGCTGGCGCGTCATCACCCTGCTGTGGCCCATGGCCGGCTTGCTGCATCGCCTCGTCGAGCCGCCCGGCGTCGAGCCCCGATTGCTCAAACGGGGTACGCCGGCGCCGATGTGGCAACACCAGCTCGGCGGCGCTGCGCACATCGTTGGCGGTGACGGTTGTGCGTGCGTCGAGCGCGGCAATTGCCCGCGCCGTCTTGTGCATCACGATGTCGGCGCGCAAACTGGCGACGTCGAATTCGCAGCACAGGTGACTGATCAAATCGAGCAAGGCATCGTCCAGCACCACGTGCGCCAGCAAACGCTGAGCGTCGGCCAAGCGGTTTTGCAGCGCCGCTTGCGGCGCGGCCCACGCCGCGACATACGCAGCCGGATCCGCTTCGAAGGCAATCCGGCGCCGCACCACGTCGGCGCGCAGGGTTTTCTCGCGCGGCGCCGTCACTTCCACCATCATGCCAAAACGGTCCAGCAGTTGCGGCCGTAAATCGCCTTCTTCCAGGTTCATCGTGCCAATCAAGGTGAAGCGGGCCGGGTGCTGGATCGACAAACCTTCCCGCTGCACCGAATTGACGCCCATCGCGGCGACGTCGAGCAACACGTCGACCAGATGGTCGGCCAGCAGATTGACTTCATCGATGTACAAGATGCCGCGGTGCGCCGACGCCAGCAAACCGGCTTGAAAAACGCGCTCTGCCCCGGCCAACGCGCGCGCCAGGTCGAGCGTGCCGAGCACCCGGTCTTCGGTCGCTCCCAGAGGCAAGGTAATGAAGGGCACGTTAAAAGACTGCGCAGTCGCGTCCGGCGCCAGGCAGACCTCGCAATGGACGCCGGGTGCGCCGGGCGCGCAATTGAAAGCGCAACCGGGCACGCGCGCAATCATCGGCAACACGTCGGTCAAGGCGCGCGCCGCCGTGCTTTTGGCGGTGCCCTTGTCGCCGCGGATCAAGACGCCGCCCAGACTGGGATCGACCGCGCACAACAGCAACGCGGTTTTCAATTGCGGCTGGCCGACAATGGCGGAAAAAGGGAAATGGATCATGTGCCGACACGCGGCGTTTCGCCACGCGCTTCCAGTAAGGTTTCACTATCGAGATACAGGGCGCGCAAGGCGGCCAGCGTGTCCGCTTTGGGCTCGGCCCACATGCCGCGGCTGGCCGCTTCCAGCAAGCGCTCGGCGATGGCGTTTTGCGCCCAGGGATTGGCTTCCTGTAAAAACTGCTGCATCGCCGGATCGAACGCGTAGCTGCTGGCCACGTCCTCGTACATCCAGTCTTCCATCACCTGGGCGGTGGCGTCGTAACCGAACAGATAATCGACCGTCGCCGTCAATTCCAGGCCGCCCTTGTAGCCATGGCGCCGGATGCTGGCCAGCCATTTCGGATTGACGACGCGCGAGCGGAACACGCGCAAGGTTTCTTCCTTCAAATCGCGCACCTGGGCCCGGTCGGGATCATGGCTGTCGCCAAAATAATGGCG
>Ga0326735_1000436_pt1 | contig 10356 bp, 7 predicted proteins | sample 37_GP2_1092_FD_207945 | JGI IMG/M metagenome (GOLD analysis project Ga0326735, IMG submission 207945) | Glacier ice microbial communities from Ngari, Tibet, China - 37_GP2_109.2 | ecosystem: Environmental > Aquatic > Freshwater > Ice > Glacier | place: China: Ngari, Tibet | collected 2018-07-31
GACCATCGGCCCGCTGGCGCTGACGTTGCCGGTGTTCGACGCCGGCCGCCGCAAGGCCGGCGTCGAAGCGGCCACGGCGCGCTACGACAACGCCGTCGTCGTCTACCGCGCGGTGGCGCGCCAGGCGGTGCGCGAAGTCGAGGAGTCGCTCGTCGCCCTGGGCAGCACGCAACTGCGCGGCGGCGACGCCCAGGTGGCGCTCGACGGCTACCGCGATGCGTTCCGCGCCACCGAAGAGCTGTACAAGAACGGCCTGGCCAGCCTGCTGCAGTTGGAAGACGCGCGGCGCACCCGGCTGGCGGCGGAGAACGCCGTCGTCACCTTGCAGCGCGAACGCCACGCCGCCTGGATCGCGCTGTACCGCGCCGCCGGCGGCGGCTGGAGCACGGCCGATCGCAACTGAGCCGCAACTAAGTCCGCAACTGAGACCGCACGACGAATCCCCCACCCGACACTGCGCACCGACATCGGAACCAAGACATGACCCATCACCTGAAAACACTGCTGCGCAATCCCACCTGCGCCATCGTCCTTGGCGCGCTTGCCGCCATTGCCGGCGCTTCCCTGCTGGTCGCGCCCGCCTCGGTGGCGGCCGACGACAAGCCGGCCGCTGCCGCCAAGCCGGCGCTGACGGTGACGACCGTGCGGGCCTCAAACGCCCAGCTGCCGATCAAGCTGGCCGCCAACGGCAACGTCGTCGCCTGGCAGGAAGCGATCATCGGCAGCGAGACCGGCGGCTACCGCCTCAACGAAGTGCGGGTCAACGTCGGCGACGTCGTCAAGAAAGGCCAGGTGCTGGCCGTGTTCGCCGCCGACAGCATCAATGCCGATGTTGCGCAAGCGCGCGCCGCGCTTGCCGAAACGCGCGCCACCGCGGCCGAAGCGGCCGCCAACGCGCAGCGCGCCCGCACCCTGGAGTCGTCAGGTGCGCTCAGCGCCCAACAGATCAGCCAGTACATGACGGCCGAGCAGACCGCCAATGCCCGCATCGCCGCTTCGCAGGCGACGCTGGCGGCGCAGCAGTTGCGCCTGAAGTACACGCAGGTGGTGGCGCCCGACAGCGGCGTGATCTCGGCGCGCAATGCCACCGTCGGCTCGGTGGTGGGCGTAGGCACCGAATTGTTCCGCATGATCCGCCAGGGCCGCCTCGAGTGGCGCGCCGAAGTGATCGCGGCCGATTTGAGCTTGCTGAAACCGGGCACCCGCGCGGTGGTCAAGGCGGCAAATGGCGTTGAACTGACCGGCACGGTGCGCATGATCGCGCCGACCATCGATCCGCAGACCCGCTCGGCGCTGGTGTACGTCGACCTGCCGCCGACGATGGGCGCCAACGCGCCGTTCAAGGCCGGCATGTTCGCCAGCGGCCAGTTCCAACTCGGCAGCTCGAACGCGATGACGGTGCCGCAGCAGGCGGTGGTGGTGCGCGACGGCTTCAGCTACGTGTTCCGCCTCAACGCCGATGGCCGCGTCAGCCAGCTGAAGGTGCAATCCGGGCGCCGGCTGGGCGAGCGCATCGAAGTCGTCAATGGCCTGGCAAGCGACGCGCTGGTGGTGATCCAAGGCGCCGGCTTTCTCAACGACGGCGACCTGGTGCGCAATGTTCCGGCCGTGCCGGCGGCAGCGCCGGCCGTCGCCGCCAAATAAGGAAGCGCCATGAATTTTTCCGCCCTTTCGATCAAGAACCCGGTCCCGGCGATCATGCTGTTCATCCTGCTGTCGCTGGCCGGACTGCTCGCCTTCAAGGCCAACAAGGTGCAGGATTTTCCCGACATCGAACTGCCGATCGTCACCGTCACCGCCGTCCTCGACGGCGCCGCGCCGGCCCAGCTGGAAACCGAAGTGGCGCGCAAGATCGAGGATTCCGTCGCCAGTTTGCAGGGCGTCAAAAACATCTACACCAAGGTGCTCGATGGCGTGACCACCGTCACCGTCGAATTCATTCTTGAAAAAGAAATCGCCGAGGGCGTCAACGACGTGCGCGACGCGGTGGCCCGCATCAAGGCCGACCTGCCGGCCGAAATGCGCGACCCGACGGTCACCAAGGCCTCCAACGCCGGCAGGGTGGTGCTGACGTTCACTGCCACTGCCGCCCGGAACGGTGGCACTTCGCTCGACGACCAGGAAGTGAGCTGGTTCGTCGACAACGCGGTTGCCAAAAGACTGCTCAGCGTGCCGGGTGTGGGCGCGGTGAAGCGGGTCGGCGGCGTGGTGCGCGAAATTCGCGTCGAACTCGACGACGCCCGGATGGCCGCGCTGAAAGTGGCCGCCGTCGACGTGTCGCGCCAGTTGCGCAGCGTGCAACGCGAGGCGCCGGGCGGCCGGGGCGACGTCAGCGGCGCCGAGCAATCGGTGCGCACCATCGGCACCGTCAAGACGGCCGCCGAACTGGCGGCGCTGGATATTCCGCTGGCCGACGGGCGCCGCGTGCGCCTCGACCAGATCGCCACCGTGACCGACACCGTGGCCGAGCCGCGCTCGGTGGCGGAACTGGACGGCAAAAAAGTGGTCGGCTTCGAAGTCTTTCGCACCAAGGGCGCCAGCGAAATCGACGTCGCCCAGGGGGCGCGCGCCGCCATCGCCGAGCTGCAGTCCGAGCACGCCAACATCGTGCTCAAGGAAACCATCGACAACGCCTTCCCGGTCGAAGAGAACTTTGCCGGCTCGATGGAGCTGCTCTACGAGGGCGCGCTGCTGGCGGTGCTGGTGGTGTGGTGGTTTTTGCGCGACTGGCGCGCCACGTTCGTGGCGGCGGCGGCGCTGCCGCTGTCGGTGATCCCCGCGTTCCTCGGCCAGTACCTGTTCGGCTACACGCTCAACACCGTCACGCTGCTGTCGCTGGCGCTGGTAGTCGGCGTGCTGGTCGACGACGCCATCGTCGAGATCGAAAACATATCGCGCCACCTGAAAATGGGCAAGACGCCGATGCAGGCGTCGCTTGAAGCTGCCGACGAAATCGGCATGGCGGTGATCGCCACCACGTTTGCGCTGGTGGCAGTGTTTTTGCCGACCGCCTTCATGGGCGGCATTCCGGGCAAATTTTTCAAGCAGTTCGGCTGGACCGCGGTGCTGGCGATTCTCGCCTCGCTGCTGGTGGCGCGCCTGCTCACCCCGATGATGGCGGCCTACATCCTCAAGCCGACCGCGCAGCGCGAGGAAAAAGACGGCTGGCTGATGCGGCGCTACATGACGGCGATGAAGTGGTGCCTGCACCACCGCTGGATCACCGCGCTTGGCGCCGGCGTGTTTTTCGCCGCCTCGATCGGCCTCGTGTTTTTGCTGCCGACCGGCTTCGTGCCGCCGGCCGACCGGGCCCAGACCCAGATCAATCTCGAACTGCCGCCCGGCTCGACGCTGGCCGAAACGCGCGTCGTCGCCGAGCAGGCAAGGCTGGCGGCGATGCAGGTCAAGGGCATCAAGGGCGTGTTCAGCTCGATCGGCGGCGGCTCCAGCGGCGACGCCTTTGCGCCCGGTGCTGCAGCCGAAGCGCGCCGCGCCGTGCTCACGCTTACCACCGTCCACCGCACCGAGCGCAAGGAGTCGCTCGATGCGCTCGAACGCCAGATCCGCGCCCGGCTCGACCAGATCCCGGGGGCGCGCTTCAACGTCGGCCCGCCCGACACCGGCGTCAAGATGCAACTGGTGCTGCGCAGCGAAGATGCGGTGGCGTTGAACGCGGCGGCGCAGCAGGTCGAACGCGAATTGCGCACTTTGCAAGGTATCGGCAACGTCAGTTCGAGCGCCTCGCTGGTGCGCCCGGAGATCATCGTGCGGCCCGATTTCGCCAGGGCGGCCGATCTCGGCGTGACGGCCGCGGCGATCGGCGAGACGGTGCGGGTGGCCACCGCCGGCGACTACGATGTCGCCCTCACCAAGCTCAATCTGTCCGAGCGCCAGGTGCCGATCCGCGTCAAGCTGCCCGACGCCGTGCGCGCTGACCTGGCAGCCCTCGGCCGGCTGACGGTGCCGGGCAAGAACGGCCCGGTGATGCTGGCCAACGTCGCCAACATAACAATGGAAAGCGGCCCGGCCCAGATCGACCGGCTCAACCGTAGCCGCAACGTCACGCTCGAGGTCGAGCTGTCGGGCCGCTCGCTCGGTGAAGTCAATGCCGAAGCGCGCGCGCTGCCGGCCATGAACAGCCTGCCGGCGTCGGTGAAGATCGCCGAACTGGGCGACGCCCAGGAAATGGCCGCGCTGTTTGCCAGCTTCGGCGTGGCGATGGCGATCGGCGTGCTGTGCATCTACGGCGTGCTGGTGCTGCTGTTCAAGGACTTCATGCAGCCGGTGACGATCCTGGCCGCGCTGCCGCTGTCGATCGGCGGCGCCTTCGTTGCCCTCCTGATCACCGGGCGGGCGCTGTCGATGCCGTCGATGATCGGCCTGATCATGCTGATGGGGATCGTGACAAAAAACTCGATTTTGCTGGTCGACTACGCCATCCTGGCGCGCCAGGCAGGCATGACCCGCTTCGACGCGCTGGTCGACGCCTGCCACAAGCGCAGCCGGCCGATCATCATGACCACCATCGCGATGGGCGCCGGCATGATGCCGCTGGCCCTCGGCTGGGGCGCCGACCCGAGCTTTCGCTCGCCGATGGCGATCGCCGTCATCGGCGGCCTGATCACTTCGACCCTGCTCAGCCTGTTGGTGGTGCCGGCCGTGTTTACCATCATCGACGACCTTGAACACTGGCTCGGCCGCACGGCGCGCCGGCTGCGCGGGCACAAGCCGGCAGCGGTGGCGGTTCCTGTTGCCGTGGCGCCGACGCCGGTATTGGCCGAGCCGGTGGGCAAACGCTCATGATCCCGATTTTTACCTTGCTCCGAAAGCCACGATGATTGTTTCACGTACCCTGTTCTCAAGCGCGTTGTTGTGCGCTGCATGCATTATCAGCGCCGGCGCCAGCGCCGGGCAAGCGCGCCACGACCGCGCCGATGGCGAACCCGGCCGCTTCGATTATTACACCGTCGCGCTGAGCTGGTCGCCGGCGTTCTGCGCCACCCGTGACGACCCCAACCAGTGCGCGCCCGGCCGCCAGAACGGCTTCGTGCTGCACGGGCTGTGGCCGCAATACGCGCAAGGCTATCCGCAGCAATGTTCGACCGAGCCGTTGCCGCTGCAAACACGGGAAAAATATGCCGCGCTGTTCCCGTCGCCAAAAATGATTACGCATCAATGGCAAAAGCACGGCACCTGCTCGGGCTTGAACCCGGCCGCGTACTTCGACCTGTCGGCCAGGCTGCGCGGCCAGTTGGCCATTCCCGCGCCGTACCAGCGCCCATTGCTGCCGGTGCGCACCAGTTACAACGAGTTCGTGCAGGCGTTTCGCGCCGCCAACCCGCGCCTGGCGGACAACGCCGTGCTGCCGTTGTGCGCCAGCGGCGGCCGCTTTTTACGCGAGATCCACGTCTGCTACGACAAGCGCGGCGGCTCGATGAGCTGTGCGCCGAGTGCCGTGCGGCGCTCTGCCAATACCTGCCGCCAGCCGACGTTCCTGATGCAGAGCGTGCGCTGAGCCCGGTGGCCGTCGCCACCTTATTTGTCATTGTCCTGGTCGTACTTGAAACGCATTTAGCGCGACAATAAAGGACGGCGCGGCGCCGCAGCGCGGACACCGACATCAACGCCAACGCCAACGCCGTCGAGCTGGAACACGCTCACCACCTGGGCCAGCCTGGCCGCCTGCTCCTGCATGGCCTCGGACGCCGCCGACGCCTGTTCTACCAGCGCTGCATTTTGCTGGGTAACCTGGTCCATCTGGGTGATGGCCTGGTTGATCTGGCCGATCCCCGCGGTCTGCTCCTGGCTTGCCGCGCTGATCTCGCCCATGATGTCGGTCACGCGGCGCACGCTGTCGACGATGTCGGTCATGGTGGCGCCGGCTTCGTTGACGAGTTTGCTACCGGCGTCGGCCCGCTGCACGGAGTGGCCGATCAGCGATTTGATTTCCCTCGCTGCCGCGGCAGAGCGCTGGGCCAGATTGCGCACTTCGGTGGCGACGACCGCGAAGCCGCGGCCCTGCTCGCCGGCGCGGGCCGCTTCCACCGCCGCGTTCAGCGCCAAAATGTTGGTCTGGAAGGCGATACCGGCAGGAACGTCTGGCTCAGGGCGCCGTGCACGTGGGCGACCCCGCCCGGCAGGTCTTTCGCGCGAAACGCCGCCAGCACCGGCGTCAAGCCCTGCTCGACAAATTTTGTGCGGTGTTGGGCGAACGTGTGCGCCAGCACTTTTTCTTCCGGGGTCAGGTACGTTGCCATGTAGTCGCCCCATTTCGCCGAGACGGCCAGGATGCGCTGTTCGACTTCGGCGACCACCGCGGGCAGCTGCTCCGGCGCGCCGCTGGCGGCCTTCGACAAGGTAGTCTGGTTTTGCTGGATCAGCGTCAGCACTTCGCTCAACTGGCCCACGGCCACCAGGCGATCGTTGTAGACCGTTTTCAAGGCGTCGTTGGTGACGCCGAGGTTACGCAAGCCGACCAGGCCGACAACCAGCGCAATCAGGCAGAGCAGGCTGATGACAAAGACGAGCCGGGTTTTGATGGTCAGGTTCTTGAGCATGGTGGAGTGTTCGGTAAATTGTGCTGAAAGCCATCAGCGACACAAGGTGTCAGCGGCAAGCATAACGGCGATCGTTTTTTTTCAAAAAACCGAAGCGTCAATTATCAACACTTATTCCTGTGCAGCACGTCGCGTGTGGTTTTTCCAGGGTACAGAAAAGGCAAGGCGCTCGGGGCCAGCCGTCCAGTTTTCAGCGAGGTATGCATGGCAATTGCGACAGAAAACTGCAGGCCGATTGCAAGCAACCAAGCGCCGGCGCCGGCGAAACGAACAACGCCAGCATTGCGCCGGCGTTGATGTGTGCAGCCCACCGCTGTTGCGGGTCCTTTACACCAGCGGCGGATCGGTTTCGCGCGCGAACGAGCGATGGCCGGCGAGCGCCTCTTTGAAGGCGGCGAGCGCCTGCGGCAGCGTTTCGCTGTGGGTGCCGATCAGGCCGCTGTCGGCCGACCCGTCCGGCAAGGTCGCCGGCACGCCGGCCGCAGCCAGCAGCGCCGCACCGGCGCCGACCACCATGATCGGCTTGCAGTGACGATACTGCTGGCGCACGAAATCGAGGGCGTCGGCGTTGCCGCTCATGGCGGTGACGGCCAGTTCGCCATCCGGCACCACCACGGCGTCATACAACACCGATGGCCCCGCTTCCAGCGATATTTCGATGTCGAGCACGCCGTTGTCGACAGTGTTGACCTTGCCGAGGTGCGCGCCGACCAACCGCGGCACGGCGCCGTCGGCCAGCAGCGACGCATACATCGCGCGCACGCCGGCGCCGTCGACGCCGGGCGCCACCAAAATCGCCACCTTGCGGGTGTGGATGCCGGTGTGGCCCGGGCGGGCCAGCAGCGACAGCGCGGCGGACGGCGCAAATTCGGGTATCGGCCGGTCGGTGACCAGCGGCAACGGCGCCGGCACCTCGATGCCAATGCCGCGGGCAACGGCGGCGGCAAGCACCGGATTGACGTTGACCAATGTCGCCACCACGCGCTCGCGCACGGCCGGCGTTTGCACCCGCGTCAGCTCGAAACGGAACGCGGCGGCGATGTGCGCCTGTTCGGGCGCCGTCTGGCTGTTCCAGAACAGGCGGGCTTGCGAATAATGGTCGGCAAACAGCTCCGGCTTGCCGCGCACCTTGTCTTCGGCCACGTGTTCGGGAAAGCTGGTGAAGCCCTGCATGCCGGCCTGGAACGGACAACCGCCGCCGAGTGAATTCGGTTCGTAATTGACGCGGCCGCGGTGGATCGCCTGGCGATGCAAGCCATCACGCTGGTTGTTGTGCACCGGCGCGATCGACGCGTTGATCGGGATTTCGTGGAAATTCGGTCCGCCGAGGCGGCTGATCTGGGTGTCGAGGTAGGAGTGAATGCGTCCCTGCAGCAGCGGATCGTTGGAAAAATCGATGCCAGGCACGATGTGGGCGGTACAGAATGCCACCTGCTCAGTTTCGGCAAAAAAATTGTCCGGATTGCGGTTCAAAACCATCTTGCCGACCGGGATCAACGGCGCCATTTCCTCCGGCACCAGTTTGGTGGCGTCGAGGACATCAAATTCGAACGCTTGCGCCTGCTCTTCGGTAAACACCTGCAAGCTCAGTTCCCACTGCGGGAATTCGCCCGCCTCGATCGCTTCCCACAGGTCGCGGCGGTGGAAGTCGGGGTCGGCGCCGATGATTTTTGCCGCCTCGTCCCACACCAGCGAGTGGGTGCCCTGGACCGGGTTCCAGTGAAATTTGCAAAAGCGCGACTCGCCGGCGGCGTTGATCAGGCGGAACGTGTGGACGCCAAAACCTTGCATCGTGCGATAGCTGCGCGGTATCGCCCGGTCCGACATCTGCCACAGCAGCATGTGGGTCGATTCCGGCATCAACGAGACGAAATCCCAGAACGTGTCGTGGGCGCTGGACGCCTGCGGCATCTGGTGATGCGGCTCCGGCTTGACGGCGTGCGCGAGATCCGGGAACTTCATCGCATCCTGGATGAAAAACACGGGCATGTTGTTGCCCACGAGATCCCAGATGCCTTCGTCGGTGTAGAACTTGACGGCGAAACCGCGCACGTCGCGCACCGTGTCGGCCGAGCCGCGCTCGCCGGCGACGGTCGAAAAGCGGGTGAACACCGGCGTGCGCTTGCCGGCCTGGGCAAACGGCGCCGCTTTCGTCAGGTCGCTGAAGTCGCGGTACGCCTCGAAATAGCCGTGCGCGGCGGACCCGCGCGCGTGCACCACGCGCTCGGGGATGCGCTCATGGTCGAAATGGGTGATTTTTTCACGCAGAATAAAATCTTCCAGCGCGGTCGGGCCGCGCAAGCCGATCTTGAGCGAATTCTGGTTGTCGGCGACCGGCACGCCCTGGTTGGTGGTCAAGCGCTGTCCGCTGCTGTCGACGCGCACGCGGTCGAGGGGTGCCACGGTCGGGTTGACGCCAACTGGCGGCACGCCTGAACCGACCTTCGGCGACGCGATGGTTTCGGTGCTGGTGCTGCCGGTGGCGGCAGGCGTCGACGGCGCATGCGTCGGCCCGGGTTGCGGCGTGGCGGCGGCGGCGCCATGCTCGCCGGCCTTGTTCGGATTGAACGGCATCTGCGCCGCCAGTTGCTGGCCGGCGACCGTCTTTTGCAATAGCTGTTGCGCCACCGGGTTCTCGCTGCCGAGGCTGGACGGCGGCGGCGCGGCCGACGGACCGGACACCGTGCTCAGGATGGAACCGGCGCCGTCGACCGACTGACCATTTTTCTTACGTGTAGCCATTGAACACCTCAGTCAAATTTGAAATGGATGAAATCGCCATTGCCGACCATTGCCGGCCATTGCATGCAGCCGACCCGAAAAGCATGCGCAGCCGCCGTATGCCGCGCGCCGGGTAGAATGGCGGCGATCAGGGTGTCGAGACGCCCATCGTCGAGACGCCAATCATCAACCGTCAATGGCACATCGTGGTCCGCACGCCGGTCGCGACCGCCATCGTGACAAAAGCGCTGCCGAAGCGCAGACCAGGTTTTAGGGACGATTACTGAAGGGAGGAACCCGGCCGACAGAAGGCCGGCCGGAGTGACAACTGGCCGAACCGGCCAGGATTCAAGATGCAAAATGCGGAGCGCGGGACTCGACTCGGTACTCGGTACTCGGCACTCAGAAAGCAGTACTCGCAACCTGAAACTGAAAACTTAAAACCGAGAACCGAGAACCGGGAACTGAAAACCTAGCGCCGGTTGCCGAGAAATTTGGCCAGCAGGTAGCCCGCACCCAGGGCTGCCAGCACCGACGTTCCCGGGCTGTTGCGAACATACTCGCGACCGGTATCGGTGAACGTGCGCGCCGCATCCGTCAGCTGGCGGGTGCGCTCGTCCATGCTGCCGCCGACGCCAGACAAGGCGCTGGAAAGCTTGTCGACCCCGGCGTGCGCCGAACTGGCCAGGCGATCGACGATTGGCTGGGCCGCGTCGGCAGCCTTGTCGATGGTCTTGTGCATGTCGCCGGCGCTGGCGGGCACGTCCTTGCTCAAGTCCTTGGCCATGTCCTTGGCCTTGTCGATGACGCTGCCGGCCGCGCTGGCGCCGGTGGTCGCGCTGGCACCCGCGCTGCCCGTGCTGCCAGAGTTGCCCATGTTGACGCCAGTATGGCCGGCGTCTTTGCTCACGTCGTTGCTCATTTCCTTGCCCATGTCCTTGCCCATGCTGCTGCCTGCGCCATCGCGGCTCAGATCCCGTGCGCTACCGTCATTCGGTTTTTGGTTTTCCATGATTTTTCCTTAAAAAATTTAACTGCACGGCGTGAAGCGTTCCCCGCCCTCACTACCAACATTCTT
>Ga0326735_1000437_pt1 | contig 10352 bp, 25 predicted proteins | sample 37_GP2_1092_FD_207945 | JGI IMG/M metagenome (GOLD analysis project Ga0326735, IMG submission 207945) | Glacier ice microbial communities from Ngari, Tibet, China - 37_GP2_109.2 | ecosystem: Environmental > Aquatic > Freshwater > Ice > Glacier | place: China: Ngari, Tibet | collected 2018-07-31
TCGCGGTACTCCCGGAAGAAGCCGGGGTTGACCTTCCCGGCTGTGGCGATCTGCTCCAGACGCCACATCTCGAGCTTCACGTCGCCGCGCATCATGCGCGTGAGCGTGTGGTGGTTCATGGGGATCTTGGCCGCGAAGGCGCGCAGCGAGCGAGTGCCGATCAGCTCCTTGACAGCCACGTCGAAGGAGTCGACGGAGTACTGCGGGGTGACCATGCGGTGCAGGTCGTCGAGGTTGCCGTTGATGCTCTTGGGGCGGCGTCCGGTCGGAGCCTTGCCCGACTCCCGCGCCTCCTCGGCCTTGGTCTCCCGGTAGATGTCACCCAGGATCGAGAGCATGACCTCGGGCCGGTCGTCGAAGAACTTGACCCACGCATCGGTGTCGTTCTTGACGCTCGGGAACTGCGAACGGGCGTTGTCCCACTGCGCCCCGTTGCCGCCTCGCTGAGCTGGCGTGACGCCCCGCTCGTCGAGGGTCGGACGACGCCCGAGCTGCAACTCCAGGCGCTCACCATCAGTGAGGTGGACGGTCATACCTTCCTGACCCAGAACTTCTGCTGGTGGGTCTGGAAGTACTCGTCCACCGCGTCGAACTCGGGCTTCATGTGGAAGCGGACCCAGTCCAGGATGTCGGCCTCGGTCTCCAGGCCGATCTTGGTGCGCTCCAGCTCGTTGCTGCGGTCGAAGGTGCCGATCAGGGAGAACAGCTCCTTGGTCAGGCAGATCGCCGTCGTGAGCTGCTTCTCGCGCCGTACGCCGTGCTCCTTGGCCCGCGCCTTGAGGTCCACCAGGTACTGGCCGACGCTCTCGAACGCCTCCTTGTCCCGCTGGGACTTGGTGAGCCCGAGATCCTGCTTGATCGTGGAGATCTGCGGGCCGACCTCCTTGATGTTCTTGCGGATCTGGTCTTCCTGCGAGGGGGCCAGGAAGCCGTCGTAGTCCTTGCCCGACGACAGCCAGCCGGTCCACCGGAAGATCAGCAGCTCCAGGAACAGCAGCCGGTCCAGGTCGGACAGGTCAGTCACCTGGGTGAAGGAGTTCTCGGTCTGGTACTTCGTCATCTGGTCGCGGTAGTACTTGGCCTCCGTGCGCCCCATGACCTCGATCTCGAAGCCCGAGACGGTCCTCACCTTGATCAGGAGGGTCGGGTTGGCCACGCTCGATGTCACGGTGGGTGCGGTCACGGGCACACCGTAGCGGCCAACACACGTTCGTGGCGCGAAGTCCGCGCCAAAGGCTCACCCGGGCGTGTTCAACCCAGCTCGGAGATGGCGACCCACAGACGGCCGTTCGCGCCGTTGGCCACGCCGGGCTCGAGGATCACCGGCATCACGCTCTCCACGTAGAGCGGGTTGTCGTCCGGCACCACCCCGGCGCGCACGAGCCCGTCCTCGACCGCCTTGAGCGTCTGGACGAGGTTCAGCGGGTCCCTGGTGCGCCGGTCCTTCGGGCCGTACGCCAGGAGCACCTGGATGCGCCCCAGCGCCGGGATGCGGGCCTGGCGCGCGAGCACGATGGTCGTCTCGACGTACTCGGCGGTCTTGGTGGCCTTGACCCGCCAGTGGTCCCGGTCGTTGAGGGTCATCGGCTTGGTCTGCGGCAGCTCGAGCACCCACGTTCTCACCGCGCAGCCAGCGCCTTGCAGGTCCGGCAGACCGCGTCGTCCTCCCAGGTGTCGCGCTTCCCGCACCGCTGGCACAGGACCGCGCGCTCCCGGGGCTGGGTCACTTCGCGTAGCCGTTGCGCGCGGCCCACTTCGGACTGCCCTTGGCGTACTCGGTCTGCGCGCGGTCCTTGGCGTCCTTGCGCTTGGCGAAGCCGCGGATGTAGATCACGCGGCCCGAGCGCCGGACCATGCAGACGAAGCGCGGCGTCTTGCCCACCTTGGCCTTGGTGTAGGTCACCAGCGTCGTGCCGTCCTCGCAGGCCCACCGGACACAGCCGCCCGTGCGCAGAGCCAGGTCGTGGGCGACCTCCCACTCCTCCTGCTGGCGGAAGCGAGCCTGCTGGGCGAACCAGGCGTCGGCCTCCTCGACCGAGGTGAACGTCGGGACCACGGCCTCACCCATCTGTCGCCACCCTGGCGGGTGCCGACACGGGCGCGACCCACGGCTTGTCGTAGCAAGGACAGTCCAGCCCGTTCGGACAGACGCGGGGATGCGGCTCGTCATCCGACAACACCCGCCCCGTCACCCAGTCCACCAATCAGGCTTCGGGAAGCGGTCGCTGAACTTCATGGGAGACGGTTCTTCCTGTGTGATCCGTTCGGCTTCGGGCCACCACTTGGTCACGTCCTCGCCCGGCTGCACCCAGGCGCAGATGATCGCCGTGTCCGGGTCGTAGCCGTAGCCGCTGCACCAGTACGGGCCGAGGCCAGGGGTGCCGTCCTCGACCTTGTAGACGGGTCGCCAGTCGCCAGCGGAGGTCGTGTAGAAGCGCGTCCAGACCCACAGGTCCGGCACCCCCGCGTCAGGCACAGTCGCACTCCCCCTCGACGTGACGACGGAACGCCGCCATCCGCTTCTCGATCTTGGTGCGCAGCTCCTGGCGACGCTCGCGCCAGGACATCAGGCAGACGCCGTGGAAGGTCGCGCTGGCGCAGTCCTCGTGGTCGCACCACGGTGGCGCGAACACCGCGTCACCCAGATTGTCCACCGGCTTGTCGCAGCCGAAGCACACCGGCTTCTGCTGGATCACAGGCCCTTCTCCTCGCGCAGTCGGTCGATCTCGTCGTCGTCGGGCTCGTCGTTGAAGGACGCCAGGTAGGTCATCTCCGGCCCCTGCTTGGCCGGGTCCAGGAGCAGGTCCATCAGGGCGCACGGGAACGTCCGGTCACGGATCGGGATGCCCTGGGTGTCCATGCCGGGGTGGTCTGGCCCCATGAAGGTCGGCCCGAGGATCATGTGGATGCGGGTCTGGCCCTCGCCGGGCTCCTGTTCGGGGAGCAACCCGGCCCAGACATGCCACCAACGCGCGTTCTCGTCGAGCGGCTCAACTTGAGCTGCCATCAGCTCACGCTCCAGATGATCGTCTGACGGTTGGACTTGGTCAGCGCCCGCTTGCCGGAGTCCTCGACCAGGCCCTTGTCGACCAACTCCGCGCGCCGGGTGCGCGCCCCGGACAGCGAGATCATCTTGCCCTTGCGGTCGACCCAGGTCTGGAGGTGGGCGAAGACCTGCTCGTCGGTCATCGGGCCGTGCTGCTGGAGAAGCCGCAGGATCTCGCCCTGGCTCTCGCGCAGGTTGTCCACCGACCTGGCTGCTGCCCACGAGGTACCGGGGTCGCCCGCGCGAGCCACCGGCTGCGAGGCAGGTCCCGCCGAGCAGGCGGTGCATCGCTGGTTGCGCGAGGTCCACCACGTCAGGACCGGCTGGCCCATGACGGTGGCGGACGGCGCGTACTGCCGCTTCTCCGTGCAGCCGCGGCACACCAGGGTGAGCATCGCGGTGGGGACGGTCATGCGTTGGCCTCCATCCACGCCTCGGCCTCGTCGATGGTGGCGAACTTGGGCGGCGTCACCCGCGGACTGATCTTGATCTCGACCTTGGGTGACAGCTTGCTGTCCCCCAGCAGGATCTCGATGGTGCCGCTGCCCTGCATGTCGGCCAGCATCACCGTGCAGTCGATCTCCTCGGCCTGCACGGAGTCCTTGACCCGCACGTTGAGCACGCCCGTGTCGGGGTCCAGGGAGATCACCCCGATCTCGAAGGCGTTCGGTCCCGGACCGCTGGCGAGCGTGGTCACCGACTGCCCGACCAGCAGCCCGTTGCTCAGGCGGCTGTTGTTGCGCGCCGGGAGCGTCTGCGCCCGTGGCTGTGGTCCTGGCACGTTCTGCGGAAACAGGCTCTTGGTCATCAGTCGTCGAGTCCCATCTTCTGGACGAGAAGGTGCTGCGCCACCTCGAAGCTGCCCTCTGCCTCCAGGAACGCGGAGCGGAGGCTGGCCATGGTGTCGCGCATCTTGCCGTAGCGAGCGGCCATCTTCTGGATGGCCAGGGTGTCATCGGAGTCGAGCCCAGCGAGGTCGCCCACGAGGATGGCGAGGTCGCGGCAGAGCAGCGTGATCCCCATGGGGACAGGCGGAATGACGCGCATCGGGTCAGCGGCGGGCTGGTAGCTCGCCACGTTCTGCATCACGACCTTCATCAACCTCACCGCCTCTGCTTTCTCGTGGACGAACGCGCCCATCACTGCGTTGTCATTCTTGGCCCACGACCACGTCTTGGGGTGGACCGTGATCGTCTCGCTCTGTGGGTCGATGGTCAGCACGTTCTCCTGCGTCGCCCCGATGAGGATCAGCGCGAAGCCACCCAGCGTCTTGCCCTTGGCACCGGGACGCGCAGCCACAGGCGGCGCGTACACGGCAGTCGGGCGAGCAGCGGGACGAGAACGCACGGGCACCTACTTCGGGTAGCGGGAGGTCTTGAGGATCTTGAGCGAGCGGTAGCGGTCGGGGGTCCAGTCCACGAAGCCCTCGGCCTTGAGCGTCTCCAGGTGATGCCGGACCGCGGTGTTGCTGGCGAGTTCCACGCCCTTGGCGATCTCAGCGATGGAGGGCGGGTAGCCCTCCTTCTTGGAGTAGTCCTTGACGAAGCGCAGGATCGCGCGTCGCCGGTCGATCCCCTGAGCGATCAGCGCAGAGCCAGCCATCGTGCCTCCTTGGTCAGTGACCATTTCAGCACAGTAGAACGCTCTCGTCTAGTGCGACACGACGCGGTCTTCGGCGGCGACGTACTCGCCCGGCAGCCCGAGCGACTTGAGCCAGCGGGTGTCCAGCGCCCAGTGGTGCTGCGAACGTGCGTTCCAGATCTCGAAGACGACTTCCAGGTACAGCTCGGCGTGCTCCAGCGCCCAGTCGTTGACCTCGCAGAGCTGCATGAGCACGACGTGTAGCTGGCCGCGCGCAGCAGCGAACCCGGCGTGCTTGACCTGGTGGCAGGTCGGGCACAGCGCGACCAGGCCCTCGAGCACCTGCACCATGGCAACCTCGTCGTAGCGCCAGATCTCGTGGCACTCCACCGGCCAGCGCGGGCCGACGCCCTTGCAGACCTCGCACCTGCGGCCAGAGCGCGCGTAGACGAACTGCTGGCAGGTCGACCACTGCTTGGCGGTCAGCTCGGAGCGCAGGTTCGAGCCCCAGCAGGTGGACGGGACCAGCTCGACCTCAAGGCGTGTCACGGTTGCGGGCCTTCCACTCGGTGGTGCGGGCGTTGTCGGCCAGCCTGCAGGGGTCGCACACGGGCTCCTTGCGGCGTCGGTGCCGGGCGGCTGCCGCGGCCGTCCCGCAGGGCATCACGGCGCGCGTGCGCGGCTGGTAGCGGTCTCGCAGGCGCTGGACGTGCTGCAGGTACTTCCACTCCAGGTGGTGCGCCCGGCAGTGGGGTCGCGCCTCTGCGCCCCGCGCGACGCGCTCGTAGTAGGTCGCGCTGTCGCCGCACAGCGGGTGCCTGCAGGGCGTGCTCGTCGGCTGCTTCTTGGCGTTGACCTGCATGGCTCGACCGTAGCGGTTCTACCGTGTCCAATCAAGCACCCATGCCTCGCGCGTCCTGTCCTGCATCCCAGCCCCAACCAGTCCCTCCTCCAGCTTCGTAGGGGACGAGCGTCAGCGAGGACCCGCCCCTCCCATGGCTCAACCCCCTGGGTCCCCCCAAGCGATCTTGAGCTGCCACTGGGCCTCGGATGGCCAGCAGCTCGTGGTTCGTGATCACTCCAGGGACCGGAGCCCGGACCGTTGGTTCAGGCTCGTCCACGCCTGTTCGTTGCACCCGCTGTACCTGCGGGATCGGCTGCTGCACGCGAGCAGCCTTCGACAAGCCTGCGACGGCCTTCGCCCGGTGGTGAACCGGGGGGAGGGACACTCCTGGCAGCAGGTCGGGCTGATGGGGTGGCGAGAACGGCCTGCTGATCCCTGCCGCGGACCGTAGGCCCGACGACGCCCGTTGTCCACCATCTGCCCCGACACGCCGGAGGGGCCAGGCGCTCGTGCTCGCCTGGCCCCTCGCTGACCGCTAGTCCGTTGCCACCCCTGGCTCCCGACCTGCTATCCACAGCCTGGGGATAGAACCTGTGGATGTCAAGTGCAAACCACCCTGTCAACGCACGTTCGCGCGGATCACAGACCCGGTAGTACGTCCTCGATGGGCGCGTAGACCCGCCCGTGACGCAGCGCGTCGTAGTCGTCACAGGTCAGCCGCGGGCGACCGCTGGCGAGCCAGGCGGTGTACTCCGGGTCGCCGCCCTGCACCTCCATGACCACGGCGTCCCCGAGGATCATCTGGTGGCAGTCGTCCACCTCCCCGCAGCCGAAGCAGGCGTGCGAGCCGAACACGTAGATGTGCTCGTGCTCGGGCTCCTCCTCGTCTTCGGGGCTCATGGTCCGACGTAGTCCGCGGGGATGGTGCCGTACTGCGTCTGGCCGTCCGCGCTGCTGGTCACGACGGCCATCGGCATCAGGAAGCCGATGATCTCCTCGACGCGGTACATCTGCGGGAGCTGCTGGTCCTGGGCAACGTCGATGTCCAGCCACCAACGACTGCCCTCGGCCGGACCCAGCACGGTGGCGGTGGTGACGAACGGCGGGGTGCCGTAGAGGTCAGCGACCATGGCCCCCATGTAGACGGCGACGCGAGCGCCCTCACGCAGGCTGCTGGCGAACTTGGCGTCCATGACTCTCCTCCGGGTTGGGTGTGACTCAGTAGAACGCAGGAGGCCCGCTGCGCGTGGCAACGGGCCTCCTGTGTGTCGGCTTCCCCACCGACGAGGTAGAACCTACAGCTTCGGCGCGTCGCCCTTGGCGTCGTCGTTGGAGCCCAGCTTGGTCTGCGGCTCCATGCCGGACGGAGCGCCCGGCGCGGTGGCCTCGCCCTCCTTCTGGCCCGTGCTGGCGTCGACGCCCGCGGGCGCGCGGTCCTGCGCGGCCTGGGTGACGGCCTCGGCGTCGATCTGCTGCTTCGCGCCCTCAGCGATCTGCTCCTCGACGGCCTCGACCGCGCCCTCCTCGCCGCTGTTCTCCGCGGCCGCGAGAGCCAGCTCGTTGGCGTTCAGCTCGGTGCCCTCGATGACGCCCTCGCCGTAGCGACCGCCGTCCGCGGGCTTCGCGGAGAACGCCGGGTTGAGGTCGGACTGGCTCGGGCCGTCGACGCTGTTCATCTGCATGTGCCTCTCGTGGACAGGGATCGCGGACTTGTCGAGGTACGGGTAGTCGTTGGGTGCGCCCATCGAGGAGCCGACTGCCTCCTCGGGGGAGAGGCCCTCCAGCACGTCGTGCTCGTCCTCCTGGACCAGTGCCTGCTGCTCGTCGACCTGTGAGGTGTCGGCGGTCGCAGTCGGGTCGGTCGTGGGGTTGGCGTCCGCGCCGCTGTTGCGGTTCTTGCCGCGGCTCACTTCGCGCCGTCCACGTTCGTGCCCTGCTCGCGCGGGACGGAGTCCATGGACGCCACCTCGCGCTCGGCCGCGGCCTGCTCGGCGCTGGCAGCCTGCTCGGCCTCCAGTGCGGCGTCCTGCTCGGTCTGCGCCTGGGGGAGCAGCTCGGCCTTCTGCTGGTCGGTCAGCGCCGAGACGGGCGTGACGGTGGAACCGTCGCCCCGGACCTCGGTGCCCTCTGGCACGTCGCTGGCCCGCTCGCGCGGCAGCTCCTCAGCCATGCTGGTCATGGTGTTCCCTTCGTCGGTGCTCACGAGCCCGCAAGCACGGGCTCGGTCTTCGTGGGTGCCAGGTCCAGTCCTGCGGCCCGTCGCGTGGCCCGGTAGTCCGCGATGGCATCGCGGCACGCCTGGCATCGGCACTTGCCGTTGTTGTAGGTACTGGGCCGACCGTGCGTCCTCGCCATCTCGCCTCCTGTTCCTGACCTCGTTCTCGGCACGTTGTTCAACCTATGCGAGAACGCACGTTCCTAGGCCAGGCGCTTGATGCGCCGCGCAGCCACGTCGATGAGCGTGGGTTCGCCGTCGAGAGTTACGAGCAACTCGTACCCCTGCGCGCCCGTTTCCCACCACGGCATGAACTTGGTGATGCGACCTTCGGCCTCCAGGTCGTCGTACCGCTCGACCCACTCTCGAGCGCACGTAGCGCCACCCAAGCGCACGGCCAGGTGAGGCGGGCTGGAGAAGATCACCCGGGTGCCGTTGGCCCACTCCGGCACCGGCTCGCGGAGCTGTCCAGTGAGCCAGGTGTCGGCCTCGTCGAAGTCCTCGAAGCGCGGCACCTCCTTGAGGATGCGCCCGACGTACTCGCACTTGTGCCACACCGAGGACGCGCTGGTCCCGTCGAGCCGTCGCATGTCGGCGTTGATCGAGCCCTGCTGCACCTGGCGCACGAGGCCGGTCCACCCGAGCTGGTCCCCGGCCAGCACCACGATCCGGTCGCCGCGCTTGGTGTTCTCGTGGTCCCGGGCGTGCGGCGGGATGACCACGTCCTCGGGTGGCGGGCTCACCTCGGGCCAGGCGCGGATCTCGTCGACCCAGGCGACCAGGTGCTTGGTGCCAGCCATCCCGTCGAGTCGCTCGCGCTTCGGCACCAGAGCCTCCCGTCATCGTCGTAGCCGAGTACCTGCCAACGTGCGTCGTCGCGCAGCAGCTCGACGAACCCCTGAACGACGCCGCCGCCCGGGTGCCAGCCGCGCGGCAGCTTCTGCTCAGGCTTGCCACCGTCGCCCTGCATGACCGCCTTGGGCATCAGCGCGCGTGGTAGGCGTGCTCGGCGCTGGTTCCGTCGAGCTTCCACACGGCCATCTGCCCCTTGTCCAGGGTGGCTCCGCAGGTCACGCAGATCGAGTCGAACTGCGCCTTGAACGCTGGTCGCGGCAGCTTCTCCTTGCAGTGGGCGCAGGAGTCGGTCTCCAGCTCGGTCAGCTCACAGAGCGCCATCAGAACTCCCGCTCCTGCTCGCCGCCGATCTTGGCGTCCCTCCAGGTGAAATCGCCGTCCCGGTGGGGTGTTTCGAGCTTGCGAAGGTGACCCGTCTCCAGCGTGCAGATGAACTGCTTGTTGGCGACGCGCTTGACCGCGTTACAGGTGTCGCCGTGCATCAGGTGACCCTCTCGACGTAGTGGGTGAACTCGAGCAGGTCGCTGGCCACGCCCTCGGTGCCGCGGGCCACGGCGGTGACCGTCGTGCGCAGGACAGTCCACTCCTGCAGCGTCAGGATCGCCAGCGGGTGCTCGGGCTTGTCGGCCAGCAGGAAGACGTGGCGCACGTTGGCGTACATCAGAACCCCGTCCTTGCCGCCGACGCCAGCGCGTCGAGTCGGATCTCGCACACCTCGGTCAGGTCGGCCACGGTGATGCCGTCGCCCATGCGCCAGGTCAGGAACGCCTGCACCGTCAGGGGAAACGCCTCACGCAGCGCAGCCTGGTGCTCCTGGTCGCTCTTGCCGATCAGGCGCAACAGTTGGCCGGTCCACGAGTCCTCCGACCCTCCCAGGAACAGCGCGAGGTCGTGGAAGGTCTCCACGACCTCGTCAGCGGGCATCCCGTGCGGGTTGATCTGCTCGACGAGCATCAGCCCGTCCCGATGATCACGAAGACGTCGTTCTCGGGGTCCCACTGGACGGACTCGACCGGGATCAGGTCGCCGTCGACCAGCAGCATGATCTCCTTGAAACCCTTGCCCTTCGACGTTCCGGCCATCTCCTCGTAGATCCCCTTGTGCAGGTCGTGCGCCCTCACTGGGACCTCCTGTCTCGAAGCGCCTGCAGGAAGCCAGCCGCTGTCTTCTCGTCGGTCACGGTCTTCATCTCCGCGAACACCGCGGCGTCGGACTCGGCGGCATCAGCGGCCGCGAGCCAGTGCAAGGCCATGGTGCGCACCTCGGCCGGATCGAGCTGGCCGACCGCCTTCCCGTCGACCGAGATCCGACAGAAGCCCTCCCCGGTGAAGGCCGAGACGCCGGACTCGATGAGGATGTCGCCGCCTTCGGTCACAGGCGCACCGACAGCAGCATGGACACCGCGTCCTCCAGCTCGGAGATCTGGTTGGTGACCTGCCGGATGCGCTGGCCGACCTCGGTGTTGATCTCGAACTCGTCGCTGCCCTTGCGGGGGAAGTCCGCCCCCTGCATCATCCGGCCCACCGTGTCACCCGGCAGGACCGGACCGAGCTTCACGGCCAGCTCTGCGATGCGCTGCTGGACGCCCTGCAGCGCGCCGCTGGCCATCGTCAGCTCGCGGTCGATCTCGCTCATGTCGCCGGGACCGCCGTTGCGCACCTGGGAGGCGCGCTCCATGCCCTCAGTCTGCGAGGACTCCAGTCGGCGCTGGAACTCGGTCTGGGGACGAGCGGCCACTGCCTGGTCGCCGCGCATCGGGATCTGGTTGCTCGGGAAGGTCATGCTCTCTCCTCGGTTGGGTGACCGGAGAG
>Ga0326735_1000439_pt1 | contig 10315 bp, 10 predicted proteins | sample 37_GP2_1092_FD_207945 | JGI IMG/M metagenome (GOLD analysis project Ga0326735, IMG submission 207945) | Glacier ice microbial communities from Ngari, Tibet, China - 37_GP2_109.2 | ecosystem: Environmental > Aquatic > Freshwater > Ice > Glacier | place: China: Ngari, Tibet | collected 2018-07-31
AGGCCGAGGGCGCGATGGATGCAGGCAACATGCTGAAACCGGCGCTGGCGCGTGGCGAATTGCATTGCGTGGGCGCGACCACGCTTGACGAATATCGCAAGTACATCGAAAAAGATGCGGCGCTGGAGCGGCGCTTCCAGAAGATACTGGTCGAGGAGCCGAGCGTCGAAGCGACGATCTCGATCCTGCGCGGCTTGCAGGACAAGTATGAATTGCATCACAAGGTCGAGATCACCGATGCGGCGATCATCGCCGCGGCCGAATTGTCGCACCGCTACATCACCGACCGCTTTCTGCCCGACAAGGCGATCGACTTGATCGACGAGGCGGCCTCGAAGATCAAGATCGAGATCGATTCCAAGCCAGAAGTGATGGACAAGCTGGAGCGTCGCCTGATCCAGCTGAAGATCGAGAAGGAAGCCGTCAAGAAGGAAAAGGACGAGGCGTCGCTGCGCCGGCTGGCCCTGATCGACGAGGAAATCGTCAAGCTGCAGCGCGAATACAACGATTTCGAAGAAATCCTGAAGGCCGAGAAAGCCGTGGTCCAGGGCAGTACCCACATCAAGGAAGAGATCGAGCGCATCAAGCTGCAGATGGAGCAAGCCACGCGTGAAAGCAATTGGCAAAAGGTGTCCGAGCTGCAGTACGGCAAGATGCCCGAACTCGAAGCCCAGTTGAAGCAAGCCGACAATGGCGCGGCGCTTGCCGCTGACAAGGGTGGCAAGCCGAGACTGCTGCGCACCCAGGTCGGCGCCGAGGAAATCGCCGAAGTGGTGTCGCGCGCGACCGGCATCCCTGTTTCGCGCATGATGCAAGGCGAGCGCGACAAGCTGCTGCACATCGAACAAAAACTGCACGAGCGCGTAATCGGCCAGGATGAGGCGATCGGCGCGGTGTCGGATGCGATCCGCCGTTCACGCGCCGGCCTCGGCGACCCGAACCGGCCGTACGGCTCCTTCATGTTCCTGGGCCCCACAGGCGTCGGCAAGACCGAGCTGTGCAAGGCGCTGGCGACCTTCCTGTTCGACACCGAAGACGCGATGATCCGCATCGACATGAGCGAATTCATGGAGAAGCATTCGGTGGCGCGCCTGATCGGTGCGCCGCCCGGCTATGTCGGCTACGACGAAGGCGGTTATCTGACCGAGGCGGTGCGGCGCAAGCCCTACAGCGTGATCCTGTTCGACGAAGTCGAAAAGGCCCATCACGACGTCTTCAACGTGCTGCTGCAAGTGCTCGACGATGGCCGCATGACGGACGGCCAGGGCCGCACGGTCGACTTTAAAAACACGGTCATCGTGATGACGTCGAATTTGGGTTCGCACAAGATACAGGCGATGGAAGGCATCGAGCCGGCGCTGGTCAAGATGGAAGTGATGGCCGAAGTGCGCACCCATTTCCGGCCCGAATTCATCAACCGGATCGACGAAATCGTCGTGTTTCATGCGCTCGACCAAAAGAACATCGGCGCCATCGCGAAGATCCAGCTCAACATTCTGGAGCAGCGCCTGGCCCGCATGGAAATCGGACTCGAACTGTCGGATGCGGCTCTGCAAAAGATCGCCGAAGCCGGCTACGATCCGGTGTATGGCGCGCGGCCGTTGAAGCGCGCGATCCAGCAGCAGATTGAAAACCCGTTGTCGAAACTGATTCTTGAAGGCAAGTTCGGCCCGAAAGATGTCGTCTCGATCGACGCGCAAGGCGGCGCGCTGGTGTTTGCCGCGCATGCCGCAGTCGCGCTCGACAAGCCGTAATGGCAGCGCGCCCGGCCTGCGGGCCGGGTGTTTGCATTCATTGGCGCCCATAAAGCCGTGGCGCCTGAGATCACCACTTCCGGACCCGACGATGACTTTTGCCACTACCGATCTGTGCGACGACAATGAATCCATGCTGGAAGATGGCCGGCTCGCGGTGCTGCCGCCTCTGTACCGCCACTTTGGCAAGCACATCCGCTTTTGCGGGCGCGCCACGACGTTGAAAGTGTTCGAAGACAATGCGCTGGTGCGCAAGGCGCTGGAGCTGGCCGGCCATGGCAATGTGCTGGTCATCGATGGCGGCGCCAGCTTGCGCCGCGCGCTGGTCGGCGGCAAGCTGGGCGTGCTGGCGCAGGAAAATGGCTGGGCCGGCATCATCGTCGATGGCTGCATCCGCGACCGCGATGAAATCGACGCTTGCGAAATCGGGGTCCGCGCGCTGGCCGTGCATCCCCGCAAAAGCAGCAAGAAAGGTGACGGCGAGCGCGATGGGCAAGTCTGCATCGGCGGCGTCCTGGTCAATCCCGGCGACTGGATCTACGCCGACGCCGACGGCATCCTGGTCGCGCGCCAGGAACTGGCCTGAACCGACGCAAAATTACTCGAAGTAAATCATTCGGTTCGTTTCCACGCGCGGGCGCAGCCCGCCCATGGCATCGACGAAGCCAGGCCGCAGCCGATGAAAATCTTGCTGCGGCTATTATTCGTTGGCGTTTCTGGTGGATAATGCGGAACGCGCGCCGTGTCGCCTTGATCCGCCAGGATGTTGGCCTGCGGCGCCACTCCGAACACCCACTTATGGAATTAGCAAGCTATGTTGAGTTACCGCCACGCCTTTCACGCGGGTAATCACGCCGATGTGTTGAAGCATTTCGTGATGATTCAGTTGTTGCAGTATTTGAATCAGAAAGACACCGCCTACACCTACATCGACACCCATGCGGGCGCCGGCGTGTACGCGCTCGACGGCGGTTATGCCGCCAAGAATGCCGAATATGAAACCGGCATCGCGCCGCTGTGGGACCGCACCGACTTGCCGCCCGCGCTGTTTGATTACCTGAAGCTGGTCAAGGGCATGAATCCGAGCGGAAAGATGCGCTACTACCCCGGTTCGCCGTATTGCGCCGACCAGGTCATGCGCGAGCAGGACCGGCTGCGTCTGTTCGAGCTGCATCCGGCCGACGCCAAGATTTTGGCCGATAATTTTCGCAAAGTCGAAGCGCATGCGGCGGAGCAGGGCGAGCGCACCCGCGGACGGCGCGTGATGATCACCAAGGCCGATGGCTTTCTGGGCTTGAAGGCGCTGTTGCCGCCGCCGTCGCGCCGCGCGCTGGTGCTGATCGATCCGCCGTACGAAGACAAGATGGATTACCGCAAGGTCAAGGATACGCTGGCCGACGCCTTGCTGCGCTTCGCCACCGGCACCTATGCCGTCTGGTATCCGGTCTTGCAACGGATGGAGTCGCGCCAGTTCGCCGATAAACTGAAGCAATTGCCGGCCGGTGGCTGGCTGCATGTCACCTTGACCGTCAACACGCCGGCGCCGGACGGCTTCGGTTTGCACAGCAGCGGCATGTTCGTGCTCAATCCGCCGTACACGCTGGAGCCGACGCTGCGCGAAGTGATGCCGTATCTGGTCAAGGTATTGGGCCGCGATGCGGGCGCAAAATTCGTGCTCGAAACCGGCGTCACGAAGGCGCGCAACACCGGCACGCGCCGGGTCTGATGTCGCGCCAGCAGTCCCGGGCTGCTGGCGCCTAGGCCAGCAGCAGGAACACGGTCGGTTTCTTGTGGAAGTCAAGCCCCTGGCCGGACGCCAGCAGCTGTTTCCACTGCGCGCCGGTCATCGTCCGGACCGATTCCGTCGCCAGACTCAGGTCGGTCGCCACGCAGATCAGCGTGCCGCCTTGGCAATGCGTGACCAGCGCGTCCAGCATCGCGCCATTGCGGTAGGGCGTCTCGATGAAGAGCTGGGTTTGCTTTTCGCTGCGCGAGCGCAGCTCCAGTTCCTTCAGCCGCTTGGCGCGCTGCGCCGCATCGGTCGGCAAATAGCCGTTGAAGGCGAAGCTTTGGCCGTTCAGTCCGCTTGCCATGATCGCCAGCAGCAGCGACGATGGCCCGACCAGCGGCTTGACGGTCACGCCGTGCTGATGCGCCAGGCGCACCAGGTCGGCGCCGGGGTCGGCCACGGCCGGCACGCCCGCTTCCGAAATCAAGCCGGCATCCTGTCCGGCCAGCAGCGGCGCCAGCAAGCCCGCCAGCGCTTGCGGCGCGGTATTGACGTTCAACTCGAGGATCGTCATTTCCTGCAGTGGCGTCACCAAAGGGTGCTTTTGCGCGATCAGCTTCAGGAAGGCGCGCGCCGTCTTGGCATTTTCGGCCACGAAATAATCGAGGCGCGCCGTGATCGCTTGCACATGGTCGGGGATGATGTGGGTCAGTGCATCGGCGCCATCGTTGGCGGGGCCTAGCGTATTGGGAATCAGGTAAAGCGTGCCGGGCATGTTCATCAGATGGGATTCATTGGTAAGTTGGGTGTAATCAGGCGGTGAATTCAGACGGTGAATTCAGCGCCCAAAAAAAGGCACGCCGGCCTGGCGCAGCATGCCGACCAGCGCGATCAACGGCAGGCCTGTCAGCGCGGTCGGGTCGCTGCTGTCGATTCTTTCGAGCAGCGCGATGCCCAGACCTTCATTCTTGGCGCTGCCGGCGCAATCGTAGGGTTGCTCGATGCGCAAATAAGCATCCAGTTCTTCATCGGGCAAGTTGCGCACGGTCACGACGGTCTGCACTTCCTGCAATTGCGCTGTTTGCTGCGGGGCCGCGCTGCGGCCGTCCCACAAACACAAAGCGGTATGAAACACGATTTGCCTGCCGCGCATCTGTTGCAATTGAAGCAAGGCGGCGTCATGGTTGCCGGGCTTGCCGATCTGTGCGCCGTCCAGCGTGGCGACCTGGTCCGAGCCGATCACCAGGCAGCCGGGCCTGCGCTTGGCTCCCGCCTGCGCCTTGGCCTGCGCCAGGCGCAGCGCGGTGGCGCCGGGCATTTCGCCCGGCAGCGCGGTTTCGTCGATGTCGGGCGCCAGTACGTCGAACGGCAGGCGCAGGCGGGCCAGCAACTCGCTGCGGTAGACCGAACTGGATGCAAGAATCAAGCGCGGCATGGATGAAGTTGGTATCATTGCGCAATCCGGAGGGTGTCGGGGTGTTGTGTAGTCGATGCTTTCAACATAAAAAACATGTCAAGGCTTTGACTCGGCGGTAAAAAGCCTGTTATTATCGCAGGTTTTCCGGGGAAAATTCCTAACAATGAATGCTTTTGTGATCGACGCCTTTGAGTTTTGTCGCATCAACGGGAGCCGCGAGGGCGCCATGCCTGTCGCTGACATGACCCGGTTGACCAAGGATTGCTGTGATTCGTCAGGCACGATTCACTGGCGCCTCGAAGGCAGCGTGGCCGGCAAGACCGGCTACCCGCAAATGACGCTGTCGGTGTCCGGCGCAGTCCAATTGACGTGCCAGCGTTGTCTGGCGCCGTTTTCGTACGAGATCGATTCGTCGACCGTGCTGGTGCTGGCGAAAGATGACGAACACGCCGACGAGATCGATGAGCTGATCGACGATGAAGCGATCGATGTCATCGTCGGCACGCGCGCGATGGATGTCGCCGACCTGATCGAGGACGAGGCCCTGCTGGCGTTGCCTTTTGCGCCCAAGCATGACGTTTGCCCCGATACGGCCCTGGTCGACGTCGCCGCAACGGAAAAGAAGTCGCCGTTCGCCGCGCTGAAGGACCTGGCATCCGAATAGCCGTCAATAAATAACCGGCAATACAGAACAAGCAACAAGTACCAAACGTGTCAAACGCGTGCTTCATCGAGCAGGGCAATGTGTAGTGCAATGTAGTGGTGTTAAACAATGACGGCAGGGTAACTGCTTTGCCGCTGGGATACTCGATTGGCATGTATTTGCAAGTCGATTGTGCTAAAATTTTAGAACTTATGTATTAGGAGTCATCATGGCAGTCCAACAGAATAAGAAGTCCCCATCCAAACGCGGTATGCACCGTTCGCACGATTTTTTGGTCGCGCCGCAATTGGGTATCGAGCCAACCACTGGCGAAACACATTTGCGTCACCATATCAGCCCTAACGGCTTTTATCGTGGCCGCAAGATCTTCAAGACCAAGAACGACGAGTAATCGCTGTTTTTGCGCAGTAACATGGAAGCGGTGCCGCGTGGTATTTTGGCGTGGTGCCGCTTTTTTTCATCGGATGCATTTCGACACGCCGTCATTTTAAATCGCGCTCACCGTGGCTGGCTCATGCGCCCTGCATCAGTGCTGATCCGATTCGCACATTGCCGCAGCTTGCTCCAGCGGTATTGAATCACAAAAATGACAATCAAAATTTCCATCGACTGCATGGGCGGAGACCATGGTCCCTCTGTCACTATTGCTGCAGCAATTTCCTTCGCAAGACGCGAGCCTGAAGCCGAACTGATTCTGGTCGGCCTGGAACAGGTGATCCGCGCAGAACTGAAAAAACACCAAGCCGACCACCATCCGCGTTTGTCGATCGTTCATGCCACAGAGCAAATTACGATGGATGATCCGCTCGAGGTCGCGTTGCGGCGCAAGAAGGATTCCTCGATGCGCGTCGCGATCGAACTGGTCAAGAGCGGCGCGGCTCACGCATCGGTGTCGGCCGGCAACACGGCGGCGCTGATGGCCGTCTCGCGCTACGTGCTGAAAACCATGGACGGGGTCGACCGGCCCGCCATTTGCAGCATCCTGCCGAATCAAAAAGACGGCCCGACCTACATGCTGGACCTGGGCGCGAACGTCGATTGCGAACCGCACCATTTGCACCAGTTCGCCGTCATGGGTTCAGTGCTGGTGTCGGCGATGGAAGGCATAGCGCGTCCGACCATCGGTTTGCTTAATGTCGGCACCGAAGACATCAAGGGCAACGACGTCGTCAAGCAGACGGCCAAGCTGTTGCAAGCGGACCATGCGCGTGGCTTGCTCAACTTCTACGGTAATGTCGAGGGTAACGACATCTTCAAAGGCACCACCGACATCGTCGTTTGCGACGGTTTTGTCGGCAATGTCACGCTGAAGGCGGTTGAGGGCTTGGCGCGCTTCGTCAAGGATGTGATGGGCACCGAGTTCAGGCGCACCCCGTTGACGATGGCAGGCGCACTGCTGGCCAAGGGCGCGCTGACGGCGATCTCGAACCGGCTCAATCCCTCGCGCTACAATGGCGCCAGTTTGCTGGGTTTGCGCGGACTGGTGTTCAAAAGCCACGGCGGGGCCGATGCCTATTCCTATGAATGGGCGATCCGCCGCGCTTTCGATGCGGCAAAAAATGATGTCCAGGCGCATCTGACGACGATGATCGCCGACCTGATGCCGCGCGGCGCCGGCCATCCGGAAGAGTCTGGCGCAATCTCGAACGCCACCTCAAAAGCAACCTTAAAAGCAACCTCAAGCGGAAGCTCAACAATTTAACGGATGGTTAGCGCATGACTTCGTATAGCAAAATTATCGGCACCGGCAGCTATCTGCCGGAAAAGCGGGTGACAAACCAGGACTTGGCCGAACAAATGGCGGCCAACGGAGTCGATACCTCGGATGAGTGGATCGTGTCGCGCAGCGGCATCTCGGCGCGCCATTACGCGGCGCCCGAGCAAAATTCGTCGGATCTGGCGGTGGAGGCGGCCAAACAGGCGTTGCAGATGGCCGGCTTGCAGCCGAACGACATTGACCTGATCATCGTTGCCAGTTCGACGCCCGATTTTTTCGGCAGCTTTCCCAGTACCGCCTGCATCGTGCAGCGCAAACTCGGCATCACCAACCACAGCGGCGCCGTCGACGTCCAGGCCGTGTGCAGCGGCTTCATCTACGGCGTCGCCACGGCCGACAGCTTCATCAAGTCGGGCATGCACAAGAACGTGCTGGTGATCGGCGCCGAAGTGTTTTCGCGCATCCTCAATTTCGAAGACCGCGGCACCTGCGTGCTGTTCGGCGACGGCGCCGGCGCCGTCGTGATGACGGCGTCGAACGAGCCGGGCATTCTGGCCGCGAAGCTGCACGCCGACGGCCGCCATGCCGGCATCCTCAGCGTGCCGGGCAATGTCGCCGGCGGCGCGCTGGCCGGCAGCGCTTTCCTGTACATGGATGGCCCGGCCGTGTTCAAGCTGGCCGTCTCGGTGCTGGAAAAAGTCGCCATTGAAACGCTGCAGCATGCCAACATGACAGCGGACCAGATCGACTGGCTGATTCCGCATCAAGCCAATTTGCGCATCATGACCAGCACGGCAAAGAAGCTCGGTCTGCCGCTGGAAAAGATGGTGGTCACCGTCGATCAGCACGGCAACACGTCGGCGGCGTCGATCCCGATGGCGCTCGACGCCGCGGTGCGCGACGGCCGCGTCAAGAAGGGCGACGTCATCATGATGGAAGGCGTGGGCGGCGGCTTCACCTGGGGCGCGGTGCTGGCCAAAATGTAATGCCAGGCTTTATCATCACTTATTGACAGGATCATCCCATGACGCAATGTGCATTTGTTTTTCCAGGGCAGGGTTCGCAAGCGATTGCGATGCTCGACGGTTTTGCCGGCAATCCGGTGGTGGCGCAGACGGTTGCCGAAGCCTCGGACGCGTTGCAGTTCGACCTGGGTAAGCTGATATCCGGCGGACCCAAGGAAGAGCTGGACCTGACCACGAACACGCAGCCGGTGATGCTGACGGCCGCCGTCGCCGTCTACCGCGCCTGGATCGCCGCCGGCGGGCCAGCGCCGAGCCTGGTTGCAGGTCATAGCCTGGGTGAATACTCGGCGCTGGTTGCGGCCGGCGTGATCGCTTTCAGAGATGCGGTGCCGCTGGTGCGCTTTCGCGCCCAGGCGATGCAGGAAGCGGTTCCGGTCGGGCAGGGCAGCATGGCTGTCGTGCTGGGCTTGTCAAGCGACGATGTGCGCGCCGCCTGCCTGGAAGCCGTCGCGCAGGATGCATCCTGGGTGGTCGAGCCGGTCAACTTCAATGCGCCCGCGCAAGTGGTGATCGCCGGCCATGCGCCGGCCGTCGAACGCGCCTGCGAACTGGCCAAGGCCAAAGGCGCCAAGCGCGCGATGACATTGCCGGTGTCGGCGCCGTTTCACAGTTCGCTGCTGAAGCCGGCCTCGGACCGCCTGCGCGCGTACCTGGCCGACGTGTCTTTCTCGGCGCCGCAGATCGCGCTGATCAACAACGTCGACGTGCTAGTGGTGAACGATCCGGCCGCGATCAAGGATGCGCTGGTGCGCCAGGCCGCCAACCCGGTGCGCTGGGTCGAAACGATACAGAAAATGGCGCAAGATGGCGTCACGCAAGTTGTCGAATGCGGCCCCGGCAAGGTCTTGATGGGGTTGACCAAGCGCATCGATGCCAGTCTGGCTGGCGATGCGATCGTCGATCAAGCCTCTCTGGAACGGCTGCTGGCATCGTTCAAGCAAGCGCCTCTGTAAAGTTAATTAGATAGACGCAACATAATCAAGGAATGCCATGAATTTAGTCAATCAAGTCGCGCTGGTGACCGGCGCATCGCGCGGCATCGGCCGCGCCATCGCGCAAGAGTTGGCCAGGCAGGGCGCAACCGTGGTCGGCACTGCGACGACGCAAGCGGGCGCCGAGGCGATTTCGGACTATTTGGGAGCGTCCGGCAAGGGCGTGCTGCTGAACGTGACCGATGCGGCGCTATCCCTGCAAGTGATAGCCGACGTGCAAAAGGATTATGGCAGCCTGTCGATCCTGGTCAATAATGCCGGCATCACGCAAGACCAGCTTGCCATGCGCATGAAGGACGAGGAATGGGATAGCGTCATTTTGACCAACCTGTCGGCCGTCGGGCGCTTGTCGCGCGCGGTGCTGCGCGGCATGATGAAGGCCAAGGCGGGGCGCATCATCAGCATCACGTCGGTCGTGGCTTCGTCGGGCAATCCGGGGCAAATGAATTATGCGGCGGCCAAGGCCGGCGTCGAAGGCATGAGCCGGGCGCTGGCGCGCGAGATCGGCAGCCGCAACATTACCGTCAATTGCATTGCTCCGGGCTTCATCGATACCGACATGACCAAGGCGCTCAGCGCGGAACAGCATGCCGGCTTGCTGACGCAAATTCCGCTGGCGCGCCTGGGTACGCCGCAAGATATCGCAGCCGCCTGTGCCTTTTTGGCGTCGCCGCAAGCGGCTTACATCACCGGCACGACCTTGCACGTGAATGGCGGCATGTACATGAATTGATGCAGTGCTGCAGTGGGAATTGCTGAGATAGGTTCTAAGTACCGGCGCGCAATAAAGTGTGAGATGGATGGGGTTCTGGGTGGATGCGATGCAAGCGGCGGACAACGCCGCAATGCGCCGGCCGCAGCTTCAGACAGCCACACTGTATTTCAAGCGGGCACTTGGCTAGCTGTGGGGTAATCCGGTTTCCCGTGCAATCGCCTCCATTGGCAGCAGGTTCGGCCAAATTGGCGGCAGACAGCGAAATTAGTATTCATGCGTGCAAACCTGATAAAATGCGCGCA
>Ga0326735_1000440_pt1 | contig 10314 bp, 9 predicted proteins | sample 37_GP2_1092_FD_207945 | JGI IMG/M metagenome (GOLD analysis project Ga0326735, IMG submission 207945) | Glacier ice microbial communities from Ngari, Tibet, China - 37_GP2_109.2 | ecosystem: Environmental > Aquatic > Freshwater > Ice > Glacier | place: China: Ngari, Tibet | collected 2018-07-31
CCACGGCCAACCGCGGCCGAGGTGGAAGATTATTTTAACAAGAACCCGCAATTCTTTTCCCAGCGCAAGCAATTCCAAATGAATGAACTCGTGATCGCCACAACCGACATGACACCGGCGTTAAAAGTCGCGGCCGATAGCGCCAAGTCGCTCGAGGAGGTGGCGGCCTGGATGGATGCGCAGAAGGTCCGCTTCGCCCGCGCGCAGTTGACGCGCAGCACGGCCGACCTTAGCCCCGAAATGTCGACCCAGCTGCTGCGCATGCCGAAAGGCCAGCTGTTCATCGTCAAGGAAAACGAGCGCACGCTGTTGATTTCGATCACTGAAATCCGCGAAGCGCCGGTGCCCCTTGAAGTTGCGTCCCAGCAGATCGAGCAGTTCCTCGTCAACAAGCGCACCAAGGAAAGCGCGGCGGCCGAACTGACACGGTTGCGGGCCAGCGCCAAGATCGAATACCTGAACAAGTCAATGGCGGCGGACGCAAAAGCGGTGACAGGCGCTGCCGCCGCGCCGGCCAGCGGTCTCGGCGCCCCGGCTGCGCCCGCCGCCGCCGCCAAGGCTGCGCTCGAGCGCGGCGTTGCCGGCTTGAAATGATCAACTTTAACTTCAAGGGGAATACAATGAAACGATTCACTCAATCGATTGTTGCGGTGCTGCTGGCATGCATGGCGTTGGTGTCCGTTGGCGCCATGGCGGCGCCGGCCGAAGTGCCGCTCGGGCCAGGCGACGTGGTGCGCCTGTCGGTCTACGGCAACCCCGACTTGAGCCTGGAGACCCGCGTCAGCGAAACCGGCGCCATCACCTTCCCGCTGGTCGGTCAAGTCGCCGTCGGCGGGCTGACGGTGGCAATGGCCGAGAAGAAAATCGGCAGCATGCTCGAGACGGGCGGTTACCTGAAAAAGGCCCAGGTCAACATCATCGTCTCGCTGCTGGCCAGCCAGCAGGTGTCGGTGCTCGGCCAGGTGAACCGCCCGGGCCGCTACCCGGTCGATGGCAAGCGCAGCGTGCTCGACGTGCTGGCGCTGGCCGGCGGCATCTCGGTCGAAGGCGGCGACGCCGTCAGCCTGGTACGCACGCGCAATGGCAAGACCAACCGCGAGACGCTCGACGTGGTGCAGATGGTGCGCTCGGGTGCGCTCGACGGCAATGTCGACGTTACCGGCGGCGACATGATTTTCGTCGAGCGCGCGCCGCGTTTTTACATCGTCGGTGAAGTGCAGCGGCCAGGCGCTTTTCGCGTCGAGCGCCAAATGACGGTGCAGCAGGCCTTGTCGGCCGGCGGCGGCCTGACCCCGCGCGGCAGCAACAACGGCCTGCGTATCACCCGCAAGGACCCCAGCGGCAACGCCAACACGTTCGACGTCAAGTACAGCGACCTGGTCCAGGTGGACGACGTCATCACGGTGCGCGAAAGCTGGTTCTGAATTTTTTCCTCGGGAGTTTCGCATGAACCTGCATCAGTTCCTGTTAATTATGCTGGCCAAGAAGAAGGTCATCCTGGCCACGCTGGCGGTCACCGTGCTGCTGACGCTCGGCTTCAGCCTGGTGCAGCAGAAAACCTACAAGGCGACCGCTTCGGTCCTGCTGAACTACAAGGGGGTCGATCCGCTGACCGGCCTGACCATGCCTGGCCAGCTGCTGCCCGGCTATATGGCGACTCAGATAGACATTATCACCAGCAAGAACGTCGCGCTGCGCGTGGTTGATGCGCTCAGGCTGGCCAGCAGCAGCGTCATCCTGGCGCAGTTCAACGCCAGCACCGAGGGGCGCGGCAACGTGCGCGACTGGCTTGCCGAGCTGCTGCTGAAAAAGCTCGAAATCCTGCCCTCGCGCGAGAGCAGCGTCGTTGAAATCAGCTTCAAGGGTTCCGATCCGCAATTCGCCGCGGCGGTGGCGAATGCCTTCGCCGACGAATACCAGCGCATCAGCGTCCAGCTCAAGACCGAACCGATGAAAAAAGCGTCGACCTATTTCAACGAACAAACCAAGCTATTGCGCGACAACGTTGAAAACGCCCAGGCGCGGCTATCGAAATACCAGCAGGAAAAAGGCATCGTCAGCCTTGACTTCAACCGTGCCGACGTCGAATTGGCGCGGCTCAATGAATTGTCGCAGCAGCTGGTGGCAGTTCAGGGCCAGGAGATCGAGGCAAACTCGCGCGGTCGGATGGCGAGCCGCGGGGCGGCCGACTCACCTGACGTCGTCAACAACGGCCTGATCCAGAGCCTGCGGATCGGCCTCGCCACCGCCGAGGCCAAATTCTCAGAAACGTCGCAGCGGCTGGCACCGAACCACCCGCAATACCGTGCCAACAAGGCCGAGCTCGACAAGATGCGCGCCGATCTGGCCAGCGCGCTCGGCTCTGTCGCCCGCAGCGTCGGCAACAACGCCGTGGTGCAGCGCCAGCGCGAAGGCGAACTGCGCAGCGCGCTGGCCGCGCAAAAGGACAAGGTACTCGAACTGAACCGCGCGCGCGACGAGCTCGGCGTGCTGCTGAAAGACATGGACAGCGCCCAGCGCGCCTTCGACGCCGCCTCGCAGCGGCTGTCGCAGACCCGCATCGAGGCCTCGTCCGAGCAGTCCGACATCTCGATCTTGAACCCGGCCGTGGCGCCGATCGAGGCGTTCGGCCCGCGTGTGCTGCTCAACACGCTGGTATCGGTGTTGCTCGGCACCGTGCTTGGCGTCGGCATCAGCCTGCTGATCGAAATGATGAACCGGCCGATCCGTTCCGCCGCCGACATGAAGGAGTTGCTTGGCCTGCCCGTGCTGGGAACGGTCGAGTGGCGTCATCCGCACCCGCGCGCGCGCGGCCTGCGCTCGCTGATGGGGCCGCGCCGCTTGCGGCTGAACTAACTCATGGACAATGCGATGAATTTTCCGGCAGTCACTGAAGCCTTCGGGGCCAATTCCACCGCGCCCGAATCGTGTATCGGCGTGATGTTGCTCGACTCGGGCAAGCTCACGCCGGAAGGCGCCGAACGGGTGTTGCGGATGCAAAAAGAGCTCGGCATCCGCTTCGGCGAAGCGGCCATTCGACTCGGCCTGATCAGTGAAGCCGACGTCCAGCAAGTGCTGGCGCGCCAGTTCGCCTATCCCTACCTGCTCAAGGGCGAGTCGGCGCTGTCGCCCAAGCTGGTCGCCGCGTTCGAGCCGTTCAGCGTGCAGGTCGAATCGCTGCGTGCAATCCGCAGCCAGCTGATGCTGCGCTGGTTCGCGCGCGGGCGGCGCGCTCTCGCTATTGTCGGCGCTGACGCCGAAGACGGCGCCAGCATTCTCGCGTCTAACCTGGCGGTGGTGTTTTCCCAATTGGGGGAACAGACGCTGCTGGTCGACGCCAACCTACGTGGCCCGCGCCAGCAGGAAGTGTTCGCGTTCAAGCCCGGCCTGGGCCTGTCCGACGTACTGGCCGGGCGCGCCGACCTTGACGTGATCGCCAGAATAGGCGCTCTGGTCGACCTGTCGGTGATGCCGTCGGGTACCTTGCCGCCGAATCCGCAGGAGTTGCTCAGCCGTGAAGGCTTCCGCAACCTCAACGCCCAGCTCGAGAGCCGCTACGACATCGTGCTGTACGACGTGCCGCCGTTTGCGAGCGGGGTCGACGCAATGGCGGTGGCCAGCCGCGCCGGTGGCGTATTATTGGTAGCGCGCAAGGACCATACCCGGATGGCGGCTCTCTCCCATATGGCCGACCAGCTGGGCGAAGCCGGTGCCGAAGTGGTCGGCTCGGTCGTGGTGGATTTCTGATGATTTCCCCCGCGCGCGCCGGCCTGGTTCACAACGCCGCACAGGCGCGCGCCGTGCTGCCCGAGTGGTGGCCGGTGCTGGCAGGAATGGCGCTGCTGTTCGGGCCGACGTTTTACGACCTGTTCACCGGCGCCTGGATCGGCGAAGAGCAGGGCCACGGGCCGATCATCTTTGCCCTGGCGCTGTGGCTGATCGCGCGCAAGTGGCCCGCCACGCTGGCGCCGCCGCACCCACACCTGCAGTCGCAGTCAGCAGGATCCTGGGCCGGCTGGCCGCTGCTGGCCGTTGGGCTCGGGCTTCACCTGCTGGGGCGTTCACAGCACATTCTGATGTTCCAGATCAGCGCAATCATCTGCGTGATGGCGGCGGTACTGCTGGTCAAGCGCGGCGCGGCAGTGGTCAGGATGCTGTGGTTCCCGTTTTTCTTCATGCTGTTCATGGTGCCGTTGCCGAGCGAATTAGTGGCGACCTTGACGTTGCCGATGAAGATGGCGGTGTCGTACGCCACCGAGCAGCTGCTGTTTTTGGCCGGCTACCCGATCAGCCGTTCCGGCGTGGTGCTGCAGATCGGCCAGTACCAGTTGCTGGTGGCCGACGCCTGCGCTGGCCTGCAAACCTTACTGACGCTCGAAGCGCTCGGCCTGTTCTACCTGAACGTGGTCCAACATACATCGGCGGTACGCAACGTCGCACTGGCGCTGCTGATCATCCCGATCTCGTTTTTTGCCAACATCATCCGCGTCATCACGCTGACCCTGATTACCTATCATTACGGCGACGCTGCCGGCCAGGGCTTTCTGCACGGCTTTGCCGGCATGGTGCTGTTCCTGACCGCGCTGTCGCTGATTGTGTTTGTCGATTCGGCGTTGCAATGGGGCGTGCGCCTCAAGGGGGCGCGGTGACGCGCGGCCTGGCCGCCAGCGTGATGCTGGGGTTGGCAATGGCGGCCACCTCGGCGCTGACGGGCGCGCTGACGCCGACAGTAAAGCTGTCGCAAATGCAGGCCCAGTTCAAGCTCGAGACCATGATCCCAGCCGCATTTTCCGACTGGACGGTCGACGCCACCGTCGTGCCTGTGCAAGTCGATCCGGAGCGCCAGTCGGTGCTGGAGAAAATCTACGACCAGACGCTGTCGCGCACCTACATCAACAAGGCTGGCGACCGGGTGATGCTGTCGATTGCGTATGGCGGCGACCAGAGCCGCGCGCTGCAGTTGCACCTGCCGGAAGTGTGCTACGCGGCGCAGGGATTCGACATGCTCAAGTCAGGCGAGGGCGCGCTGGCGACCCGTTTCGGCGCACTGCCGGTCAGGCGCCTGGTGGCGAAGCAGAACAGCCGCGTCGAGCCGATCACCTACTGGATCACGGTCGGCGACAAGGCCGTCAAGTCGAGTTTTGAACGCAAGCTGCAGCGGCTGGCGTACGGCCTGTCAGGAAAGATTCCCGACGGAATGCTGGTGCGTGTGTCGTCGATCCAGGCCGACGAAGAGAGCGCCTATCGCCTGCAGGACCGCTTCGTCGGCCAGATGCTCGACGTACTCGACGGCAAAGACCGCGTCCGCCTGCTCGGTTCGCCCGGGCAGGGCGGCTAGCGGCCCGATGTCGATGCCAATGCCGACGACGGCGTAACCGGAGCTGGGCGATGGACGAACTTCTGATCTATTTTTACACCTCGCTGCCCTTCGTCGTGGTGCTGGCGCTCGCCGCGCTGTCGGTGGCCGGCATCGGCATCGGGATGGTGGCGCCGCGGCTGCTGGTGTATCCCTACCTGGCGATTTTCTTCCTGATCAACTCGACCAACTATGGCAACCTTGCCATCGTTTCTTACGGCAGCGGCATCTACAGCCGCGGCTCCGGCCTGCTGTATTTTTCGTTGCTGCTGTGGTACGTACTGGGCGCCTGGTGCTGCGCCCGTGCCAGCGCCAGCTTCAGGGGCCTGGACAGCGCGCCATGCAACCTGCGGCCGTGGTTTCTTGGCTGGACGCTACTGCTGCTCGGCCACGTCGTCGTCGCCATCTTCGTTGGCAAAAAATTGTCCGAAGCGCTGGCGCCCAGCGGGTTTTCCAACATCATCTGGATGGCGCCGCTGGTGTCGCTGATGTTGCTGGCGTTTCGCACCCGCGAACACGCGGTCGAACTGGCCCGCTTCATCATGCTGGCCGGTCTTGGCCGCGCGCTGTTCGGGCTGGCGCGCTGGGCCGTGGGCGGTGGCGACCCGAACAATGTGTACGCCAACATGAACGCCATTAAGATCAAGCTGACCTTTTTCGACATCAACGACAGCCTGCTGTGTGTGCTGGCGTTCTCGATTGCCGCCGTGCAGCTGTTCCAGGCCGCCAAGGTGGCGCGCCCACGTATCTGGACCGCGTTCGAATCGATGACCCTGGCGACGACGGCGCTGTGCATCGTGCTGTCCTACCGGCGCACCGCGTGGATCGGGCTGGTGCTGGCGCTGCTGGTGGTGATATGGCGTTTTCCGCTGCGCCGGCGCCTGCAGCTGATCGCGCTCGGCCTGCCGTTCGTCGCTCCCGCGCTCGGCTACGTCGCGCTCAAGCGGCTGTCGCAGACCAAGGGCGCCGGCGGCGGCCTGGGCAGCCTGGCCTATGACATGCAGCCGCGCCGCTTCGGCGCCGAGAGCGAACGGGTGGTCGAACTGAAGCTGGCGCTGGCCGATTTCCTGTCCAATCCGCTGACCGGCATAGGCTCCTGGGGCCGCTACAGCGGCCATCAACGCATTTCATGGCAGGCCGGGCCCGAGGGCGGCCAGTTCATTCACAGCGGCGTCCTGCATATTGGCCTCAAGACCGGGCTGATCGGCCTGGTGCTGTTTGCCGGCACCGTGTGGGCTTTCGTCCACTTTTCACGCCGCGCCCTGCGCGAACTGCCGCCGGAGTTGCTGGGCCTGGGTACGGCCGGGGTGGCCGGGCTCGCCTTCATGCTGCCAGATCTCCTGGTCGGCACGCCATTCCCGCAGGTGCGCACCAGCCAGATGCTGGCGGTCTGCTTGGCGCTGCCTTACCTGGCGATGGCAGCGACCAACGCCGCACTGGCGGCGCGGCCGGCCGTCGTTACCGCTACGGCATCGCGCAACCAGCCGGCGCCGGCCTGATGAAGCTGCGGCTGGCCAGCAATGCATTGGCGAATCTGCTCGGCGCACTGGTGCCGTCGCTGGTGGCGCTGGGCACCGTGCCGCTGGTGGTGCGCGAACTGGGCGACGCCAGCTACGGCGTGTATTCGCTGGTGACGGCGATCGTCGGCTATTTCGCGGTGATCGACATCAACGTGACGGCCGGCTCGGTCAAGTTCATTGCCGGATTCAGCGCGCGCAAGGAATATACAAAAATCGGCGAAACAGTTTTTTTTGGCATCATGGTCTACGCACTGATTGGCGTAGTTGGCGCGCTCGGCCTGTACGCCGGCGCGCATTTTTTTGTCACCGAGGTGTTTAGCGTGCCGGCCGCGCTGGCGGTCGAAGCGACCGCCACACTCCAGCTCGCCGCTCTCGGTTTTTTTCTCGGCCAGCTGCAGAACTACCTGCAAAGCGTGCCCCAGGCGCTGATGCGCTACGATGTGTCGAGCCGGCTCGAGATGCTGTTCGGCATCGCCGTGCCGCTGCTGACGGTGCTGGTGCTGATCGCCGGCCACGGCCTGTTCGAGGTGGTGCTGGTGCGGGTCGCCTCCAGCGCGCTGCATTGCCTGGTGCTGTGGCGCGCGATCCGCCGGCTGCTGCCCGTCCTTGCGCTATGTTGGCCGGGCCGCTCGACTAGGCGCGGCCTGCTCGGTTTCAGCGCCTGGTCCGTCCTCAGCCGCTTCGCCTCGCTGTCCTACGCGCATGCCGACAAGCTGATCATCGGCGCGTTGGCCGGTGTCACCGCGCTGACGTATTTCACCATCGCTGCGACCCTGGCCAATCGCGTGCTCGGGCTGACGTACCGGCTGTCCAGCGTCTTGTTCCCGGCCGCCAGCGCGCTGGCGGCCAATGGCGAACTGGCGCGGCTCGACCGGCTGTACCTGAAGGCGACCCGCTACGTGGTGTTCTTCAACGCCGCAATGCTGGTGCTGGTGGCGGTGTTCGCCCACCAGATCCTGCTGTACTGGATGAATGCGCAGTTCGCCCGCCAGGGCGCACTGGTGCTGGCGGTGATGGCGGGGTCGCAATTCGTCGACTCGCTCACCAGCCTGCCGTCCCTGGTCAACGACGGCATGGGCCACCCGCGCGTGTCGGGTCTGTTCGCCCTGGTGCGCGCGTGCGCGGGCGTGCTGATGGTCTGGCTCGGCGTGGCGTGCTGGGGCATCGATGGCGCCGCCTGGGGCCACCTGGCCGCGTCGCTGTTGCTTTCGACCGCCTTCATCGTCTACGTGCACGGACGCACCGTGCCAACCGACTTGCGCCGACTGCTGCTGCGCGGGTATGCGCCGACCTTGTATAGCGTGCTGGGCGTCGCTTTGTTCGCGGCGCTGGCCGAGCACCTGTTCGCCCGCACCGCGTTCGATTTTGTCTTCCTGCTGGCGGTCACGGTGGCGCTGTTGTTCATGGTCGGCATGCTGTTCGTCATCGACAAGGACGATCGCCTTGTTGCCTGGACCCGCGTCAAGGCTTGCCTGGGACAACTGGCGTGGAGATCCTGATGGCGTCCGAAGACCTGCCCGGCGTCCACACCGGCGGCCTCGGCAAGCACGTCGTCAATCTGGGAAACGCCTTGCGGGCGTTGGGCCGCGACGTTGCAAACCTCGGCCGCAACGGCGGTGGCGCTCAATACTGCGCCGCGCAGATCGGTTTCCAGGGGCGCTTCATTGCGTGTTTCGACTGGCGCCGGCCCGGCTGGAAGGAAGCGCAACTGGGCTTGCCGAAACTACTGGAATGCCATGCCGAACCCGCCTAAGTTTTCGATCGTGACCTGTACGTGGAACAGCGCCGCCACCCTGGCCGACACGCTGGCGTCGACCCGCACCCAGAGTTGCCAGGACATCGAACACATCTTCGTCGACGCCGGCTCGACCGACGCCACGCTCGACATGATCGACGCCTATCCCGGCAACAAGCTGCTGCTGCGAGGCGTCAGGGGCGGCATCAGCCGCGCCATGAACCATGGCATCGAAGCGGCCAGCGGCGAATTCGTCGCCCACCTGCATTCGGACGACTATTTTGCCAATGCCGCCGTACTGGCCGGCGTCGCCTTAAATCTCGCCGCCAGCCGCCGCGACTGGCTGTTCGGCGCCGTCGAAGTTCTGAAAGACGGCGCCCTGATCGCGCCGTTTCCAGTGCGCCAGTTCAGCTACTTTGCGCTGGCGTCGGGCGCCGTCTTCATACCGCACCCGGCAGTGTTCGTGCGCAGGTCGCTGTTCGCGCGCGCCGGCATGTTCGACGAGCGGCTCAAGTTTGCAATGGACATCGACCTGTGGCTGCGGCTGGCCGCCCTGAGCCCGCCGGCCGCTCTCGACCGGACGCTGGCGGTGTTCCGCGATCACGCCGGCAGCGTTTCTTCGGCCAACCGGATCCGCGCGCGTCAGGAAGAATTTTGCGTGCGCCGCCGCTACATGGGCAAGGCACCGCTGGCCTTCGGTATCTACTGCTTGCGTTACTTCAAGCGCATGCGCGCGCTGCGCCGCATGGCCTGAACAGCGCTGTGTTGGCACGCTTGCTATTACTGTTTCCTTTCGATAATTGTTACATTTGTCCGGATTTTTTGCGGAGAAAGACGTTCATTATTTACTTGATTTCTTTGTGTTGGATTATTGCATTGCACAGTGGAAAATCTTCGTATTCGACATTAAATTGCCGTACGGAAATGTGAGTTGCGGTAACATAAAACCGTGTTCAGCAGCGGCCCGTCAGGAACTCGGGGTCCTGCGCCGCCCTTAGCCACGCAAGCAGTTCTGTTCAACATCATCGGAGTCATGTCATGAAATTCCCCCGTCAAGAGATCAGGCGCATGCTGGCCATTTCCGCGCTTTTGTTGTGCTCGAGCGCGCGCGCCGACTGGGCCCAGTCGTCCGATGTACTGGTGGTCAAGCCGGCCCCCGAGCTGGGCCAGGTGCAGGCACAAAATCCTCCTGGATTCACGTGGGCGCGCCATCCGACCGGCGCCGCCCAGTATGAAATCGAGATCACGCTGGACGGCGCCACGCCGGAGAGCGCAATTGTCGAGCGCAACTGGTACCTGCCGGCCAAGGCCATGGCCAACGGCACCTACAACTGGCGGGTGCGTCCGCTCGGTTCGACCGACTGGTCGGCCGCGCGCCGCTTCGTCATCGCCGCCCGTTCAAGCATCTTCGAAGTACCGGACAACGCCACCCTGCGCGCCCGCATCATCGCCCGCGGCCATCCGCGCTCACTGCCGCCGTCGTTCGTGCCGATGACGCAGTGGAGCGCTGCGCGCATGCTCGCGCTCGAGCCCTTCACCAGCCGCATGACGAACGAAATCAAGCTGCAGATCAACGCGCTGCCGCTGCTGTCGGACGCGCGCTGGCCGGTGATTATCTCGGCGCCGCTGACGGCGTCGATGAACGTCCAGCAGACCGACATCCGCAACCGCATCAACGAAACGAGCCGCCAACTGCAGGCGGC
>Ga0326735_1000441_pt1 | contig 10314 bp, 7 predicted proteins | sample 37_GP2_1092_FD_207945 | JGI IMG/M metagenome (GOLD analysis project Ga0326735, IMG submission 207945) | Glacier ice microbial communities from Ngari, Tibet, China - 37_GP2_109.2 | ecosystem: Environmental > Aquatic > Freshwater > Ice > Glacier | place: China: Ngari, Tibet | collected 2018-07-31
GCCAAACTCCGTCCGAAATCGAAGCATGGCCTCCTGAAACTCCTTGGGGAGTGGAAGCCCTCGACCAGACCAATATCCGTGCAACAACGCCATCCGACACGACCAAGGCAATCAACTACATGCTCAACCAGTGGCAGGCGCTGGTGTATTACTGCGAGGATGGCATCGTCGAAATCGACAACAACATTGCCGAGAATGCGCTGCGCGGCGTCGCGCTGGGCCGCAAGAACTTCATGTTCCTTGGCTCCGACAGCGGCGGCGAACGCGCTGCCGCCATGTACTCGCTGATCGTCAGCGCCAAGCTTAATGGCATTGATCCGAAGGCCTACTTGCGCTACGTGCTGACCCATATCGCCGATCATCAAATCAATCGCATCGATGAACTGTTGCCCTGGAATGTCGCGGACCAGTTGAAGAAAAAAGCGGACTAAATCGACTGCACTATCGCAGTCCCGATGTCAACGACGGTACTGCCGTCGCGCTTACCGCTGGCGGACCAGCTCAAGCTGCCGATTGCGGCGCTGGCCGGAGAGTATCTGCGGCTGGCGCCGTTGAATCTACCCAGCGAGTTTCCAATATAGCCATTTGACGCCGAGGGGCACGCCTACCACTTCGCCGGCGCCATCGCCGACGACCTGGCGCAGCCGCTAGCCAGGCTCGCGCCGGAGGCGATCTTGACGGCCGAGGCGATCGACATGTTGGCCACCAAGCTGCGTACTCCGCTGCAGGTTCAGACGCATTTAACACTGGCGCTCGAAGCGGGCTACCAGACCGGCGAAAAGCCGGTCACGGTCGAATTGGTGGAAACGGTGCTGTCGCGCCAGCTCGACGACCTGGAGTCCGCGCTGGTCCGCCACAGCTACCGGCTCAAGGACATGGTGGAGCAGTTCGACGTCAAGACATCGGAAATCCGATCGTTATTCAGTAATCAGCTTGAACCGAAGCACACAGCAGAAATCCGCGAGCGCATGCTGGCTGCGGGCTTGCCGATATGAATCGCCATTTGCAGTTAGCGTGAGCTGGCGGCCGTGGAATGCGAGCCGGTGTCGTCGATTGCACGCTCATTTGCAGATAATATGAGCATGTGCCCTCCGTCATTTGCAATTAATTCGAGCTGAAATTCGCGTCAAATGCGAGCACGGCCGGTTTCAAACGCGAGCCGCTTAAGGTAGTTCGCTGGATCAATTTGCGGCAGATCAAGCGATTTCAAACACTTATTTACCCCCACCAACCACTGTTTTGCTCGGCACTGGCGATGCCGCTGCAATCGGGACAGTGGCAACTGCCGCGTGCGGAAAACGATCCAGACGTCTGAGCATGGGCAGGCGCCAAGCCCACAGCAAAGTGATTGCCAATGTCGCCATGCCGCCTAGCAGCAACGCATGCACCAATCCAAACTTTTCCGCGCTAAGCCCTGATTCAAACTCCCCCAGTTCATTGGACGCACCGATGAAGACCGTGTTAACTGCGCTGACGCGGCCACGGATGGTGTCCGGGGTGTCGGCCTGGATCAGCATTTGCCTGACATATACGCTGATCATGTCACCCAATCCCATCAGCGTCAGCGCGAGCAAGGCCGATGGTAGCTGAGTCGTCAGTCCCAGCGCGATCGAGGACAATCCAAACAGAGCCACGCCGCCAAACATCCAGTAACCTACGCGGCGTGAAATCGGCCATAACGTAAGCGCCAGGGACGCCAGCAGGGCACCGAAACCGGGCGCCGAACGCAGCAACCCTAAACTGCCTGGCCCCGCCTGCAATACATCGGCCGCAAACGCGGGCAAAAGTGCAGTTGCACCGCCCAGCAAAACGGCAAACAGATCGAGCGTAAGCGCTCCCAAAATGACAGGTCTGGACCAAATGAATGTGAGTCCCTGGAACACGGTATCCCAGGTCGCTGCTTGGTCGCTGTGGCTACGCAAGTGGATGCGCGTTGCCAACATCAATAGTGCGGACAGGGCGAATAGGCTGACAACCATGCTGTAGCTTGTGACTAAGCCGAGCAAGCAGAACAGACCCCCGAGCGCCGGGCCGGCCATTTTGGCGACGTGAAAACCGGATGAGCCCAGGGCGATTGCCTGACTCAAGTTTTGGGGTGGCACCAGGCTGCTCAGAATCGCCTGGGTTGCCGGCATCATGAAGGCGCGGGCTGCCCCAAACAAGATCAATACAGCAAACAGCGGCCAAGTGACGGCGGTGTCGTTGGCCGTGTACAGCAGTAGAAGTACGCTGCACAGTAGTTGCGCAGTGAGACAGACGACGATGATGGTATGGCGGCTGTAACGGTCCGCGACGTGGCCTGCAGCCAACGCCAGGATGAAAAGCGGAGCAAACTGAAACAATCCGACTAGCCCCAGGTCGACCAAGCTTGCGGTAAGCTGATACACATGCCAGCCGATAGTCACTGTCAGCATCTGCACCGCCAGAGTGGCCAGTATGCGGGCCGACAAGTATAAGACGAAATTGCGGTTGCGCCAAAGGACTGGCGCCAGGTCTGGTGTTGACGGCATGCTGACAATCATCCGGGAATGGGTAGTGGCAGAAAAAGCCTGAGGTTGCCTTAGGCGCTTGCGGCGCGAGCGCCGGGCGCCGACACGAGATTCCGAATGGCGGACAAACCAGCCGTCAATCGCTCCAGTTTACTTTCCGCGCCGAGCGAGATGCGTATTGCGCCGTTACCGTCGACACCCGGGGCGGAAAATTCGTTGCCGCTGCTGATATCGACGCCGTCCTTGCCCAAAACGTCTCGCACGGCGTCGGCGCTGCAGGACTGGGGAAGCCGTAGCCACACATGGAAGCTGGTGGGGTGCGACTGCCAGTTCAACCCATTGAGAACATCGCGCATGACCGCTTGGCGGCGGCCCGCCTCCCAGCGTTTAAGCCGGATCACTTCATCGATTGTGCCATCCTCTATCATCATCGAGGCCAGACAAGCCAGAACGCTGGAGGTCCCGCTGCTGGTCAGGCGGATGGCCTCTTCCACGCACTGGTGAAACTGTTCAGCGACCAACAGATAACTCACCTTGAGTGCAGGACTAAATGCTTTGGATAATGACGCAATGTGCAAAGTGTGCGACGGTGCCAGATCGGCAAATCGAGCTGGCGGCGACTCGTGCAGAAACCGGTAGGCATCGTCTTCAATGATCGCGATATCATGGGAGCCAGCCACCTCGACCAGTTGTTGGCGCCGATCCAAGGGCATGGTAAGGCAAGTGGGATTGTGGATGGTCGGCTGCACGAACAGCGCGGCGACGGTGTGGCGCCGGCACAACTCGGCTAAGGCGTCGGGAATGATACCGTGTTCGTCGGTCGGACATGGTATCAGACGGATCCCCAGCATGGCGGCGAGCATCTTGAATGCACTGTAAGTAAAGTCTTCAATTACAACGGTTTTGCCGGGCAATTTCAGGGCCAGCGCGATGATCAGTACAGCGTGATTTCCACTCGAACAGAGCAGCGTCTTTTGGCCCGCCGTTGCCTTTAACCAGTGCGCAGCGATAATACAGTCCTTGCTTGCTCCATGCCATGGCGGCAATGCCAGTAGCGGTTGATCGACCGCATCGGCCGTGCGCTGCATGTAATGGTGCAATATGGTGGCTTGAGTGTCGAGCACTGGATAGTTGTGTCTTAGATCGATCATGAGGATGAGTTTAATATTGTCTGAAGAAAAAAACACCGGGGCGTCATGAGACGATTGTCCGGCTAGTATTGCGTGGCGACGGACAAGGCGTAGCGCAACAAGTTGATCCTGCAGGCCGGTGGTCATACCCGTGCTCCGAGGTTACGCCGTTCATGCCGACAGCCATTGCGCATGAAATACATCGATCGCACCGAAGATCGAAACGATATGTGAAACTTGCAGGTGAGGGTTAAGAAGTACCGCGCGTAACCAGCTTTGGCCATGCAGAGTGGTCAGGGAGAAAAAAGCGATGTTGCCGGCATTTAAATGCTTTTGCAGGGATAAGTTCCAATGTTCCTGCTGTTCAGCGTCCTTGAGGAAGTTGCCCCGAAAGCAGATCAGGTTGAGCTGAGGATCGGTAGCGAGTGACAAGTAGGGCCGACGCGTAAGCTCGTCGCAAAAGACGCGGGTCAGCCACATGCTTGAGTCAATCAAGCCGGCCTGCACTTGCTTGCCTGCGTATTGCAAACTCATCCAGAGCTTGAGGACGTCCGCATGGCGTGTTCCTTGCAGGGATACTTCGCCCAGATTGACCAAGTCATCGAAATCAGATGTGTAAGGCGCGCCGACGCGAAACGCCTTGTACCAGCGTTGCCGACTGCGAAACAATAAGGTCGCGCAAGTCTTGGGCAGGTACAGCCATTTTTGGGGATTGAAGGTCAGCGAGTCGGCGAGTTCGATACCGCCCAATAGATGACGGTGTCGATTTGATAATATAACGGCTCCTCCATAGGCAGCATCGACGTGGAACCATAGTGCTTCCTGGGCGCTGATCGCCGCCAGTTCGACCAGCGGATCAATGCTCCCGGTAGTCGTTGTCCCGGCAGTGGCAACAATGCAAAAGGGATGCTCGCCCGCAGCCCGACTAGCACGAATGGCGTTACGCAAGGCATCCGGGCGCATGCGGAAATTCGAGTCGACATCAATACCGATGACGGCATCGCTGCCTAGCCCCAATACCATGGCCGCTTTCTGGAGCGAGGTGTGGGCCGCCTTCGACGCAAACAGGACCGGCCGTCCTGTCTGCCTCGTGAGACCGCCTGCCTGGCACAGCAGCGCGTCATTGCGAGCGACGGCCAGTGCTTGCAGGTTGCATAAAGTTCCGCCACTGCTCATGGTGCCAGCCGCCGCCTCGCCCAATCCAAACCATGCGGCAACCTCCCGCATGCATCGATCTTCCAAACGGGACAACAAGGGAGACATTTCAACGCTCAGCATATTGTTGTTGAGCGCGGCTGCCGCAAACTCGGCCATCGCGCCGGGCAACGATGAAACCGTGTCCATGTGTCCAAGGAAGCGTGGGTTGGCCGGGTTCATGGAGCGTGCAAATATTGCACTGACGTCTTGTAGCACCTGCTTTAATGTTCTACCTTGTTCCGGCAACAGAGTAGCCGGAAGCCAGCCGTCCCATTCCGGCATCGGCGGCGCGGCGGCGGCGTTTCCCAAAAAGTCCAGTAATGCTACCGTTGTCTCCCGTATCACGCTATCGACGTCTTGGCGATTGTTGCCTTCAGGATGGATAAACATTCCGGCTGGTGGAGAATAATTATGTTTCATGGTCGCTTATAAATCAATTTCTAGATTTTCAAGAGGGCGCGCACAACAAAGCAGTGCTTCATTTGGTTTGAGCGCGAACACTGGTTGCATCGCATAGTGGACTTGGCCGCGAACCGGGCAGCGGCATGCCCCACAGGTGCCGGCGCGGCAATCGTAGGGGGCAGTGATGCCAAGAATTTCGGCAAAGTCCAACAAAGTATGGGCCCGTTCTTGCCAAAAGCCTTCGCGCTGACTCTTCACAAATTGGATACGCGCCTGCTGGGGGAAAGCGTGCGGCGTGCTAAGGTCGTCGCTCAGGCCGAATCGCTCGACATGTATATGCTGGTTCGGCACACCGAGCCGCATCAGTCCTTCCGACACATTGCGCAGCATCGCCGTCGGCCCGCACAGATAAAACTCATAGGCATCGAATGGAAGCACCGTGCGAAGTTTGTCAATCGAAATACGCCCGGTATGGTAGTGGAATGGAGCGGATTTTTCTGCGGGCATTCCACGCGAAAAAAACAGATGAATACGCAGATTTTTGACTCTTTGGGCAATTATTAGCAGTTCATCCTTAAATGGTAAACTGGCCCAGTCGCGCGCGCCGTAGAGCAGCCAAATCTTCCGCTCGGGGTCTTCCTGTGCCATCTGTTGCAACATCGGGAGAAAGGGAGTAATGCCGATGCCGCCGCCCACCAATACCGGAATACGGGGGCCGTGTCGCAACAGGAAGTTGCCTTTGGGAGCGCTGACATCAATGCCGACACCTGGCGCGAGACTGCCGAGCCAAGTCGACACCGCACCTTTTTTCTTTACACTGATCCGGTAGGACGTTTGCGGCACCTTGGGCTCATTCGACACCGTATAGTGCCGCGCTAGGCTTGTGCCGCCGGGCCTAGCCATGTGCACAGTCAGGTATTGCCCGGGGACGAAAGGTGGCAATACTGCGCCGTCGTGGCTGCCAATAGTCAGCGACACTGTATCATGACCTTCAGCACGCACCGACCGGATGGTGAGCGGCAGCGCCATCGAAGGTGGGCGTACCGTCGCGCCCACCTTGATTTGCCCGCCTGAAACGACGCGCGCGTAGACTCCGCAATACAAGTGCCCAAACCCGACCCGGAGCACCTGTGGCACCGAGGTCCCCAGTTCGCCCGTCAGTGGGTTCACGCTCGTCGCGGCACAGCGTTCGATCGCTGCCGTAATGTAGAACAGCACGCCGCCAATGTCGACGGTTCGGCCGATCCATCCCAATTCCGCCCATGGATCGATGCCGTCAAGCTCAAGGTTGGCGCGGAAGCGATCGGCGGCGAACGATTCCTGGGCATGGTTGGAAATTGCCTCGATCGTTTTCAGATTGATGATGGAAATAGGCGCATCCGCGAAATCCCAGTACGCGCTCGCACCGCTATGTTCTGTCAGTTTGACGGCGCAATGTGAACCAGAAACAAACTGGCGCGACAGCAAGGCGTCGAACCCCCTTCTGTCATCAAGACTGTCAAGGTACACGGACAGCGTCTCACCGGTCGGCGTTGTAATGGCGAGCCTACGCTGCCGGTGCTTGTATCGGACGCCATAGCGCACCAGGGTCCGGTCAACGGTGAGGCGAACGAAATGCTTGCATGCGGCCCAGCTTCTGGACTGTAACGCCGCTTGCGAGCCGTTTTCAATGGCGAAGCGGCGGTCATGCGCAATTCCATGGCCCGGGGTCAGGATCGCATTGTCTAGTAGTTCGCCAGGCAGACCCTTGATCGGATATCTGACGATACGGCTCAGTGTCGGTGTCATAAATCAATCAGTGCGAGCGCAGTGGCTGCGCACAGGAAAAAAATTAAAGGGCGCTGCATGTGGAGTGTCGCGCAGCAATTCGAGGTGTGCGTGCGTGGAAAAATCGAGTCTGGAGCGGTCGGCGACGGGGCTCCAGACTCCACGGCGCTAAGGCTTACGCCGCCTTTTTTATTGCTACCCGCGCGTCAATACTGCGCAGGTATTCCATCACACTGCGGTACTGGCACAGCGCAGCTGCCATCGCGTGATGGGCGCCATGCAATATTTCGGCGATCTCCGTTGGGTTCAGACGCGGTGTTTGATACAACATAGCGTCGAGTAATTCCTGGCTATGCTGAGGATCGATCGTGGTATGAGCTAAAAAATAGACGGCGATGTCTTCGTGGTCCAGGCCGACCCGCGCAAGGCCGTCGAGAATACGGACAAAATGCGGTTCGACCCAGGATTCAGTCGTCACAAAGAAACCATATGCGCGCAATTTGTAGCCTGGGCGAGTCAACAAAACATTAAAGACATTGGACAAAATTCCCGAGGACCACGGTTTTTTGTTGTCATCCCGGTATGCCGGTAAGGCTTCCCAGTCATTGGTTTGTTCCAGCATTCGACGCAGCCAATAAGTATGGAAACGGGACAATGAACCATTGCCACATTCGTCCCATAGGTTGGAAGTCATGACTTTCTTCATGTTGCCCTGTAAGCCGCAAACCAACAGGGCGCATTCATCGTCCACCACTTCATTGCGACACAGAACCAGTCGCAGAAATTCCGACATCGCCTCCTTACTGGCACTATGGCGGATATAGTCCCAAAATTCATGGTAAACACCCGGGTTGCTGACGATGAAAGTCTTCAGGTATTCCACAAGTTCTTCTTGGGTGTTAATTGTCGGAATCGGATTTTCCGGCAACCACACATGAATGAGCTCCTCTTCCAGCACAATTTTCGATTTCAGTAATTCCGTTTCCAAATCGGGGTCGCTGCGCAGATAGCAAGGGCTATCCTTGTAAGAGTAAACATAGCCGTAAATAATGCCGAGGCACTTGTTGAGGAAACTACCGTGCGCTTCATAGTCACCCCGTAAGGTCACCATATGCGTTTTTTTTTCATTGGTATCAGCGGCTAGAAAATGGCACAAGTCCGCAGGTAATTCTTTAAATGTCGCGACCGGCGGCCAGTCGTGGATTTGCAATGGAGGACAGTCGGATTGAATGGTTTCGCTTTTAAACATGGTATTCTCTTTTCATAAATTAAATTATTATTTGGATCGGGGATGATCGCGCCTACATATGGTTACGGCGTGTCACCAGCGACTGGTTTCCTCAAAGAAACCGGGAATGGCCGTTGACATTCCGCGTGCCAGCGCTTCGTCATGTAATTCTTTACCCAGTGCGAGATCAAGAATGCCCATGCCGAAAGGCGAATAAATCAGGGGTCGCGTACTCGTCAGCGAAATACTGCCTCGCATTAGTTGCGCCAGTGTCCCGCTGACGAACCTGCGATCACCACATTGCAATTCCGCCAGGTGCGGCGATGTGTTTGCTTTCAAGCAGTGGTCAACATCGTCGAAAATGTTGTCGGCTGCTAGGATCAGTTCCGGTGCGATGTCGCGTAGCGATATGTTTAGAACAATCTGGCTTGGAGCAAAAGTGAATGGCGGCAAAACGTAAGGCGCGCCGGCATTGGTCGCAAAAACAATGATGTCGGTTTCCAATGCGCGCTCCAGATTTTCCTCTGCGCTGACCGGACATTGGGCGCGTGTAGATGCATGATCGGCGAAAGAATGCATCGACGTCCGGTCACTATCGTGAATGAGAATGGTATTGAAATTCCAACCGTCGGCGACAAACATGTCTAGAATATTGCGCGCGATTATTCCTGCGCCAATAAAAGAAATCGTGCCTACTTGTCGTTGGCAGTCGTTCAGCCAATAAGCGCCTAGCACTGCGGATGCGGCCGTACGCGCGGCGCTAATCAAGGAGGCTTCCATGCACGCAATCGGGTAGCCGGTCTGCTGGTCGTTTAGGACCAGAACCGCAGATGCGCGGGGAATTCCTTTTGTGATATTACCCGGAAAACTAGAAATCCATTTGATGCCGGAGACGCCAGGATCACCATCAATCGACGCCGGCAGGGCAATGATGCGGTTGGTCGGATCTTTCGGGTAGCGCAGAAAATAACTGTCTGGATTGACGGTCAGACCGTCGTGGTGCGCCAAATAGGTGGCCTGAACGCTTGCAATGCTCCGTGTGGGAAATTCATCGAGCAGCGTCTTGATGGTGCTGCCGGAAACAATATTGAACTCGAACATTATTAAACCTTAATAGAGAAGCGGGTTGACGTGTTACAGGGCGAACGAATCATTAATGGGAATCCAGGCCGCTAGCGGCTTTTCGCCGAAACGTTCGGTCACCCAATGATCGTCATAAATGGTGTCAAGATAACGCTCACCTAAGTCAGGAGAAATGGCCACTACGGTGGCGTCAGCGGGAATACGATCGCGCCACCGGTTGACGCCACACAACACAGTTCCGGTCGAACCTCCGCTTAGCAGGCCGTTGGTACGAGCCAAATAGCGGCACATTCCAATGGCGTCCGACTCCTCGGTCATTTCAAAGGCATGGATACCGTCGGGAGAATAGATCTCCGGGCGGCGACTGGTGCCGAGGCCAGGGATATAGCGCTTACTGGGCGGATTGCCAAACGTCACGGAACCAACACTATCGACCGCAATAATTTTTGTGCGAGGGCGAAAAATGCGAAAGTATTGTACGCAGCCCATTAGGGTGCCAGTGGTACCCGCGCCGATGAACAGATAGTCGATGTGCTCGAAGGCCTTGGCAATGGAAGGTGCTGTGGAGCGCGCGTGCGCGCCCGGATTTTCAGGATTAGCGTATTGGTTGAGCCAGAGGTAGCGCCCGTCGCGTGCGACGGTGTCATTGATATACGCGATGCGGGTGCCGAGGAATCCGCCATTTTCGTCGCGACGGTTGACCACGACGACGTCGGTGCCCAGCGCCTTCATCATTTTGATGTTGTGGGCCGAAGTATTCGGATCGACCACGCAAGTAAAGCAGTAACCCCGTTCCGCACAAATCATGCTCAACGCTACACCTAAACTGCCTGATGACGATTCAATCAAAATTGTGTTGTGTTTGAGTCGCCCTTTCACTTCGATGTCGTTGATCATGCTGACGGCCGCCTTCATTTTTACCGACCCAGCGGGATTAAGTGCTTCAAGCTTTAAATGAAGATTTTCCAATCCTAAACCTTGCAACTGAATAAAATTGGCATCATTAATAATGCTGGAA
>Ga0326735_1000442_pt1 | contig 10302 bp, 10 predicted proteins | sample 37_GP2_1092_FD_207945 | JGI IMG/M metagenome (GOLD analysis project Ga0326735, IMG submission 207945) | Glacier ice microbial communities from Ngari, Tibet, China - 37_GP2_109.2 | ecosystem: Environmental > Aquatic > Freshwater > Ice > Glacier | place: China: Ngari, Tibet | collected 2018-07-31
GTTCTATGCGCGATATGTTATTAAGCAAAACGGAGCGTACCTAAATGTTCATGGAGCAAAAAGTATGAGGAGAATCATTTCTGTTTTATTAGAAAACGCCCCCGGTGCTTTGTCACGCGTTGTTGGTTTATTTTCACAGCGCGGTTACAACATCGAAAGCTTAACCGTAGCGCCAACCGAAGATCCAACGCTTTCGCGTTTGACGTTGACTACACTTGGTGACGATCACAAAATCGAACAGATCACCAAACACCTCAACAAATTAATTGACGTGGTGAAGTTGGTCGATTTAACTGAAGGCGCGCACATTGAACGCGAATTGATGCTCATTAAAGTCAAAGCATCCGGCGCTCAACGTGCAGAAGTAAAACGCTGCGTAGATATTTTTCGCGGTCAAATCATCGACGTTACCAGCTCGCTGTACACCATCCAAATCACCGGCGCGAGCGATAAGCTCGATGCGTTTTTATTGGCAGTAGGCGATGCTTCAATTATTGAAGTTGTGCGTAGCGGTGTGAGTGGAATTTCACGCGGTGAAAAAGTATTGAGTTTGTAATTGCCGTGATTTACCTAAGAAGGCCGACAGTCTTACCATCTGTTGGCCTTTTTTGTTGTTAAGCATTTATAGGCTATTCGCTATGCAAAATTCATTGTTCAACGAACCTGAAGATGCGGCCTCCAAGCCGATAAAAAAATCCAGCAAGGCGGTGGAGCCTGTAGTAGCGAACCCGGAGTTAATAACCCTGGCGCGATCATTACTATCCATTATTGAATTGGCTAAAGCGATCCATGCCGGGCCATGATTCTTCTATATAAGAATAAGGTGAGTGAATTTTGCCTTTACTCATATAAAAATGATCACTATGCTTACCATATATTCGTAATTTGGTAATTGTAATGCCCACAGAGATGCCAGAGCAAAAGCGTAGCGCTGTCGTATTCCCTAAAAATCAGAAGGTTCTAGCCCAATTAGGGGAGAACATCAAACTTGCTTGTATGCGCCGTAACTATACCCAGTTGCTGATTTCCGAGCGCACAGGCTTGAGCCGCCTTACGATTCGTAAAATTGAAAATGGGGATGCCAAGGTATCCTTAGGTCATTATGTCGCAGTTCTCAGCGTGCTTGGGCTGGTAGAGGACTTGGCAAAAGTGGCCAGCGACGATGAGCTTGGGCGTAAGCTGCAAGACATCAAGTTAATGAGCAAGTAGCAATGAATACGGAAATTTATGTCTTTGCCGATTGGGAAGACTTCAGTGAGCCCACTTTGGTAGGTACCTTGCGCTCAGCCGTTAGCAAGAATAAAGAGCACTTCAGCTTTAGCTACGACAACGCGTGGCTGCAATCTACAAGCGCGCAAAATATCGACCCGGAGTTAGAACTCTATTCTGGTGAACAACATAGTGTCGATGCCAATAACTTCAGAGCCTTTTTAGATTCTTGTCCAGATCGTTGGGGCCGGCTGTTAATGAAGCGGCGAGAAGCCATTATTGCTCGTCAGGAGGAGCGGCGCCCTCGCGTGCTCAATGAGGTGGATTATCTACTCGGTGTGCATGACCTTTACCGTCAAGGTGCATTGAGATTTAAGAAAACACTTGATGGAGAATTTCTAGATAGTGACGAGCGTTTGGCTGCGCCTCCCATTTCCTCTCTTCGAGATCTAGAGTACGCCGCTCAACAAGTGGAAAAAAGTGATAGTGATGATCCAGAATATCTAAAGTGGCTTTACATGCTCATGTCGCCAGGTTCTTCTCTTGGCGGCGCGAGACCAAAAGCTTGTGTGGTTGATGAGGAAAATCATTTATGGATTGCGAAATTTCCAAGCCAACATGATGACCATGATATAGCTGCTTGGGAATATCTTACTTATCAACTTGCGATAAACGCTGGTATTCAAATGGCACCCTGTCGAATCGAAAAATTTAACAGCCATCACCATACATTTTTAACTAAGCGATTTGATCGTACCGATACCAGCCGATTGCATTTCACCTCTGCTATGACTCAGCTCGGTTATTATGATGGTGATTACGAAGCCAGTTATTTGGAGCTGGCGCAATTTCTGACTGAACATGGCGCTAACACTAAAAAAGATTTGGCGCAGTTATGGCGTCGCATCGTTTTTAATATCGCCGTCTCTAACACGGATGATCATTTGAGAAACCATGGGTTTATCTACCATAAACGCGGCTGGGTTCTCTCTCCCGCGTACGATATAAATCCAGTGACCCCAGCGAATGGCTTACATTTAAATATTACCGATGCCGATAACCGCTTGGACTATGATCTGGCGATGGAAGTTATTGAGTTTTTTCAGTTAGATAAAATTACGGCAAAAAAAATAAAAGATGAAGTATTGCAGAGCGTCAGTCAATGGGAAAAGGCGGCAACAAATATTGGTATTAGCCGCAGCGAGCAACAGTTAATGGCTGCTGCATTTAACCTATGATGTTCAACTAAATCACATGAGTACCTTGCGCGTCGGTTATAGATTGGTACTGCACGGATTATCCACCGAGATACTGCATGCTTTGTTGATGGAAATGAAAAATAAAGCTACTGAGAGAGGGGGGCTGATTTATTTCTGGTGAGCGGAGTTGCGGGAATATCACAATGCTTGTTGCTTTGCTAAAAGCTAAGTAATTCTTTAAGCTCTGTTGCATTGCGTCGCGATACTTCTAGTAGCTTGCCGTCGTTCATCGTTATTTGATAGCCGTCGTTTGTTGCTTCTTCTATGCTTTTAATTTCATTCAGGTTGACAATATATTGGCGGTTTGCGCGGAAAAAATATTTTTTTGGCAAGCGATCGTCAATGCTGTTCAGTGATTTTTTTACAAAAGCATTTTTACCGGAAAAAAAGATTCGCACATAATTTTTACAGCTTTCAAAGTAAAAAATAGAATCAAGTGAAACCAGATGACATTTATCGCCATCCTTCAGAAACATTTTGCTATTTATTTCCAATTTTGGCCTGGGTTCGGACGACAATTCGTCGCCAGTAAAGAGAAGTTTATTGATGGCGGTAGCAAGCCGCTCTTCGCCAATCGGCTTCAATAAATAGTCTACGGTGTTGTAGTCAAAGGAGCGAATTGCATATTCAGAATAGGCAGTGGTAAACACAATGCGTGGCGTGTAATCTAATTCTTCTAGCAAATCAAAGCCATTTTTGCCTCGCATATGAATATCTAAAAATATAACGTCGGGATGCGTTTCTTGAATTAATATCAATGCTTTAGAGGGGTGGTCTGCTGTGCCGACTACATCAATGTCAGGAAAATTTTGCAGCATCTTCACTAATCCCTCACGAGCCAGGCGAGAGTCCTCGACGACAATTGCTTTCATTGAATTAACTCCTTGGGCAATAGTATTTCAACTGAAAACTCTGTTGATGTCTGTGTAATCGTTAGCTTAGCGTCTTCGCCATACAAAATATGTAAGCGCTGCTTAATATTGGCTAAGCCAATCCCTATAGTATTCTTTTTTAGCTCAATATCTCTAGGCATATCGTTGGTAACAGACAGGGTTAATTTGTTTTCTGTTTCAAGTGATGAAATTGTCAGTTTTCCGCCTTCATAATTATTATCAATGCCATGTTTTACTGCATTTTCAACTAGCATTTGTAGCGCCATAGGCGGGATAAGATAAGCATAATGCGCGGAGGGAATGTTCATAGTGAATCGTAATCCATCTTCAAATTGAGCTTTTACAATGGCAATGTAGCGCTCAATAATCTCAATTTCTTGACTTAGCCATACTTTTTCATGCCTGCTGCTTTCTAGCGAGTAACGCAAAATGTCCGATAGTGAGATAACCATTTTATCGGCGGCTTTTATGTCTTCATGCATCATAAAGCGAATGTTATTTAATGCATTAAATAAAAAGTGAGGGTTTAATTGATTGGCTAGACTGCTAAGAGACGCCTCTTTTAAATTGTTTTGAGATTTTAAGTAGCGCAATTCCACTTCTTGCATTTTCCGGTTATTTGAAAAGCTGCAGTAGATAAATATCCATAAACAAATAAATAACTGTGTTTGCAAGCCTTGCCCAACAATAAGCCTAATGACAACATCAAATACCGTCATTCCTGATTTTGCTTTTATGGTATTAAAAATAAATTCGTCGGGAAATACGGGCACTACTATAAGTAAATTTATAGCTGTTACAAAAAATCCAGAAATTGTCCCATATAAAATAATAATGGGCATTAGCTTTAACATGCTAAATAAATTTAGTTTGGTGGTTTTATAGAGCCATCTGAAATATAAAACACTTAAGGTAAATAATGGCAGGAAGGTTGTGATGCCCAATACATTGGCAGCAATAATATTGCTCCACAATAAGGTTGTTACTACTGTGATGATTAAAATAATGCCTAATACACCACAGTGATAAAGCCAGAATTGTCTATCTCTTGGGAAAAACACATTAGACATTGCATACACCATAAATATACGAAAGTGTTAAAAGCGACTAGTGTCCACTTATAAGTTGTTGGCAGTTTTTGCTTATACCCAAAGCCGTAGCCCTATCAAACCATAGCTCGCAGCATAAATAGCGAATGATACATGCAATATTGCCAGTAACGTTGAATGCCAATACCCCCAGCTGTTCATAGTTGTTGCACGATTTTTGTAAACAACAAGCAAACTATAGCAGGCAAGTAGAGGGTAAATAATGCTTAGTAAAAAAATACTGGCAGACGTTGGCGATAGTCTTAGGATATCAAAAATATCATCACCAAATATCACGGGCATGAGGGGTAAAAGCATTAAACATGCACTGGCGGCTAACGGGACGCTGTGTACCTGTGTGCTTGAACTGTTTGTTAGCTTTCCAAACATGCGACGGGGTATCCAGATTAATGCAAATAGAATACTTGTCGCACTAAATATCACTAGGCTAGTTAAAAACACAAGGCGGCCATAAACGCTGAAAGTTGAAACTTTTTTATAGGTATCTCCCCCCACTTGGACAACTTCACCGGCGAGCGGGTCTTGAACAATGGCGATTGACGGTAAGCCATGATAGGGGTCAATTAAGTTTTTATCATTTATTGCGTAATCATTACTTTTCCATCCACCAAAAAAAGGTTCTCTATGAAATTGTTTTTCGCTCGCTGAAAATTTCATAATTCCCTGTATATCTGATTTAATCCGTTCAATATTCCCTTTAGGGTTTATGGGTTGATAAAATCCTGCTAACTGGTGAAACTTGCTTGGCAGCTCAGTAGCTGCTTGCGCTGGTTTTTTGTTGATGTCTTTTAACAAAAATTGACGAATTAACTGCTGCGTTCTTCCGTAAGCTTCACCGCTGTTGGTTGTTAGCATAAATGCATAACCGATATTTAATTCGGGAATATAAATGAATTCAGTCAGTGCTCCAGGTAATTGGCCGCCGTGGCCATAAAGTGTGATATTGGGGTTGTCATTGCCAAAAATTTGATGCGTCAAGCCGTAGCCTGAAGTAATGCCTTGTTTTGCTCCTAAAGTTGTTTGCGGTGTTTGCATGGTATGAATGGATTCTGATGACAAGACAATCCGATTGTTAATGCGCCCCTTCTGGATAAAAAATTGTAGAAGTTGCGCCATATCTTTGGGTGAAGAGTTTAACGATGATGAGGGTCTTGAATACATCTGCGCATATTCTTGCGGTCTATTATTAACATAGGGTGTTGCTGCGTGTTGTAAGTAGTTGGCCGTTTTAAAGAATGTAGATGAGTTCATTTGCAGGGGATTAAAGAAATTTTCTTGTATAAAATCTTCATATTTTTGATGCGCTATTTTTTCAACAACATAGGCAGCCACAACTGGCCCCGTATTACTGTAAGCATGGCGAGTGCCCGGCACCCAGCGCGATTTTCTGGCTTTAATGCGGATAGCATCGGCCAGACCTTCCTGCAAGCTCATGGCATCGGGTGCTTCATTGGCGTACTCTGCGGGAATGGTATCCCAGCCGGTAGTGTGTTCCAGCAAATGCCCAATCAGTATAGGATTGGTTGCTTCCCACTGGTTTTCAAAAGCGATTTCAGGTGCGATGTCATGTAATTTATCGTTTAAACGTAACTTCCCTTCTTCGACGAGTTTAAGTACCGATAAGCCCGCAAACATTTTGGATGCTGAGCCAATACGGAATAGGCTATTTTCATCTGCATTAATATGCCTTTCTCTGTTAGTTTCACCTAAGCCTGCAATCCACATAGGACCATCTTGGTTGACAATGGCAATTCCTATTGCAGCGGTTTTGGTTTCACTGCGAATTTTTTCAAGCGCTATTTTTAATTCTGTTAATGTGTCAGGTGTTGTTTTTGCTGAGGGCTGCATACTCGTTTCAGCATGTAATGAATGTGTTAAAAAAATGGATAAAAAATAAAAAGTAATGAATTTTAAAGAGATGGTTTTCATATTTATTTCCTTGAGTGAAGAATGCAGTTTATATCCCTTGCTGTGAGACGATGTGTAAAAGGTGCCGATTGGCGTAATGGGGGTTTAAAAGGTTGCAATCAATTACAGCGTCATGGATATAAAAAACAGCAAGTGGCGTGAGAGATATTGCGGCCATAAAAAAACCGCCAAAACTTCTTGGCGGTTTTCGTAAACGATTAAATTTAAAGCGTTAAAGCTTAAAAGGGATTTACCAGTTAGTTAAAGGATTGGTGTTTAGTTGATAAATTCTTACCCAGTCGTACTGTGTGGTCATGGGGTACACGTTGCCAGTTTTGTTTCCACCAAATACATTTTGAATACTGTCGTTTGGAATCCAGAAATTCATCATTAACTCGGTAAGGTTGTCGGGCACTGGCGTCACAGAAACCTGAGGCGCAACACAGGAAGGGTTGCAATCCATCCAATCTCTATCAAGTGTTTTCAGTAGCACACCATCTACGTACCATTTCATAAAGGTAGGCGTCCATTCAATCGCATAGACTCTCCATTGGTCAGCAGGTGCTATGTCAATTTTATGTTCCCATGCGCCCCATTGGCGGGTGCCATTCCAGTCGGCAACGTTAACGCCGTAAATAAGGTTTGCTTGAAATTTATCGGGGCGGCTGCCTTCAAGTTCTACATCTATCTCTTCCCACTCGCGTGGTGAACCTTCATGTACGTAAGTGAAGAGTGACGATATGTAACCTTTGGCCACTGCGCGCGCCGGAGCCTTCATACGTGTTTCAATGCGGCCGTATTTAATGCGTTTAGCGGGCACTGTGCGCATCTCGCCACAGGAATAGCTATAACTGCCTTTTTCCGATTTGTGATCGTAAGAATAACTGCCTGCAACATATTCATTGCGCACGACTAACTCAAGGTTACCGTTAGCAATTTGTACGCCTTGAGGCTGGAATCTGCAGATAGATTCACTGCCTACAGCACCATCGCCTTTTGCCCATACTTGCGTGTTAAAGGAGTCAAAACGGTCATCGAGCTTTAAGGTGTAACCTGCGTAAACACCGGTGTAACCACTGTATGCAACCGGTAAGGTGCTCGGGGTACTGGACGCGCTAGATGATGAACTGCTTGTAGCCGCTCCATAAACTTTAAGTGACCAAATGGAATAGCCCCAACTGTTGCCCGCGCTGCGCTGCGTACCAAAAATGCGCACATAGCGATAAGAACCGGAAACCGCGACCGTATCGGTGCGATTGCCAAACGCGCCGCCAGTGCGGGTAGCGAGTGTTACCCAAGTGCTGTTATTGGTAGAACCTTCAACACGATAATTCGCTGCATTGGCTGCCTCCCAATCGATAACCACACTGGCAAGTGACTTATTGCTGCCCAAATCCACGCTCAGCCAAGAAGGGTCAATCCCAGAGGTTGAGCCCCAACGTGTAGAAGCGTTGCCATCCACGGCATTGCTCGCGGGTAGGGCGGCGGTGCTGGCCGCTGCCGGTTTATTCAGGGCGAGATCAACCTGAGCGAAGGCCTGCGCACAACAAATGAAACAGACAAAACCTATTAATCGGTTAAAGCTTTTGGAGATATTATTCATAGCTTACCTCTGAATCTCAGCCGGTAACCCGGCCAAGGGAATGGATGATTGAGCAGCCACCTAGCGCAATTTCTTTTGCTGTTTCTTATTGTTGCCAAAGTTTGTAAGTGGATGTGTCGAGAGACAACTTCATTCAACCTTGTGCCCGCCTTGTTAATATTTGTGACGGCGGTCGCAAAGTCGATGGTGCAATCTTAGCGTAGGTTCATCGGCTCAGTTAGGCGCACTTTTCATCTTTCTAAAACTGGCACTTATTATTTTTAGCGATAATTGGGGCTATTTTTGCAATAAGGGAATAAGACCATTGGTTTAGTTATAAAAATGTAGCTTTACCAACTAAATCCTTCAAAACGGCGATAAGGACGGTGCGAAGTGAAAAAGCAGCAAGAGTATTATTTTCGTGAATGAATTCTTGTGCCCGTGTGTTGTTTGAGCGGGAGTTAGAAAGTTTTGATTGGGTTGTGCCTGAAATAAAAGAGTTTGCTTATAAAAGCCGGGTAAAAAAAAGAGCCGGCTTTTTCGCGCGGAATGATTACAAGGAGATTTTGCAGCTCTCCTTTACTTCAAAACACTGAAAGCTCAGCGCTTTGGTTGCAGGGTCGTAGTCGAATGGTTTTTGCGTATAAGGGTTTTTGTAGGGCGATGATTTGATCGCAGCTATTACATCTTGTGGTGGGTTTGTTCTTAATTCCAGCTGCAAGGCGACCAGCGAGTATATTCCAGCTAAGTCGTGCGCGCGGCCAATATAGGGTGAGAGCTGCCAATTTTTGGACAAATATATTTTTCCTCCCAAGTTGTAGGGGTTAAAACGAGAAAACTCCAAGGCTTTTATTGGGGTTTGCGCACGCTCGTAAAAGTCTTTGGATGACATTTGGCTCAACGCAAAAGTAGGCTTTAATGTCTGGCGGTAGAACAAATTCGCGCTGGCAGTTGGCTGGGTTAAGAGCCAGAGGGCAGTGGATTCGCCCTCAGGGACTTTTTTTGGCGCTGTTTTCCAATTTTCGGCACCGAAACGTAGTTCTGCGGTGAGCGCCCTATCCATACTGACTTCTTCAGGTGTAAGTGGCTTGAGCAACGTTTGTAAGCTTTGCGCTTGCGTGGGTGAAAGCTCCGTCTCCTTGTTTATTGCATAAGAAAGCGCCGATAAATTTCTGCGTAATGACGCTAAAGTTACCATTCTCCCAATCAAAGTTTGGCTGTCGGTTAGCGCCATTCGCCAAAATTGCATATCTGCTTGGCTACTGCGGATCAGGCCATCCAATCCTGCGTCTTGGTAGTCTCTGGCTTGGCTGAGTTCGCCAATTTTCCTAACGATGTAGTAATTCGGCAATGGCGATGTGAAATCCATCAGGCGCATGTCTTCAATAAGGTGAGGCAGCTTAATGATGTTGTTGTATCGCTCTAGTTGAACCAGTAATCGCGGTTGTACAAATGGTTGTGCTTTGACTTGCGCCAATAACTGGGCAAAACAATCTGCCTTTTCGCGTGGCTTGCAATCTGCTGCAGGGTAGAGTGCTGGCCACTCCTCGTCCCATTTTTCTTTCCCTCCATAGAGATCAATTGCTTCCTGTTCGGTGAGGTTAGCCATTTCTCCTTTAGCGTGTTTTGACTGCACTGTTGCTACAACCGCTTTACCGACCGTGTAGGGGTCTTTATCCGATGCGGCAGAGAGGCCGTAAAGATGATATGCCGCATTCCCCTCCACATTGGGGTTGACGGGTTTGCTCAATCGCTCGGTAATTTCTGGCAGCTGGGCTTCATCAAAAATCGAAAGGTTGGGGATAAATACAATGCCCACGCCTACGCCAACAATGAATAGGCTGCGAGTGATGATTTTAAATAATAGGGATCTTGCGTGACTCATGGTGTTCTCCTCGGTGAATGACACTTTAACTCTCGCACACAGGCTGCGAAAGCATCTGAGGAAAACATCTGCAAAAGCTCGGCGCGCCAAATCCTCATGTTGTAGGGATATTTAAGTTGCTAAACTGCCGCCATGACAAACAATAATCTCATTCATCCCACCTTCTTTAATTGCGCTGCGCTTGAGTTCGATCTTGAGTTGGGTGCGGTGAAAAATGCCCGTGGCGAAACTCAGCGCCTAAGCCCTATCAACCTCAAGCTCTTAGCCTATTTGTTGGCGCGCCAAGGGGAAGTGATCAGCCGTACAGAATTATTTGATGCGGTATGGCCAAATCAAATTGTGAGCGATGATGTTTTAACCCGCGCGATTTCGGATATTCGCACACAACTGGCCAAGCTGGATTCAGCCACGAAATTTATAGAAACGCTACCCAAACGCGGTTACCGCTGGATACTTG
>Ga0326735_1000443_pt1 | contig 10301 bp, 8 predicted proteins | sample 37_GP2_1092_FD_207945 | JGI IMG/M metagenome (GOLD analysis project Ga0326735, IMG submission 207945) | Glacier ice microbial communities from Ngari, Tibet, China - 37_GP2_109.2 | ecosystem: Environmental > Aquatic > Freshwater > Ice > Glacier | place: China: Ngari, Tibet | collected 2018-07-31
ATGGATTACCGGATGTTTTACGCCATTTTTCTATCGAGCGCCTTGATCGCCGGCGCCTTGCTCGCGCTGTGCCGCTGGTGGTTCACGCGCGAGCAAGTGCTGTTTCGCAACTGAAGTTGCGGCCGGCTTATTCGGCCGCCTCCTTGACGGCCGCCTTCTTGACTGCAGGCTTCTTGACTGCCGCTTTCTTGGCCGGCGCCTTCTTGGCCGGCGCCTTTTTCACGACCGCTTTCTTGACGACCGCTTTCCGGGCCGGCGCGGCGGCGTCTGGCGCGTCGGTCGCAGCGTCGGCGCCATCGGCGGCGGCCGCCTTTCCCTTCGCGGGAGCTTTGGCTTTTCTCGGCTCGAACTCGAAGCTGATCTTGCCATCGGCGCCCTTCGCGAGGAACGCCTTGAACGGACGGCGCGTGCGCTGCGAAACGAAACCCGGCAACAGATCGGTCTTGCCCTCGTTTAACAGCTTGACCATTTGCTCGGGCAAGACTTCCTGCTGCAAGATGATGCGCCCGCTGCGGAAGTCGCAGGTTTTCGGCTTCGCTACGCTGTGCTCGCAGACATAGGCCAGGCCCAGCTCATAGACGCCGGCGGCGCACTTTGGACATGCGCCCAGCGCGGCCTGGCCGGTGAAGTCGACCCCTTCGCCATCCTCGCCCTCGCCATCGTTCTGGCCGAAATCGAATTCCAGCTTGGAATTGCCGATCGCTTCATCGTGCACGATGCGCAAAATGGCCGCGAACGGACGCCCCATCTTGGAACGGAAACCCTGCAGCGGCCCGATCGTGCGTTCCGTCAGCAATTGCTCGACTTCGGCAATTTCGAACTGGCGGCTGCCCGGCGTCTTGCTCATCGAAAATTCGCATTTGGTGCAAGCGAAGCGGCGATAATTTTCCTTGACCACGCCGCCGCAGTGCGGGCAGGGCGTCGTCAACGTCGTGTAATCGCCGGGGATCGTGTCGTTGTCGTATTCCTTGGCGCGCTTGACGATGATTTGCGTCATCTGCGCGATTTCGCGCATGAATTCCTCGCGTGAAATCTTGCCCTTTTCCATCTGCGACAGCTTGTATTCCCATTCACCGGTCAATTCCGGCGCCGTCAATTCATTGACGCCAAGGCCGCGCAACAAGGTCATCAATTGCGCCGCCTTCGCGGTCGGGATCAGCTCGCGCCCCTCGCGCAGCAGGTAGCGCTCGGTCAACAAGCCTTCGATCGTGGCCGCGCGCGTAGCTGGCGTGCCCAGCCCCTTGCCGGCCATCGCATCGCGCAACTCGTCGTCATCGATCAACTTGCCGGCGCCTTCCATCGCCGACAGCAGCGTTGCCTCCGTATAGCGCGCCGGCGGCTTCGTCACCAGCGCGTTCGCGCTAATGGTGTCGGTCTGGACTTTTTCGCCCTTGGCTACCGGTACCAGGTAACCTGCGTCTTCCCCCTTGGCATCACCGGCCGCTGCCTTGCCATAGATCGCCAGCCAGCCGGCATTGGTCATGACCTTGCCTTCGGTCTTGAACTGGTGGCCCGATACCTCGGTAAAGCGCGTCGTGACCTGAAATTCGGCCGCCGGGAAGAACACGGCCATGAAGCGGCGCGTGACCAGGTCGTACAGCTTCTGTTCCGGCTCGGACAGGTTCTTCGGTGCGATCGTGGTTGGAATGATCGCAAAGTGGTCCGAGATCTTGCTGTTGTCGAAGATCCGCTTGTTCGGTTTGACCCAGCCCTTGTCGATGATTTGCTTGGCGAACTGGTGGTAATTGTTATTTTCCATCACCGTTTCCAGCGCCTGCTTGACAGTCGGAATGTAGTCTTCCGGCAAGTGGCGCGAATCGGTACGCGGATAAGTCAGCACCTTGTGCTTTTCATACAGCGCCTGGGCCAGGCCGAGCGTGTTCTTGGCCGAAAAACCAAAGCGCGAGTTCGCTTCGCGCTGCAAGCTGGTCAGGTCGAACAAGCCCGGCGCCATCGACGTGGTCGGCTTCGATTCTTCGGTGACGCTGCCCTGGCGGCCGCGACACGCGGTCGCGATCGAATCGGCGGCGGCCCGGCTCCACAGGCGCTCGGCGCGCCGTTCCAGGTCGGCTTCATCCTTCTTGAACGCCGTATCGAGCCAGCGACCTTCGTAGATGCCGGCCGCGCAGACGAATTCGGCGCGCACTTCCCAGTAATCGCGCGCGACGAATTTCTTGATTTTTTCTTCGCGTTCGGCGACGATCGACAGCGTCGGCGTCTGCACCCGGCCCACCGTCGTCAGGTAAAAGCCGCCCTCCTTCGAGTTGAACGCGGTCATCGCGCGGGTGCCGTTGATGCCGATCAGCCAATCCGCTTCCGAGCGGCAGCGCGCGGCGTCGGCCAGCGGCAGCATGTCCTCGTCGCTGCGCAAATTGTTGAAACCGTCGCGGATCGCGCCCGGCGTCATCGATTGCAGCCACAAGCGCTTGATCGGTTGCTTGGCCTTCGCGTTTTGCGCGATCAGGCGGAAAATCAGCTCGCCTTCGCGCCCGGCATCGCAGGCATTGATCAGCGCGCTGACATCCTTGCGCTTGATCAGCCGGTTCAATACCTTCAGCCGCGCTTCGGTCTTGGCGATCGGATTGAGCGCAAAATACGGCGGAATCATCGGCAAATGCGCAAAGCTCCATTTGCCGCGCTTGACGTCGTGTTCTTCGGGCACGGCAATTTCAAGCAAGTGGCCGACGGCCGAGGACAGCACATACTCGTCCGATTCAAAGTACTCATCGTGCTTGGTGAAGCCGCCCAGCGTCTTCGCGATATCGTTCGCGACAGAAGGCTTCTCGGCGATGATGAGGGTCTTGGTCATAATTAGTGGTCTCGAGTGTATTCTGGATTGGTTAAGCATGCGCATCATACATGGATAGCAAGCCGCCGCGATTATTGCAATTTAGGCAACTTGACGGCAGCAGTCCGGTACAGCGGACGATGATAAGCCCCTTGCGGGCAAATCCGCAAGCTTGCTTGAGGGTCAGGTAAATACTGATGGTGCGCGTCAAGCTTGCCGCAACGCGGTTCAATGCGGGGTTAGCCGATCCCGGATCAATGCAGGATCGAGCTAGTGCAGCAGGCGCGGCGTTTGCTGTTCATCGGCGCCGAACAGGTCGTCGAACATCAGCGCGTCCGGCTCCTTGCCCTGGCTCCACAACAGCATCAGCACGATCACCTTCAGCTTGCCCAGCGTGACCGGCGCCTCGTCCAGCGCGAGCGAGCGTTCGATGACGATTTCGCGTTGCAGCGGGGTGATGACCTTGGCGCTTTCCAGGAACTGGATGAAGCCGATCGCCGCGGTGCCGAGCACATCGGTTTCCTGCTGCACGTAAAAACGGGTTCCGGTCGACTCCAGCGTGGCGCCTTGCGGTTGCACGGCCAGCGCGGTCAAATCCGTCAGCCAGACCAGCGCCTCGGAAATTTCGATCTCGTCAAAACCGACCGCCGACAGTTTCTTCGCCAATGCGGCCGGCTCGGGGCAGGCATCGGGGCGATAATAAGTCTCGTATAGGTAAACCAGGATGTCGAACATGACGCTACTCTATCAGCTAAGCTGACTGTGGCACAAGGGTTGCACGGCGCTCTTGCACCCGGTGTTGCCCCGTGGCGCTGGCCTGGACCGGAGTAGCGCTCAGTTATCGCCTTGATGGTTGCGCTGAAACAAGCCTCCCGGCAAGCGCTCGACCAGCCCCGCCAGCTCCAGCGTCAGCAACTGGGCGATCACGCCGGCGGCGTCCAGTCCGGCGCGCTGCGCCAGGCTGTCGAGATCGACCGGATCGTGGCCCAGCGCGCTTAGCAATGCCTGTTGCTCCGGTGGCGCCGCCCGTGCGACACCGGCGGCGCCGGCGGCAACCGGCCCGGACGGCGGCAGTTGCATCTCGGCTAACACGTCGTCGGCCGATTCGACCAGTTTGGCGCCTTGCTTGATGAGCCCATGGCACCCCTTGGCCAGCGCAGAATGAATCGAACCGGGGATCGCGAACACGTCGCGGCCTTGCTCGCCGGCCATGCGGGCCGTGATCAACGAACCGGAGCGCGCCGCCGCCTCGACTACAAGCACGGCGCGCGCCAGGCCGCTGATCAGGCGATTACGGCGCGGAAAGTTAGCCGGCAAGGCAGGCAGACCGAGCGCGTATTCGCTGACGATGCAGCCTTGCTCGGCGATCAACCCGGCCAGCACCCGGTTGCTGTAGGGATAGACGAGGTCGGCGCCGGTGCCGATCACGGCGATCGTCGAACCGGACCCGCGCAAGGCGCCGCGATGCGCTGCGGCGTCGATGCCCTGCGCCAGGCCCGAGACGATGGTCAATCCCGCATTGCTGAGCGCGTGCGAGAAATGCTCCGCATTGGCGCTGCCCTGCAAGCTGGCGTTGCGGCTGCCCACGACAGCGAGCGCCGGCCGGTTCAACAGCCCGAGCCTGCCCTTCATATAGAGCAGCAGCGGCGGGTCGGCAATTTCCAGCAACGCGGCAGGATAAGCCGCGTCGGCCAGCGTCAGCACATGATTTCCAGGCGTCTGCAGCCACGCCAGCGTGGTGTCGATCAGCGCAGCAGTCGGACCCGGGACCGGGCCGCTCAGGGCCAGCGCAACGGGCGCGCTCACGACATGGCGCAAGGCCTCGAACCCGGCGCAAAAAACAGACTCCGGCAAGCCAAACGCCGTCAACAATGCGCGCGCCGCGACGCCGCCCACGCCAGGTGTGTGCGCCAGGCGCAGCCAGGATGCCAGGTCGTCACCACAGCACGCGGCATCCATTACTGGGGCGACAGCGCGATATCGCCCACTTCCACCGGCTGCGTCACTTGCATGATCAAAGCATACGAAATATGCCGGAACACGCGGAAGATGAACACGCTACCGACCAATTCGTCAGGCAATTTCGCATCACCCGCGCCCGGATCGGCGATTATTTTTCCATCGCGATACAGTTCCAGCACGGCGCCGTCATCGAGTCCGTCGAGCGCGCCGCGATTGATGCTGATGACCTGATTTTGTCCGGCATGGGTCAAGCCGCCATAAATCGACATCACGCGCGCATCGACCGGGCCTGGCGGCAGATGCGGCGCATAATTGCGCATCGGCATGGCCGGCGTCGGCATCAACTGGTCGCCCACGCCCATTTCCTGCACCGAACTGGTGACGATGAAGGTATGCACGTCGGCGTTGCCACGCGCCAAGGCTTGCAGCTTGACTTCGCCCAGATAGAAAGCTTCATGGCCGAGCACGAGTTTGCTGACAGGGTCCGTCAACGGTTTGCCGGGACGAAATACCTGGAACGAGGTCGCGCCCTTCAAGTCGCCGCGCACATACGCCTTGTCATTCTGGCCCAGGAATACATGATTTTCCTGCGCCGCGATGATGCGCGGCGCAGCATTCAATTGCCCGGCTTCGATGATCAAAGGCTGTGACAGGAATGGCTCGATCACTTCGACAGGAATCGACGGCACCGCGTCGCGGTCCATCCCTTGCACCCGCACCTGCGGCGACAGCCGCATCGTGTCGGTAGCGCGCGCAGCGTCAAAGCCAGGCCCACCCAGGCGCAAACGCCCGGCCGCCCGGTCCAGATAGACGATCTGGCCCGGATAAATCCAGTGCGGATCGCGGATCTGTGCGCGGTTCATGCCCCACACCTGCCCCCAGCACCACGGGTGTTCGAGAAATTTTCCGGAAATATCCCACAAGGTATCGTGCTTGACGACCAGGTGCTGCTGCGGCGCATGCGGCAAAAATGCGCAGGTGCCCGCTTGCGCCGCGGCGGCCGCCAGCGTTGAAAAAAACGCCGCAATTACCAGACCGGCCGCGACTGTGCTAGAATTTTTCATTCACCTATCCGCAAAGTGCAACATTAACGACAAGCAAGCAGTCCGGTGCGCTCAAGTACGCCGATGAGGCATGCCAAAGAAGCAGCCAAAGAGGCACGCCGATGCTGCTGCCGCGGCCAGGATCAGCGCTTGCGCCACGGGTCGGATTTGCCAAATTGAATCAAATTCTGCCCATAAAACCCTGAACTAGCAAGAGAAAAAGTGCTCTGACATGCTGCATGGCGTTTTCATCACGTGCAGCAGCATGCCGAACAGTACCTTGCCATTGCCTTATCCGTTGCGTCACTCTTTATTTCATCCTTTATTTACCACTTACCAGCAAAAATCGCATGTCCATATTAAATATTCTCCGTTATCCCGATGCGCGCCTGCACAAGGTCGCCAAGCCGGTCACCGTGTTCGGTCAAAGCCTGGCCCTGTTGGTGGCCGACATGGCCGAGACCATGTACGATGCGCCCGGCGTCGGCCTGGCCGCATCGCAGGTCGATGTGCATGAGCAATTGCTCATCATCGACATCTCCGAAACCAAGGATGCGCTGCAAGTGCTGATCAATCCGGTCATCGTCTGGGCCAGTGTCGAGATGCAGATCTATGACGAAGGTTGCCTGTCGGTGCCGGGCGTCTACGACGGCGTCGAACGCCATGCCAGCATCAGGGTTCAGGCGCTGGATTTGCAGGGACGTTCGTTCGACATCGAAGCTGAAGGCTTGCTGGCCGTGTGCATTCAGCATGAAATGGATCATTTGCTGGGCAAGGTCTTTGTCGAGTATCTGTCGCCATTGAAGCGTAATCGGATCAAGGCCAGGATGCTCAAGGAAACACGCGGCTTGGAACGCGAAGCGGGTCTGCGCGCGCAAGGCCGCCGCCATTGACGCTGGTCCAACAAAAAAAGGAATGACATGAAAGTGGTCTTCGCAGGGACACCCGAATTCGCCGCCGTCGCGCTGGAATCACTGCATCAGGCGGGTTTCGAGATCGCGCTGGTGCTGACCCAGCCCGACCGCCCCGCCGGGCGCGGCATGCAACTGCAAGCCTCCAGTGTCAAGCAGTATGCGTTAAAGCATGCCATCGAAGTGCTGCAGCCGCTGTCGCTGCGCCAGGACAGCCTTGATCCGCTGCGCGCCGCCGACGCCAAGGTCGCCCACGCGCGCCTGCTGGCGCTGGACTACGATGTGATGGTCGTGGCCGCCTACGGCTTGATCTTGCCGCGCAGCACGCTGGCAATCGCGCCAGCCATCAACATCCACGGCTCGCTGCTGCCGCGCTGGCGCGGCGCCGCGCCGATCCACCGGGCGATCGAAGCGGGCGACGAGGAAACCGGGATCACCATCATGCAGATGGATGAAGGCCTGGACACCGGCCCGATGCTGGCCTCCTTGCGCGTCGCCATCGAGCCCGGCGACAGCACCGGCACGCTGCACGACAAGCTGGCAAAGCTGGGCGGCACGATGATCGTCGATGCGCTGCGCAAGATGGCGCGCGGGGAACTGGAAGCCGTAATCCAGCCCGAAGCTGGCGTGACTTACGCTGCCAAGATCAGCAAGCAGGAAGCGGCGCTCGACTTCACGCTGCCGGCGCTGGAGCTGGGCTTGAAAATCCGCGCCTTCAATCCGTTTCCCGGCGCCTGTGCCCGGACCAATGACGTGACGGTCAAGATATGGGGCGCCGAGGTGCTCGAAGCGGACAGCAGCGCAGCGCCCGGCACTGTGCTGGCAGCCGACGCCGAGCACGGCATCGTCGTGGCCTGTGGCGCCGGCTCGCTGCGCCTGACCGAGTTGCAAAAGCCGGGCGGCAAACGCCTGCCGGCAGCCGAGTTCATCAAGGGTTTCCCGATTGAAGGCGCACGCTTCGAGTGAGGCCTGGCCCGCTCAAGCCCCGGCCAGGCGTTTTTTGAGCACGACGACGCGCAGCTTGTCGTAGCCGAGATTGAACAAGAAGGTATACGGCAGGAAGAACAGCACCACGCCGATATCGAGCAGGAAAGCATCGAATAGGCTGATGCCCAGCCACCACGCAGCCAATGGCACGACCGTCACGAGCAGGCCGGCCTCGAACGCCAGCGCATGCACCGCGCGCACGCGCAACGTGCGCACCAGGCCGAGGCGCTGCTCGATCTTGTCGAACAACGCATTGAAGACGACGTTCCAGACCATCGCGAGCATCGAAATCATCAGCGTCAGCAGACCGGCACGGGCCATCGACACACCCATCAGCCACACCAGCAGCGGGGCGCTGATGATGATCGCCAGCACCTCGAAGGTGATCGCCTGGAAACACCGCTCGGCGAAAGATTTATGCATGTTCATCCCTGTTCCTCGGCATTCTTGACGACTGAAGCTTGCCATTGTCTTCGATATTTTTGATACTATCAATGTGGTAACCATCGGAGATTCCGATGAATTGGATAGCGCGCCATGGCACAATCGATCGAAACCCTGTTCATGTTCGTCGAAGCGGCCGCACTCGGCTCCTTCTCGGGAGCCGCGCGCAAGCTGGGCAAGCGGCAATCCACCGTCAGCGAAGCGATCGCGAACCTGGAGATCGAGCTGGGCTTGACGCTGTTCGACCGCAGCACGCGCCGGCCCACATTGACCGGGCCCGGCAAGGCGATGCTGATCCATGCGCAGCAAGTGCTGGACGCCAGCGACCGGCTGGCGCGCTTCGCGCAGCGGCTGGCCGATGGCCTGGAGCCGACCCTGACGCTGGCGCTGTCCGATACTTACCAGTCGAACAGCTTCGAAACGGTGCTGACCGAATTCGAGCAGCGCTACCCGGAACTGGAACTCGAATGCATGATCGCCGAGCACACGGATGCCGTTGCGCTGGTGCAGCAAGGCCGGGCCCAGCTGGGCCTGGTCGGGGCGCAGTCGGATTATCCGCCCGACATCGGATTCGAAGCGCTGTTTGAGCCGTCCGAAATGGGGCTGTACGTCGGCAAGCGCCATGCGCTGGCGAGCACGCTGCAAGTGACGATGGAAATGCTGCAAGGCGTGCGCGAATTGCGCCTCAGCACCTATGCCGACGTGGGCGTCGAACGCCGCCGCGGCTTGTGCTGGTCGGCGTCGAGCTATCTGGTGCTGCTGGAAATGACCGCACTGGGCTTCGGCTGGGCCGCGTTGCCGCGCTGGCTGGCGCAGCGCTTCGCCGCCGATGGATTGCTTGAATTGCAAGTGCGCGGCTGGCCAAAAACCGTTCAGGTCGATGCCATCTGGTCGCGCCGCCATGGCCTGGGCCAGGCCGGGGGCTGGCTGCTCGACACGCTGCTGGCGCCGTGACACTGGGCGGTAAAGGCCCATTCAGATACCGACGCTCGCTAGAGCATCCGGTTCAAGATTGCTTGAGTACAGCGCAACATGGGGCAGCATAGGAGCAACTGCGGAACAACATGGAAGCAACTTCGGAGAACAAGACGATGATAAAAGCCAGCCCGAAAAAATGGCAATTCTGGGTCGATCGCGGCGGCACGTTCACCGACATCGTGGCCAGGCGCCCGGACGGCTCGCTCGTCACGCGCAAGATGTTGTCGGAAGATCCGCTGCACTATCGCGACGCCGCACTGGCCGGCATGCGCGACCTGATGGGCGTGGCGCGCGACCAGCCCCTCCCCAGCGCCGACATCGCCGCCGTGAAGATGGGCACCACCGTCGCCACCAATGCCTTGCTTGAACGCAAGGGTGAGCGCTGCGCGCTGGTCATCACGCGCGGTTTCGGCGACGCCTTGCGCATCGGCTACCAGAATCGCCCGCGCCTGTTCGATTGCCATATCGTGCTGCCGGAGCAGCTTTATGAAACCGTCATCGAAGTCGACGAGCGCATCAACGCGCAGGGCGACGTCGTTTGTGCGCTCGATGCCGACGCAGTCAGCGCGGCATTGCGCGCGGTGTTCGACAGCGGCATCGACGCGATCGCGATCGTCTTGATGCATGGCTACCGCTACCCCCGGCATGAAACGGCGCTCAAGGCCATCGCTGGCGCGATCGGGTTTGGCCAGATTTCCGTATCGCATGAAGTGTCGCCGATGATCAAGCTGGTCGGACGCGGCGACACCACGGTGGCCGATGCCTATCTGTCGCCGATCCTGCGCCGCTACGTCGACCAGGTCGCCGCCGAATTGGGCGACACGCCCCTGATGTTCATGCAATCGAATGGCGGCTTGACCGACGCCCACCTTTTTCAGGGCAAGGATAGCATCCTGTCCGGCCCCGCCGGCGGCATCGTCGGCGCGGTGCGCACCGCCCAGATCGCCGGTTACGGCAAGATCATCGGGTTTGACATGGGCGGCACGTCGACCGACGTGTCGCATTACAACGGCGAGCTGGAACGGGTGTTCGACACCACGGTCGCCGGCGTGCGCCTGCGCGTGCCGATGATGAGCATCCACACGGTAGCGGCCGGCGGTGGCTCGATCCTGCATGTCGATGGCGCGCGTTTTCGCGTCGGACCGGATTCAGCAGGCGCTCACCCCGGCCCCGCCAGCTACCGCAAGG
>Ga0326735_1000444_pt1 | contig 10301 bp, 7 predicted proteins | sample 37_GP2_1092_FD_207945 | JGI IMG/M metagenome (GOLD analysis project Ga0326735, IMG submission 207945) | Glacier ice microbial communities from Ngari, Tibet, China - 37_GP2_109.2 | ecosystem: Environmental > Aquatic > Freshwater > Ice > Glacier | place: China: Ngari, Tibet | collected 2018-07-31
CCCATCAGCTGCTTGAAGAGTGCGCCCCGGTCGACGACGATAGCCGCCGCAAGCTCGACGGCTTGTTGCGACTGACCGTGCGCATGGACAGCTTGCTCGATTCGATGCTGCATTTGTCGCGCGTCGGCGGCACCGAACTCTTGCTGGAAAGCGTCGACCTCAACGACGTGCTGGCCGAGGCGCTCGACTTTGTCGGCTCGCGCACGCTGGGTGACCGCGCCGCCGTGGTGGTGCCGCGCCCGCTTCCGACGGTGCAGTGCGACCCGGTGCGGTGCCGGCAGATTTTTGCCAATCTGCTGTCGAACGGCCTGAAATACACCGACGCTGCCAACCAGCGCATCGAAGTCGGTTACATCGCCGCCGACGAGCGCCACCCGCGGCCCGGCTGCCAGCCTGCGTCGCGCAACCAGACGATTTACTATGTCGCCGACAATGGCATCGGCATCCAGGCCAGGCACTTTCAACAAATTTTCAAGCTGTTCAAACGGCTGCACGGCCACGACAGCTATGGCGGCGGCACCGGCGCCGGCCTGACCATCGTTCGCAAGCTGGTCGAACAGCACGGCGGACAGGTCTGGGTCGATTCCCTGGCAGGACAGGGATCGACCTTTTATTTCACCCTGCCAGGCAAGGCATCCCAGACCCCATGACGACGACCGACAACCAGGCGACAACGCCGATGTTTCCGCCACAAGCGCATGGCGCCGCGTACAGCATAAAACGGCAAGGCTTAAATTTTAGCAACTGCGACAGCGAACCGGTGCACACGCCGGGCTGTGTGCAGGCGCACGGGGCGCTGCTGGCGGTGCGCCTGGCCGACCTGTGCATCGTGCAAGCGAGCGACAACGCGCTGGCCGTGCTGGGACACAGCGTCGAGAACCTCCTGAACCGCCCTGTAGGCGCCGTGATCGGTGTCGACGGCGAGCGGCAATTGCGATCGCTGCTCGACGGCCAATCGCTCGAGCGCAATCCGCTGTACCTGCTGTCGCTGCCCGCTGGCCGGGGCGACGCCGGCGACGCCGGCACCATCGACGTCACGGTCCACGTCATCGACGGCGTGGCAATACTCGAATGTGAATCGACCGGCCGTGCGAACGCCGCGGCGCTCGGTGAAGGCGTCGGTGCAGATCATTATGCGCTGGTGAAAAAAACCGTGGCGCGGCTGCAGACTGCCGATTCGCTGCTGGCGTTTTGCACTTTGGCAGCCGACGAAATCCGCGCCATCACCGGCATGCACCGGGTGGTGGTGTACAAGTTCCATCAGGATGGCCACGGTGAAATTTTCGCCGAGAGCAAGCGCACCGATCTGGCGCCGTGGCTCGGCATGCATTTTCCGGCGGAAGATTTTCCGAAACCGGCGCGCGACATGTTTAGCAAAATCTGGTTGCGCCCGATTCCCGACATCGCCGGCGCGCTGGCTGAAATGGTTCCGCTCATCAATCCTGACACCCAACGGCCGCTGGACATGACGTACTGTTTCCTGCGCGGGGTGTCAGTCATGTACACCGAATACCTGCACAACATGGCCGTCAGCGGCTCGGCGACGCTGGCAATTCGCCGCAACGAGCAATTATGGGGCCTGATCGCCTGTCACCATTACGACGCGCCAAAGCATCTTCCCTACCAGGTGCGGGCGGCGTGCGAATTTCTAGCCCAGGTCGTCTCGCTCCAGCATAACGCCGCCGAGGACAGGGAACACCTGGCCTACCGGCTCAAGCTGGAATCGGTCCATCACCGCTTGCTGACGCTTGCCGGGCGCCAAGGTTGCGTTGCAGCCCTGGCCGCTGACGCAGCGTCGTTGCTGGACGGCATCGACGCCGGCGGCGCTGCGCTGTACCTCGATGGCCAATGGCGCCGGGTCGGGGAAACGCCGGACGTCACTGCGCTGGCGCCATTGGGCGCATGGTTGAGCGAGTCCCGTTTCGGCGCAAAAATGCCGCCGCTGTATGCCACCGATTGCCTGGCGCGCGACTACCCTGCCGCGGCCGGGTTTGCCAATGTTGCCAGCGGCCTGTTGGCGGTGCCGCTGTCGCGCAGCGGGCGCGACCTGATACTGTGGTTCCGGCCGGAGACCATCCAGACAGTGAACTGGGCAGGCAACCCGCACGACAAAACCATGGTAGCCGGCCCGAACGGTCCGCGCCTGACCCCGCGCACCAGTTTTGCATTGTTCGTCGAATCGGTGCGCCAACGCGCCCTGCCGTGGACGCTGCTCGAGTGCGAGGCCGCGGCCAAATTGCAGCAGCAGGTGCTTGAATTGGTCGTCGACAGTGCCGAGCAGCGTTCGACCTTGCATGCCGAACTGGCGAACAGCAACGCCGAACTCGATGCGTTCAACTATATCGCCAGCCACGATCTGAAGGAGCCGCTGCGCGGCATTCATCAATACGCTTTCCAGCTGACGGCCGATGCCGCGCTGCGCGATCACAAGGACCGCAGCAAACTCGATCGCATGGTGCAACTGACGGTGCGCATGGACAGCCTGCTGGAATCGCTGCTGCACTTTGCCCGCATCGGCAAGTCGGCAAAGACGCTCGAGCTTGTCGACCTCAACGAGATCGTCGCCGAGGCCGTCGAGATCGTCGGCCGGCCCGCAGGCGAACAAGTCGAACTGGTCTTTCCGCGGCCACTTCCCGCCACGCGCTGCCACCGGGGCTGGTGCAGGGAGATTTTCGTGCACCTCGTTTCGAATGCGCTGCGCTACAACAACGCGGTGCCAAAGCGGATCGAATTTGGCACCATTGCCGCCGCTGAACTCCACCCCCGGCCTGGCTGTCCGCAAGGCTCGCGCCAGCACACGATCTATTACGTCGCCGACAACGGCATCGGCATCGAGGCGGGCTATTTTTCCCACATCTTCAAACTGTTCAAACGACTCCATGGGCGCGACGAGTACGGCGGCGGCACTGGCACCGGCTTGACCATGGCGCGCAAACTGGTAGAGCGGCATGGCGGAAAGATATGGCCCGATTCGCTGCCAGGCAAGGGAACGACGTTTTACTTTACGCTGCCCGATGGCGACACGGGCGCGTGAGAAAATGAATATGACAAAGTTTCCTCCCATTTCGTCGGCAAAGGCTGCCATCCACACCTGGCCGGGAACGCGCATCGGTGCAAGCGGCGCCGGCGAGGGGAACCAGATCGGGGTCGGCATCAAGATCGGGGTCAATTCATGACCGCCCCTTTCGCCATCCCGCCCCATGGCTGGTGTGTCGTCATCATCGACGACAGCCCGGATGACCGCGCCGAGATCCGCCGCCTGCTGCTGCGGGGCAGCATGGAGCGTCGTTACCTGTTTGCCGAAGCGCAGACCGGGGGCGCGGGCGTGGCGGCCGTGCTGGCCGGGCCGGCAATGCCCGATTGCGTCGTGCTCGACTTTAACTTGCCTGACATGGATGCGCTGGACGTGCTGGCGGCACTGGCCGGCCCCGACGGGCTGCCGGTGTGCCCGGTTGTCGTGCTCACCGGGGGATCCGGCCCCGAGGTCGGCCGCCTGGTGCTGCGTGCCGGCGCCCAGGACTATATCGCCAAGGACGGGCTGACGCCGCTCGCCCTCACCCGCATCGTCGAAAACGCCATCGAACGCCTGGCGATGGCGCGCGAACTGTTCGGCCGCAATGCCGCGCTGACCCGTTCCGAAAAAGCACTGTCGGAAGCGGATCGCCGCAAGAACGAATTCATCGCGACATTGGCGCACGAATTGCGCAACCCCCTGGCGCCGATCGCCAGCGGGCTGCAAGTGCTGCGCCTGACAACCGACGCTGGCGCGTCGCAGGCGATTCTCAACATCATGGAGCGACAACTGGGCCAAATGACGCGGCTGATCGATGACCTGCTCGATATTTCGCGCATCACCAGCGGCAAGGTGCTGCTGCGCTTGAAACGGGTGCTGGTGAACGTCGTCATGGAAGAAGCCGCCGAGGCCGCGCTGCCACTGGTGCGCGCCGCCAGACACACCTTGAACGTGACGGCGCCGCAGCAGCCGCTGTGGCTCGACGCCGATCCCGCACGGCTGGTGCAGATGATCGGCAACTTGCTGAGCAATGCTGCAAAATACAGCGAAAACGGCAGTTGCATCACGCTGTCAGCACGCCCGGAAGGGGCCGACGTGGTGATTGAAGTGAGCGATACCGGCCTCGGCATTCCCGAACCCATGCTCGCTCAAGTGTTCGACATGTTCACCCAGGTCAACCATACTCTGGAACGGGCGCAAGGTGGCCTGGGCATTGGCCTGGCGCTGGTCAGGCAACTGGTCGACATGCACGGCGGCAGCGTTGTCGCCGCAAGCGCCGGCGCAGGTTGCGGCAGCACGTTTTCGATCCGCCTGCCGATGGCCACCGCGCCGCCGAACACGTTCATTGACCTGCCTGACGGCGCGCCAAAGCCGTTGTCGTGCCGTCGCATCCTCGTGGTCGACGATAACGTCGACGCTGCCACCATGCTGTCGATGATGCTCGGCCTGTCGGGGCATGTGACACGCGCCGCTTTCACGGGTGAGGAAGCGCTGGCGATCAGCGCCAAATTTCAGCCTGAAATTGTCTTCATGGACATCGGCCTTCCCGGCATGAACGGCTACGAAACCGCACGCCAGTTTCGCGCCACGCCGCTGTTAAAAGATGTCTTTCTGATCGCGCTGACCGGATGGGGTGGCGAAGACGATAGGCGCCAATCGCGCGAAGCCGGTTTTGACGCCCATCTGACCAAGCCGGTCGAATCGGCCGTCATCGACGCCTTGCTGGTGCAATTCGAAGCCTATGGCAAGAAGGTTGCATCTCCAGCACCGGCGACAACGACGGCGCCGCTTGGCAGCGCTTGAAATTGTCGGGCCATTTTAAAGCTAGCCAAAAACGATCGAACTAATAATTTCAATCGATTTTACGAAAATCTTCGCTGCCGCTATACTGGGATGTTGACAACGCCTGCGGCCGCCGGAACCTGCCACACTGAATTTGCCACACATTACACGCTAATTTACTGATGAGGATTGCACATGAACAGCCCGAACACGGAATACAAGTTGGTCGATATGGGAATTGCCGACGCCGATCGCCTGCAGATCGTCGAAGGCTTGTCGAAACTGCTGGCCGACAGTTATTCGCTGTACCTGAAAACCCACCATTACCACTGGAACGTCACCGGGCCGATGTTCCAGACCTTGCACACCATGTTCATGACCTTGTATAACGAACAGTGGCTTGCCGTTGACCTGATCGCCGAGCGCATCCGCGCCCTGGGGGAACTGGCGCCCGGGTCGTATGAGCAGTTCGCCGCCCTGACGTCGATCGTTCCCACCAAGGGAAACCCGAATGCAACGGCGATGATTCGCGACCTGGTGGAAGGACAAGCCACCGTCGTGCGCACGGCCCGGACCCTGTTTTCGGTCGCCGAACAAGCAAACGACCAGCCGACCTGCGACCTGCTCACCCAGCGCATGCAAATGCACGAAAAATATGCATGGATGCTGCGCAGTTTACTGGAAGACTGAACGCCAACAGGGGGCTGATCTGAGCTGAACTTGCAGTCAGTCGCCCGCCCCCATCTGCTCGCCCAGTTCGCGCCCGCGCGCCGACGCCGCCTTGATCGCCGCGACGATCGCCTGCTTCACGCCCGACTGCTCCATGCTGGTCAACGCCGCGTAGGTGGTGCCGCCTTTTGACGTCACGCGCTCGCGCAGCACCGCCACGTCGTCGGGCGAGCGCGCCGCCAGTTGCGCCGCACCCGTAAAAGTGGCCAGCGCCAGCTGCTTGCCCTGCTCGGCCGACAGCCCGAGTTCCTGCGCTGCCTGCTGCATCGCCTCGATAAAATAGAACACGTAGGCAGGGCCGCTGCCCGAAACGGCGGTGACGGGGTCGATCAGCGCCTCGTCATCGAGCCACACGGTGGCGCCGACCGCCAGCATGATCTGGTCGGCCGCCGCCTTTTGCGCCGCCGACACGCCTTCCATTGCCACCATGCCGGTGATGCCCTGGCCGATCAGCGCCGGCATGTTCGGCATGCTGCGCACGATGGCGCCGTAGCCTTTCATCCAGCGCGCCAGGTCGGCGCCGCGGATCCCGGCGGCGATCGACAGCAGCAGCGGCGGCACCGGCCCCGCGCCGGCCAGCTGTTGCTGCAACAGCGGCTGCAGCGCCGCCGCCACGTCGCGCATCTGCTGCGGTTTGACTGCCAGCACGATGACGTCGCAGGCGAGCGCCTGCGCGCCGATGGTGTGCGCCGTCGTCACGCCGTACTCGGCGGCCAGCCGCGCCAGCTGCGCCGCGTTCGGGTCGACGACGTGGATGTCGGCGCCCGCGGCAAGCTGGCCGGCAAGGCCGGCAATGAGGGCCGTCGCCATGTTGCCGCCGCCGATAAATGTGATCTTCATGTTTGCCTTGTTGTGCATGTGCTTACTTGTCCGTTTAGTTGTCCATTGAGTTGTCCATTGATCGATCAGGGTGCGCTGCGGTCGCCAAAAATGGCGCTGCCGACGCGCACGATGGTGGCGCCTTCGGCAATTGCCGCGGCCATGTCGGCCGACATCCCCATCGACAGCGTGTCCAGTCCAAGGCCGTCCGCGCGCAGAACGTCGGCCAGCGCGCGCAGGCGGGCAAACGCGGCGCGCTGCAGGGCGCAATCGATCTCGGGCGCGGGGATCGCCATCAGGCCGCGTAATTTGAGGTTCGGCAGCAGCGCCACCTGGCGCGCCAGTTCCGGCAATTCGGCAGGTAGCGCGCCGCTCTTGCTCGCCTCGCCGCTGATGTTGACCTGGATGCACACGTTCAGCGGCGCCAGGCCGGCCGGGCGCTGCGCCGACAGCCGCTCGGCCACCTTCAGCCGCTCCACCGTGTGCACCCAGTCGAAGCTGGCCGCAATCGAGCGCGTCTTGTTGCTCTGGATCGGGCCGATGAAATGCCATTCGACGTGCGCGCGCGGCAGCGCCGCCTTGATGTCGGCGATCTTGTTGAGCGCCTCCTGCAGGTAATTTTCACCGAAGGCGTGCTGGCCGGCGGCGATCGCCTCGATCACGTGCGCGGCGGGGAACGTTTTCGACACCGCCAGCAGCGCCACTTGCGATGGATCGCGCCCGGCGGCCGTGCTGGCGCTACGCATGCTTGTCTCGACAGCGTGCAGTTTGTGGGCGATTGTAGACATAATCATTGTCAGTGGGCAATTTAAACAGCGGGAGTCGATACAAACGTGCACACTTGCAAGCACGCGCCCATTTCACGGCACAGGGATTATAAATGGACATCTCCGAATTACTCGCATTCTCCGTCAAAAACAAGGCTTCCGACCTGCACCTGTCGTCCGGCCTGCCGCCGATGATCCGCGTGCACGGCGACGTGCGCCGCATCAACCTGCCGCCGCTGACGCACAAGGATGTCCACGGCATGATCTATGACATCATGAACGACGGCCAGCGCAAGCAGTACGAGGAAGTGCTCGAATGCGACTTCTCGTTCGCCATTCCGGGCCTGGCGCGGTTCCGCGTCAACGCCTTCAACCAGGAACGCGGCGCCGCCGCCGTGATGCGCACCATCCCGTCAAAGATCCTCAGCCTGCAGGAGTTGAACGCGCCGAAAATTTTCGCCGAACTGGCGATGCGCCCGCGCGGCCTGGTGCTGGTCACCGGCCCGACCGGTTCCGGCAAGTCGACGACGCTGGCGGCGATGGTCAACCACCTCAACGAAAACGAGTACGGCCACATCCTGACGATCGAAGACCCGATCGAATTCGTCCACGACTCAAAAAAGTGCCTGATCAACCAGCGCGAAGTGGGCCCGCACACGCTGTCGTTCAACAATGCGCTGCGCTCGGCGCTGCGCGAAGACCCGGACTGCATCCTGATCGGCGAACTGCGCGACCTGGAAACCATCCGCCTGGCGCTGTCGGCGGCCGAAACCGGCCACCTGGTGTTCGGCACGCTGCATACCTCGTCGGCTGCCAAGACGATCGACCGGATCGTCGACGTTTTCCCGGCCGACGAAAAGGAGATGGTGCGCGCGATGCTGTCGGAGTCCTTGCAGGCGGTGGTCTCGCAGACCCTGCTCAAGACGAAAGACGGCAGCGGGCGCGTTGCCGCCCACGAGATCATGATCGGCACGCCTGCGATCCGCAACCTGATCCGCGAAGCGAAGATCGCCCAGATGTATTCGGCGATCCAGACCGGCAGCAACGTCGGCATGCAAACGCTCGACCAGAACCTGACCGACCTGGTGCGCCGCAACGTCATCACCAGCGCCGCCGCGCGCTCGGCCGCCAAAACGCCGGACAACTTCCCCGGCTGATTTTTCGATTTTTCCGCTTTTTCTCTTACTTTCAGGACCCATAATGGAACGCGACCAGGCCACAAAATTCATGTTCGACCTGCTGCGCCTGATGGTCAGCAAGGGCGGCTCCGACCTGTTCATCACCGCCGGCTTCCCGCCGGCGGTCAAGATCGACGGCAAGATGACGCCGGTGTCGAGCCAGCCGCTGGCGCCATCGCACACGGTCGACCTGGCGCGCTCGATCATGAACGACAAGCAGACCGCCGGCTTCGAGCTGACCCGTGAAGCGAACTTCGCCATCAGCCCGGGCGACCTGGGGCGCTTTCGCGTCTCCGCCTTTGTCCAGATGGGCAGCGTCGGCATGGTGCTGCGGGTGATCACCACCACCATCCCGCGGCTCGAGGATCTCGACCTGCCGCCGATCCTGGCCGACATCATCATGGCCAAGCGCGGCCTCGTCATCATGGTCGGCGCCACCGGTTCCGGCAAGTCGACGACGATGGCGGCAATGGTCGGCTACCGCAACGAGCACAGTTATGGCCACATCATCACGATCGAAGACCCGGTCGAATTCGTCCATCCGCACAAGAACTGCGTGATCACCCAGCGCGAGGTCGGGGTCGACACCGACAGCTTCGAGACGGCGCTGAAAAACTCGTTGCGGCAAGCGCCGGACGTGATCCAGATCGGCGAAATCCGCGACCGCGAAACGATGGAGCACGCGATTTCGTTCGCCGAAACGGGCCACCTGTGCCTGGCCACGCTGCACGCCAACAGCGCCAACCAGGCGATCGACCGGATCATCAATTTTTTCCCGGAAGAGCGCCGCGCCCAGCTGCTGATGGACCTGTCGCTGAACCTGAAGGGCATGGTGTCGCAGCGTCTGATTCCGCGCAAGGAGTCGAAGGGGCGCGTGGTGGCGATCGAGATCATGCTCAATTCGCCGCTCATTTCCGACCTGGTGTTCAAGGGCCAGGTGCACGAGATCAAGGAGATCATGAAAAAATCGCGCGAACTGGGCATGCAGACGTTCGACCAGGCCCTGTTCGACCTGCACGAAGCCGACAAGATCACCTACGAGGACGCGCTGCGCAACGCCGACTCGGTCAACGATTTGCGCCTGGCGATCAAGCTCAACGGCAAGGACGCGAAAAACCGCGACCTGTCGGCCGGCACCGCGCACCTGGGGATCGTCTGAGTCAGCGTTGACGCTAGCTCAGTTCCTCAGTTCCTCAGTTCCTCAGTTCCTCAGTTCCTCAGTTCAAGGATGGCTGACTGGCCAGCGCCCTGTCGACCAGCTCGATCCAGTGCGTCACCGGCGTCGTCGTCCCCGACTGCAAATGGGTCAGGCAGCCGATGTTGGCCGAGACGATTTCGTCGGCGCCGGTCGCTGCCAGGTGCGCCAGTTTCTGGTCGCGCAGCGCGTGCGCCAGTTCCGGCTGCAGCACCGAATAGGTACCGGCCGAACCGCAGCACAGGTGGCTGTCGGCGCACAGCGTGACGTCGACGCCGGCCGCGCGCAGCACGCCCTCGACCTTGCCGCGGATCTGCTGGCCGTGCTGCAGCGTGCATGGCGGGTGATACGCGATGCGCTTGCTGATTTTTCCCTTCAGGCGCGCACCGAGTTCGACTTCGAACTGCGGCATGATTTCGGACAGGTCGCGCGTCATGCCAGAGATGCGCGCCGCTTTTTCTGCATACGCGCTGTCGTGCGCCAGCAGGTGGCCGTATTCCTTGACCGTCACGCCGCAGCCGGACGCGTTCATCACGATCGCCTCGACTTGGTCGATGAGCGGCCACCAGGCGTCGATGTTGCGGCGCATGTCGTCCAGGCCACCGTCCTGGTCGTTCAGGTGAAAACGCAGCGCGCCGCAGCAGCCGGCCTTTGGCGCCACGATCAGCTGCACGCTGAGCGCATCGAGCACGCGCGCGGTTGCCGTGTTGATGTTCGGCGCCATCGTCGGCTGCACGCAGCCTGCCAGCACCAGCATCTTGCGCGCATGGGTGCGGCTCGGCCAGGCGCCGGCGGCAACCGGCTGCGGCAGCTTGTCC
>Ga0326735_1000445_pt1 | contig 10300 bp, 11 predicted proteins | sample 37_GP2_1092_FD_207945 | JGI IMG/M metagenome (GOLD analysis project Ga0326735, IMG submission 207945) | Glacier ice microbial communities from Ngari, Tibet, China - 37_GP2_109.2 | ecosystem: Environmental > Aquatic > Freshwater > Ice > Glacier | place: China: Ngari, Tibet | collected 2018-07-31
GTCCTGCTCCACCGTGCGCTGGGTCAGCCTGGCGCCCCAGCGCACGGTGGAGCAGGACGCGGCCTTTGGCCTGCAGCAACTGGTTGATGTGGCCCTGAAGGCGCTGTCGCCCGGCATCAACGACCCGACCACAGCCTGCATGTGCATCGACCGGCTCGGCGCGCTGCTGGCGCGGCTGGCCGCGCGGCGCATCCCGGACCCGCACCGCATGGCGCAGGGCCGGCTGCGGGTGATCGCGCCAGCGCCGGACTTTTCCGGCATCCTGAAGCTGGCCTTCGACCCGGTGGTGGCCCACAGCCGGGGGGACCTGCAGGTGCTCAGCCGGCTGCTTGATGCGCTCGGCTTTGTCCGCCAGGCTACCACCGATCCGCAGCGCCATGCCAGCCTGGCCAGCGCCACCCGCGATGTCTACCGCGAACTGTGCCGAATCGAGCCGCTGATCCGCTCGGCACCGGCCCGGCGCCGCGCCCGGCTGCTGGAGCGCTCGCTGCGCAAAGCCAGCGCCGGCTGAGCGCCAGCGCCACCCCTGAAGGAACTGTCATGGATTTCGACTTGAGTGAGGCCACCGGGGCCCTGCAGGATTTGGCCAACGGCTTTGTGCAGCGGCTGCCCTACCTGCTGCTGGCGGTGGTCGTGTTCCTGCTTTTTTATGGCTGGTCAACATCCTGGGCCTGTCCAGCGTAGCCATCGGCTTTGCCTTTCGCGACATTTTGCAGAACTTCCTGGCTGGCATCTTGCTGCTGGCCTCCGAGCCGTTTCGCATCGGCGACCAGATCGTGATCGGCAGCTTCGAAGGCACGGTCGAGGACATCCAGACTCGGGCCACCTTTATCAAAACGTACGACGGCCGGCGAGTGGTCATTCCCAATTCCAACCTGTTCACCAACTCGGTCACGGTCAACACGGCGCATGAGCAGAGCCGCTTGGAGTACGACTTCTGCCTGGGTTTCGGCGACGACATCGCCCAGGCCAAGGTCATCTTGCTGCAGGTGGTGCAGAGCGTTCCGGGGGTGCTCAAGGAGCCGGCGCCCGATGTTCTGGTGGTCCAACTGGCTGAAAGCAGCATCAACGTGCGGCTGCGCTGGTGGGTACAGCCCCCGCGGCAGTTCGATGTGCTGACCTCGCACGATCTGGTGCTGGAAAAAGCAGCCGCCGCGTTGCTGGCCGCAGGCATCGACATTCCGTTTCCGACGCAGCAGATCCTGTTTCACGACCAGACTGAAGAGACCGACGGCGACCGCTTGCGCCAGCGCGAAGGCTGGCCCCCGGGCAAGGGAACGGTGTCCCGGCCGGCGCGCCAGGTGCCCACTGCACGCCCGGCCGGCAAGTCCGAGCCCGAGCAGGCGCCGCTAGGCCGCAGAGAAGACTGACCCGGCAACCAAGCCGCCGGTTGCATGTCGTCACGCCGACGTCGCCAGCAGGCCGGCGCCTACATGCAGGGCGGGCGAACCGGAGAACAGTGAGCAAGCGTATTTTGTTCAACCCCGGCCGACCGACAGCCTGCACGCTGCCAGGCTAGCCACCTCATCAGGAGTACATAGCATGAATGAAGAGTTTGACGAGTGCCTGCAGCTTTGCAGGGACTGCGCCACCCAGTGCCATCAGTGCGTAGCCGCCTGCCTGCAGGAGGACGACGTTAAGATGATGGCCCGGTGCATCGCGCTGGACATCGACTGCGCCGAGGCCTGCACCTTTGCTGCGGCGGCCATGGCCCGCAGCAGCGAACATGCCCAATTCATTTGCGCGCTGTGCGCCGAGATCTGCCAAGCCTGCGGCGAGGAATGCCAGCAGCACAAAATGGACCACTGCCAGGATTGCGCCGCCATCTGCCTTGCATGCGCCGACGAATGCCGCAGCATGGCCGGCACGGCCTGAGCCTCCTGCAGCCGGTACCCCGGCGCCAGCCCGGGCGTTGGATGGATGGCCGAGCCTCAGGCCGCCTTTTTCGTGGCGGCGCCTGATGGCCACCAGCGCCAGCAGCCTGCACCTCCTTGCTGCCGCCGGGCTGCTGGCGCAAGACCACCAGCCCGCGCGTGTTATGGATCAGCATATGCAGTTTCAACGTCTACAACGCACTGATTGGCTACCTGCTGGTCGAGCATGTGCGCGCCGGCGCGGGCAACCTGTACATCTTCACCGGCGCGATGGGCCTGCATTTCCTGGGCAACGACTAGGGCCTGCGCGGACACCATCAAGCGCGCTATTGTCACATGGGCCGCTGGCTGATGTCGGCGGCGGTGCTGATGGGCACGCTGCTGGGCCTGTACCGTGAAGTGACGGTTTGCTCTGCTGTTTCCTGCATTGTTATCTCCCGTCGTTTTTCACTTCAGTTTCTGCAGGGCCGCTGGTCTTCTTCACAGCACGCCAAACGTGAGCACTGCCACCAGTGTGGGCGAGACGGCCGCATTGAGCAAACCCAGCGGGTCAATGGTGCGGCCCTCAAAGCTGCCACGCAAAATGGCGACGCTAGCGGGGTTGGGCGCATTCGCGATCACCGTCAAGCCGCCGCCCGTGACCGCGCCGGCGACCAGCGCGATCTTGAATTACTGGCCCAGGCCTTCGAGCAGCAAACGCAGATAGTTCAGTGCCGCGTTCTCGGTAATGGCGGTCATCACCGTGACGCCAAAGAACACAGCGGGGGTATCCATGCCCATCAGAATCGGCTGTAGTCACCACTGCTGCCACCTTCCTCAGCCCGGCAGCGATGCGCGTGTGCCTGATCAGGCACGTGCCCTTCCCGATGGCGCCGGTGACGTTGTCAATGGATATGGTTGATGAGTGCCAGCCCCCAAAATCGTCCCCCTTAGAATAAACTTTCGTTCAATCAGAGAAAACGCCAGACCGTGCTACTGCTGATCATTCTTCTGCCGCTGCTGGCGGGCACCCTGGCCACCGGCTGGGCCGGCGCCCAACGGTCCGTGGGCCATCGCAGCCGCACTGCCTGGCTGGCCGCAGCCATCACTGCTTGTTGCCTGGCCTTGCTACTCTGGCAGACGCCATTGGTCATGCGCGGCGAGGTGCTGCACGACTTCATCGCCTGGGTGCCGGAAATCGGCCTGAACTTGGGCTTGCGGCTCGATGGCCTGTCGCTGATGTTCGCGCTCTTGATCACCGGCATCGGCCTCTTGATCATCGTGTACGCGCACTTCTACCTCGGCCAGGACGATTCGGTCGGCAAGTTCTACAGCACGCTGATGCTGTTCATGGCGGCGATGCTCGGCATTGCGCTGTCTGACAACTTGCTGCTGATGATCGTATTCTGGGAACTGACCAGCATCTCGTCGTTCCTGCTGGTGGGCTACTGGCAGCACCGCGCCGATGCGCGCGAAGGCGCGCGCATGGCACTGGCCATCACCGGCGGCGGCGGCCTGGCAATGCTGGGCGGTTTCGTACTGCTCGGTCAGATCGCCGGCACCTATGAGTTGAGCCAGATGCTGGGCCAGGGCGCGGTCATCCAGGCCGATCCACGCTATCCCGCCGCGCTGCTGCTGATTTTGCTAGGCTGCTTCACCAAAAGCGCGCAGTTCCCCTTCCATTTCTGGCTGCCGCAGGCCATGGCCGCGCCCACGCCGGTGTCGGCTTATCTGCATTCGGCCACCATGGTCAAGGCCGGCATCTTTTTGCTAGCGCGCCTGACGCCGGTCATCGGCGGCACCGACCTGTTTGCCGGCCTGGTCAGCACCACCGGCTTGACAACGATGGCGTTTGCCGCCTTCATCGCGATTTTCAAGCATGACCTCAAGGCCCTGCTGGCCTACTCGACCATCAGCCATCTGGGGCTGATCACGTTTTTAATCGGGCTGGGCTCGCCCTTGGCGGCGGTGGCGGCGCTATTCCACATCCTGAACCATGCCAGCTTCAAGGCTTCGCTCTTCATGATCGCCGGCATCGTGGACCATGAAACCGGCACGCGCGACATGCGCCTGCTGGGCAACCTGGGGCGCCTCATGCCCTGGACCGCGACGCTGGCGATGGTCACGGCGGCCGCCATGGCCGGCGTGCCGCTGTTCAACGGCTTTGTGTCCAAGGAAATGTTCCTGACCGAGGCCGTGACCTTTGGCCAGGCGGGCGGCTGGCGCTGGCTGGTGCCGGCCTTGGCAACGCTGGCGGCGCTGCTGAGCGTGGCCTATTCGGTCCGACTGGTCCACGACATTTTCTTCAACGGGCCGGCGCGCGATCTGCCCAAGGCGCATCCGCACGAGCCGCCCCTTGGCATGAAAACCCCAGTGATCCTGCTGGCCGTGGTCTGCATCGCAGTCGGCATCCTGCCGTCGCTGCTGCTCGGGCCGATAGTGCTGGTGGCCGCCACCGCCATGCTGGGCACGGCGCCGCCCGAATTCCACCTAGCGATCTGGCACGGCTTCAACCTGCCGCTGGCGCTGAGCGTGCTGGCGCTGACCGGCGGCGCGGCGCTGTACTTTTTGCTGGCGCGCGGCGGCCGGCTGCATCGGCTGAATTCTGAAAACTGGTTTGGCATGCTGACCGGCCTGAAGCTGTTCACACGGGGAAAAGACCGCCTGTTCGAAAGCGCCGGCCGGCTGACGGGACTGCTGGAAACCGCGTCGCTGCAGCGCTACATCGCCTGGCTGCTGATCGCTACCCTGGTCGTGGCCAGCAGCCCCTTGCTGTTTGGCGATGCACCTGGCACCGGCTCGCGCGCCTTGCTGCCGGTCAACTTGCCCGCGCTGGTGCTGTGGGGCCTGCTGCTGATGTGCTGCGCTTGGCTGGCGCTACGCCACCACGACCGCTTTCAGTCGGTGGTGGTCGCCGGCGTGATCGGCCTGGTGACGGCCATGACCTTCGTCGGCCTGTCGGCGCCCGACCTGGCGCTGACGCAACTGACGGTCGAGGTCGTCTCCACCGTGCTACTGCTCATGGGGCTGGCGCTGCTGCCCCGCCAGACCCCGCGCGAATCGAGCGTGTCCCGCCGCTGGCGCGATGGCGTTCTGGCGCTGGCCGGCGGATCGGGCATGGCCTGGCTGGCCTGGGTCATGCTGACGCGCGACCATGAGTCGATCGCCTGGTATTTCCTGAACAACTCGGCGGTCGCTGGCGGCGGCACCAACGTGGTCAACGTGATCCTGGTGGACTTCCGGGGTTATGACACCCTGGGCGAAATTGTCGTGCTGGCGATTGCGGCCATTGGCGTGCTGGCGCTGATGGACGGCATGCGCGCGCGCCGCCCGGCGGTCGATGCTGGCGGCCTGGCCTGGACCTTTGCCACGCAGCCGCTGATGCTGCGCGTGGCCGCGCGCATGCTGCTGCCGCTGGCGCTGGTGGTGACGCTGTACATCTTCATGCGCGGCCACAACCAGCCCGGCGGCGGCTTCATTGCCGGCTTGATCACCGCCGTGGCGCTGGTGCTGCAGTACATGGCCATGGGCCAATCGCGCGCCGAGGCGCTGCTGCGGGCTGATGCTGGAAGCCGCTTCGTGCGCTGGATCGGCATGGGGCTGGGCATCGCGGGGCTGACGGGCATGGGCGCTTTCGTATTCGGCCAGCCTTTCCTGACTAGCGCCCATGGCTATCTTTCCATGCCGCTGCTGGGCGAGCTGCCGCTGGCCACCGCCGCGCTGTTTGACCTGGGCGTGTACATCACTGTGGTTGGCGCCACCCTGCTGACGCTTTCCACCCTGGGCACTGTGTCCCGCGAAACCGGCACGCCTGCGCCGGCACGCCCTTCTCGAGAGATAAAACCATGAGCCTTGAATTTTTGGTGGCCACCGGCATTGGCGCCGTCACCGCCGCCGGCATCTACCTGATTTTGCGCGGGCGCACCTGGCCCGTGGTGCTGGGCATGACACTGCTGGGCTATGCGGTGAACGTATTCATCTTCGCCATGGGCCGCCTCTGGCAGGACGCGGCCCCGATTCTCTCAGCAACTGGGCGCGTGGCCGACCCGCTGCCGCAAGCGCTGGTACTGACCGCGATCGTGATCGGCTTTGCCACCACCGGTTTCGTGGTCGAACTGGCGCTGCGCAGCCGCCATGAAACCGACAGCGACCATGTGGATGGCCATGAGCCCGGCCATCGCACGGGCTATGGCCGGGACGATGCCGCATGAGCGAACTCCTGAGCCTGTTTTTTGAAACGCACCTGCCGGTGCTGCCAGTGCTGCTGCCGATGTTCACCGCCGTGGCCCTGCTGCTGATGGGCGACGACGGCGGCGAAGCCAACCACGGCGGGCCGCTGCTGCAACGCCGGCGGCTGCTGAGCTTTGTTTCGGTGGTGCTGGGCGCCGTGCTGGCCTGGCGACTGATGGGCGAAGCCGCCCTGGGTGCGCTGAACGTGTATCCCGTGGGCGGCTGGCCCGCGCCCTTTGGTATTGTGCTGGTGGTTGACCGACTGAGCGCCATGATGCTGGCGCTGACCTGGACCATTGCGGTGCCGGTGCTCTGGTACGCAGCTGGCGGTTGGGACTCGCGCGGACGGCACTTTCACACCATGTTCCACTTTCTGCTTATGGGCCTATCGGGCGCGTTCGTGACGGGCGATCTGTTCAATCTGTTTGTTTTTTTCGAAGTGCTGCTGATTGCGTCTTATGTGCTGCTGGTGCATGGCCAGGGCCGGGAGCGTTTCAAGGCTGGCGTTCACTATGTCGTACTGAACCTAGTCGCTTCGGCGCTCTTTTTGGTCGGGCTGGCGATTATTTACGGCGTGGCCGGAACGCTCAACATGGCCGACCTGGCATTGCGCGTGGCCCGGCTTGACCCCGAGCAGGCGGCGCTGTTCAAGGCCGGCGCCATGGTGCTGCTGGTGGTGTTCGGCCTGAAGGCGGCCATCGTGCCGCTCTACCTGTGGCTGCCCAACACCTACGCGGCGGCCAGTGCACCGGTCGCGGCCATGTTTGCCATCATGACCAAGGTTGGCGTGTACAGCATCATCCGCGTGCATGGCGTGATTCTGGGCGAAGGCGCGGGACATGCGGCGCTGGCGGCCGAGCCTTGGCTGCTGCCGGTGGCGCTGCTTACCATCGGACTTGGCGTACTGGGCGCGCTGGCCGCGCGCAGCCTAGCGCGGCTGGTGTCTTACCTGACCGTGGCCTCGGTCGGCACGATTCTGGCCGGTATCGGCCTGTACACCCCGGCTGCGCTGTCGGCGGCGCTTTACTACATGATGCACAGCGTGCTGGCGGCGGCGGCGCTGTTCCTGCTGGTCGAACTGGTGGCCACACAGCGTGGTGAGGCCGGCGACCGGCTGCAGCCCGCGGCGCCCGTCGCGCAGCCGGTGCTGCTCGGCATCATGACGCTGCTGGGCGCGGCATCAGTGGCCGGCCTGCCGCCGCTGCCCGGTTTCCTGGGCAAGCTGATGATCCTTGAAAGCTCGGCGATGACGCCCGCCCATGCCTGGGTCTGGAGCGTGGTGCTGGTGACCAGCGTTATGACGCTGGTCGGTCTGGCGCGTGCCGGCTCCATCCTTTTTTGGAACGTGCTGCCCGAAAGCCGGCATTCGATCGGCGCCGGTTCCAGCGTGCGCCTGACCCGGGCCACGCTGGGGCTGCTGGGCTTGAGCCTGGCGCTGGCCGTGGGGGCCTCTCCTCTCAAGCGCTACACCGATGCCGCCGCGCTGCAACTGGCCGACCGCGCCGCCTACGCGCAAGCGGTGCTTGGCAAAGTCGGCGGCAGGGCAGCCGACACCACCCGGCCCTACCGGGGCGGCGAGGGCGAAGTGATCCTGCCAAAGCCGAAGGGAACTCCATGAAAAACCTGCGCTGGCTCCCCCACCCTTGGCTGACGGTGCTGCTGGCGCTCAGCTGGCTGCTGCTGCAGCACACCCTGGCGCCCTTCCACCTGATCTCGGCCGTGCTGATCGGCCTGGTCGTGCCGCGCCTGCTCAAGGGCTTTCTGCCCACCGCGCAACCGGTGCTGTTCTTTCCGGCGGTTCGGCTGCTAGGGGTTGTGCTGTGGGACATCGTGGTGTCGAACATCACCGTGGCGCGGCTGGTGCTGGGTCCAATGTCGCGGCCGCGCCCAGCTTGGCTCAAGGTGCCGCTGGAACTCACACACCCGACCGCCATCTCCCTGCTGGCCAACATCATCACGACCACGCCCGGCACCGTGTCCTGCACCATTGACGAGCCGGGCCGCTACATCCTGGTCCATGCACTGGACTGCAGCGACCCGGCGCAGATGGCGGCCGACATCAAGGCGCGCTACGAGCGCCCGCTGCTGGCCATCTTTGAAGTCACCCCGCTAGACGCAGGACAAGCCGGCAACCCAGGAAAAGCCCCATGAACCTCAACCTTCTGCCGCTGGCGCTGGACATCGCCTTTGGCATGGTCGCGCTGGCCTTCGCGCTGTGCACCTGGCGCCTGGTGCGCGGCCCCGGCATCATGGACCGCGTGCTGGCCATCGACACGCTGTACATCAATGCGGTCGCACTGGTGGTGCTGCTCGGCATACGCCAGCAGAAGCCGGTGCTGTTCGAGGCTGCCCTGATCATGGCGATGCTCGGGTTTGCGTCCACCGTGGCTTTAGCACGCTACCTGACGCGCGGCGACGTCGTCGAATGATTCAAATGAAAAGGAAGGCATGACCATGGAATTTCATCCGGTTGCCCAAGCGCTGGCGGCCGCCTTGCTGCTGGTGGGCGCTTTTTTCCTGCTGGTAGGCTCGATTGGATTGGTGCGCCTGCCCGATTTTTTCATGCGCCTTCATGCGCCCACCAAGGCGTCCACGCTGGGCATAGGCAGCTTTCTGTTGGCCAGCATGCTGCTGGCCGCCACCCAAGGCCGGGCCGGCTTTGCCGAGTTGCTGATCACGCTGTTTTTGTTCGTCACCGCGCCGGTCTCGGCCAACATGATGGCGCAGGCCGCGCTGCACCTCCTGGTGCCAGTCAAGGCGACGCCGCCCAAGGACGCCGTGCCCGAGCGTCGTCCCTCCTGACTTGCACAGTAGCGTCCTTCGAGCCGATCTTGTCAGGAAAAGACGGTTTAACGAACACTATTTCAACGAAACGATTTGATTTGGTTCGGTCAGCTTTGGACTAATAGCTGGTGCAGAGATATATGAATTGCTTGCTCCAAACCTGCAATTGGTGCTGTCATATCCCCGGCACGCGGACCATTGCTTTAGGAGCACTGTGATGCGCAAATGGGTGAGGATGTAAAATTCGGGTCACATTGAAATCTGAAATCTGAAATCTGAAATCTGAAATCTGAAATCTGAAATCTGAAATCTGAAATATGAAATCTGAAATCTGAAATCTGACAGCGCAACCAGTACCCGACCCTGAGGTTGATCAGCGCGTCAACTGGTGACTGAGCTACGTGGCCGTTTAGACGCGCCATCAACAGGCCTGCGCCTGGCATGCGCTGCCTACTGTGAATGAACCCGCCCCCAGGTGCTTTTAGCAGGTGCCCGCCCAGAAAGCGGGGATCGGGAACGGTTTTACCTGGCTAGATGACCGATTAAATGCGAGATATTTACCTTCATGCGGTCAAATTTCTTATCCGTTTTTTCTTGAAAGAAATTCCTTCATGCAACTCTACTTTTCTGCCGGGCTGATCCTGGCCGTTGTTCTGTGGGGTATCGTTTCCCCCAACTCGCTCGGCTCAGTGTTCGACATGCTGCTGGCGGTCATCACACGCGACTTTGGCTGGCTCTACCTCTGGGTGGTGCTGGGCTTGGTGGTGCTGGCCATGGTACTGGCCTTCAGTCGCTATGGCGATCTAAAACTTGGCGCTGAAGACGACGAACCTGAGTTCTCCGTTGGATCCTGGTTTGCCATGCTGTTTGCCGCCGGCATGGGCATTGGCCTGGTGTTCTGGGGTGTGGCCGAGCCGATCTCCCACTACGCCGCCCCGCCGCCCGGCATCGCGGCCAACACACCCGAGGCGGCCAATGCCGCCATGCGCTACAGCTTTTTCCACTGGGGCCTGCACCCCTGGGCGGTCTACAGCATCGTGGCGCTGGCCATTGCTTTTTTCCAATTCCGCAAGGGTGGCTCTGCGCTGGTGAGCACGGCGATTGAGTCGTTGCCTTGGGCGCCACTGAACAAGCTCGGGCCAGTGGTCAACGTGCTGGCCGTGATCGCCACCGCCTTTGGCGTGGCGGCTTCGCTGGGCATGGGCGCGCTGCAGATCAACAGCGGCCTGAATTCGCTGATGGGTCTGCCGGTAGGCAACACCTCGCAAGTGGGCATCATCTTGGTCACCACCGTGTTGTTCCTTGCCTCGGCCGTCACGGGTGTGACTAAGGGCATCAAGTGGCTCTCCAACATCAACCTCACGCTCGCCTCACTGCTCACGCTGGCCGTGTTCGTGATGGGTCCGACTGTGGCCATCATTGACACCTTCACC
>Ga0326735_1000446_pt1 | contig 10293 bp, 9 predicted proteins | sample 37_GP2_1092_FD_207945 | JGI IMG/M metagenome (GOLD analysis project Ga0326735, IMG submission 207945) | Glacier ice microbial communities from Ngari, Tibet, China - 37_GP2_109.2 | ecosystem: Environmental > Aquatic > Freshwater > Ice > Glacier | place: China: Ngari, Tibet | collected 2018-07-31
GTCGTGATGAGTTGAGAACGCCCGACAAGGCCGGGGTCTGGCAATTTGTTAAAACACCGCCCACTTGCCGGGGCGATGGCAGGCAAAAATCGACCTGATAATGACAGCAAAGCGCTGCAGCCGGTTCGGGCATGCGCTGTAGAAATTACCTGAAATTTCACTACATTTAGTGACTAAACTTCAGAAGACCACTAATTGTAGTACCCATCCGTAGCACGCGCAATAGTTTTCAAGCGTCTGCGCGGGTAATTTTTTTGCGCTGCGTATATCAAAATCGCTTGACTTTGCATGGCCGGCAACAGAAGCGAAATCATGGGTCGGCAAAGAAGGGACCGGCATTATAGTCCAGAGGGCCGATTACGGTTCCGGCGCATGGATGGCCAGCCTTTGCATCTGGTAGCGCAACTGCCGCAAGCTGATCCCTAACAGCTGTGCAGCCTGAGTTCGGTTGAACTGGGTTTGCGCCAGCGCGCGCAAGATGATGTCGCGCTCGACCTGATCGAGGTAGTCGGGCAGGCAATTGGGCAATGCGACCGGCAGAGGGAGGCTGGCGGCGGCGCTGTCGACTGCGCTGGCCTGTGCCGCCGCACTGTCGGCGAGCTTACGCTCCGGTGCGCCGACAGCACCTTTCAGCGCCAGGTTAGCCACTTCGATTACGCCATCGTCGGCAAACGCCAGCGCCCGCTCCAGAATGTTTTCCAACTCGCGCACATTGCCCGGGAACGCATACGAGCGCAAGGTTTGCAGCACGCCGGGGCCCAACAGCGCCTTGTGCCCGGCGTTGCTTGAGCGCTCCAGGATGGCCTCGATCAACACTTCCAGGTCATCGAGCCGCTCGCGCAGCGCCGGCAAACTCAACTCGATCACATTCAGACGGTAAAACAAATCCTGCCGAAATTTTCCCTGCTCGACGCATTGCGCCAGATTCTGATGGGTCGCGCTGATGATGCGCACATCGACCGGTTCTTCCGATGTGGCGCCTATCTTGCGCACGCGCCGCTCCTGGATCGCGCGCAGCAGCTTCACTTGCATCGCCAGCGGCAGGTCGGCCACTTCATCGAGCATCAGCGTGCCGCCATTGGCGGCCTGGAAAAAGCCATCGCGATCCATCGTGGCGCCGGTGAATGCGCCTTTGCGGTAGCCGAAAAATTCGGCCTCCATCAGCGCTTCCGGAATCGCGCCGCAGTTGACAGCGATAAAGGCTTGTTCCGAGCGTGAGCTTTGCGCGTGGATTTCGCGCGCCGCCAGTTCCTTGCCGCTGCCCGATTCGCCGCTGATCGCGATCGGCGCCATCGAGCGCGCCAGGCGCGCAATTTGCGCACGCAGCGCCTCGATCACGGCGGACTGGCCCTTCAAACGGCTGCCCCGGCCGGCCGCAGCGCTCGGCGCTGGCGGCGCATTCAGGCGCAGCGCTGACTGCACCATCAGGCGCAATTGATCCAGCGCGACCGGCTTGGACAGATAATCGAAGGCGCCCGCCTTCAGCGCGACGACCGCGTTGTCGGCGCTGCCGAAAGCGGTCACCACCGCGACCGGCGTATTCTTGCAGGTAGCAGATACGACGCGCACCAGTTCCAGACCCAGGCCATCGGGCAAGCGCATGTCGGTCAGCACCAGCGCGTAGTCGGTGCGCGCAAGGAATGCATGCGCTTCGGCCAACGTGGCGGCGCTGTCGACATCCAGTCCCATCCTGAGCAGCGTCAATTCAAGCAATTCACGCAGATCGGCTTCATCATCGACGACAAGAACGCGGGGAGCAACCATGACACTGCCTTTCAATTGACTGGCCCGACACCTGGGGGGACCTTGAATGTGACGACAAACCTGCCGCTGGCATCGCTGCCGCCGCCATCGCTTCGATACTCGTAATCGAGCAGCGCACCATTATTGAGGCATAGTTCGCGCGCCAGATACAGGCCCAGGCCGACCCCCTTGTTCGATGTCGTGTAAAACGGTTCGAACAAGTGCGCCCGCACCTCAAGCGGGATGATTGCGCCGTCGTCTTGCACATGCAACTCAAGGCCGCCATCGACGAGCACCGCCAGGCGCATGCTGGCAGGACTGCCGCTGGCGTAGCGCACCGCATTGTTGAGCAAATTGAGCACGATTTCACGCAAATGCAAGGCGTCGAAATGCACCATCGCAAGACCGGATTGTTCAAGCACGATGACGTCTGAGGCCAGCGCGTGGGTTTCCTGGAACTCGGCCTTGAGCTCGGCCAGGAACGAACCCAAGTCGAGCGGCTCGTTGTTCGCCTGCACCTTGCGCGACAGCTGCAAGATGTCTTCCACCATCCGATTGACCCGCTCGACATTGTCGCCGACGATTTTCAGCAGCCGCAACTGGACCGGGCTGCTCAAATCCTCGCCCAGCAGTGCGGTGGCATGGCCGATCGCCGACAGCGGATTGCGCACTTCGTGGGCGATGCTGGCCGTCAGCCGCCCCATCGCCGCCAGCTTCAATTGCTGCGCCTGATTTTCGATCGCCGTCACATCCTGCAAAAAAATGACGCTGCACTCGGCTGCCAGGCCGGCCGTATCGGCGGCGGCAAAGCGCACCTTCAAATGGGCTGCCGCTTCGCGCCGCGCGCCCCGCTCCTCGGCCCCGGCCTGCAAAGCACTCAAGCGAGGCTTGACGGTGACGAAGGCGGCGCTCTGGCCGACACCTTGCAGCCAGTCGGCATACGCCTGGGATATCGCCTGCAAAGCCGGCATGTCGGCCAGCCTGATGCCGGGTTCGACTGCCCCCAACATCTGCGCCGCCGCCGGATTAACCGTCATCACGGCGCCGTCGCGGCCCACCACGACAATGCCGTCATCCATGTCCGCCATCACCAGCGCGTTGATGGCTTGCTCGACGGCCAGCGCACAGCCTTGCTGCACCGCCACTTCTTCCTGGCCGATCAGCCGCGCCGCCATCCTGCTGACCACCAGCACCACGGCGAACAAGGCGGCACCGTACAGCCCGGCTTGCATCATCGCCATGTCGTTTTGCAGCATCAGGATTTGATACATGCCCTCGGCCAGCAGAAACAGCGACACCAGCGCGGCGCACAACAGCGCCAGCAACAACGGCGCCAGGATCGCCACCGCGGCCAACGGAAACAGATACAGCATCGCCAGCGCGCTGCGCCCGCCACCCGCATTCAGGTACAGCAAGGAAATGACGACGATATCGAATCCGATCTGGGCGCTTAATTGCAGCAGGAACTGACGCTGGTTATACAGGCTCAGCAACCCGAACGCGATCGCCAGCGCCAGGTAGACCATGCACAGCTGGACCAGAGGATAGCCGCCGGACCCGCGCTCCAGGCTCAGGTAGACCAGCAACACTGCCGCAATCACGATCCGCGAAAAATTCAGCGTTTGCAGCGAACGCCAGAAATTAGCCCGCGGCTGCGCCGACAAACCTGGCAGGCGGGTGGATGAACGATCCGGCACGACTCAAGGTGGCGGCACGTGCGCCGCGCTGCAATAATCGAGGCCATGGGCCTTGACCGTCTCGGACATTGGATAGTACATGCCGCAATGGGAGCAGCACAACATCGCTTCGGCGACGGGCAACTCCTTGCGCGGCGGCGCTTGCGGTGGCGGCATGCGCATGCCGCGCAGCTTGCTGCGCAGCGCCATCAGCACCAGGAAAGCCAGCGCCAGCCAGAACAGCACGCGGGTCATGCCAGCGCCTTGTGCAACACGACTTCAAGCACGAAGCGGCTGCCGACGTAGGCCAGCAGCAAGGTTGCAAAACCGGCCAGCGTGAAGCTGAGCGCCGTCTTGCCGCGCCAGCCGCGCCAATGCCGCCCTGCCAGCAGCGCGGCGAACAACACCCAGGACAGCAGCGTGAACACGGACTTATGATCCCAGCGCAGCGCGCGGCCGAACAATTGTTCGGAGAAAACGATGCCTGACAACACGGTCAGGCTGAGCAGCATGAAGCCGAAACCGATCAACCGGAACAGCAGCTTTTCCATCGTCAACAAGGCCGGCAACTGATCCAGCGCGGCATAGAGAAAACCGCTGCGCTCGCTGCGCGTATGCAAGCGCGACTCTTGCAAAGCCATCAACACGGCATGGAAGGCGGCGATCGTCAACGTGCTGTAAGCCAAAATCGCGATCGCGATATGCCAGCCGAACATCAGCGACTTTCCCTCCAACATGATCAAACTGCCGGGAAACAGCGCCGGCAGGATCGCCGCGAGCGCGGCGCACGGCATCACCATGCGGCGCAAGCCATCGAGCACCACGTTGCGATTTTCTATCCAGTAAGCGCCCACCGAAACCCACAGCGCGGCCGACAGCATCACGGCGAAGCCGATGCGCAAGGTGCCCGGAGCAATCACATCGAACCAAAGCGTGGCGCCGTGCATCAGCCAAGCCAGCGGAGCAACAATGGCGATCAGGCCGGCTTTACGCGAGGGAAGAAAGCCGCAAACAGCGTAGAAAAACGCGGCGGCGATAAAAAAATAAGTCTGCATGGCGCCAGTTTAACCCATCGCAGGGACAGCTGGTGCAGCGCAGCAGCGTCTTTTCACCGGGCCCGCCATTTGTTACAAATTGCCCCGATGGACCCGTCGCCGACGGCCTGGCGCCAATGCCACCGGGCCGGGTTGATGGGGTAAAATGGCGCATCGTCCGGCCCTGTGCCGGCTCCCTACTTGATTTGTCCCAGGTTCATCATGCTAGATAATCTCACCCAACGCCTCGCCAAAGTCGTCAAAACCATGCGCGGCGAGGCGCGCCTGACCGAAACCAATACCGCCGAGATGCTGCGCGAAGTGCGCCTGGCGCTGTTGGAGGCCGACGTCGCGCTTCCCGCCGTGCGCGAATTCATCGCCAAGGTCAAGCAGAAATCGCTGGGCGAGGAAGTCATCTCCTCGCTGACCCCCGGCCAGGCCCTGGTCGGCGTGGTGCAACGCGAACTGGCCGCGCTGATGGGTGCCGATCTGGGCCTGGAAGCATCGCAACTGAGCTTCGCCTGCCAGCCGCCGGCGATCATCCTGATGGCCGGCCTGCAAGGCGTCGGCAAGACCACGACTGTCGGCAAGCTCGCCAAATACCTGCAGGAAGAAAAGAAAAAGAAGGTGCTGACGGTCTCGGCCGACGTCTACCGCCCGGCCGCGATCGCGCAGCTGCAATCGGTGACCGCGCAAGTGGGCGCCGACTTCTTCCCTAGCCAGAGCACCGACAAACCGGTCGACATCGCGCTCGCCGCGCTCGACTGGGCCAAGAAGCATTACCACGACGTGCTGATCATCGACACCGCCGGTCGCCTCGGCATCGACGAGGAAATGATGCGCGAAATCGCCGCCGTGCACGCGGCGGTCAATCCGATTGAAACCCTGTTCGTCGTCGATGCGATGCTGGGACAAGATGCGATCAACACCGCCAAGGCCTTCAACGATGCGCTGCCGCTGACCGGCATCGTGCTGACCAAGCTCGACGGCGATGCGCGCGGCGGGGCCGCGCTGTCGGTGCGCCATATCACCGGCAAGCCGATCAAGTTCGCCGGCGTGTCCGAAAAGCTCGATGGACTGGAAGCGTTCGACCCGGTCCGCATGGCCAACCGCATCCTGGGCATGGGCGACATCCTGGCGCTGGTCGAAGAAGCGCGCAAAGGCGTCGATGTCAAGGCGGCGGCCGACCTGGCGCAGAAAATCAAGGTCGGCGGCCGCTTCGATTTGAGCGACTTCAAGGCCCAACTGGGACAGATGAAGAAAATGGGCGGCATGGCCAGCCTAGTCGACAAATTGCCGGCCCAGTTCCAGCAAGCGGCCGGCGGCGCCAACATGGGCCAGGCCGACAAGCAGGTGCGGCGCATGGTCGGCATGATTGACTCGATGACGCCGCAGGAACGGGCCAAGCCGGAATTGATCAAGGCCACGCGCAAGCGCCGCATCGCCGCCGGGGCCGGAGTCCAGGTGCAGGAAGTGAACCGGATGCTGGCGCAGTTCGACCAGATGCAGACGATGATGAAAAAGCTCAAGGGCGGCGGCATGATGAAAATGATGCGCAGCATGAAGGGCATGATGCCGGGCATGTAAGTACCCGGAGCCTGGCCAATGCTGAAATCGGAGGGGCGGCCAGCTCACGGGGCGGCAGCACCTTGTTTTACGGTTGGTTTCGATCAAAAACGCGAAAAACACTTGCGTCCCCGGGGAAACCCAACCAATATTAGCAGTGCGATTGATTTCGCCGTTACCCATGTGTATGTTAAGGAGGCTCGAAGATGGCAACAGCCAAAAAAACCCCAGTAGAAGCAGCTCCAGCCACAAAAGCCGCAGCGGAAAAACCTGCTGCAGCGGTCAAAAAAGCAGCTCCGGCAAAAGCTGTCGCTAAAAAAGCGGCAACACCGGCAGCGCCACGCAAGCCCAACGCAGCCTTCATGAAAGCCATGACGCCATCGGCAGTGCTGGCGGAAGTCGTCGGCGCAGCGCCATTGCCGCGCACTGAAGTGACCAAAAAAGTGTGGGATTACATCAAGAAACTCGATTTGCAAGATCCGGCCAACCGCCGCATGATCAATGCCGACGACAAGTTGAAAGCCGTTTTTGGCGGCAAGGAACAAGTATCGATGTTCGAAATGACGAAGCTCATTTCCGATCATCTGAAGTAATCGCGATAGGCTGCATCAGCCGGTTGACAGGCCCCGTTCGCCAGCGCGAACGGGGCTTTTTTTTGGGCACGGACACAACGGACATCCGCTCCACAGTCATCCCTCACAGCGTGGCGTTGAATTCCCATCGTTTCCAGGCCGACAACACCGCGTTCGGGTATTCCGGCTTGCCGCGGCTGCCGTTGTAGCGCCCGAGGGCGAGAAACAGGTTGCCTTTTTCCATATCCAGATACATGCGCAGAATCGCGCAACCGTAGCGCAGGTTGGTCTGCATGTGGAACAGCTTGCTGCGATCATGATCGCCGATCACGCCGGTCCAGAACGGCATCACCTGCATGTAGCCGCGCGCGCCCGCGATCGACACCGCGTATTTGCGATAGGCCGATTCGACCTGGATCAGGCCCAGCACCAGCGCCGGGTCGAGCCCCGCGCGGCGCGCTTCATACCAGGCCGCCTCCAGAAATTCGGTGCGCACCTGCTCGTCGGGCAGCTTGCGCGTCAGCCGCTGCGACATCTGGGCCAGCCAGCCTTCGTAGGCCAGGCGCTCGCTCCGATTGTCGAATTTCGGCTGCGGCGGCCGGGCATCCTTGAGCGCGTTCGACAGCGCCAGACGCACTGCGTCAGCCATCGCCTCCTCTTTCTGGTTGCCGGCATGCACCAAAGGACAGACGGCCAGCGCCAGAACGCAGAGCCAGCCCCGGCCAACGGAGAAAAGGCCCTTGTGCGTCACGGGCGCATTCTGGCCTGAATGAAGCCAACCATTCCGGCCAGGGGAACTGCAGTAGCCTCGCTATCGCGCCGGCCCTGGTATTCCAGATTGCCATCCTTCAAGCCGCGTTCGCCGATCACGATGCGGTGCGGCACGCCGATCAATTCCCAATCCGCGAACATCGCGCCAGGGCGCAGGCCGCGGTCATCGATGATGACGTCGATGCCGGCAGCTTGCAGCGCCAGGTACAGCACATCCGTTTCCTGCTTGACCAGTTCGCTGCGATCGTAATTCATCGGGCACAGCACCAGTTCGAACGGCGCGATCATGGTCGGCCAGATGATGCCCTTGTCGTCGAAATTTTGCTCGATCGCCGCACCCAAGATGCGCGTGATGCCGATCCCGTAGCACCCCATCTGCAGCGGCGCCGGCTTGCCGTTTTCATCGAGAAAGGTGGCCTTCATGCTGGTCGAATACGCGGTGCCGAGCTGGAACACGTGGCCCACTTCGATGCCACGCTCGATCGCCAGCACGCCCTTGCCGTCCGGCGATGGATCGCCTTCGACGACGTTGCGCAAGTCCGCCACCAAATCCGGCTCAAGCAAGTCGCGCCCCCAGTTGACGCCGGTGTAATGAAAACCGGCGTCGTTGGCGCCGCAGACGAAGTCGGCCATGTTGGCGACCGTGCGGTCGGCCACCACGGTGACCTTTTGCAGCGTGCCGATCGGGCCGAGGTAGCCCGGCACGCTGCCGTAGCATGCGAGAATTTCCGCTTCGGTGGCGAAGCGATAGCCGGCCAGGCCCTGGACCTTGCCCAGCTTGATGTCGTTCATCTCATGGTCGCCGCGCAGCAGCAACATCCAGTTTTCCTTGACCGGCTGGCCCTTGATTTCCTTTTCAACCGTCAGTGCAATCGTTTTCACGGTGCGCGTCAACGGCAGGCCGAGCAGCGCCGCGACAGTCTCGCACTTGACCGTGTCCGGGGTCGATGTCTTTTGCAATGCTTCACTCGCGCTGGCGCGCACCGACGCCAGCGGCAGCGCTTCGGCCGCTTCCATGTTGGCCGCGTAGTCCGAGCCAGGGCAATACACGATCGCATCTTCGCCGGTGCTGGCGATGACGTGAAATTCGTGCGAACCGGAACCGCCGATGGCGCCATTGTCGGCCGCCACGGCGCGGAACTTGAGACCGAAGCGGGTGAAGATGCGTGTATAGGCGTCGAACATGACCTGGTACGACGCCTGCATGCCGGCTGCGTCACGGTCGAAGGAATAGGCATCCTTCATCGTGAATTCGCGTCCGCGCATCAAGCCGAAGCGGGGCCGGCGCTCGTCGCGGAACTTGGTCTGGATATGATAGAAATTGAGCGGCAACTGGCGGTACGACTTGATTTCGGTGCGCACCACGTCGGTGATGACTTCTTCCGAGGTCGGCTGGATCGCATATTCGCGGCCGTGGCGGTCCTTGACGCGCATCAGCTCGGGACCCATCTTGTCCCAGCGGCCGGTCTCTTGCCACAGTTCGGCCGGCTGCACCAGCGGCATCAGCAGCTCGATTGCGGCAGCAGCATTCATTTCCTCGCGCACGATCGCTTCGACCTTGCGGATCACGCGCAGTCCCATCGGCATGTAGGTATAGATGCCCGAGCCGAGGCGCTTGATCAGGCCGGCCCGCATCATCAATTGATGGCTGACAATTTCTGCATCGGAAGGCGCTTCTTTGAGCGTCGAAATAAAAAATCGGGAGGCGCGCATAACGGTAAATTCTTTTTAAAAAGAGAGGGTTATAATCTGTCTAATTTTAAAGGATTAGCGAGCTGATGCGACCAGACTTTATACAAATGCTTTCAATTGGTAACATTCCAGCCCCTTTCGTACCCCGAAAACGCGGCATGGTTGTGCAATTGTACGCAAAAATGTAAGGAGGTCGCCCCGCTGCAGAAAGTGTGAGGTGCAATATGCTAGACCGTGAAGGGTTTCGGCCCAACGTCGGCATCATCCTGCTGAACGCCCAAAACGAGGTGTGGTGGGGCAAGCGAGTGCGCGAGCACTCATGGCAGTTTCCGCAAGGCGGCATCAAATACGGGGAGACACCGGAGCAGGCGATGTTCCGGGAATTGGAAGAGGAGATCGGACTACGGCAGGAGCATGTCAAGATCGTCGGGCGCACCCGCGACTGGTTGCGCTACGAAGTGCCCGATCACTTCATCAAGCGCGAAATTCGCGGCCACTACCGCGGCCAGAAGCAGATTTGGTTCCTGCTGCGCATGTGCGCGCGCGACAATGACGTCAACCTGCGCCTGACCGACCACCCGGAGTTCGACGCATGGCGCTGGCACGAATACTGGGTGCCGCTCAATGTGGTCATCGAATTCAAGCGCGACGTCTATCAGCGCGCGCTGCAGGAATTGTCGCGTTTCCTGACGTGGCCGGCGCATGGCGGCGCGCAGCGCCAGGCGGCGCGCTATCTGCGCCAGCCGCACGCGCCACGTTCGCAGGACGAGACCGGCTGCACGCCGGCACCGATGCTGCCGCCGGAAAAAAAGTGACCGGGACGGGACGCGCAGCCGTCCCGCCCCGTTCTTGCCTCGTTGCAAAAGACGCTGCGCGCAGTACAACGGTACAATGGCTCCCCGCCCTTTTGACAAATCCCACCGACGATGTTCAACCCTTCTTCTGACGATGTACGCCGTTTTTTTTGCGAAATTTACCGCAAGCACCGCGCCAACGAGCTACTGAGCCCGCTCGAAGCGATTGCGCTCGACTGGATCGTGCAGCACCCGGAATATGAAGCTGTCTTCAGCGATGTCGAGGCGGCCCTGGCCCGCGACTACTCGGTCGAAGGCGGCCAGGCCAACCCTTTCCTGCACCTGTCGATGCACCTGACGATCGCCGAACAAGTCTCGATAGACCAGCCCGCCGGCATTCGCGCCGCGTGCCTGGTCCTGACCCGGCGCCAGGGTTCCGAACACG
>Ga0326735_1000447_pt1 | contig 10283 bp, 14 predicted proteins | sample 37_GP2_1092_FD_207945 | JGI IMG/M metagenome (GOLD analysis project Ga0326735, IMG submission 207945) | Glacier ice microbial communities from Ngari, Tibet, China - 37_GP2_109.2 | ecosystem: Environmental > Aquatic > Freshwater > Ice > Glacier | place: China: Ngari, Tibet | collected 2018-07-31
GGCCTGGGTTGGTGGAGTGATGACTCCGCATATTGTTCTATACGCAATGAAACGAGACAGCTCGCGAGATTTACACGGTTTATAATGACACCCATCAAAACCTATCCTAAGGACCACATATGGAGTGACACCATTTCCCCAAGAAGCCCTAACTCGGTTTCTTAGTTTTTGGCTCGCACAAAATACACGGTCTTTAATGAGAGGGACTCCTTTGCCGGAGCCCCACGTTTAGCACCCTTCACGCTGAACACCTCATCTTAATTTTTCCCTAACGAAAGGCTACATCATGAACGCCTACAACCGTCGCCGCTATGGCTGCGGCAGCTTCCTGCTGGACATCATCCTCTTCTGTCTCACAGGAGGACTCTGGCTCATCTGGATCTTTGTTCGTGAGATGAGGAATCGCTAATGCGAGAATTTCTTCTAAACACGCTTTTCTGGGTTGGTGTGCCACTACTAATCCTGTCCGCTATGATCATGTGGGTAGGGCTAGGCTACATACTGTTTGACGAACTAACTAGCTCAGACGACGAAGTCGGGCCCGACGATGTCGAGTATTACTAACAACTAACTGAAGGACCGCTATGAATATTTCGCAGATGGTTGCGCGCATTACCCGATTGGCTAGTGACAACTCACCGCTAATCTTGACCTCTCTTGGTGTGACCGGCACTCTCACCACTGCATATCTCTCAGGCAAGGCGTCTTACCAGGCGTCTCGAATTCTCCTCGACGAAGAGCAGGCTCGATACATCAAGGGTCAAGACCAGCTCATGGGCAAAGAGAAGTTTGAGATGCTGTGGCGTCTCTATATCCCTGCGCTCTCCACAGCCGCTGTAACGTGCGCATGCATCGTGGGAGCAAACCGGATCGGGACTCGTCGTACGGCAGCCGTGGCGGCCGCTTATACGATCTCTGAGAGGGCAATGTCAGAGTACAAGCACAAGGTTATTGAGCACATCGGTACGGGCAAGGAGCAGAAGGTCCGTGACGAGATTGCACAGGAGCGTGTCACACGAGCTGCCGAGAAGATTCAGCCGCTCGTCATAGCCAATCCCGACGGCACCAACCTGTGTTATGACTCGTGGTCAGGCCGCACGTTTGTTTGTGACATGGAGACCATCCGTTCAGCGGTTAACTCTATTAACGAGCAGATTCTACACTCAGACTACGCTACTGTGTCTGAGTTCTATGACCTTATTGGTCTTGAAGATAACTCCATCTCCGGGGACATGGGGTGGAACAACAACAAGACACTTGAGATTCAGTACAGTACGGTCCTTCACAACGAAAAGATTCCGTGTCTCGTAATCGATTTCGCAACCGTTCCGATTCGAGACCCGCATCGATTTCCCGCTTATTGAAGCGGAGGCCCTCGACGAGATGTGCCTGTGTGCAATCTGCAACAGCTAGATAATCATCACGACTTTATGTGGTGGGAATGTGAGTCATGAGCCTACATATCAAGCAGATCTGTGATGCATGTGGCGTCGAAAGAGAGCTCGACCCAAAGACTTTCTTGAAAGAACTCCGTACTGAGTCGATAGTAACCGCTAAAGGCTGGGTTCGAGTGCTAGGGGATAAACATATTTGCGTCGAGTGTGTCAAAGCACTTATTGCTGATTAGCTCGCAACAAATACATGGTCTATAATGACCACCTCTACTAAGAAAGGCATTACCATGTCCGAGAACGTGATTCAGACCCCCGACATCCCCGTCGAGGTCCAGACCAAGAAGACCCGTCGCTTCCACCTGCCCAAGCTGCCCAGCAAGACTCAGGTCCGTAACGGTACGATCCTCGTGATCGGTACCGCCGGATCAGTCCTGCTCCTGCAGAACAAGCTCGGAAAGACGGTCTCCCTCGAGGTCACGACCCCCGACATTGTCGACTCTGACACCGACCAGGACTGATCGCCCACTAACGATCGGTCACAAGCAAGGGGCTTTGTACTAACATACAAGGCCTCTTTCTTTTCTAAAGGAGCATACTAATGAACAAGAAAACAAAGCGCGTCATTGCCATGACTAAGCGCGAGGCTTTCCTAGAGGACGAGCGAAGTCGCGGACTCCTTGCCCAAAAGAACAGCCGTTCTGAGGAGACCAAGCGTAAGAACGCCCGAGACGCTAAGGCTTCTGCTCAAGACAATTCACCCAGTCCCGACACTACCCGAAACGAGAGCTCCGTCAATGCTTAAGGAAACGATCAACTACGAGGACTTCGACGGGATTAACCGTACCGACGTCCTTTACTTCAACCTCACTAAGGCCGAGCTCCTTGATAACCTGCACCTGCAGGCCGAGTTCAAGGAGTTGGAGCTCACCATGAAAGATCGTCCCGACGATCAGATGGGTGAGGTAGAGGTGCGAAAGATGCTTCAGCTCGTCAAGACGTTCATGCGTCTGTCCTACGGTATTCGCTCAGAGGATGGCAAGCGGTTTGCCAAGCGTCCTGAGATGTGGCAGGAGTTCACTGAGACGGCGTCTTACGACGCATATTTGCTGTCCCTGTTCGAGGAGCCTGAGAAGGCTGTTCGGTTTCTGGTTGAGATCGTACCCCGAGAGTTCCGACCGGAGATCGAAGCTGCGGTTTCCGATCAGGGCCTCACCATTCCTGATCGTCCTGCTCTCGTTTCGGTTCCGGCAGTTGCTCCGGTTCTCGCCACCAGCGAGACGGGCAACACGGCCACGAACGTTGGGGCTACACCCGAGCTTACAGACGAGCAGCTTCTTGCCATGAAGCCGCAGGACATGACCACTGAGCAGCTCCGACGCGCTTTCACGCTGAAGAGCCAGTAGTTATATTTGTGATTCAAGGGGAGCCCAGCAAGGGTGTCACTCGGGGAAGAGTGTGTCGCGCCCCTGTTCCGGATGCTGGCTTATAAACGACAACCGAGAGCACGCTCCGGTGCAAAAGTGTGCCCCGTATGATCACAACAATCCCAAGTAAAAACTAATGAGAAGAGATTGAAATGAACAGGTTTGTGTTTGGTATCATCACCGGCATCGGTTACTGCAAGTACAAGGATTATCGAAGAATGACTGCCTTCTTCGAGGAAAACCCAGACCATGAAGCAGCCGTTGTTTACAAAGAGCGTATGGCAAAGCTGAATGAATCGGTTAACGAGTTTGTTGACTCGATTAAGAAGTCTTGGGAAAACGCTAAAACCAAGCAAAAGTTCAATGATATCATCTCAACTATCGAGGAGAACAACTAATGCGCACGTCTAAGGAAGCTGCTCGAGACGCCCACGAGTCGGCTCGTGCCCGCATGTCTTATGGTGAGGGTGCTGGCACCCGACGCAAGCTGATCAATGCCGCTGTCGAGCATAAGATTATCACCGTCCCCGGCTATGAGAAAGCATATTTTACCTCTCTGCAACAAGAGGACATGGTAGAGCACGCCCAGAAGGCTCGTAAAGAGCGCAATCGTAAGGACGTGTCCAAGAAGATCGATCGCAACATTCGCGGTCTGAGTACCGGGAACAACAAGAGTCTTACAACAGGGGTCATTGTCTTGACTTATGCCGGGGTCATCGCACACCGGCACGGGCTCGATAAGAAAGCTCTTGATTACACTAAGGCACGATACAGCAAGGCAAAGTACTGGGTTAAGGTCAAGACTTCAGACCTGCGAGTCGTCAAGTAGTCGCGAGTTTTACACCCCTCATAGTAAACAACTAGTCAGAAGGATCATCATGCCCGCACATATTGAAATCACGAAGAACATCGTTTCGTTTGTTGTTGGTAGCAGCACTGCGTTTACTGTTAAGCGTGCCTTGACTGCAAACGTGCAAACTAACAAGCGTCGACACGACGCTGAAGCATATGTCGGCGGCTTCGTCATCGGCGCCATGGTCGCAGAACAGTCGGAGGCCTTCACCGATCGGAAGATCGATGAGTACTACGAGAAGTGGCTTAAGCTGAAGGACCTCATCAAGTACGCCGAGGTCAAGGCTGACAACTGACACTTCCCGGTGTCTCATATTTCCCTACTCGATTAAGGTAAGACAATGGAAAGCGATTTCCCAGCTAACAGTAATAGGCACAAGCAGCAGCAAAAGCCCGACCCGAAGAAGCTTGCTCAAGCGGCTAAGGACGAGAAAGTTGTTGAGCAGGTCGTTGAGGCAGCCGCTGTCTCTCGACGAAAGAAGCCTCTTGGTAGTCGTATTCGGGCTAACTTCGGAGGTCAGGACGGCAAGACTGTCGTTAGCTACGTCATCATGGATGTTCTGCGTCCGGGTTTCAAGGCTATCGTCTATGACGCTGGCCAGGAGGCTCTGTCTCGAGCCATGTTTGGTGAGTCGCGTCCTCCGGGACGTAAGGGATCTGGAGCAGCAGCCCCTTCTCGATTTAGTTACGATTCTGTGACGCGTCCTGCCGCAACCCAGCGGCGCGAAGACCCTCGGCCTCAGTTGAGTAAGCATGCACGCACGGTTCACGACTTCGACGAGATTCTCTTTGAGAAGAGAATTGACGGGCTTGAGGTCTTGGATCAGATGAACGAAATGATTTCAAAGTACGAAGAGGTGTCAGTAGCCGACCTGTATGGCATGGTCGGTCAGAAGGCACATTTTACAGATAACAAGTGGGGTTGGTATGACCTCCGCGGTTCGGACGTTATTCGAACTCGTAGCGGTGTGTACCTGCTCGATATTCCTAAGCCCGTTGCCCTAGATTGATAGAGAGTCAAAAAGCCATGAATGAGACCCCCAGCACTGACACGTTCATCACTGCCGTCGTCGAAAGCGAGGCGTGCAAGCGACACGACCGTCCAAAGGGTGTGCCGTGCTGGCACATTTTCGGGGTAAACGGAAACATCTCGGCCGCTATTTGTAACAAGCGGGCAAAGGCTGTTGGATATTCGGGGGCAATTGACCCGAAGTCCCTTCGCAAATTCAAGTAACCAAACGTCTTGATGCATCAGGCATTTGGTCCTAATTAAACCTACAAGTTCCGAAGAAAAGGATTAATCATGAAGTTTGTTCCCAATGCGGTTACCCGCACCACAGCCAAGGCGGTGCTCAAGACCCGGGGCGCCTCGCCTCGGCTGCTGTTTGCCGCCGGTATCGTTGGCGTTATCGCCACCACCGTCGTAGCTTGCAAGGCTACGTTGAAGCTTGAAGATGTTCTGACCGAAGCTGAGAAGGACAAGGCCGACTCCGGTCTCCTTCTTTCTCGCAAGCAGGACAACTACACCGACGCCCAGCACCAGGCCACGATGCGTCACATCACCCTTCGTTCTGGCGTCAAGATTGTTCGCCTCTACGCCCCGGCCCTTGGTCTGGGCGTCGTTTCGGTTGCTTGTCTTACTGGCTCGCATAACATCCTGTCTAAGCGTAACGCTGCTCTGACTGCGGCTTACGCTACGGTTGCGGACGCTTTCCGTGACTACCGAGGCCGTGTGGCTGAGGAGTTTGGCGAGGAGAAGGAGCGCGAGATCCTCGTCGGCGCCAAGGACACCACCGTGACCGTTGAGGGTAAGAACGGTCCCAAGCAGGTCAAGTCCAAGACCCAGGGCGACGGCAAAGGCGCGGGCTATGCTCGCTTCTATGACCGTCACAACAAGAACTGGCAGGTCAGCCCTGAGTTCAACCTGATGTTCATTCGTCACCAGCAGGCCTACGCAAACCAGAAGCTGCAGATGAACGGTCACATCTTCCTGAACGAGGTTTACGACGCCCTCGGCCTGGAGCGCACCACAGCCGGTGCTGTTGTTGGCTGGCTCAGGGAGGACCAGGGTCAGGGCGACGGTTACGTCGACTTTGGTCTGACTGACAACCCGGAGCGGATGCGCGACTTTGCCGAGTATGGTGACGCCGGGATCTTCCTCGACTTCAATGTCGACGGCACGATCTTTGACAAGATCTGAGCACCGGGATGACTATCCAGGCGCAGGCGCTTAAGTTCGTTCGTAATAAGAACGTACAGCTGTTGACTGTGGCTTTGGTGTCGGGCGGGGCTAGCGCCTTTACCGCCATCAAGGTCGCAGAGACCAAGCTCGAGGCTAAGTACGCCGAGATCGCTCGTGAGGAGATCGACCAAGCTCGAGAGCACTACAAGGCAATCCGGAAGGTCGAGGAGTACGCTCAGACGCCGGAGGAGCTTGCCGAGGAAAAGGGATACTCTGATGAGATCGCCTCGACTGAGGGTTATGTCACCGACAACGAAAGCCCAGATGAGGTAATTGTCGTGTCTGATACCAACGAGGTAACGGCGCCCGATGGGACCGTTATTCGGACTCGGGTCGAAACGATTGCTCGAGTGGAGGACACCAAGATTATGGTTACGGCTAACAAGCCCGATCCGACAACCTTGGTTAGCAACATCTTCCACGATGCCAAGAGCACAAACTCCACGTTTGATTACGCGGAGGAGTTGGACAATCGAAAAAATGGTGAGCCGTATATCATCTCCGAGGACGAGTTCATTGCAGATGAGAACAGCTGGGATCAGGTCAGCCTCACCTATTTCGAGGGTGATGACACGCTTGTTGACGCTCGGGATATGCCAATTCCCGAGACAGAGCGTACTGTTGGAGATCAGAACCTAACCCGGTTTGGTCACGGCTCCAGAGACAAGAACATTGTCTATGTCCGTAACGAGAAGATCGAGACCGAGTTTGAGATTTCTCGTGACCCGGGTGAGTTCGCAAACGAGGCATTCATCAGGCACTCTTCCGACAGTAGCTCGCTCCGGCGTTTTCGGGAGCATGATGGGTGATGTCTCAGTCACTTGATGAGTCATATTTCGAATGGCTCTGTGATCAAGTTGGCACTCTAGATAGCGATCACACTTTAACCCATAGAGAACTTCTTTGCGCATTCCATAACAAGGAATTCGTTTGGTTTGTGGCTAACGACTTCAATCGTATCGATGACGGACGCGCCTGTCGATACGAGTTTGTCGAAGAAACAAATCAATCCGAAGTAGATGCTCATTGGATGGGTGATGGTTGTTCGGTGCTCGAGATGATGGTTGGACTCTCACGGCGGCTCGCTTTCGAAGCAGGGGGCGAGCCGCCCGAGTGGTTCTGGGCATTAGTCACCAATCTAGAGATGGCTGATTTCAGTGACCGAGCATGGAGCTCGGTTCACCAAGAGGTAGTAGACGACGCACTTGATATTCTAGTGTTTCGAAACTACCACCCTGACGGACAAGGCGGGTTGTTCCCCTTGCACCGTCCTGAAAGCGATCAAAGGTATTTAGAACTCTGGTATCAACTAAACGCATATCTACTAGAACTTGACTAGTACGGGAGGAGGGTAGATGGATTTCTATCAAATGTGCACTAGAGAGATTGAAAAAGGTCCGAAGAAGGGAATGATGGAGTTATATCCTGACTTCACTGTCGGACGTTCTAAAGATCTCATGGTCAGAGGCCGATCGTTCTATGCGATTTGGGACGAAGAAACAGGCCTATGGTCGACGGATGAGTACGACGTGCAGCGTCTGGTGGATGCAGAAATGCACGCGTACGCCGAAGAACAACAGACCAAGTACGGAATCATGTACACCGTGAAGAACCTTCGCTCGTACAGTAGTAACAGCTGGAATCAGTTTCGCAAGTTTATGCAGAACATCAGCGATAACTCCCATCAGCTCGATGAAACGCTGACATTTGCAAACACCGAAGTAAAGCGTAATGACTACGTCAGCAAGCGCTTGTCCTACTCTCTTATCCCGGGCGATTACAGTGCTTGGGACGAGATCATTGGGACGCTATATTCTCCAGAAGAAAGAGCCAAGATCGAATGGGTGATTGGCGCAATCGTCTCTGGGGATTCCAAAAAGATTCAGAAGTTCTTGGTTCTGTATGGTCCGGGTGGTACCGGAAAGTCAACTATTCTCAACATTGTTCAGAAGCTTTTTGACGGCTACACGACAACGTTTGAGGCTAAGGCTCTCGGAGGCAGCAACAACGCATTCTCTACCGAGGCTTTTCAACACAACCCTCTAGTCGCTATCCAGCAAGACGGCGACCTGAGTAAGATTGAGGATAACACTAAGCTGAACTCGATCATTTCTCACGAGGAAATGACGATGAACGTGAAGTACAAGCCAGCATATACCTCACGGGTTAACGCTTTCTTGTTGATGGGCACAAATCAGCCGGTGAAGATCAGCGATGCGAAGTCGGGCATCATCCGTCGTCTCATTGACACTCACCCCACCGGTGTGCACATCCCTCCTAATCACTACAACGCGCTTGTGGCGCAAGTAGACTTCGAGCTGGGTGCTATTGCGCATCACTGCCTTGAAGTCTATCAGGCCATGGGTAAGAATTACTACAACGGGTATAGACCGACGGAGATGATGTTGCAAACAGACATCTTCTTTAACTTCATCGAGGCGTACTACGACATATTTAAGTCACAGAATTCAGCTACTCTTCGACAGGCTTACACCCTGTACAAGGAGTTTTGTGACGATACGGGCATCCAGCACGTGCTCCCCCAATACAAGTTCCGTGAAGAACTTCGTAACTACTTCGACGACTTCAAGGACAAGGTGACTGTGAACGGGGAAACACAACGCAGCCTGTATATGGGCTTCAACGCTAGCAAATTTAAGCAGCAGGATAAGGAAGACAAGAGCTACTCGCTTGTCATGGACGAAACCAAGTCGCTGCTTGACGAGATGCTAGCCGACTGCCCAGCTCAACTAGGGACTAAGGACGAAATTCCGTCCCAGCCCTGGGCCAAGGTCAAGACGACCCTGGCAGAGGTTGACACTTCTCAGCTGCACTTTGTCAAGGTCCCTAGCAATCATATTGTGATCGACTTCGACCTGAAGAATAAGGACGGAGAGAAGGACCTTGAGCTCAACCTGATGGAGGCGAGCCAATGGCCCGCAACCTACGCTGAGCACAGCAAGGGCGAAGCAGGCATCCACCTTCACTATATTTACGAAGGTGATGTCACCGAGCTATCTAGCTTGTTTAAAGAGCACATCGAGGTCAAGACTCTTCTGGGAAACTCATCCCTGCGTCGGCGCCTCACCAAATGTAACAACACACCTGTAGCTAGTATTAGTTCGGGCTTGCCCATTAAGGAGAAGAAAGTGCTCTCTGAGCAGACTATGAAGAGTGAAAAGAGTCTTCGTGACTTGATCGCTCGCAATTTCCAGAAGGAATTCCACTCGGGTACCAAGCCTTCTCTTGATTTCATCAAAAAGATCCTTGACGATGCGTACAACTCTGGGATGGTCTATGACGTAACAGACCTAAGGCCTCGTGTCTTGGCGTTTGCAGCACGTAGCTCTAACCAGGCACTGACGTGTCTGAAGATTGCGCAGAACATGAAGTATCAGTCGGCTGTAACAACGCAGGATAATGATATTTCAGACCCTCTGGTGGGAACTCCTGCGGACATCAAGCAGGACGCCGAAGCCGAAGCAACTCCAGTGGTCTTCTATGACGTTGAGGTTTATCCTAACCTTTTTGTCATCTGTTGGAAGTTCGCTGGATCGTCTGAGATCGTCAGGATGGTCAACCCGAAGGCCCAGGAAGTTGAGCAGCTCTTTAAGCTCAAGCTGATTGGGTTCAACAACCGTCGGTACGACAACCACATCTTGTATGCGGCATATTTGGGCTACGACAACACAGCTCTGTATAACCTGTCGCAGAAGATCGTTAGTAACGATCACAAGGCGCTGTTTGGCGAGGCGTACAACCTTTCCTACACCGACATCTACGACTACTCCTCGAAGAAGCAGGGTCTGAAGAAGTTCCAGATCGAACTTGGGATTTCTCACATGGAGATGGATATTCCTTGGGACCAGCCTGTTGCGGAGGAGTTGTGGGACAAGGTGGTGGAGTACTGCTGCAACGACGTAAGGGCCACAGAGGCTACTCACGAGTCGCGTCGCGGTGACTTTGCTGCTCGCCAGATCCTGGCAGAGCTCAGCGGTTTGACGCCTAACGATACGACACAGAAGCATACCGCTCGTATCATCTTTGGTAACGACAAATATCCGCAAAAGCGATTCAAGTATCCTAAGTTGGCCGACACCTTCCCAGGTTACGTCTACGACATGGGTAAGAGCACCTATCGTGGAGATAACCCTTCTGAGGGTGGGTACGTCTATGCAGAACCTGGGATGTACGAGAACGTTGCTGTGCTGGACGTCGCATCGATGCACCCTACGTCGATCGAAGTGTTGAACCTGTTTGGTGACGAGTACACTAAGAGGTTTGCTGAAATCAAGGACGCTCGTGTGGCTATTAAGCACGGCAACTACGATAAGGCCCGTACAATGTTCGACGGCAAGCTCGAGCCATATT
>Ga0326735_1000448_pt1 | contig 10277 bp, 8 predicted proteins | sample 37_GP2_1092_FD_207945 | JGI IMG/M metagenome (GOLD analysis project Ga0326735, IMG submission 207945) | Glacier ice microbial communities from Ngari, Tibet, China - 37_GP2_109.2 | ecosystem: Environmental > Aquatic > Freshwater > Ice > Glacier | place: China: Ngari, Tibet | collected 2018-07-31
CGTGTAGGCGCGCTTCCATGGCAGCAGTTCGAGTGTGTAAGGCACGGCGGCACGGGCCATCGCTTCGCGCACCTTCTCGGTGGCGCTGCCAACGACGAGCTCGCCCTCCTGCATGCTGGTGGGCGGCGAATATTCGGTGGTGATGTATAGCGGCCCGGCAGACGGCTGCCCGCTGGCGAGGGCAACCGCCCCCGCCAGCAGCAAAGCACATCCTGATAACCACTTGAGCATGCAAACCTAATGTCGTAAAACACTCCCTTGAACCCTACCGCAGGATAGCAGCAACCCCCCAAAGCGACAGCGAGCGCAGTGCAGCGTCACCTGGCCGGGGCGCCCAAAAAGCGGCGGAAAAACAAGCTTCGAGCAAAAACATGTCGTATCGACACCTGCCGCGGCAACATCAGCCGCCTATGCGCCGGCGTGCTTGAGCGCGGCTGCGGCGTGCTTGGCCACCAGCTCGTGGTACAGCGCGGTGTAGCTGGTGGCCATCTGCTCGGCGGTGAACAGTTCCCAGTAGCGCGCCTCGGCCCGCCGCCCCATGTCGTGGGCCAGCTGCGGATTATCCCACAGGCGCCGCATTGCTTCGCCAAAGGCTTGCGGGTCGCTTGGCGGCACCACGATGCCGGTGTCGCCGTCGATATTGATGTAGGTGGTGCCGGTCCCAATTTCACTGGAGATCATCGGCTTGCCGTACATTGCCCCCTCCAGCAGCGAGATGCCGAACGCTTCGGAGCGCAGGTGCGACGGGAACGCCACCGCATAGCATAGCGTCAGCAGCGCGACCTTGTCGTCTTCGCCCAGCGCACCGACGAACAGCACATGGGTCAGGCCCAGCCGCTCGGCGTGCGCCTTCAGCTCGGCCTCGATCGGCCCGGCGCCGACGATGACGACCGGGTAATCGCTGTTGGCCACGGCGTCGAGCAGGATGTGCAGGCCCTTGTAGTAGCGCAGCACGCCGACGAACAGGAAGAATTTTTCGCCAACCTTGTGGCGCCAGTAATCGCACCGCTCTGGCTGCGGCTGCGGATAAATGCTCTTGTCCAGGCCATAGGTGATGATGCGCGTCTTGTCGCGGTAGCGGTCCAGCACGGCCGACGACGCCATGTAGTTGGGCGAGGTGGCGACGATGGTGTCGACACTTTTCAGGAAGCGGTGTTTGAGCGGCGCGTACAGGCGCAGCAGCACCTTCTGGCGCACGATGTCGGAGTGGTAAGTCACCAGGCTCGGCTTGTCGATCCCGGCCAGGAAGTGGGCCGCGTCCATGAACGGCCACGGGAAGTGATAGTGCACCACGTCCGCTTGCGCAGCGCGCCGGCGCAGCTCGCCGATGGCGGCAAACGAGACGTTGTTTGAGGCGATCTCGAAATCCTGCTGCACCCGGTGCACCTGGTGGCCTTCGAATTCGAAATCGAAATTGTTGTTGGCACGCGTCAGGGTCAGCACTTCGTTGACCACGCCGAGGCGGCCGGTGCCCACGCACATCTGGCGGATCACCTGTTCAACGCCGCCCACGGAGTCAGGGTAATAAGTTTTGTAAAAGTGAAGGACACGCATGGATGAAGTCTTGCCCGGGCGGAGCGCTTAGGAGGAAAGGACCGTATGATACACGGCAGCTGTCAGCGCGGCCGTCTGGCGCCAGGTCAGCTCTCGCGCACGCGCGTAACCTAGCGCGATGCAGCGATCGCGCAAGGCGCCGTCCTGCACCAGCGCCAGCATGGCCGCGCCAATTGCACCGGCGTCGAGCGGATCGACCTCGACGGCGGCGCCTTGCGTCACTTCGGGCAGCGAACTGGTATTGGAGGCCACCACTGGCACGCCCGAGGCAAACGCTTCGACAACGGGAATGCCGAAGCCCTCATACAGCGAGGGAAACACGAACACGCCGGCGCCAAGGTACAGATTGCGCAGCGCAGCCGATCCGGTGACCTGGTTGAGCCATACAATATTATGGCCGTCCTGGCGCAGCGTTTTCAGGCGCGCCACCAGCGCCTCGCAGCGCCAGCCGGTGGTGCCGACAATGACCAGCTGGCGTTCGGTGCGCAGCTTCTGGGGCAGGCCGAGCCAGGCATCGAGCAGGCGCTCGATATTTTTGCGCGGCTGCAGTGTGCCGACGAACAGGAAGTAGCCCGGGCGCAGGCCGTTCTCGGCCAGCGTGGCCGCCACCGCTAGCGAATCGCCCGGCTGCAGCCATTCGTCGCCCACGCCGCACGGCACCACGCTCACGCGCCTAGCGTCAACGCCGAAACATTCAACCAATTCGTCGATCGCAAAATGCGACAGCGCGATGACGTGGTCGGCCTTGCGGGTGGCCTTTTTTTGCATCCAGTTTTTTACCTGGCGCAGGCGCGGGCTGCACCACTGCGGATACTTGATCGGCAAGGCGTCATGCAAGGTGGCGACGATGGGGCAGTCCATGCGCACGATGCGATAGTCGGTCACGTGGAAAATATCGGCCGGCATGTGCATTCGGTGCACGGCCGGCGTCAGCAAGTCGGTCAGGAACGCGCTTTCGAACGATTGCGGGAACGGATCGCCGATGCTGATGGCGCCAGCCTCGCCGTGCAGGCGCGGGTAGGAAAAGCCATTGACGGCGCAGCCGGCGCCGCCCAGGTGATCGAACAGCGCGCGGGTATAGACGCCGATGCCGTCCAGCCGTCCGCCAGTCAGGCCGGGTTCGATCATGGTCGTCCCCAGGCCCACCTGCACGACGCTCACGCCAGGTACATCCAGCGCAGCGTGTCCGAGAACGGGGTCGGCGGCACTTCGCCGATGACGCTGGTCAGCTTGGCGTTGCTGCCCACCAGGGTCAGCACGTCGTTGGCGCGCACGAAGGCCGGATTGACCCGCACCTCAATGTCGTAGCCGGCAATCGAGGACATCACGCCAATCACGCTCGAGAGCGAATGCGCCTGGCCGCTGCACACGTTGAAACACTGGCCTGCGGGCGCCACAGCCAGCAGGCGGCGGTAGCTGGTGGCGACCATCCGCACGTCGGAGAAATCACGCGCGATGGCCAGGTTGCCCAGTTCGATGTCAAGCGCGCCCTTGCGGAAATGCGAGACGATTTTCGGCAGCAGGAAATTGTCGGCCTGGCCCACGCCGGTGTAGTTGAAAGGGCGCGCAATGATGATTGGCAGCTGGTCGGTCCACAGGCGCGCCATGTTTTCCATGGCCAGCTTGCTGACCGCGTAGTCATTGGCCGGGGCCGGCGCAACGCTTTCGTCGATGACTGAGACGCCGGCGTTGCCATAGATATTGGCCGACGACGCCAGCAGGACCGCCGACGGCTGGTGGCGCTGGGCGGCGAGCGCTTCGAGCAGGTTGCGTGTGCCCAGGATGTTGACGCGGTAAATCAATTCAGTATTGGCGTGTGCGACAAAGGCGATGCCGGCCAGGTGGGCGACGACGTCGGGCTGCACTTCGGCGATCATGGCGGCCACCGCGTCGCGGTCGCACATGTCGACCGTAAAAATGTCGGGACCACCCGATTCGCCCGCCAGCGCGGTGCCGAACACGCGGTAACCGGCAGTGCTGAGCTCCTGCGCCAGGTAGTGGCCGGTAAAGCCGCGCAGGCCGGTGATGAGCGCACGCTTGCCTGCACCCTCGCCTTCGAGGACCAGGGCCGGAAAGCGTTCCGTGGCCATGCGGTTCATATCAGAATGAGAACCCGAGTTCGTTGCGGCGCATGTCGGCGTCGACCATCATCTGGCACAGCTGTTCGAGCGTGGTTTTTGGCGCCCAGCCCAGTTCGCGCAGCGCCTTGCCCGGGTCGCCGATGAGCAGTTCGACTTCGGCCGGACGATAGAACTTCGGGCTGACCCGCACCAGAACCTTGCCGCTACGGTCGCAGCGACCGGTTTCGCCCTCGCCCTTGCCGCTCCATTCGAGATGGATGCCGGCGCCCTTGAACGCCATTTCGACGAAGTCGCGCACCGTTTCGGTGCGGTTGGTCGCAAGGATAAAGGTGTCCGGGTTTTTGGCCTGCAAGATGCGCCACATGCCTTCCACGTATTCCTTGGCGTAGCCCCAGTCGCGCTTGGCGTCAAGGTTGCCCAGTTCGAGCACGTCGAGCTTGTTAAGCACGATCTTGGCCACCGAATCGGTAATTTTGCGGGTAACGAATTCGCGCCCGCGCAGCGGTGACTCGTGGTTGAACAAAATGCCGGAGGCGCCGAAAATGCCATACGACTCTCGGTAGTTCACGGTCATCCAGTGCGCATACAGCTTGGCCACCCCGTACGGGCTGCGCGGATAGAACGGCGTATCCTCCAGTTGCGGAATGGCCTGGACCTTGCCAAACATTTCCGACGTCGAGGCCTGGTAGAACTTGGCTTTGGGGTTGACGATACGGATCGCTTCGAGCAGGTTGACAGCACCCAGGCCGGTGATGCAGGCAGTGGCGACAGGCTGCTCGAACGAGACCCCGACAAAGCTTTGCGCGGCCAGGTTGTAGACCTCATCGGGGGCGGAGCTTTGCATCAGGCGGATCGAGGACGACAGGTCGGTCAGGTCGTATTCGACCAGCCGCAGGTTCGGATGGGCCTGGATCCCTAATTCTTCGATGCGCCAGAAATTGACGGAGCTGGAGCGACGATAGGTGCCGGTCACCTCGTACCCTTTTTCCAGCAGCAGCTGGGCCAGGTAGGCGCCGTCTTGTCCTGTGATCCCGGTAATGAGGGCTTTTTTTATTGTTTGCATGTTCGAGTAGATCGTGTGGTCAATCCGGTGCAGCGGGACAGCGGCAACCTAACTTGGGTATTTTACAACCCCACATTGTAACAGAGCGCCTGAACCGACCATAACGCTGGAAAAGTGCTGCAAAATCAACAACATCTAAGCGCTGACATTATGCCTCGATTCAAACCCGCCGCGTCGTCACATTACGCTTTGTTACCGGGCAATGACAGGCCCAAACAACGAAGTTTGATCTGGCGCAAAGGATTAAGGGCGCCGTTGCCGGCGCCCCTTGCATGGATACCGGCCAACAAGCGTCAGCGTTCGGACACGGCGTCCACCACGCACAGTGCGGTCATGTTGACGATCCGGCGCACCGTGGCCGATGGCGTCAAAATATGCACCGGCTTGGCGCAGCCGAGCAGCACCGGGCCAATCGCAATGCCGTTGCCGGCCGCCATTTTGATGAGGTTATAGGCAATGTTGGCGGCGTCGATATTGGGCATGACGAGCAGGTTGGCATCGCCCTGCAGGGTCGAATGCGGCATCATGGCACGACGCAGCTTGGCGTCGAGGGCGACATCGCCGTGCATCTCGCCGTCCACTTCGAGCTCCGGCTTCATCTGCTGCACCAGTGCCAGCGCCGCGCGCATCTTGCGCGCCGATTCCGAGTTCGACGAGCCAAAATTGGAGTGCGACAGCAGCGCCGCGCGCGGAATCAGGCCGAAGCGGGTCATTTCGTCGGCCGCCAGGATGGTGATCTCGGCCAGCTGTTCGGCCGTCGGGTTTTCGTTGACGTGGGTGTCGACCAGCGCCATCTGGCGCTCCGGCAGGATCAGGAAATTCATGGCCGCATAAACGTTGGTGCCAGAGCGCTTGCCGAGCACCTGGTCGATGTAATGCAGGTGCAGCGAGGTGGTGCCGAAGGTGCCGCAGATCATGCCGTCGGCGTCGCCCTTGTGGATCATCATGGCGCCGATCAGGCTGTGACGGCGGCGCATTTCGAGTTTGGCGTATTCTTGCGTGACGCCTTTACGCATCGTCATCTGGTAATACGTCTGCCAGTAATCGCGGTAGCGCTCCTCGTGGTCCGGATTGATGACATCGAAGTGCTCGCCCTGCTTGATGCGCAGGCCAAATTTTTCGATGCGCTTTTCCAGCACGCTCGGGCGCCCCACCAAGATCGGGCGCGCCAGCTTTTCGTCGACAATCACCTGGACCGCGCGCAGCACGCGTTCTTCTTCGCCCTCGGCGTAGACGATGCGCTTGAGCTCGGGCGGCGCATTCTTGGCCACCGCAAACAGCGGCTTCATGAAGGTGCCGCTGCGGTAGACGAACTGCTGCAGCGAATCGGCATAGGCTTGCAGGTCGGCGATGGGGCGCGTGGCCACGCCCGATTCAAAGGCCGCCTTGGCCACTGCCGGCGCAATGTGCATTAGCAGGCGCGGGTCAAACGGCATCGGGATCAGGTACTCCGGGCCGAACGACAGGTTGCTGATGCCGTAGGTGGTGGCCACCACATCGGACTGTTCGGCCAGGGCCAGGTCGGCAATCGCATGCACCACGGCGATTTCCATTTCACGCGTGATGGTGGTGGCGCCGCAATCGAGCGCACCGCGGAAGATATACGGGAAACACAGCACGTTGTTGACCTGGTTCGGATAGTCCGAACGGCCGGTGGCGATGATGGCGTCGCCACGCACCGCCTTGACTTCTTCGGGCAGAATTTCCGGGGTCGGGTTGGCCAGCGCCAAAATCAGCGGGTTCGGCGCCATCTGCTTGACCATGTCCTGCTTGAGCACCCCGCCGGCCGACAGGCCAAGGAAGATGTCGGCGCCAGGCATGACTTCGGCCAGCGTGCGCAGCGGCGTGTCTTGGGCGAAGCGCTCCTTGTCCGGGTCCATCAGTTCGGCACGACCCTTGTAGACCACGCCGGCCAAGTCGGTGACGTAAATATTTTCGATCGGGAAGCCGAGGTCGACGATCAGTTCGAGGCAGGCCAGCGCCGCCGCGCCCGCGCCCGAGACCACCAGCTTGCACTGCTTGAGGTCCTTGTTGACGACCTTGACACCGTTCAGGATGGCCGCGCCGACGATGATGGCGGTGCCATGCTGGTCATCGTGGAACACCGGGATCTTCATGCGCTCACGCAGCTGACGCTCGATGTAGAAGCACTCCGGGGCCTTGATGTCCTCCAGGTTGATGCCGCCAAAGGTAGGCTCGAGCGAGGCAATGATGTCGACCAGCTTGTCCGGGTCCTGCTCGTTGATCTCGATATCGAACACGTCGATGCCGGCGAATTTTTTAAACAGCACCGCTTTGCCTTCCATCACCGGCTTGGACGCGAGCGGGCCGATATTGCCCAGGCCAAGGACGGCGGTGCCGTTGGTGATGACCGCCACCAAGTTGCCGCGCGCCGTATACTTATAGGCATTGCCCGGATCCTTGACGATTTCTTCGCACGGCGCGGCCACGCCTGGCGAATACGCCAGCGCCAGGTCGCGCTGGTTCAGCAGTTGCTTGGTGGGGGTGACGCTGAGCTTGCCGGGACGGGGGAACTCATGATAATCCAGTGCTGCCTGGCGCAGCGTCTGGCGCCGTTCTTCTTTATTCTCTGGTGACGAATCCATGCGGGTACGGCCTTCCTGGCTGACGGGGGATGCTTGATTCTAGCAGAGGTGCGAATCGGGAAATGTACGTATTTTTACGCAGTATTTCCAAGCGCCCCCTGGCTGGTCAAATACGCTGCCGCAAGGCTGCGCGCAAGCCAATGACGGTGGTAGCTCAATCAGGTTCGCCTGCCGTTGGTCACTGCCCGACGGCAGCCGTGCCAGGACCTGGACTGCGCAAGGCTTCTGGTAGAGCCTGCCTATCGCCTTGATGAAGACTATCAATTTCCATAATCGATTGGTTTTCTCTATGATCTGTTCATCCCAATCCACTCCGGAGCACAGCATGGCCAACCAGATCAAATCCATCACCATTGAAAACCTTGAAGCCGCTTTTGCGGGCGAGTCGATGGCGCACATCAAGTACCGTTATTTTGCCAAGCTGGCGCGCGCCGCCGGCGCCATCGACGTGGCAGAAGCTTTTGAAGCGACCGCCGAGCAGGAAGTCGCGCACGCTTTCGGCCACCTCGACCTGCTGTACCCAAAGGACAAGATGACCCCGGCGCGCTCGCTGGAAATTGCGATCGAAGGCGAGACGTACGAATACACCGAGATGTATCCAAAGTTCCGCCACCTCGCCATCGAAGAAGGCAACACCGCCGCCGTGGCCGAATACGACGAGCAGATCGAAGAATCGAAAGTGCACGCGGCGCAATTCAAGCGCACGCTGGAAATTGCCGCCAAGCGCTTCGCCGCCCTGGTCAATGTCGAACAACGCCACGCCAACCATTACAAGGCTGCGCTGGACAAGCTCAACGCCGCCGCCTGATCAAATCGAAGCTACTACAACTTATTTTAAGGATCATCATGAAAACCTATCAGTGCATCGTGTGCGGCTTTATCTACGACGAGAGTCTCGGCATGCCGGGCGAAGGCATCTCCGCCGGCACTCGCTGGACCGACATTCCCGCCGACTGGGCCTGCCCCGACTGCGGCGTGGCCAAGTCCGATTTTGAGATGGTGGAGCTGTAATCGTGGCGCCCATCGTGATCATTGGCGCCGGCATGGCTGCCTACAGTGTGGCGCGCGAGCTGCGCAAGCTCGACAAGACCGTCCCGTTGCTGGTGATCGCGGGCGACGCCGCTGGCGCATATTCCAAGCCGATGCTGTCGAACGCGATTGCAATGGGCAAGGGGGCGCACCAGCTGGTATCGCACAGCGCCGAACAGATGGCTGCGCAGTTGGGCGCCACCGTGCTGACGCATACCCATGCCAGCGCGATCGACCCGGCCGCCCGCAGCGTGACCACCAGCCAGGGCAGTTTCCAGTACAGCGAGCTGGTGCTGGCGCTGGGGGCGGCGCCGATCCGGCTGCCAATTGAAGGTGACGGCGCCGCCGAAGTGCTGTCCGTCAATCACCTTGACGACTACGCCGAGCTGCGCCGCCGGCTCGACAAGATAGGGCGCGCCGCGCATGTCGCCATCATCGGTGCAGGCCTGATCGGCTGCGAATTTGCCGACGACTTGCTGGCCGGGGGCCACGAAGTTACGCTGGTCGATCCGAATGCCGTGCCGCTGGCGGCGCTGGCGGCGCCGAGCCTGTCGAAGGGGCTGGCGAAGGCGTGGCAAGGCAAGCGCGTCAACCTGAAGCTTGGCACCACTGTCTTGAGCGCGTCGAAAAGCGGCGAACAAGTGCAGCTTGTGCTTGCCAGCGGCGAATTGCTGACGGCCGATCTGGTATTGTCCGCAGTCGGCTTGCGCCCTTCGATCACGCTGGCGCAAGCGGCCGGGCTTGAAACGCGGCGCGGCATCGTCATCGATGCGCATGGCCGCACCAGCGCCGCCGGCATTTTTGCGCTGGGCGACTGCGCCGAATACACCACTGCCAGCGGCAGCGCTGTCATGCCGTACGTCGCGCCTTTGCTGGCGGCCGCCCGGGCAATTGCCAGCACGCTGGCCGGCTCGCCCATGCCGATCGAGCTCAACAACGATGCCGTGATCGTCAAGACACCGAGCTACAAGCTGGCGCTCGCACCGCCGCCGGTGGGAATGGCCGGCACCTGGATCGACGAGCATGACAGCGAGCGCACGATTTCACGTTTTGTGGACGCCACTGGCACCGTGCGAGGTTTTGGTTTGTCGGCCCACACCCTGGCACTGCGGCAAAAACTATTGGCCGAAATGTAAGACGTGTCTGCGGCCATGCCAGGCCGCCGATTCGGTACAATCTGGCATGCTCTCCGAATTCGACCTCATCAAAAAATTTTTCAAGCGTGACCGTCCCGGCAAAGCTGCGCTTGGCATCGGGGACGACTGCGCGCTGCTCGCTCCCACGCCTGGCATGCACATGGCCATTTCCTCGGACATGCTGGTCGAAGGCCGCCACTTCCTGCAAGGGGCCGATGCGCGCATGCTTGGGCATAAATGCCTGGCGGTGAACCTGTCCGACCTGGCGGCGATGGGCGCGACCCCGGTGGGCTTTACGCTGGCGCTGGCGCTGCCCTCGTCTGACGCGCTCTGGCTCGACGCATTCTCCGGCGGCCTGTTTGCGCTGGCCGACGCGCATGGCTGTGAACTGATCGGCGGCGACACCACCAAGGGCCCGCTCAACATTTGCATCACGGTGTTTGGCGAACTGGCCCCTGGCCACGCGCTGCGGCGCGACAGCGCCCGAGCGGGCGACGACATCTGGATTTCGGGCACCCTGGGCGACGCCCGCCTGGCGCTGGCTTGCTACTTCAATGAGCACATTCTGGATGACAATGCGCTCGCTATTGCAGCGATGGGCATGCACCTGCCGTCGCCACGGGTGGCGCTGGGCATGGCACTCGCCGCCGGCTCGCTGGCCCACGCGGCAATCGATATCTCCGATGGTCTGGTCGGCGACCTTGGCCACATCCTGGCCGCGTCCGGTGTCGGCGCCACGCTTGATGTCGACGCGCTGCCCGCTGGCCCCGTGCTCGCAGCGCAGCCGCTCCACTTACGGCGCAGGTTC
>Ga0326735_1000449_pt1 | contig 10259 bp, 10 predicted proteins | sample 37_GP2_1092_FD_207945 | JGI IMG/M metagenome (GOLD analysis project Ga0326735, IMG submission 207945) | Glacier ice microbial communities from Ngari, Tibet, China - 37_GP2_109.2 | ecosystem: Environmental > Aquatic > Freshwater > Ice > Glacier | place: China: Ngari, Tibet | collected 2018-07-31
TTACACCAAGGTGCTCGGCATGTCACTGCTGCGCACCAGCGACAATCCTGAATACCAATACACGCTGGTCTTCCTCGGTTACGGCGAAAATCCGGACCATGCGGAACTGGAATTGACCTACAACCACCTACAAGTAGCCAGAAAATGGACACCGTCTCTTTCCCCTGCTTACCATTAAAATCAAGTGGTTATAAATTCGCGCGCATGACACCATGTGTCCATTTTAAATGCAACTTAATGGACAATGGACAGCCACACTGTCCATTTTAATCTGGCGCGTTTTGGTAGTTTTCGCACTGTGACACTCCACTTAATAAATTCATCCAGGAAGACTTGAAATGCGCATATTACACACGATGTTACGAGTCGGCGACCTGCAGCGCTCCATCGATTTTTACACCAAGGTGCTCGGCATGAAACTGCTGCGCATCAGCGACAATCCGGAATACAAATACACCCTGGCTTTTGTCGGCTATGGCGAGAACCCAGATCATGCCGAACTTGAGCTCACATTCAATTATGAAGTAAAAAGTTATGATCTCGGCACCGCTTATGGCCACATCGCGCTGTCGGCCGAGAATATCTATGAAGCCTGCGCAGCGGTCAAGGCCAGCGGCGGACAGATTTCACGCGAGCCGGGACCGGTCAAGGGTGGCAAAACGGTCATTGCCTTCATCACAGATCCAGACGGCTACAAGATCGAATTGATCGAACGGAAATAAGACAGATTTGATATATGCAGGTGAGGCCTGGAAATAGCGAGTGAGTGAGATAAGTACAATCTCCCATAGGTAACTAGAGGAGACAAATCCAGTATGCTGGATTGCAGCATACAAATCAAGCTAACAAACGACTTTGAATGTCGGGCTATCCTCCGGCAACATTTTCCGCCGGTCGTAGATGCGCGTGGTGGCGAAACTGGCATGTCCCAGCCACTCCTAGACCTTGGCGATGTCGGCCTCATGGTCAAGCGCCTTGATGGCGACGGTGGCGCGCAGCGCATGTAGCCCGAAGCCGGCGATGTACATTTTCGCTAATTACCATCCCCATTTTAGCCGATCAAACATAACGGCAAGCTTTTTGAAGTTGCTTGCATAGTTTGAAATCTCGGGGTCCACTTTTTCTTCGTGTAGAATAAGGAACTCTCTTAGTACTTCCAATTTTACTTTCTCTTTTGATAAAAATGGAATAATGGCGGCAGCGTTCTCAGGGGTAGATCCGGCGATAATCTCCTCAATACTTTGATGTCGCTTCGCACGAGCTTGTCCAGCGTACATTTTAAGCCGAAGTTTTGCAATATCACCTGCCACCCATTTTTTAAGTTCAAGGCCGCTCGAATCGTATTGTTCTTTGGTAAAAATGCCTATTTCATTTAAATATTTAAAAACTGGAACATAAGGTGTAAAGCGGCCAACTCGTTTGATAACTGAATTAATAATTCCTTGAGCGTTATATTTTTTATCATCAAATAAAAGATCGTGAATCAAGCCAGAAACCTCAATTGTTTCATATCCGATTGTTCCAATCTCTCCTTCAATTAACGCCTTAACCCCAACGCCTACCACGAATTCCAAATTAGTTTTGTCCTGAATAGAGTCGATATCAATTACTGCCAATTTTTTTTCAGGATCAGATGATGAAACCAGTTCGTACATTTGCTCTTTACAATACCGTAGAATCCTTGCTGGTATTTTTCTTTTAGTAGCAGCTAAAGCCTTGTAAACTTCAGAAAAATCGTCAGTCTGAATTAATACAAGTGGTATTTGAACGCCATCAATTGCGATATAAGTATCAGAAATTCCGCTTTGTTCACCTTCGTCAAGACGTCGAACAAAAATTAAGTTTTGCCTAAGCTTCTCTAAATGATTTTTTCCGACGCATAAAGATATTGAGCGCAATAAGCTAGACACATTTTCATCCGAAATAGAATATCCAATAAAAACAATTGGATGCTCAACAAAAATTGTCATCAATTTTGCAGCTAAATAAGGGTTTCGCGTATTAAATTCTTCATAATCATCTGTTGTCAATGTTAATGATTCCGGCCTTGTCGCGCAACCATGTATTTTATATATCTCGGCGACCTCTTGCGGATTTGAAAATAAAAGTTCATTCTGGCCAATATATTTTTTATAATCTGGATATAATTGTTCCAGAAATGGATCCCAATTCGTCGTAATTATTCCGTCAACATTCAACGTAGATAATAAAGCTACTTCCTCCGGAAAATCTGAGGATTTTGCGTCACCTTGTCCCAGTGTGCATAGATAGCGGGATATTTCAATCCTTAAGGCCGATGTAGAGTCGCCTACTTTTCCCGCGTTAGAGGAAACACTGTCAGCATACTCCGGGGCATGCCACCAATACGTATTGAATTCTTGTGCAATTAGTTTCGCCGTGGCGGGGTAATTTCCATCAGCGCTTGCCAAATAATATTCAAATGGTTTTCCCATGACGCAAAATTTAGACAGTAAACCTTTCCAATCGGCTAAACCTAAATATCTGCGTGAAAATCCAGAGCCTACAAATAAAAATGGACCGGCACCCTTAGCCTTAAAAATAGATATTAGTTTTTGTTCGATCGTCACGCCGTATCTTTCTAATAAAAATCTATATAGTTATTTGCATTGTCCATAAATTTTTTTTAGGGTAAAGCCTCGCATCGCTAGCAAGGGGCGACGGCTACAGCCTGCCCAAAGCAATCCCCATTTGTTTGCAAAAATTGTTATCGCCTTATGCATATGTCTATTCCTAGTGGCCTGAACGATACATGCCATCAATGTTAGATATGCTGTGGCACGTATTGTCCCTGTTATTGAATTCAACAACACCTTGCAGGTGTCAACTTCACCGCGAAAGGTTGATCAAGCCAGATGAATGCTTGCCTGTTAGTTTTCCCACTCAGAAATATTTTTAGCTGATCTTACGCCAACCGGGACGCTGGGTCCGTGATAACCGATGCGCACGTTCCCCATGTGCATCAGCTGTCGCGGAGCCGCGCGCTCTCCGGTAAGCTCGACCCCGCTAGCTTGAGCTTGCATTCTAGCGAAGCCGCGCAACATTTTTTCTCGATATGAATACCATCCCGGTCTTCCATCTTCTTGTTGAAGAACCGCGCCGTATGAGGATGTCTTGAGTTTTCGTAGCTGAGTCGTAAAACGGCCTCGGTCAATCATTACCCGCCCGTCTCGACGTTTTCCAACAACCACCTTGTACGACTCGTACATGTCGTTGGTCGATCTGAGCAGATCGTCATGGTCCGCTGTCGCCCACACTATATCTTCGAATTCTTGGCTCCGATGCAATACTGCGCTCTCATAGGGGCGCTTCAGCTCCGCAGTTGTAGACATGATCGCGTCGGCAAGACCGTGATTGAATAAATCCCAACCGATTTCTTCTACCGGTTCCTCAGCGGAGTACGCTGCCCAAAGTATTTTTTCTGTCACTAGGTGAATGTAGTAAGGGTAGCCATCACTAACCATCGCTATACGCCAGTTCACGTCGTCGTTCAAACCGATTCCGAAAGACTCAACGGCGGACCGTACGATTTCACGGCGCGCGTCCCATCCAAGTCGCGGAAGCTCAACTGTTTCAAGCTGGCGATAGGCGGACTGGTGGGCACCAAGAAGCTCGTCGAGGGAACGGCCGATACCGGTAAAAATGAATTTCAGATTTATTGAACGGTCGCCCATTTGCTTTAGCAATGCAGCAAATTTGTTGCGTTCAATCGGATCGGCGATAGTGTCGAACTCATCAATCACGACGGAACGCTTATCAGAATGGCCGGCAATCTGGTTGAGAAGTTCAACAGCATCGCCTACAGAGCGAATAGCGGCCGCGAGGTCAACTCCAGTAGTCTCGTGTCCCTCAGTGAACGTCATCCCGTTCAACTCAACGGATTGCCTCTCGAAACGATCCATCGCGTCAACCCGACGTTGCCCGATGGCTTGGCTTACAATGTTACCTATAATCGTGTTGAAAGTGTCGTTTGGAGACCCGGAAGCGAAAATCGGCAATGTCCCGGCAGATTGATATTGTATGGCCGCTGTTTGGCCGAGTGAACTTTTTCCGACACCGCGATCTCCATAGATAAACACGTGACGTCCTGGCGCGTATAGGGATTTCTTTATGGTATCAAGCTCCTTGTCACGTCCCTTCAGGTATTCAACGTCATGAATAGGCCTTGATGGAGAAAGCAGAACCCCCAACTTCGTTCCGAACTCGTCTTCGGTGTAGCCTTCAATAGTCATGCTTCCGAACTTTCACTGATTATGACGTTTTGGTCGGGATGGTTTCAGCTTGTTAAAGATACTAATGCGCCTACGGTCGAGGCAATTGTTGCCACATCGGGTAGCGCATTTAGCATTGCGCGTATCACTGATCGTTTCGGTTTGCCGGCAGCAAACTGTGCCTCCACCCCGTCGATGATCTCTAGCGCCTCTCCGCGATCGCTTGGTGGTAATGCCGCAGCATTCATAGCGCTTCGCAATTCGGCAAGCATACGGGCGACGTCAGCACTGGAATCCTGTACTACGTTTGTTGAATTATCGACAGAATGGTTATTGATACGAGCATTGCTGCCGCTCACGTTATAAGTGATTGACTGTACAGCGCTTCGCGCCTCTGGCACTCCCAATTTTCTTACCCTAGCTTGATAGCCCGCCGGAATAGATCCCATCCCTTCATAGAATCCTGGATCTAGCACTTCGAAGGTCTCTTCCCCACCATTAGACATCGATCGAACGATAAGATCATTCGGCTCAATAAACGGCTCGGATTGCAGGATCGATATCCGCTCGCTCTGCACTGATGCCTTTATTCCTTCAAACCTGGCGCCACCGTCACGCTTCACTACTGTGATCGTATCGCGCATCAATTTTTCAAAGGTCATCACTTCCTTTCGATCCATATTTGTTAAATTATTGATAAAATTGAAATATCAGCAATGAACCTAGTCTTCTGACTACTAACGTACTTACCAACCTTTTCGTAGCGACATGTTTTTATTATACTTGTACGCACGTACAGTGCCAGGAGTTTTTCAGGACATAACTGAACCGGACGAAAACAAAGTGCAGAAGCGAAGTTCCGGTGGCAGTGCTGCGTAATGGGCACTTCAGGACCTTGTTGCGGTATTGGAGCGCATCCTTGCGGATCGACGGTATGCACACCGATTGCCGAGTCAGGCTCGGCTTCCCATCACAAAGTCACCCTATAGGCGGATGCCGCCAGACTTCGGCGTTGCGAACTCATCAGATTCCTTCCCGAGAGGAAACGCGATCACATACAAAACGTTGACAAGCATCGGCTTGGCGTCAGTCGTCGAGCCCCATTTCACCTGCATTTTTCGTTCGGCGTATCTTAAGGAAACACCGAGTCCCTTGAGGGTGTCAATATAGGATTGCATGTCGTCATACACCTCAAACTTCTGCGTTTCGGCGTAAGCATCTGCGCAATCACGATAATCTCGGAAATAGTCGATGAGCGCCGCGAAAGTCTTGTCCCCATCACGAGTCAGTTCGAATGCCGGCTCCGACATGTCCATGGTGCAGATTTCTGCAAGCTTGGCCAGCTGCTTTCCCGTGGTCAGCGGGATCGCTGCCAGGGTAATGTGCTCTCGGTCAAATTTTTCTTTCGCTGCTTTGAATTCCTCGTCAGATGGAATGGTGAACGGTTTGTTGAGTGCGTCGATGTCCTTAAACTCGAATGCAATAGCAAGAGCACGGCGAGTGTCGAGGCTGGCAGCCAGACCTCGTTCGACCCGCTGGATCGTGCGTACGTTAAGCCCGGAAATTTCAGCTAATTGTTCTTGTGACCAATGTCGCGTCTCGCGGAACAGTTTGATGCAAGCTGCCAGTTCAGCAGTCGTTAGCAGTCGGATCTGCTGAGCATTTTCGGCGGTGTCCATTTTGTACCTCCCTTGTTATTTAATCGATGTGGCGAAGTATGGGGAGCCATAGATTGGCGCAACACGACAGAGACACGACAGCTGACCGACATCGATGGGGGTATGTCATCCGAGGACATGTGCGCCGAGTCTAGCACGTGAGCGCAGCAGGCTACCGGGAGGGTGACCAAGGGTGGTCAAAGGAGAATTTGATTATGTACGAAAACGATCGGTTACGGACAGGGTCATTTGAGAATGTACGTAAAATAGCATATCAATGTTTCAGACATGCTTTGTAATAAGTACATCCATTTCGTACGCATTGGGCGGCCCAAGATGTCTTGCAATGCAGGTCACTAAAGCTAAGTACCCACACGGAATAAAGTGTGAGATGGATGTGGTTCTGGACGGATGCGATGCAAGGCGTCCGCCCTGCCGCAGTGCGAGCACTGCAAGGGACGGGCAATGCCGCAGCGCGCCGACCAGAGCTTCAGACAGCCACAGTTTATTTTGTGTGAGTACTTAGGCCTTTGACCTGTTAGTCCGCGCTGCCGACGATTCACCGATCAAATTCGGCGAAGGTCGCCGGCATCAATGCTCAGCAAGAAATCTATTCAAAGTCGGACGAACCAAAGCGATCTGTGCAGGGCCTCCAATAGATTTCGATGCGATTAGGTGGCCCGCATCCTCCAATCGGCGAATAACATATTCGACGAGCGCGACCGGGTGCTCGATGCTTGCCCCAATCTGATCAACTCCCATGAGTCTTTCATTCACGACGCAGAGGCCCACTTTATGGATCAATTGCGCATCCGCATCGCCCAACATGGTCGACACGCCAAATACAGCAATACGCGAATGGTAAGGCCCTCTCCCAATATTTTTGCTTAGCTCGATGTATCCTTGGTTTTCCAGCACCTCCATGCTCTCGGAAACCAAATTCACATCCAGGCCTTGCTTTCCGAGTTCAGCCACAAGCCACTGCGGGTCGACCAATGAACTCCCACCAATCAGGAATGATTGGTAAAGAACCGCCAACACGGCGTTGTCGGCTGGGGTTAATCCGCCAACGCTGTGCAACGCCCCTGAAGAAAAATAGAGCGGCGGCAATCCGAGTGGCGGCCTGGCAGAACGACCGAGAATGACATCGGCCACTTTATTAAGGTCTTCCTCGAAATTGCTTGGATCCAAAATAGGATGCCACAGAATATGGCGCAGCGCGCCGGGCACTTCGCATCCATCCAACACCAAGGGGATAATTCTTGTGCCGTCCTGGATCCGACTCACCACAGCGGCGTTGAGCTCTTCGCGAACCCAAGGTTTCACAATGCTCGCCGGCGATAAGACGATGATGGCGACATCAGTGCCCTTGAGGCCTTCCTCAAATATCTTATCGACCAAGCTATCTCCGATCTTCATCTCCCACAGGTCAACCCAGGCGTCGATGCCGAGGACGCGAAGGGCGGTCGCGAATGGAATGACGAACCGTTCTTTGTCCTCGCTTGCATGGCTAATAAATACTCGTGACGCTGTCATGTCTTCTCCGTTGTGGCGAGGGTGGTGTTTCGAATCCAAGAAAATATTTCGCGCGGCCCTGCTAAATCAAGCGTTGATCGCAGCGTAGGAAATGCCACAAGCGATCATGGCGAATCGCCTATACGATGCTGACGAGCCCGTTGCGGATTTCATGCCGTCGCGTTTCTTTACGCGACACGTGCCGGCCAAAACGAAGGCTATCACTCATTGATTCGCACCTCGATCATGTCACGGGCTACGCACACGCCATCCTTGACGATATACGCCTCGACGAAATGGTCGCCATGAAAATTCGTTTGCTCATATTTTTGGTGCTTTCCACCGTCGGGCACAATCTGGCCGCGGATCATTTCTCGCCGCTCAGCCTCGGCCCCGACGTTCCGGACCTTCCACAAGACATCATAGGGAAGAGGAACGTCGCAATGGTCGACGTAGAAGCGTAGGGACCTGGCTTTCGGGAGCCAAATGAACGCTTCCGCCATGCGCCGCAATCTGTCCGTGGCCTTGCCATCGCCCGCGACCTCGCTGTCGATATCCAAATCGTGCCGGATGTCAACCGGGCACACATCCTCGATGAACTGCTCAGTCGTGTAGCGTGAGAAATCCTGCGCCGTGGCTTCGGCTTTGATGATCGTGGGCATCTCGGCCGGGAAAGTTCGGCCGAAGACTTCACGGTAGAGCTTGATTGTCTTCTTATCGGTATCGGCGTCCAACGCCTCTTGGCATTTGACTGCCGCCTTCTTTGCCTTTTTCTGGAACTTGCCGCTGCTGTGCACCCTCTGGCCGCTACCGGGGGCCGCCCAGTAGTCTTGGTGGTCCAAGCCGCCAAGATAGGTGAAGAGCGAAACAAACAGCTTCCCATATGATTTATAGCTGGCCTGGTCGTAGTCGTTGGTTTGGCCGAAAAAATTGTAGACCAAAGTGTCCACCAAGAGACCGCCCATGTTCACGCCATGGGTGTTCTTCCAAGCCCGGATCATTTTGCAGACGTGCTTCAAATTACGGCTGGTCTCGCCGTTGCGCTTCCCCACGGCCGCTATTTCCTTGATCGGCTTGCAGATCTTCCATGTACCGCCATCGTGCGTATCGCCGAATCGGTATCCGTCGCAGTCCTCGTCCCAAACCGCAGGCAGGATCTCGACGACGAATTTGTTGAATTCGATCACCACGACTTGGCCGTCCCCCTTGATTTCCGTCTTAGGGTATCGGGTCTTCAACGACGTCCGCACGGCCTGCAACAGCTGAGAAGGACCGTTCCCCTGGTAGTCGCGGTATTTCTTATACGTGGACCAAGGGAGCTCGAAGACCATGTCCAGGTCGCTGATGCCATTGATGGCAGTTCCTCGGCCATACGAGCCGACTTGCTTGCGATGCGAGATATCGGACTCGACGTCCCAGAAGTCTTTGTTGAGCCGAGTGGTGATGTTCGAGTAGGCCGTCGAGATGTCGCTGGCGTTTCGGACCACCAAATTGGCCCGGAATTGTTCGAATAGAGGAGCTCTCATTTTATTTCCAGCAGATGGCGAATGGGGCATGCGATGCCAGAAAGAAAAACACCGCCACGATTGCCCACGCCAGAAGCGCACCTAAAAATAGGATGAGCCCAAGCGGCATCTTGTCACGCCAAAATTTGAAGTGCAATTGCTCGTCCATCCAGCCGGTCTGCGCTTGCCAAAAAAATTTGTAATGCGCATACCAATCGCTCAAGAAAATTTGCTTGGGTATCCCGAACGAGAGCGCCTCGACCTGAATTCGATCATGGCTCGCGACGAAAGCCGACATGTCCGCAACGTCGGGCTCGGCCTTGACATGCTGGTAAAGCGCCCGGAGCTCGTGGAATTTGCCAGTCAAGCTGTCGCCCGCCTTCGCGTATTTATCCTTGTCCTGCATGTAGAAATTGATGAACAGCGAGGCGACCCCCAAGATCAGAAATGTGGCCGACACGAATTTCTGCTCCAGCTCGGGGATGAACAACGCCCCGATGCCCGCAGCGATGGAAATCAACGCCAGCCAACCGGGCACTTTTTCGACAATATCGAAAGTTGCCAAATGCTTCTTCGCAGCGTAGCCGACGTTGTATCCGCTCTCAGCGATCAATTTCAACAGCCCATCTTTGGTCATTTTTCAGCTTTCGTAATCGCACGCGGATTCGGGCATTCAATTGGCGGGCACGAAAATCCGGACCGCCCGCCCACCGAAATCATAGGGCCGCCAAGGCATCAGTTGAAACAGATGGAGGTCGATATCATCTTTACAAGAGAAAATCGCAATTGTTTTAAAATAATCTAATTGTTGTTTTATAATCAACCTCGCCGTTCGGCCCTTCGAGAATCGAACGCTAGGTTCGCTAAGTAGCGACGCGGAATTTTCTGGGGTTCCGGCTTATATCCCCGGCCCGCGCTATCATGACCACATGGACCTGGAAGCACGCTATAACATCAAACTCAAACCGCGCCGCGCACCTGTGCGGCCGATTCCGCTCGACCTTACCAACGAGGCAGGACGGCAGCGGGTGCTGGAAGTTGCCAAGCGTGTGATGGCGACGCACGCTGACGTACTGGCGGCGCTGGCTCGCCGCTAAGAATTCTTCATCACATCGCCAGCCCAGAGTCGAGGAGAATTTTGAAGATGAATCTGCAAGATCTAGCCCGCGCCGTTCCGGTCCATGTGCTTGATGGACGGCGATACTTTGTCCGTATTGGAGAAATCCCCGATCCTTTACGGCGCCAATTTACCGAGGCGCTGCGCGGGTCTGCGTGCCCAGTGCTGATGGGAGAGGGTCCGTTGGCATACGCTTGGGATTGGGAGGCATGGATAGAAGATCGATGGACTGATC
>Ga0326735_1000450_pt1 | contig 10259 bp, 8 predicted proteins | sample 37_GP2_1092_FD_207945 | JGI IMG/M metagenome (GOLD analysis project Ga0326735, IMG submission 207945) | Glacier ice microbial communities from Ngari, Tibet, China - 37_GP2_109.2 | ecosystem: Environmental > Aquatic > Freshwater > Ice > Glacier | place: China: Ngari, Tibet | collected 2018-07-31
AAACGTTATCACCTTCGGCAATAAAAGCTTCACGAATCTGCCTCCCCTTTTCAGTACGAATAGGAATGTTTTGCAAGTTTGGTTCGGTACTACTTAGGCGACCAGTCGCTACTATGTCTTGGTTAAAAGTTGTGTGAATTCGGTTATGAGCATCAACAAGTTTTGGCAGTGTATCAACGTACGTGTTTTTTAACTTAGCTAGTTCACGAGTCTTTTCAATAAGTTCTATTATTGGGTGCAGGCCACGAAGTTTATCAAGCTCTTTTTGACCAGTACTGTAGCTAGTTTTTCCCTTTTTAATACCCTGGGTTGAGAGCTGTAATTTTGTGAAAAGTACTTCCGACAATTGCGCTGGGCTTCCGATATTAAACTCGTATCCAGCCATTGTATACATTTCTTGTTCAAGTTTTTTGTGTTCATCGCCGAGTTCCTGGCTGAGTACCGTAAAACGGGCCGGGTCTATTTTCACCCCTGCTCGTTCAATCTGGAATAGCGTATATGTGAGCGGAAAATCATACTTGTAAGCAATATCCGCTAAGCGTGGTTCAGCTTCAAAGGCGCTTTTTTGAGCTTCGTACACCACTACAAGTCCAGCTAAAATAGCCGGTGGGTCTTCAGTACCAGAGTCAATAAGTGCCGCCACTGACCTATCTCGTGCAAGTGGGTCTAGCAAGAAAGCACCCTGGCGTAAATCGTGCAGATCATCAAAGCGCGCAGCTGCGCCAAGCTTTTCGAGAGCATGGTATAGGGTCTTTGCATCGTAACTGACAGTCCGAGCCATAACGAGCGCATGCCAAAAGTTGCGGTCAACTTCAGTTATGGCTTTTTTAGATGCATTCTTTCCATCGATAGATATCCAAACATCGTCGCCGAATACTTCAACGAAAACAGGGCCATCGATAATAAGTGGTGATGGCCAAGCAACTTCTTTTAATGGTTCGACTAAAGACGCTTCGAGTTCTTCAATAATTTCTTCAACATCAACCACTTCGTCGCCAATTTTCATGTGCTTCGGAAGACGTTTAATCAATGAACTGAATTCATATTTATGAAGCACTTCTAAAATCTTATCAACACGGGTTCGTTCGATACTGGCTTCTTCCCAGTCGATTTTAATTGGCGCGTCTGTGTAAATTGCAGCAAGCTTCTGGCTCATGTACGCCGATTCTTTTCCTTCGATAAGGTACTTTTGCTGAGCACCCTTAACTTCGCTAACGTGTTCGTAAATACCATCTAAGTCTTCGTATGCAGTGAGTAGTTTTTCGGCAGCCTTAGGGCCAACCCGCGGCACGCCAGGGATATTATCGCTGCTATCCCCCACCAAGGCCTTATAGTCGACGAACTGGCTAACTTTAACGCCATACTTAGCTTCAAAGGCGTTGTCGTCATAGCGAACTAAATCGCTACTACCAGTTCGGGTAATGTAGACGCCAGTGTTGTCGTCGATTAATTGCAAAAGGTCGTAGTCTCCTGTAATTAAACAGGCTTCAATACCATCTTCTTTAGCTTGGGCTGCAAAGGTGCCCATAATGTCGTCGGCTTCGTACTGGTCCAACTCGTATAGAGGCCAGTTGAATGCATCCAGTACCTCGCGAAGAATTGGCAGCTGCGCATAAAAGTCATCAGCTGGCTTAGTGCGCCCGGCTTTATAGTCAGGAAAAATCTCTAAACGCTTCCCAGCGCTTGTTCCCTTGATATCCCAAGCAACCGCAACATAGTCGGGTTCAAGTTTTTTAATAAGTTCAATAGCAATTGAGGCAAAGCCAAAAACCCCACCCGTCGGGGTGCCATCCGGCAACGAAAGTCCCGGCATCGCATAGTATCCACGATAAAATACGGACTTTCCATCAATGACTACCAGCCGTTTCATACACTTAGTATACCACTGGTAGATATCATTGCGTTACTTGAGTCGTCGGTTCAGTGCTTGAGTTGCGAAGAAGGCACTTTCTATCTTTTGTAGTGGTGCATCTTTAAGTTTCTTACGCTCAGCAGCTGACATACCGCCCAATACGCCTTCATCTCTTGGGTTATCAAGTGCATAGTTAAGGCACTTTCGCGCAACAATACAATTTGCACAAATTTTTTTGGCAGCAATAATTCGGTTTTCTTGTGCAGCATAATTTGAAAAAAATAATTCTGGATCGGTCTGGGCACACAAAGCATCAGACTGCCATTCAAGTTTGTCGCGTTGTGCTGAATAATCATTATGTTTGAAATTTTCAGAATTTTCAGCCATGACAGACATCTCCTCTAGTTCTCTTCATAATAAACCCCTGCCCACCAAGCAACAAGCAAAAGCACGATTATCTGATACAATACCCTTATGACACAACACGAAAATCTCAAAATTGTTGCCTTTGTTGGCTTAGCTGGCTCTGGTAAATCAACGGCCGTTGAATATTTCACCGAAAAAGGATACCCTAAAGTTTATTTTGGCGGTGTGATATTGCAGGCTATGGAAGATGCGAGTGTTGAACGAACTGCCGCTAGTGAGCAAAAATTTCGAGAAGATGTTCGCGAACAGAATGGCAAAGATTTTGTCGCTAATAAAATCGTTGAACAAATTAAACATCTCGCAGCATCTGGACAACACCGAATTATCGCTGACGGCCTGTATACCTGGACTGAGTTTCTCGTGCTAAAAAAAGCTTTTCCCGGTGAGCTAAGCCTTGTTGCTATCGTCACACCTCGTCACCTTAGGTATCGCCGACTATCCGAACGGGCAATTCGCCCATTCACCGCTACCGAAGCTCACGAACGCGATATCACTGAAATTGAACACCTCGAAAAGGGCGGCCCTATAGCCATTGCTGACCACTACGTCATAAACGAAGGGTCAGTTGAAGAGTTACACGAGAAGCTTACGAGCCTTGTTAAAGAACTTGAGTTCTAGAACTTTAACGCTGGACTGAAACGCGTTCTGTGCCACCACTGCTCGCAGGCCTTTGTACAAGAATTTCTCTGCCATCTGCAAGGTAGAAATCAGAATGCGGTGCTTGTTTTTGCGTCGCGCCTACTTTCGTAATATACGGCTGGCCATTATCGTAAAAGACGTCAACTACGTCTTTGCCAATCAGTACAGTCTTCGGAGATCGAGTACGAAGTTGGTTAAGAGTTTCTTGGTCGTAGTACTTTTGAATTGAAATGTTTTCGCTGTAAATATAAGACACTAGTAGTTCATCAATCACATGCATATCGCGTGTTGATGCGGTTTTTTTATAAATAAGCTGTTTAATACTTTCATCAGTAATCAATTCTGGCGCATTTGAATTTTTTAAGTTAGCTAACTCGTCTTTAGGGATGGTTTTTTCATACCAATCAAGCTCTGCTGCAATATCTCTCATCGCTTTTTGTGCATCTCCAGGCTTAAGCAAGACACGATCCCTAAGTAACTCACGGCTCGTTTCGGGAACAACGTCATGAGTGCTAGGTATCGGCTCTCCGATTACAATAGAACCGAAGCTTAACTGTTCTTGTTCAATAACTCGTCCGCCGTCAAAACGAGGTGCAAGCGGTTCAGCCTTAAGCATGTTTGGTACCTTCGCAGCGTACCGAGCAATAACCTCCGGTTTAACAATAAGAGTTCTGTCAATAATTTGATTTAGCTGCTCACCTTGTCGGTTGCGAGTAAAGTACCAGCGTGGAAAGCCAGCTATATAGTCGTGGTCTTCATCGCCAGCAACGCTTCTGTCGCTAATTTCTCGTTGGGTCGACCCTTCGTTTCCAAGCACGTGAACATATTGCTGAACTTTTCGTCGTTTACCTGATTTTTCGTACACCAGATCAATCATACCCGAAGTAAAGTCATCCCTTAAAAGCTCTTCTTCTTCGGGTTTCGTCGTACCGAATATAATATCGTTAGGTTTAATCTTAAGAAGCTTAAATAGCTTGCGCGCCGTTTTAGAAACTTGTTCTACTTTATTGGGTTGAAGATCGTATTTTTCTGCGGCCTTTTCTAGACTATCTTCATATCGAAGAGCGGTCATTATGTCGAGCTGCACAATAAAGTCATCTTTTGATGTTGACCGAACGATGTTATCCCAGCCTCGAGTATCTTTTTTAGTAAAATCTTGCAATCCACCACCATCAATAGCAGCGGCAATAAGCGCTGCTCGTGCCATATGTAGTAGAGTCCTACCCTTTTGAGTAGCTTCAACAAGACCACGTGATAATTCCGGTGAGAGCGGAAACGAGTCCATCGCTTCGCCAAGCTTAGTAATTTTATAGTTATCATCTAAAGCTCCGAGGTGAGCAAGATTTTTTTCGGCTTTAAGGATATCTGGTAAATCAACTTTGTGCGAGAAAAAAGGGTTTAGATCCGTAAGGCGCTTACCTAGCCCAGCAGCTTCGAGCGCAACCCTTGAAAGGTTGCTGTGGTAAATTTGTGCCGGAGGGTATTTGTCTCTTTCTTCAAAAGTCTTAAATTCCATTTCTGGTACTTCAACTTCAAGGCCACGAGCTCTGAGCGTATCGTCACCTACTGTTATAGGGTTCACTAGCACCGCAAAGCCACCTTCAACATCCCGGCCAGCTCGTCCATTCATCTGCTTAAGCTCAGCCTGCGTAGCGTAGCGACGTACCAGACCCTCTACTCCATACTGGTCGAGTTCTTTGCGATTCATAGTTCCGTCGGTAATAACGCCTTTATTGAGCGGGTTTGTAATGCCCGACATGCCTGCTGGCGACGAGGCTATCGATAATCGACTCGTTTCGGGGAACTCATCCGTAAACACATGCGCTCGCGCAGAACTTGTTAATGTCCCGATTAATTTTCTAAATTCAACATTCCGCGCACCACCCTTTTCGCGGTTTTCAAGAAGTTTTGTTGTTTCTTTAATGTAATACTCGAGCTGTTTGTCGCCGCTCGTAAATGTCATCATTTTTTGCGTATCATCACCATATTCAAGGTATGCATCCATTGCACTCAGGTCTGAACGCTCAACAGTAGTCATAGCATGAGGGCGCCCTGGAATATTAACAATTGGCACAATATTGTCATCATTAAGTTCTTTGAATGTCGCCTGGACAAATGATTCATCCATCGTAGCACTCGCAAGAACAAGCCGGCTTTCTTCATTTTCACTTACGTAAATTGCTGACGTCGCTACGGCCATTTCCGTATGTAAATCTAATTCATGAACTTCGTCATTAAAGAAGGCTATACTTTTTCCAGCGTACTTTCGGCGAATATCTTTTTCCATTCGCATAAGTGTTTGTGCGGTCAAAACCGTTGCAACGCTATTTTCACTTCTCTCACTTCTCTCGCTGTGGATGATATCAATCATATTTTCAGCAGCATCTCCAAAGTGCTCACTCAGTTCTTCTCTTATACGATCGCCTAAATTATCCGCGATAATTTTGCGTGGAACGATTGCGAATACGTGGTCGTAGCCAGACTCAATTAAGAATTGAATTCCCTGGGTACTTTTACCTGTTCCTGTTTCACCGGTAAGAATCGTGACTTTATTTTCACGAACACTATTTTGAAATTCGCGCTTCATTTTATACGCATCAAGCGCTTTATTACCTAAGTCAATTTTTCTTGGTTCTAAAAGAAGTTGCTGCTCGTGATGCTGTTTAAATTTTTCAATTCGTTTTTGATTGTCTATAAAAGATTGAGTCCGCTGGGCCTCGGAAACAGAACTACTTTCGTGCGCAACAAGACCACGCCGGCTACTGCCGTGCGTTTTACCCCGTTGAGGGTATGGTACGTTTCCACTAAATCGTTCCGCCATTACCTGGTTACTTTAGCACTTTTACCTCCGTTTTCAAACCATAAGAAAAACGCAGGTTTTAGGCCTGCGTTTTACTTTTTTAACAACTAATATTTAGCTGAGATACTCATGAAGTTTCTTTGAATCTTTGTGCTTACGAAGTTTCGCAAGTGCCTTAGCTTCGATTTGGCGAATACGTTCACGGGTAACCGCAAATTCTTGACCTACTTCTTCGAGGGTGTGGCTTTTACCATTTTCAAGGCCGAAACGCATCTTGATAATTTTTTGCTCACGGTCTGAAAGTGTCGCAAGGATAGCTTGCACTTGTTCTTTCAAAAGTTGGTTTGCAGCAGATTCTTCGGGGGTTGCAGAATCTTCGTCTTCGATGAAGTCACGAAGAACTGAATCTTCGTCATCACCATCACGGCCAACACCAGCGTCAAGCGAAGTGATGTCTTGTTTGATTTTCATGACATATTCAACTTTTTCTGGTTCCATCTCGAGCTCTTTAGCAAGCTCTTCGATAGTTGGTTCACGGTTTAGCTCTTGGGTCATACGACGCTGCGTACGGAGCAACTTGTTGATAGTCTCAACCATGTGTACCGGAATACGAATTGTACGAGCTTGGTCGGCAATCGCACGAGTAATTGCTTGGCGAATCCACCAGGTAGCGTACGTAGAGAATTTGAACCCTTTGTCCGGGTCGAACTTTTCAACAGCACGGAGCAAGCCGGTGTTACCTTCTTGAATAAGATCCAAGAAATCGAGGCCACGGCCACTATAACGCTTGGCAATCGAAACAACCAAACGCATGTTAGCTTCAGCCATCTTGTCTTTAGCTTTTTTCTCACCAGCCACAACGCGGTGGGCTAATGCTAATTCTTCTTCAGAGTTTAGAAGTGGGATTTTACCAATTTCACGTAGGTACAAACGTACGCTGTCGTCACTGGCGTCGTCGAAGTATTGTTCTTGGCTTAGAACATCTTCATCGGTATCAACTTCTTCTTCTTCTAAATCTTCAGCGGCAGGGCCTTCGATGGGAAGTGCACCCATAGCGGCTGCAATTTCTTGTGTTTCTTCTGCAATCGAAGCGTCTTCGTCAGTAGTTGGTTCTTCTGTCTTTTTACCTCTTGGCACGGGGTATCTCCTTTATAAGTTCGTTTAGGGCTTGGCGCAATCGCAATGCCTCTTCATCATTACCCTCATCTTCGGCAATGCGTAAGTCGGCAGTCAATTCATCTTTTTGGGTTTGCTTGTGTTTTGTTACGATAATGCGGACGAGGCGGGCTGTTTCAAAGTAACGATCTTCGTCACTCCAATCGCCATAGCGAGCGTCGGCTTTTAATAATAGTATTTTAACATAGGTATCCAAATCTAGCAATTCCTTAGGGGTTGTTTGCACAGCTTCGCTCGATGTTTTTAAAAATTTCAAAACCACAAGTCGGTCTTCATTTAAAAGCATTTCTTCGTCAATTTCTAACAGTAGTTCACGAACTGCCGGGTATAGAAGCGCCAGTGCCAACAAATTATCTTGGTAGCCGGACGGGTCGACGACAGCCTCGCCAGTATATTTCACTTCTTTCAAAACTGGTTCAGGTTCATCTTCTTTCGAATCAAACTTTTCACGAACAGTTTCAAGGGTCGTCGACGTATAGCCAGCGATTTTTTTCAAATAAAATTCTTGTTCAACCGGGTCTTGTAGTGCACGCACTACTGTTAGAGCGGCTGTTGTAAAGCGACGCTTACCAAGTGGAATATCCATATTTTCACGCTTGGTGTACTGAGTAAGTAGCCAGTCAACCACACCCTCGGAGTCATCAATCGCCTTCTGCCATAATTTTACGTCTTGTTGAATAAGTTCATCGGGATCTTTAATACCTTCAGGTAGGCTGATAATCGTTAACTCGGTTCCAACATGCTGTGCAATTGGAATTGAACGTTCAGTAGCGGCTAGCCCAGCAGCGTCACCGTCATATGCCAAACGGATATTTGGGCTTAATCGCACTAAAGCCTTAAGATGCGATTCAGTCATAGCCGTACCAGCTGTTGCTACCACTTGAGTAATGCCAACTTGGTGGCTACTCACAACGTCTAGGTTTCCTTCAACAACTACCGTGTAGTCGTTTTTGCGAATCGCTTCTTTTGCCTGGCTCAAACCAAAGACGTGGCGGCTTTTGTCGTACAGTGGTGATTGCGGTGTGTTTAAATACTTTGGTGCGTTTGGTTCATCTTCTAAAATCCGGCCAGTGAAGCCAATCACCTGCCCCGATGGATCCATCAATGGAACCATCATGCGACCGCGAAATAAATCGCCACCAAAACGGTTTGTTAGCCCACCGTCAGAAAGTTCTTGGTTTGTAAAACCTTTTTTGCGCAAAAACTGAACCAACGCATCACCAGAATCTGGGGCGTAGCCAAGTTGGAATACTTGAACAATTTCTTTAGTGAGGCCGCGTTTTTTGAAAACGTACTGCAACGCTCTGTCGTTTTGCTTTAAGCTTTCTTGGTAATAAAGAGATGCCCAGCGGTGCGCTTCGAGTAGTCGACGTTTCAATTTGGCAAATTCTTGATTGCCTTTTGAATCGTAATCAGAAAGCTCAATCCCTGCTCGGCGAGCTAATAGTTCAAGTGCCTCACGAAAATCGACACCTTCAACTTCCATAACGAAGCTAAACACGTCGCCGCCCTTGTTTGAAGAAAAGTCATGCCAAATATTTTTTTCGGGGCTCACGAAAAAACTAGGTGACTTTTCACCCGAGAAAGGACTCAGACCTTTGAAATTTCGCCCGGCTCTTTTAAGCTGAACGTATTCTCCAACCACATCCTCAATATTCAGTCGAGACCGAACTTCTTCTTTGGCATCCTGCATAGTGTAATTATAGCACCCTTTACCTCTGTTATTGATTGTGCTTAAATGGAGTGAATGAATCCTCAGCAAGAATTACCCCCCAACTATCTCGACGAGATTGCGCCGCAGACACAAAAGCGCTCGTTTGTAATTAACAAGACCCGTTTAATTGTACTTATTGGTATACTTGCCGTCGTAATTATGAGCGTCCTTGCGCTCATAGTTGGGCAAATAAATAGCGCTCGCGTACAACCCTGGGAACGCCTCACCGCACGTCTTGCTTCAACGGACAAAATCGTTGGAAGTTCTGAAGGTAAAATCAAGAATAGCCAACTTCGTTCAACGAACAGCAGTCTTAATATCTTACTTACTAATACACAACGTGACTTAGCGACGCCACTTGCTACTATCGGCATAAATAGCAAGAAGTTAATGCCGTCAATTATAAGTGATGAGTCAAGCGACGAGATGCTTGCACGTCTAGAAGACGCTCGCTTGAATGCAAAATATGACAGCACCTATGCTCGCGAAATGAGTTATCAGCTTTCAAACCTCCTAACCCTATTGCAACAGCTGTACTCATCAAGTTCAAACGCAAAGAATCAAGATTTTTTGCAAACTACCTACGATAATTTCGCTCCCGTGCAAAAAACTCTTTCTGAATTTAGCGCTTCAAACGAATAAATTAAGCCGTAACGAGTTGGTAGCTTAAGTTAGCTAAGTCTTTAATTTCATTGTCAGCCAACTGGCCTGTACAAATAATTGTATTCCAGTTTTTCTTATTTAAGTGATACCCAGGTACGACTGTTTCGTATTTTTCACGAAGCGTTTCGGCTAAAATTGGGTCGCATTTTAAACTGACGCGAAGGGGCTTACTATTATCGTCAATAAGGGCAAACATTTTGGCTTCACCGCCTTCTTTGTCACCAACCTTATACACACTCGTGCCTTCACCAAACGGAAAATCAAGCCATGTATTTGGGAAACTGAGTAGATATTTTTCAAATTCTTTGATATTCATATAGTCTTATTGTAGCACCGTACTTATTTAATTTTTTTCAAATAGTACTGAAGTTCCTCAATGCTGCCGCGAATGTCACTAAGTGCACGATGAGCTTCAGGTTTAGAAAACTTACGTTTAAACTTATGCTCAAAAACAACTTTCCACGCGCTGACATCGAGCATACGGTAATGAAGTCGTTTATCGAAGCGTTCCCATTCATTCACGATAAATTTACGGTCTTGGTGAATAGAATTGCCTGCCAAAATAATCCGCTCATTTTTAGGAAACCATTCATCCAAAAAAGCTAACAATTCATTCTCGACGGTACGCCAATTTTTACCAGTTGCATTTTGGGCAATCAATCCTTTGCGGACATCGGAATACTTTTGCCAGAACTCACCAACCATCCGCTTTTTGATGAGGTTTGGTGCAACTTTTTTAACGGCTTCGTAAGTTGCTAATTCTTTCATATCCCAATCCGTCACAATAGCCGCGATTTCTAAAATACGATCCTTATCGGGGTCGAGGCCGGTCATCTCTAAATCAACCCAAAGTATGCGAGTTGATTTTTTGTTATCTGATTTTTCAGACACGATTATTGCTTCTTCTTATCAAGTTTATCAAGCCGAAAGATGTTTACAATCCAGTAAATAACCAGGGCTGTTGCTAACAAGGTTATCAGGGACGAGAC
>Ga0326735_1000451_pt1 | contig 10256 bp, 6 predicted proteins | sample 37_GP2_1092_FD_207945 | JGI IMG/M metagenome (GOLD analysis project Ga0326735, IMG submission 207945) | Glacier ice microbial communities from Ngari, Tibet, China - 37_GP2_109.2 | ecosystem: Environmental > Aquatic > Freshwater > Ice > Glacier | place: China: Ngari, Tibet | collected 2018-07-31
CTGTTGCCCGATTGCGTGCATTGCCTGGCCTCGCCATCGGATGCGACCGGCCTGGGCCAGATGATGCAGTGGGTAGGCCGTTATTACGTGCCTTATTTCAACCGTAAATACGCGCGCAGCGGCACGCTGTGGCAAGGTCGCTATAAAACCTCGGTCATCGATGTCGAGCAGTATCTGATGTTGTGCACACGCTACATCGAGTCGATGCCGGTGCGCGCCAGCCTGGCGCCGACAGTGCAGGACTATCCTTGGTCGAGTTACATGCATCACGGTGGGCTGCGGCAAGACCCGGTCGTCACCGATCATGCGCTGTATTGGCAGCTGGGCAACACACCGTTCGAGCGTGAGGCCAGCCATGCCGCGCTGGTGCGGCAGGCGCTGACGCTTGAAGAAGTCAAGGTCATCGAACAGGCTGTGCTGAAAGGGTGGCCGCTGGGTTCGGCGCATTTCAAGGCCGCGTTGCAGCAGCAAACGATGCGCCAGGTATTGCCGGCCAAACGCGGCCGGCCGTTCAAGAACAAGCCGCTGTCGGCTTGACGCCGGCGCAGCCCGGGATGGGAATGGCGCGAGCGGTGCCATGAAGTAATTAATTTACTCCGTCCCCATTTAATGTTTTTAGCGGTGTTCATGCGATTAATTCGACTCTGACCCTGATTATTCTGATTGAGTTTTTTATTGCATTGCACTATTCTAGAATTTCGATTTCAAAAAGCAGTGGAGAAACGCATGATTGCCCAAGGTTTGTACGACCCTTCCAACGAACACGATGCCTGCGGCGTCGGATTCGTCGCCCATATCAAGGGCAACAAGAGCCACTCCATCGTCGAGCAAGGCTTGCTGATCCTGAAAAACCTGGATCACCGCGGCGCGGTCGGGGCCGACAAGCTGATGGGCGACGGCGCCGGCATCCTGATCCAGATTCCGGATCAGTATTTCCGCGACGAAATGTCCAAGCAGGGCGTGGAATTGCCGCCGCCCGGCGAATATGGCGTTGGCATGGTGTTCCTGCCGAAGGAAAATGCATCGCGCATCGCCTGTGAACAGGAAATCGAGCGCGCCGTGCGCGCCGAAGGCCAGGTCGTGCTGGGCTGGCGCAACGTGCCGGTCGATTCGGAGATGCCGATGTCGCCGACGGTGCGCCTGACCGAACCGGTGATCCGCCAGATTTTCATCGGCCGCGGCCAGGACATCATGGTCACCGATGCGCTGGAGCGCAAACTGTATGTGATCCGCAAATCGTCAGGCCATGCGATCCAGGCCTTGAAGCTGTTGCACGGCAAGGAATTCTTCGTGCCGTCGATGTCGGCGCGCACCATCGTGTACAAGGGCTTGCTGCTGGCCGATCAGGTCGGCGTCTATTTCAAGGACTTGCAGGATGGCCGCTGCATCTCGGCGCTGGCGCTGGTGCATCAGCGTTTCTCGACCAATACCTTCCCCGAGTGGCCGCTGGCGCACCCGTACCGCCTGATCGCCCACAACGGCGAAATCAACACGGTGAAAGGCAATTTCAACTGGATGCGCGCGCGTGAAGGCGTGATGAAATCGTCGGTGCTGGGCGACGACCTGAAGAAATTGTTTCCTCTGATCTATGAAGGCCAGTCCGACACCGCCTGTTTCGACAATGCGCTCGAATTGCTGCTGATGGCAGGCTATCCGATCGCGCAGGCGATGATGATCATGATCCCGGAAGCATGGGAAAACCATTCGACGATGGACGCCAACCGGCGCGCGTTCTATGAATACCACGCGGCGATGATGGAGCCGTGGGACGGCCCGGCCGCGATGGCGTTCACCGATGGCCGCCATATCGGCGGCACGCTGGACCGCAATGGCTTGCGCCCGGCGCGCTACATCGTCACCGACGACGATCTGGTCGTGATGGCGTCCGAATCGGGCGTCTTGCCGATTCCGGAATCGAAGATCATCCAGAAATGGCGTTTGCAGCCAGGCAAGATGTTCCTGATCGACCTGGAAGCGGGCCGCATCATCGACGACAAGGAATTGAAGGATATGTACGCCAACGCCAAGCCGTACAAGGCGTGGATCAACTCGGTGCGCATCCGCCTGGGCGACATCAAGCTGGGTGCCAGTGCGTTGCCGGCCGGCACCTCTGCGCCCGGAGAAAAGGCGTTGGCGTCGCTGCTGGACCGGCAGCAGGCGTTCGGCTACACCCAGGAAGACCTGAAATTCCTGATGCTGCCGATGGCGTTGACGGGCGAGGAAGCGACTGGCTCGATGGGCAACGATTCGCCGCTGGCGGTGATGTCGAACAAGCTGAAGCCGCTCTACAATTATTTCAAGCAATTGTTCGCGCAAGTGACGAACCCGCCGATCGACCCGATCCGCGAAGCGATGGTGATGTCGCTGGTGTCGTTCATCGGCCCCAAGCCGAATTTGCTCGATACCAACAACATCAATCCGCCGATGCGCCTCGAAGTATCGCAGCCGGTGCTCGGCTTCGACGACATGCTGCGCTTGCGCCATATCAGCACGCATACCCGCGGCAAGTTCAAATCCTATGAATTGAACATTTGCTATCCGCTGGCGTGGGGCAAGGAAGGCATTGAAGCTTGCCTGGCGTCGCTGTGCGCGGAAGCGGTCGACGCGGTCAAGTCGGGCCACAACATATTGATCCTGTCGGACCGTGCGGTGTCGGCCGAACAAGTGGCGATTCCGGCGCTGCTGGCAACTTCGGCCGTGCATCAGCACCTGGTCAGCCAGGGCTTGCGCGCATCGACCGGTTTGGTCGTCGAAACCGGCTCGGCGCGCGAAACGCATCACTTCGCCTTGCTGGCAGGTTACGGCGCGGAAGCCGTCCATCCCTATCTGGCGATGGAAACCCTGGCCGATGCGGCGCACGGCATGCCGGGCCAGCTGTCGGCCGAAGACGCCGTGTACAACTACACGAAGGCAATCGGCAAGGGCTTGATGAAAGTGATGTCGAAGATGGGCATTTCGACTTACATGTCGTATTGCGGCGCGCAAATTTTCGAAGCGATCGGCTTGAACAAGTCGCTGGTCAACCAATATTTCAAGGGTACCGCATCGAACGTCGAAGGCATCGGCGTGTTCGAAGTGGCCGACGAAGCGCTGCGCCTGCATGAACTGGCGTTCGGCCTTGACCCGGTGCTGGCCCACAGCCTGGACGCCGGCGGCGAATACGCGTTCCGGGTGCGCGGCGAAGAGCACATGTGGACGCCCGATGCGATCGCGAAGCTGCAGCATGCGACCCGCAGCAACAATTTTTCCAGCTACAAGGAATACGCACAGTTGATCAACGACCAGAGCCGGCGCCACATGACGCTGCGCGGCCTGTTCGAGTTCAAGCTCGACCCAAGCAAGGCGATCGCGCTCGATGAAGTCGAGCCGGCCAAGGAAATCGTCAAGCGCTTCGCGACCGGCGCGATGTCGCTGGGTTCGATCAGCACCGAAGCGCATGCGACGCTGGCGATCGCAATGAACCGCATCGGCGGCAAGTCCAACACCGGCGAAGGCGGCGAAGATCCGCAGCGCTATGTGCGCGAATTGAAAGGGATACCGATCAAGCAGGGCGAGACGATGGCGTCGGTAATCGGCAAGGATCAGGTTCTGGTCGATATCCCGTTGCAAGAGGGCGATTCGATGCGTTCTCGCATCAAGCAAGTCGCTTCCGGACGCTTCGGCGTCACGGCCGCTTACCTGAATTCGGCCGACCAGATTCAGATCAAGATGGCGCAGGGCGCCAAGCCGGGCGAGGGCGGCCAGTTGCCGGGCCATAAGGTGTCCGAATACATCGCCAGCCTGCGTTTTTCGGTGCCGGGCGTGGGTTTGATTTCGCCGCCGCCGCACCACGACATCTATTCGATCGAGGATCTGGCGCAATTGATCCACGATTTGAAGAACGCCAATCCGCGCGCCTCGATTTCGGTCAAGCTGGTTTCCGAAGTGGGCATCGGCACGGTCGCCGCCGGCGTCACCAAGGCCAAGGCCGACCATGTCGTTGTCGCCGGCCATGACGGCGGCACAGGCGCCTCGCCCTTGTCGTCGGTCAAGCATGCCGGCACGCCGTGGGAACTGGGCCTGGCCGAGACGCAGCAAACGCTGGTGTTGAATGGCTTGCGCAGCCGCATTCGCGTGCAAGCAGATGGCCAGATGAAGACCGGACGCGACGTCGTCATCGCCGCGATGCTGGGTGCCGATGAAATCGGTTTTGCGACCGCGCCGCTAGTGGTCGAGGGTTGCATCATGATGCGCAAATGCCATCTGAACACTTGCCCGGTCGGCGTCGCCACGCAAGACCCGGTGCTGCGCGCGAAGTTCTCGGGCAAGCCGGAATATGTGGTCAACTATTTCTTCTTCGTGGCCGAGGAAGCGCGTCAATTGATGGCGCAGCTGGGCATCCGCACCTACGATGAATTGATCGGACGCGTCGATTTGCTCGACAAATCGCAGGCCATCACGCACTGGAAGGCGCGCGGTCTCGATTTCTCGGCGATCTTCCATCAGCCGCAAGCGACCGAAGGCCAGGCTATTCACCACACCGAAACCCAGGAACACGCTCTGGAAAAGGCGCTCGATCACAAGCTGATCGCACAAGCGCGCGCGGCGCTGGAAAAAGGCGAGCGGGTATCGTTCATTTCGCCGGTGCGCAACCTGAACCGCACCGTCGGCACGATGCTGTCGGGTGAAGTGGCGCAGCGCTACGGCCATGCCGGCTTGCCCGACGATACCATCCACATCCAGTTGCAAGGCACAGCAGGCCAGTCGGCCGGCGCCTTTCTGGCGCACGGCATCACGCTCGACCTGGTCGGCGAAGGCAACGACTACGTCGGCAAGGGGCTCTCGGGCGGACGCATCATCGTGCGTCCGAACACCGAGTTCCGCGGCCGCGCGGTCGACAACATCATCGCCGGCAACACCGTGCTGTACGGCGCGACCGCCGGCGAGGCATTCCTCAATGGCGTGGCCGGCGAACGTTTCGCGGTGCGCAACTCGGGCGCCACTGCCGTCGTCGAGGGCGTGGGCGATCACGGTTGCGAATACATGACCGGCGGCACCGTCGTCGTGCTGGGCGAGACCGGGCGCAACTTCGCGGCCGGCATGTCGGGCGGCATCGCCTATGTCTACGATCCGGAAGCCGATTTTGCCCAGCGCTGCAACACGGCGATGGTCAGCCTGGAGCGGGTCCAGAGCGCCACCGAACAGCAGCTGGACCGCGCTTCGTGGCACAGCCAGCACCGCGATGGCGAACCGGAAGTTGACGAGGTGATCCTGAAGCGCCTGATCGAGCGCCACTTCAAGCATACCGGCAGCACGCGTGCGCGCTTCCTGCTCGATGACTGGAGCCATGCCCGCAGCAAGTTCGTCAAGGTCTTCCCGAGCGAATACAAGCGGGCCCTGATCGAGATGGCCGACAACGCCGCGCTCGAAGTCCAGCCGATCGCAGCCTGACATCGATGACATCGGCGGCGCCCCGGAATCTGGGCGCCGCCTCAGCAAACTTAAAGGATTATCGTGGGTAAAATCACCGGATTTATGGAATTCAAGCGTCAGGAAGAGGCATATCTCGAGCCTGCCGCGCGGGTCAAGAACTATCAGGAATTCGTGCTGCACCTGTCCGACGCCGAAGCCAAGGTCCAGGGCGCGCGCTGCATGGATTGCGGAATTCCATTCTGCAGCACCGGTTGCCCGGTCAACAACATCATTCCGGACTGGAATGATCTGGTGTATCGCGGCAATTACCGCGCAGCGCTGGAAAATTTGCATTCGACCAATAATTTTCCGGAGTTCACCGGCCGGGTCTGCCCCGCGCCGTGCGAATCGGCTTGCACGCTGGGCATCAATGACGACGCGGTCGGCATCAAGTCGATCGAGCACAAAATCATCGACATGGGCTGGGAGCATGGCTGGGTCGTGCCGCAGTTGCCCACTAGCAGCAGCGGCAAGACGATCGCGATCGTCGGTTCCGGTCCGGCCGGCTTGGCGGCGGCGCAGCAACTGGCGCGCGCCGGCCATGCGGTGACCGTATTCGAAAAGAGCGACCGGGTCGGCGGCTTGCTGCGTTATGGCATCCCCGATTTCAAAATGGAAAAATCGCACATCGATTTGCGCGTCGCGCAAATGGAAGCGGAAGGCGTGAAGTTTCGCACCAGCGTGCTGGTCGGCAAGGATTTCCCGGCCAACGTCAACAATTGGGCCAAGGAAACGATTTTCCCGGAAGATTTGGCCAGGGATTTCGACGCCGTCATCATCGCCGGCGGCGCCGAGCAGCCGCGCGACTTGCCGGTGCCGGGGCGTGCGCTGAAGGGCGTGCATTTCGCGATGGACTTTTTGCCGCTGCAAAACAAGGTCAACGCCGGTGACAAGGTCAAGGACCAGATCAAGGCCAGCGGCAAGCATGTCATCGTCATCGGTGGCGGCGACACCGGCTCCGATTGCGTCGGCACCTCGAACCGCCACGGCGCTGCGTCGGTGGCGCAATTCGAACTGATGCCGCAACCGCCGCAGCAGGAAAACAAACCGCTGGTCTGGCCTTACTGGCCGACCAAGATGCGCACCTCGTCGTCGCACCATGAAGGTTGCGAGCGCGACTGGGCCGTGGCCACCAAGCGCTTCGAAGGCAAGGGCGGCAAGGTCGAGAAGCTGATCGCCTGTCGTGTCGAATGGCAGGATGGCAAAATGATCGAGGTGCCGGACTCCGAATTCGAGATGAAGGCCGACCTGGTCTTGCTGGCGATGGGTTTCGTGTCGCCGGTGCAACAGGTGCTCGATGCGTTCGGTGTCGACAAGGATAGCCGCGGCAACGCCAAGGCGACGACCGATGGCGATGATTGCTACCAGACGTCGGTAGCCAAGGTGTTTGCCGCCGGCGACGTGCGGCGCGGCCAGTCGCTGGTGGTCTGGGCGATCCGCGAAGGACGCCAGTGCGCCCGCGCGGTCGACGAATTCCTGATGGGCTCGTCGGTGTTGCCGCGCTGATAGTGCGGGGCTGGCTTTGGTCTCGACCGGCAAAATCCAGCGCCTGATCTAATTTTTTGCAGAAAACTATATAATATTTGTCCAAATATTTTGTATGTTGGTGCAGATGACATTATCGACGTTGCGGGCGCACCGTTATTCGCCCGGGCGCAACTGGGCGGTGTTGGCGGGTTTGCTGCTGGTAACTAATCTTTTTGCGCTGGGCCTGTGGTACAGCGATTCCTCGCAAGCCGAGGAAAATCATTTTCTGGAACTGGTTCAGGGCGGCTTTCTGGCGCTCGTGTGCGGCGTGTGCTGCGCGCGCGCGTGGGGGCTGGCAAAGACTGCGCTGAACCTGAATTTTCTGCTGCATGCAGGGTTGGCCTTGCTGAGCTATTCTTTCCTGCTGCGCGAGTTCGATATCGACCAGCTCGGCGCTGCTCATGGATGGGCGACGCTGGAGCAGGTTTTGCGGCTGTTTGGCGTCGCATTGTGGCTGGCCTTGCTGATTTTCGCGGCGCTGCGCGTGAAGCAACTGTGGGCCGAGCGGGCAACCATGTTCGCGCTGCCGATGGTACTGCTGTCCATGCTGGGCGGCGTGCTGCTGGCGGCCAGCTGGCCTTTCGACAAACAACTGTTTTCCGTGCTGCCGTATTTGACATCACAATTCATTGAAGAAATACTGGAATTGAATGGCTGCATGCTGCTTTTTTTTGCCTCGCTCGCGGATTAGTCAAACACGTCAAGCCGCGCAATGGCATTGTATTTTAATCTAGTTTTCCCGCCAAAAAAAGCGCGCGCCAGCCGCGATTGAGGTTTCTGCACTACAATGCGACATTAAAAACAATGAGTATCATCGTGCCCAATCTTGTCGAAATCCGCGATTTGCACTTTGCCTACGGACCCCGCTCCATTCTGTCGGGTCTGCGCATGGATTTTCCGCGTGGAAAAGTGGTGGCCGTCATGGGCGGCTCCGGCAGCGGCAAGACGACGGTGTTGCGCCTGATCGGCGGCCAACTGCGCCCGGTTTCCGGTTCGGTCAGCGTTGATGGCCAGATCGTGCACAAGCTCAACTCGCGTGAGTTGTATCAGATGCGCCGCACGATGGGCATGTTGTTCCAGCACGGCGCCTTGTTTACCGACCTGACCGCATTCGACAATGTGGCTTTCCCGCTGCGCGAAAACACCGATTTGCCGGAAGAGTTGATCCGCGACCTGGTGCTGATGAAGCTGCACGCAGTGGGTTTGCGCAATGCAGCGCGATTGAAGCCGGCAGAAATTTCCGGCGGCATGGGACGCCGCGTTGCATTGGCGCGGGCCATTGCGCTCGATCCGCAATTGATCATGTACGATGAACCGTTCGCCGGCCTCGATCCGATTTCGATGGGCGTCACCGCCAACCTGATCCGCAATTTGAACGATGCGCTGGGATCGACTTCGATCCTGGTCACGCACGATGTGCACGAATGCTTCGCGATCGCCGATTATGTGTATTTCCTGTCGGCCGGCAAGATCGTGGCCGGCGGCACGCCCGATGAAATGCTGGCCTCCACGCATCCTTACGTCAAGCAATTCGTCAATGCGGAAGCCGACGGTCCGGTGCCTTTTCATTATCCGGGCAAGTCGCTGGCCGACGACCTGGGTTTGGGAGTGGCGCGATGATCCTCGATTTACTCGCCTCGATCGGCATCTGGCTGCGCCACAGCGTGGCCAATCTGGGCTTCGCGGTGCGCGCATTTCTCAAGATACTGTCCGCGTCCGGCAGCCTGCTGCGCCGTCCGCGCCTGGTGACCGAGCAATTGCACTTCATCGGCAATCGTTCGCTGCTGATCATCACCGTGTCGGGCTTGTTCGTCGGCATGGTACTGGGCTTGCAAGGATATTACACGCTCAACAAATACGGTTCCGAACAGGCGCTGGGCTTGCTGGTCGCCCTGTCGCTGACGCGCGAACTGGGGCCGGTGGTGACCGCGCTGCTGTTTGCCGGACGCGCCGGCACCTCGCTGACGGCTGAAATCGGCTTGATGAAGGCGGGCGAGCAACTGTCGGCGATGGAAATGATGGGCGTGAATCCGATACATCGCGTGCTGGCGCCCCGTTTCTGGGCTGGCGTGATCGCCATGCCGATCCTGGCGGCGATCTTTACCGCCGTCGGCATCATTGGCGGTTATCTGGTGGGCGTGCAATTGATCGGCGTCGATGAAGGCGCGTTCTGGTCCCAGATGCAAAATGGCGTCGATATCTGGAAAGATATCGCCAACGGCGTGTTCAAGAGCGTGGTATTCGGTATCGCGGTGATGTTCATCGCGCTGTTTCAGGGGTATCAGGCGCAACCGACGCCGGAAGATGTCGCGGGAGCAACCACGCGCACGGTCGTCATTTCATCGCTGATGATCTGGTGGCTCGATTTCATGATGACCGCATTAATGTTCAGCAAATAATTGAACATATACTGAAAATACTGAAACCGCGCTGTCGGTAGCAATAAAACCATTTAGGATCGTTTATGCAACGTAAATCATTGGATGTCTGGGTTGGCCTGTTTGTCGTGCTGGGTGTCGCCGCGCTGATGTTCCTGGCATTAAAAGCGGGTAATATGGGGTCGTTGACCTTCGGCAAGACTTACGCCATCACTGCCAAGTTCGACAATATCGGCAGCCTGAAGCCGCAGGCGCCGGTCAAGAGCGCCGGCGTCGTCGTCGGCCGGGTGGTGCAGGTCCGGTTCGATGACAAAACTTTCCAGGCGCTGGTCACGATGGATATGCAAACAAGCTATCAATTTCCAAAGGATAGTTCGGTCAAGATATTGACCGCAGGCTTGTTGGGTGAACAATATATCGGCATCGAAGCGGGCGGCGCCATGGAAAACCTGGTTGCCGGCGATAAAATCAACAGAACCCAGTCTGCTACCGTGCTGGAGGACCTGATCAATCAGTTCATCTTCAGCAAGGCGGCGGAAGGAAAGGATAGCAAATGAGATCATCGAGATCCACCATTGGCCTGGCATTATTGGCCAGCTTCACGCTGAGCGCTTGCGCGACGTCAGGCAATGCGCGCGACCCGTACGAGGGTTTCAACCGCGCGATGTTCACCTTCAACGACACGATCGACAAGGCGGCGCTGAAGCCGGCCGCCACGGTTTACAAGAAAGTGCTACCATCGTTCGTGCAAACCGGCGTCAACAATTTCTTTGGCAACTTGTCCGATGTCTGGAGCGCTGCCAATAATCTGCTGCAGGGCAAGGGCGAGGCCGGCATGTCCGACGTCACCCGCGTTGCGCTGAATTCGACGCTCGGATTTGCCGGCGTGCTCGACATCGC
>Ga0326735_1000452_pt1 | contig 10256 bp, 7 predicted proteins | sample 37_GP2_1092_FD_207945 | JGI IMG/M metagenome (GOLD analysis project Ga0326735, IMG submission 207945) | Glacier ice microbial communities from Ngari, Tibet, China - 37_GP2_109.2 | ecosystem: Environmental > Aquatic > Freshwater > Ice > Glacier | place: China: Ngari, Tibet | collected 2018-07-31
GCGCAGGCGCTCGCCTTCGGCAAGGATTGGGTATGGGCGCCAGGCGACGCCACCGCGGTGCACGCGATGGACGCCGAACTGCTCTTCGTCGGCTACGGCATTACCGCCCAGGAACAGGGCTGGGACGACTACAAGGGCATCGACTGCAAGGGCAAAGTGCTGGTCATGATGGTCAACGACCCGATGCCGACAGCGGCCGAGCCGGACCGTTTCGGCGGCAAGGGCCTGACGTATTACGGCCGCTGGACCTACAAATTCGAAGAAGCGGCCCGCCATGGCGCCGCCGGCGTGTTGCTGATCCACACGGACGCCTCGGCATCCTACGGCTGGAGCGTGGTGCAGAACAGCTGGCTGTCCGAGCGCTTTCAACTCGCCAGTGGCAAGGGCGGCAGCGCGCTGCAAGGCTGGATGACGGAATCGACCGCGCGCGGCCTGTTCCAGGCATCAGGCTTTGACCTCGACGCCTTGCGCGCGGCCGCCGAGAGCAAGAGTTTCAAGCCGGTCGCGCTTGGCGCCAGAGTCAAGGGCGAAACGCGCGCCGAAGTGCGCCTGATCGAGCAGTTCAACGTGGCCGGCGTCGTGCCGGGCACCGATCCGAAGCTCAAGGACGAGGTCGTTGTCTACAGCGCGCACTGGGATCACCTGGGCAAGCAAGGAAGCACGGGCGACACCGGCGACATTATTTACAACGGCGCCGTCGACAACGCCACCGGCACGGCTGGTTTACTGGCAATGGCGGCCGCAGCAGTGAAGTCGCCCGCCAAACGCAGCCAGATGTTCTTGTGGGTGGCGGCCGAAGAACAGGGCCTGCTCGGCAGCGCAGCCTACGCCGCCAGCCCCTTATGGCCAAGCAACAAGACCGCCGCCAACCTCAACCTCGACAGCCTGAACTGGGTCGGCGCCACGCGCGACATCGGCACCCAGGGCAGCGAGCGCACCGACTTGGGCGCAATGGCCGCAGCGACGGCCACGTCGATGGGCCTGACCGTATCCAAGCCGGTGCCGGACCTGGCCGGCGGCTACTTTCGCAGCGACCATTTCAGCTTCGCCAAGGCGGGCGTCCCGGCGTTCTCGATCGCAGGCGGGCGGGATTACATCAAGGATGCCGCAGCGTCGAGCGCCAAGGCCAAAACGTACGGCGAACAGCGCTACCACCAGGTGTCGGACGAGTACGATGCAGCCTGGGACCTGGCCGGCATGGTGCAGCAGGCGCAATTCACCCTGAACCTCGGCCGCATGATTGCCAACGCGCCGACGATGCCAGCGTGGAAGGCGGGCGACGCGTTCGGCAAGGTGCGGGCCGGCGCGAGGTAATTCCGGATTGTTTACGATGAAAACGCGGCCTCGACCTTAATTCTTGGCGTCGTCGCCGCATGCGCGCGCCGCAGCCAGCTGCGTGCGGCGGAACTCGCCTTGCCGCTCGACCATCCAGCCCGGATATTCGGACGGCAGTTGGCTGCAAGCGTCGATTTGTTCGAGCTCGGCCGCACTCAAGATCACGTCGGTGGCGGCGATGTTGTCGGCAAGCTGCTCCGGCCGCTTCGCACCCACAATGACGCTGGTCACCTGCGGCTGGTGCAGCAGCCACGCCAGCGCCACTTGCGCCACCGACACGCCTCTTCCCTCTGCCATCGGACGCATGACGTCGATGCAATCCCAGGCGCGCGCCTTGTCGACCGGCGGAAAGTCGAAGGCGATGCGGCGGCTGCCCGCTTCGGCCTCCGCCACGGGCTGATCGCGGCCGTACTTGCCGCTGAGCAGCCCGCCCGCGAGCGGGCTCCACACCATCAGGCCCAGGCCTTCGCTGCGCAGCATCGGCACCAGTTCGCGTTCAAGGTCGCGCCCGGCCACGCTGTAATACGCCTGCAGGCAATCGAAGCGCGCCAGGCCCAGCCGTTCGGAAATGCCGAGCGCTTTGACGATCTGCCACGCCGCCCAGTTCGACACGCCGATGTGGCGCACATGGCCATGCCGCACCATCTGGTCGAGCGCGCGCAAGGTTTCTTCGATCGGGGTGGCGGGGTCGAAACCGTGCAGCTGGTACAGGTCGATATGGTCGAGTTGCAGCCGCTTCAGGCTGGCTTTTACGCCGTCCAGGATATGGCTGCGCGACGCGCCGCGGGCGTTCGGCCCCTTGCCCATCTCGCCGAACACCTTGGTGGCGACGATGACCTCGTCGCGGGGAATATTCAGGTTTTTCAGGGCCTGGCCGGTGATCTGCTCCGACCTGCCTTCGGCATAGACGTCGGCGGTGTCGATAAAATTGATGCCGGCGTCGATCGACTGGCCGATCAGCCGTTCGGCATCGCCCTGCTGCAAGTCGCCGATCTTGCCCCACATGCCGTCCGAACCGCCGAACGTCATGGTGCCAAGGCACAGTTCCGACACGAACAATCCGGTCTGGCCGAGTACGTGATAGCGCATCTGGGTATCCTTGGAAATGAAAGCCGGCAGTGATGCCCGGTGAATCGTCAGGATAGCGCCCTTGTTACGAATGTGCAGGACGCAACGGCCAGTTGTGCGCAGCAACGCGTTCGCGAGCAGTCGTTGCCGCACAAAGGCAACAACGGATCGCGCGCGGCGACCCTAAAAATCCATCAGCACGCCCAGACCCAGCGATTTCTGCGCATAGTTGTAGTCGATCAAACTCTGGCCGTAGCCGGAAAACAGCTGCGCATACCCCTTCAGGTTGACCGCCAGCGGGAAAGCCAGGCCCGCCTGCACGGCGCCGCGGCCGGTACTGAAATTACGCCGCAGCAGCGCCGAATACTCGAACCCCTTGTCGCGGTAGGTAATGCGCACATCGCCGTGACCGAAAAAATCGGTGATGTCCGGGTTGTCGTTGTCCGACTTGGCATTGTCGAGCCGCTTCCAGGCGCGGGCGGTAACGCCCAGGTTGCCGGTTTCCAGTCCCAGCTGGCCGTAGAACCGGTTCCAGCTGCGCGACAGCGTCGCCGACTGGCCGTTCGACTGGTGAACGAAGCCGATCGACGCAAAGCGCAGGTTGACCGTCCCGAGCTGTTTGTTGATCGGCAGCACCGCCATGACTTCAGGTTGATAATTCGTTTCGCGAAACGGGCTCGACTCCGAGCGTGCATACGCTTGCCAGAAACTCTTCTGGGTGTAGCCGGCCCAGATGTCGATCGGGGTATCGGCGACGCCTTCCAGCAATTTCGCCTTGAAGCTGAGCTGGTAGGTCAGCTCGGCGTGCTTCGCCTTGTAGCCTTTTGGCAGGGTGTCACGGAACGGGCGGTCGTTGGTGGCGTTGCTCTGGTTGGCCAGCAGCAAATAATTGTCCGACAGCTGATGCACGGCATAGCGGCCGCGCTTGGCGGCATCGTTCAGCTCCCACTCCTGCGACATGCGGGATATCGGCGTGTCGGGCTTCATCACCTTCGCTGCCGGCTCGGGCGCCACGGCAACGACGTTACTGGCTGCCACCGCCACGGCGCCAGTCGAGACCACGGCCGGCGCGCCCGTGGCGACATTTTCCACCTGTTTGGACAGCGCATCGAAGCAGCCAAGCCGCGCGCTGGAGTCGCCAAGGACGGCGCAGCGCAGCAGGTGTTGTTCAGTCTCGCCAGCCTGAACCGGCGCAATCGCCATCAACATCATTGAAAGTAATACGGTGTGCTCGAATTTCATGAAACGGTGAACCTTTAACCTGAAGAAATCGGACGAGTATATCGACAAACCCCGGCGCACCCTTAAAGTATTTCACTACGGCAAGATAGTCATTTCAAGGAAGCAAGACCAGGCAGCCACAAGGCCGATATACTATTGCCATTTCTTCCAGCGCAGTTCAGTCGCACAACGTGGATAGGTGCCGGTCGAACAGGTCTAAAAATGCACGTGTCACTATCTTGCAACATGAGTAAAAACCATGTTGCAAAATGGCGACTTGTTACCCGGAAAATAAATGAGCAGCAACTTGAAATCGCCCTCGGGCTTTGCGTCCGGCCCGCGCTCCCTGGCGGCGCGCCGGCCATTCCTGACGGTGCTTGCCTTGTCCCTGGGCGCGGCGATTTCGCTCGGGCTGTCGCGGTTTTCCTACGCCTTGCTGTTGCCGCCCATGCGCGCCGACCTGGACTGGACTTATCTGCTGTCGGGCACAATGAATACCGGCAACGCCCTGGGCTATTTTATCGGCGCCCTCGTCACGCCGGCATTGATGCGGCGCTGCGGCGCGCAGACAGCCTTGATCGGCGGCGCGGTGCTGGCCAGCGTGTTTATGATGCTGTCGGGCCTGACCGTCAACACGGAACTGCTGATCCTGCAGCGGGTGCTGGCCGGCATTGCCAGCGCCTTCATTTTCATCGCCGGCGGCGTGCTGGCCGCGCGCCTGAGTTTGCTGCACCCGAGCCGCGCAGGCCTGCTGATCGGCATTTATTATGGCGGCACGGGCGTTGGCATCGTGGTGTCGGCTTTGCTGGTGCCGTTCGCCCTGGCCACGGCCACCGCCTATGGCGCCGCGCATGCATGGCAACTGGCGTGGGTCGCGCTGGGCGCCGTGTGCCTGCTGGCGACGCTGGTGATGGCGCTGCCGTCCAGCCACGTCGACGGCGCCCCGTCGGCACTGAACCCGCACGGCAATTTTCGCATCCAGCCGTTCGCGTTTGGCCTGGCCGGCTACTTCATGTATGGCGTCGGCTACATCGGCTACATGACGTTCGTCATCGCCCTGCTGAAAGACCAAGGCATGAACGGCGTTACCATCACCTGGTTTTATGCAGCACTGGGCCTGGCCGTGATGGCGTCATCACGGATCTGGGCGCGCATGCTGGACCGTTTCAAGGGCGGCCAGTCGATGGCAATGTTGAATTGCCTGCTGGGCGTGGCGACTATCGTGCCGGCGCTCACGGCCGCGCCGCCGCTGGTGTTCGCCTCGGGCATCCTGTTCGGCGCGATTTTTTTATCCATCGTCGCCTCCACCACCGCCCTGGTGCGCCACAACTTGCCGAGCCACGCCTGGTCATCCGGCATCAGCGCATTTACAACCGTGTTCGCGCTCGGCCAGATCATCGGCCCTGCCGTGATCGGCTGGATCGCCGACGGCCCGGGCGGCCTGCAGCGCGGCCTGATCTATTCGGCGCTAGCGCTGTTCATCGGGGCGGGATTGGCGTCGCGCCAAACGGCGCTGGCGCATGCGATTGTTTCGCAGCGCCCGACTGCAGGACTTTGATACGGGCGATGGCGTTGGACTGCTTTTTGTCCACCGCGACCGCTTTTTCGTAGGCCACGATTGCCAAGGCAGTGTCACCCAGCGCCTCGTACGCTTCACCCTCGCTGTCGAAGGCATTGCCGAACTTTGGCTCGATGTGGGTGGCCAGCTTGAACAGCTCGACCGCGGCGCGCGGGTTGTTTGCACCCAGCTGCTGGTAGCCCCAGGTGTTCAGGTTCGGGGGGCTGAGCTTGAAGTCGGGCGACGACGCGGCCATACCGGTATAAATCGAAAGCGCGTCCTTGGAGCCAGCCTTGGAGAACGCGCGCAGGAAGTCCGCTTCGCCCAGAACTGCGGCGCTGGCGGGAGTGAACTCCATCGACATCACCTGCGGGCCAATGCCATGGCGCGCCGGCGACTCTTTCAAAAACGCCAGGGCCTTGGCATCGTTTTTCAGGTAAGCGTCGAGGAACCGGTGCACATACAGTACACCGCTGCGGTAGGCCTGCAGCACATCGGCGCGCTGGTAGTCGCCGAAGGCGTCATCCCGCGAAAAGCGCAGCTGCCAGGAGCTGAAGTCCGGGTGCGTCATCGGCTGCATGGTGGTGACATAGACGTCCGAATACTTCATCGTGTTGAGGTAGCTGGCGCCCAGCTTGTCGTCGCGCTCCATCGCCTCGGCCGTCGGTGCGCGGGCACCGAGGAACAGCATCGGCACGGGCGTATGCACTGGCCGCACATAGCTGGCCGCGCCCCAGATCTTCGGATGGAAGCGGATCGAGCCGTCAAGACTCACCAGCGCCTTGATGCGGCTCGAGCGCGCGGCCGCGAACACATTGGCCATGCCGCCCCAGCTGAAACCGGCCGCCGCGATCCTGCCGGTGTCGGCCTGCAGCAGCGTTTGCGCAACATTGGCGAGGAAGGCAATATCGGCCGCCTGCGCCTCCACGCCTTCGACGTCGTCGGTCATCATGACCGAGCGCGCCCCCAGGCTGCGGCTTGCAAGGACCACATAGCCGTGGCTGGCCAGGTATTCGCACAGATCCAGGTTTTCGTGCGCGAAGGAGGCAAAGCTGGGCGCGTAGATCACCACCGAAACTTGCCGTCAAGGGGCGCGGCGTCGCGCACGGCCAGGGTGGAGGCGCCATATTGGACTTTTTGCGGCCCCGCCATCCAGCCTGCCCGCTGCTTCGCCGCCTCGGCGCCGGCAAAAGCGAAGTCGACATCGCTTAAGCTGGCCTGGCGATAGTCGGCCACCTGCATGGGCGCCGCATCCGTGCGCCTGGCCGGATACCAGACCAGGATTTGGATGGGCCGCGCCGATTCGGCACTGACATCCTTGCCGAAACCGTCCACCTGCGCTTCCAGCACACGGCTGTAGTCATATTGCTGAACGACGCGCAGGCCGACAGCATGCAGGCCGGCTGCGGGAATGAGGACAGGGTGGCTGTCGGCTGCCTGGACACCGCCGGCAACGGCAAGGACGATCAGAAAAAAATGGATGCGCATTGGATGTTCCCTTTTATTAGATGCTGAACAATAACATTCGGGCATCCGCGGGAACCGAACCGAGCGATGAACTGCCGAAACAGCTGCTTGAACCGCACGCTGCTGCCTAATGACGCTTTCAGTGCCATTCGTTGATTCGTTCGATAGCGAAAACGGCACGGGAATCGCTTCCCGTGCCGTTTTCGTTCAGACAACTGCCTGCAGGGCGTCGTCGCCCTGATAGCCAGTTTAAGTCAATTCAAACTCCGATGGGTTCAATCCCAACTCCTTGACGATCTTGCTTGCCACGGCCTGCTCTTTCGCATCGAAATTGCCATCCGATGCAGCAACGGCAATCACCATCCGCACCAGCAGGCGCGCGGCGCCCTCGTTCGATTTCATCTTGTGCAGCGCCTGCAGGGCTTTTGCCTGGCCGATATCCTTGTCGAACTCGAGCTGGCTGACATGGTCTTGGAACGCCTTGATCACGTCGCTGGTCGTAAACACCGACAAGGCGTCATTGCTTTCGATGAACTTGATCATCTTCTGCTTTTCTTCCGCGCTGACGCTGCCATCAGCCATGGCAACCAAGGCGCAGCCGGCCATGGCCGCGTTCAGGAAATCCTTGTTCTTGTACTTCAGCGCTTCTGTTTTGAGTTCGCTGGCTTTGCTTTTCAGCCGCGACAAGAAAGTATCGAAACCCATTGTTGATCTCCGTTCAGATGTAAGTCGAGCCCTGATTTTACGCTGTTACTGACGGCCTGCTGCACACGGGTCAATTCCGCAGCTGGCGGCGTGCCAAAAACGGCATTGACGTCTCTCCACGGTGCCGGCTTCATCTCGATGGCTAACTAACTTCGCGTCGTCACCCTCGACATTGGCCCGGGGCGGGGCGCTGCGTTTTAAGGAGCAGTTGTGGAGTATGCGCAAGTCGATGGTCGGCTCGTGGACCAGCGGCGTCGATAGCCCCGACGTGTCTGAATGGCAGACGTGCCCCACTCCTGCGCTGCTGGGATCATGTCGGCAATTCGGACAAAGCTGAACATTTATGTCGATCAGCCGGCTCATTGCTGAGCCCGTGTGTAAATGGCAGACGTGATCCCCGCTCCCCTCCCGCCCACACGAGCCTACTAATTGCTGAGCCCGTGTCAAAAAGCCAGACTTGACCCTCGCTATCCTCGCTACCTTCGTGTCCGGTCACCCGACTTGACCCTCTGGCCCCATCTTATGGGCGCTAACCCCGCTGAATTTTCCGGATTTTCGATGCAGCGCGGATTTCTTCAGAAGCAGCCCTTCGAACGCATCGACTGGCAAATGTAGGCTGTCAACCCACGTACTAGGCAGAGATAGAGTGGAGCGCCTACTATTGATTGCCTTTCGCAAATACCGTAAGAGATCATGGTAATAATCCGAGTCGGCATCACCAATTTCCGTCAACAGCGACGCAAAAACTTTGATGCGATTATCACTCCACAGATTATCTTTGCTCGCGTACGAAGATAACAAACACGATTTGCCTTCTTTTATATTACTGATAAAAACCGCCAGCGCATCGTCAATCTCATATTTCGCCCCGATTACCTCATTCAAGACGAAAATTGCTTCTCTAGTGAATCCGGAATCGTCAGCTCTCAGTTCAAAAGCAGATTTGTCTAGTTGCAATAATTCATCACCAGTTGAATTTTTGCTAACGAACACCGTAGCAATAATCTGCAATAAGCCCCGCCTAGAAACATCTACATTGTAGCCGGTTATTAGGTCCGATAATTCCAAATTAATAGGTCTATCGCCATAGAACGTCAGCCGTTCGGAAATGTTATTTATACTATTTAGACATTTCGAGTCAAGCCAAATCTCTGAAGAGCAAACGGATATAAAATAGGCAGAAATGCTCTCGTCCTCAGTATCAATTAAATTTAGTAGACTACGAGCCAGCGGCAAATCAATAATAGAAGCCTTTTCCTCGACCCCAAGCGCAATGAACTGATAGAACCTGAGAAACTCTTTTCTAGCAGTATCGTCAGAGAAATTAAGAATTAGGGGCCCTATAGCTAATAAAAGCCGGGCAGCGTCGTCAGTATTATGTGAAACTACGTAACGGCGAAACAAAGACGCTGAGACCGTATTGGAAGCAGTTGCAGGCGACTTTACAAGTCCATTTCCAAAGTTTATTATATCATTTGCCGAAATACCATTTTCACGCCAATCTATCTCGGCGTCCCGCCACGTCGACAAATCTCCAAATAAGCCCGCGTTCACACTATCTATAATCGTTTCAATATCTTTGGTCGAACTGCAAGCAACTACGACGCTAATCAGCGGCCAAGGCAAATACCATCGAAGTTTCATCAATTCGCTAACGAGGTCTTGGCTACAAATATTTGAGACGAAAGCAACTAAAGTAGCGATACCAGGATTGCGACAAAACTTCTCAACTTCTTCTAATTCTTGCCAAGCGGTAGCACGGACTTGCTTAAAAAAGGAACCATCAGCCCCGTTATGTGCCACAAGCAAAATGCTCGCTGCGCTCTTTTGGTTGACAGGGAGTATTTCTATAGACAAAAGATCTTTACGCGAAATTTCTAAACTAAGAGCTTTCAGTTCGTCTTGTGGGATGTAGTTTATACCCCGACTCCACCCTTCCAACCTATCGAGATAACGATCTGCCGAAAACTCGCTAGGGGCGCCGCTAAGAATTGCATCAACACATTTTCGCACCAGAATCTTACTCGGAAGTTCTACACTTAGATGGTTGAGCATGCGATTCGAAAAAGCCGAATCCTTCGGAAAATTTTCTTCCGCAAGCTTAAGAAACTGCGCGGGCAGCTTTTTCGACAAAAGCAGCAATAACTTCCACGCCGCGAAAAAGCTTCGTCCACGGTACGGTTTAGATATTTCGACTCTTATTGATTCGATGACAATATTTTCAGTATGTTCATCATATAAATTCGATAGCCGGTCGTCAAAGTCATCGACCCCGCAGGAAAGGAGTTCCATTGCGTGACGCGCAAGTAATTTACGAGATGTCGGGTGATCGAAACCAATGCCATCGACAAACATTTCTAACGACAACATAGATCCCATCCTCGCTTGGAGATCCCCAATCTCGCAATCTAGCGTTCGCGGAAGCGCAACCACTCTGGAGCGCATGTGATGCATTTTATCTTCAGCAAAACATCTGCTCGCAGCGATCAAAAACACATGGCGCCAATGCGATAGACCAGCGATGTGACCGAGTCGAAATTCGACATCAATGTCTGTACCTGACGTAAGTGCGCTAGCTGCCATGAACTCTTGGAGCGATCTGACATCAAAAGCAATCTTTCCCTCCTCCCTAGAGCAAAGTAATACTAGTCGCTGCAACGAGAGGCCTAATAACTGTTCGGCACGCTCGTCGATATCAGTTGTCGAAAAGCCCTCTCCGGACAAGTAAGGGCGGTTTCAAGTACCAAGCGCAACACTGGGTTAATGAACAGTGTTGGTTGAATGTTGAAGCAGTGCTATATGGCGAGTATAAACGACGAGCGGCGAGTCAGAATTGAACCTCGCTCTCGGGCGCGTATTGAGCGACAGGGCGATGGCATCGAGTTCGTCCTGGGAGTAAATC
>Ga0326735_1000453_pt1 | contig 10245 bp, 11 predicted proteins | sample 37_GP2_1092_FD_207945 | JGI IMG/M metagenome (GOLD analysis project Ga0326735, IMG submission 207945) | Glacier ice microbial communities from Ngari, Tibet, China - 37_GP2_109.2 | ecosystem: Environmental > Aquatic > Freshwater > Ice > Glacier | place: China: Ngari, Tibet | collected 2018-07-31
GCATGCACACTGCCTGGATGCGCAGCGCCTGGATGCCCAGCGCCTGGATACACAGCGCCTGTATGCACCGCGCGGGAATACACATCCAGCGCGGGCGCCTGGCGGAAAATTCTTTGCCGTCGGCGTATCCCTCGGCGGCAATGCGTTGCTGCGCTGGCTGGGCGAATTCCAGCATCAGGCCTCCATCGTCGACGCGGTCTGCGCGGTCTCCGCGCCGCTCGACCTGGCGGCCGGCGGCGCTGCCTTGTCGCGCGGCCTGAACATGGTGTACACGCGCATGTTCCTGCGCTCGCTGCGGCCAAAATGCCTGTCCAAGCTGGCGCAATATCCTGACCTGTTCGACCGCGATACGATGCTGCGCGCGCGCAATCTGTACGAGTTCGATAACGTCGTGACCGCGCCGCTGCACGGCTACCGCGACACGGACGACTATTGGCATCGCGCCAGCGCATTGCACATACTCGACGACATCAAGGTGCCGACGCTGGTGCTGAATGCGCGCAACGATCCCTTCCTGCCTGAACGCCATTTGCCGCAGCGCGCAGCGGCGATCGTCACGCTCGAGTATCCTGAGGAAGGCGGGCATGTCGGCTTTCCCTCCGGCGCCCTGCCCGGCGGCCTCGACTGGCTGCCACGCCGCATCGTCAAATTCCTTGAAGGAGCGCAAATGGACCACATCGTTTGCGAAGCAAGAATGAACAAAGTTCCTGAAGGAAGTGCGCATGGATGACACCATGTGCAGCCAGGGCGCAGCCAGATTCCTGAAACGGATTGGCCATGGATGACATCGTTCGCAAAGCAATGGCCAAGTGGCCGAACGTGCCGCATTGTTATGGCTGGCTGGCGCTCGACGCGCGCGGCGCGTGGCGCATGCGTGACGAGCGCGCGCAGGCGGAAGGCCTGCCGGGCGAGCGTGTTTCGCAACCTGCCTTGCGCGGCTTCATCAATCGAAATTACTGCTCGGATGCAGAGGGACGCTGGTATTTTCAGAACGGACCGCAGCGCGTGTTTGTCAATCTCGAGACCACCCCTTACATTGCGCGCACCGATCATGCGGGCGGCTTCGTGCTGCATACCGGCGAGGCTGTGGCTTCCGTCGACGGGGTATGGATGTCGGTCGCAGGACGGCTGGTGCTGCGCTGTGACGGGCGGATTGCGATGATCGAAGATCGGGATCTGGCGGAATGCATCGGCATGCTGCGACTCGATGGACGCACGCCGCGCGATGAAGCGTTGCTGGCCTGGCTGGCCGGGGCTGCGGGGGCGATGACGCTGGCATTGCCGGCTGGCGAATTGCCGGTGCAGCGGCTGGCGGATGAAGACCTGGGGCCGCGCTTTGGTTACGTCGCGCAGCCGGCCGGTAACGATCAGCCGCTCAGCTGAACTTAACGCCGTTCTTTTATTTCCTTCTGCTCATCCCGCCACTTTGCCTTGACCTCACGCTCGCGCGCATCGATCATCGCCTGGTCGTAGAACGACGCATCCGGCGAAGCGCGCGCGATGGTCAGCTGTTCCAGTGCGGCCGGCAGGATGCCGTCGATTGCATGTGCTTCGGCCAGCGCCAGATGCTGCAAGGCCAGCTTGCCCTGCGCCGCATACGACTGCGCCAGCAATTCCTGCAGGCGCGCTTCCTGTCGATACAGCTGGACCTGGTCGCGCAAATACCGGATCGCCTCGTCATGCCGCCCCGCTGCAATCAAGGCCTCGGCGTATTGTCGCGCTATGCCGCGCGACATGGGAAACTGACTGCGCGCAGCATCGGCATCTTTAATCGCTTCGGCATCCTGGCGCGCTGCGCGGCGAATCTCGATCGTGGTGCTGGCATAGAGCGAACTGGCGGCTGCATTCGCGCCGGCGGCTGTGCGCGACTCCTGCAGCAAACTCAAGGCCTGCGGATATGCCCCCTGGCGCAGTGCGATCATCGCCAGGCCGTATTTGCCAGCCGCAGTCTGCTGCGCGGTGCGCAGCTGCAGCTGATTTTCGAATACCACGCGCGCTTCGTCCAGGCCCTGCGACGAACTGTCCTGCAGCACCTTGGCACGTGCGCGGATCAAATGAAAATCCAATCCGTCGGCGCGCTGCTTGTAGCGAGTGTCCTGGGTGCGCGACTGAATATCGGCGATCCGTTCGGTAGTCAGGGGGTGCGAGCGCAGGAAGGCCGGCACGCTTTCGGTATAACCGCGGCTGGCGCTCTGCAGGCGGCCAAAGAAAGACACCATGCCCGAGGTGTCGAACTTCGCCTCGCGCAGGATTTGCAGGCCGACCCGATCAGCCTCGCGCTCCGCCTCACGACTAAAATTCAACCGGCGCTGCACGGCCAGTCCCTGCCCGCCGACCAGTAGCGCCGAGGATGCCTCCGGACTGGATTTCGCCGCCAGCACCGCCAGCGCCACGGCTGCCAGCGGAATCAACGCGTCCTGCTTCTGCTTGCCCAGCATGCGCGCGATATGGCGTTGCGAGACATGGCCGATTTCATGCGCCATCACCGAGGCCAGCTCGGATTCGTTTTGCGCGGCCAGCAGCAAGCCCGAATGCACGCCAATAAAGCCGCCCGGCAGCGCAAATGCGTTCAGCGCCGGATCGCGCACGCCAAAGAAAAAGAAATCGTAGTTTGCTTCGCCGCGCGCTTCGGGCGTGGCCGCCAATAAGGTCGCGCCAAAGTTATTTAAAAATTCCAGCAGCGGCGCGTCGTCGAGATAATCCCGATCCTTGCGCAGACTGCGCATGATTTGTTCGCCCACGCGACGCTCGAACAGCGGCGACAGTTCCTGACGCTCGGTGTCGCCCAGGCTGGGCAGGCTTTGCGCCCGCGATGGCGCAGAGGCCAGCGTGATCGGCATGGCCGACATTGCAGCAATCAACATGGCGGGCAGAAAACGCGGATTGAAACGAAGCTTCATGCGGGATCGATCAGTAAAGGCACGATGCTATGATACCCGCACCTTACGTTTGTCCTGGCGTCGCCAGAAACTGTTACCAATGAACCTAAAAAAATTGCCCGCAACGCCAGACGGCCTGACCCACTTCGACGCGGGCGGCCAGGCGCACATGGTCGACGTCGGCGCCAAACAGGAAACCCATCGCATCGCCGTCGCCTCGGGCACCATCCGCATGCTGCCCGAGACGCTGGCCATCATCGCCGGCGGCACAGCAAAAAAAGGCGACGTGCTCGGCATTGCGCGCACCGCGGCCATCATGGCCTCAAAGCGCACCAGCGACCTGATTCCCCTGTGTCATCCGCTGGCGCTGACGCGCGTGACGGTCGATTTTGCGATCGATCATGCGACGTCCAGCATCAGCTGCACTGCGCAGGTGGAAACCTTCGGCAAGACCGGCGTGGAGATGGAGGCGCTGACTTCAGTGCAGATAGGCTTGCTAACGATTTACGACATGGCCAAGGCGGTCGATCGCGGCATGGTGATGAGCGATATCCGCGTGCTGGAGAAGCATGGTGGGAAGTCCGGAGACTGGACCGCGCGCGTCTGACCCGGGCAATGCGGTCTGCGGTCAATGAGGTCACAGTGCTGATCGCTTCGGTGAGCGATCAGCCAGCGCAGAAATCAAAGAAGGCCACATCGCTGTGGCCTTCTTCAATTCGACTTGCAGGAAACTTACGGTGTCAGCAGCGCGATTATTGTGTCTTGCACAGCTGAGTGGTGATACAGCCACCGCCGACTGTCCAGTTGATCTTGCCGTCGGCAGGAGTACTTGGGCTCAAGGTATAAGTGTCTGACGCGAGAATGCCGCCGGTCGCGACCGGAACTACGGTAATGATGCCAGCTGAAGTAGTAACCGACGTGACAATGCCGCTTGCGCCAAGGTTGGCCGGAACGCCTGCGCTACCAGCTGTACAGCCGGTAACTGCATTGGTTTCCTGGGCACAGATTTCAACAGCGACTTTCGCCGGCGCCGCCGCCTGGATGATTTCTGTGAACTTGGCTTTCTTGGTGTAATTCTGGTACGACGGAATCGCCACCGCTGCCAGAATGCCGATAATGGCGACCACGATCATCAGTTCGATCAGGGTGAAACCGCGTTGTGCTGTCTGGACCATTTTCATCGATTTCATTTTGAAGCTCCTAAGTGGGAAAGTAGACAGTTCATCTGCCTTGCATTCCCTTAAGCAACATCCATACCACAGGGAAACAGCCTGATTTGGCAGCATTTCTGGTCGAATTCATGTTTTAACGATAATGAACATGCGCCGTGACATGACGATATTTGTCAGCGTTTGCCGAATTTGGTCTTCATTTGTCCTGATGGGTTAGCGTTTCGGCACTTAATAGGGCCGAACACCATTGCCTTCATGCTCACCCCGTTCAGATGCCCCAGGGATCGACAGGCAGGATCGCGATGATGGCGGCGTCAGTACGGCGTACCAATACCGACAGGTCGCTGGTCTTGGCACGTAGGGGAAGAAAGCCGACTTCAGCCTGCGTCAGCCCGGCCTGCGTCAGTGCCGATGCAACGGCTTCGCGCGCGCTGGCCACATCGGTAGACTGCCGCGCGAAAAGCAGGTCCAGCGACAGGATCTTGCGCGTGACTTCGCTGGCGATATCTTTGTACGGCAGGTAATAGGCTGGCATCTGCGCAAGGTCCGCGCCGCCGCCGATCGAGGAGAACAGGATGCGCTTTAATTCCTCCGGATCCTGCGGCAGGCGCGCGCCGACGACCTGCGGGCCATTGAGCGGCATTGCCGGATTACCGGCCCGAGCCAGTTCCGCAGGCGGGATATCGCCTTGCGTGACGACGGTGAAGCGATCGACGTTATACACCACATACACCGGTCGCCCGGTTAGCACCGTACTGCAGCCGTACGCCAGTGCTGCGCATTGCAGCAGCGCGATGACGGTCAAATCAAACTTCAATGATGGCTTGTTCGGCTTGAAGATGATGAAGGTGATCAGCGGGCCAATGGTAACGTCTACGGCGGCGAGCATCAGCAGGATACCGCTGATGCCCATCGCGTCGAAATAGGGGCGCGGGTACCAGATCAGAATGACGAGAGAAAGGATGGCGGATACTAAAAACAGGCTGATCAACAAATGGATCAGGCTGGCGCGCGAACGATGAGACATGGATTTACCGATTTACGGGTGGGAAAGGGGCCTCCGGCGAGCGAAAGCCCCTTAAATACTGCTAGCCTTGTAGCATTACAGCAGCAAAATCAGACGGCGCCGCGGCATTGGGTCGGTGCGTAACGGCCTGGCAAAGTACCTTTGGTGCCGATTACAAAAGTCGAGGCTGCAGACAGGCAGTGCCAGTCCATAGCGCCCCTTGAAGCGGGCGCCAACTTCGAGTCCTGCACTGTCGGTACCAGCGTGAGCTTGTTGTTGGTCGCGTCCAACTGCGAGATATTGTTGATGTTATATGTGATGGTGATTTCGCCCATCTTGCCAACTGACGTATCGATTGCGACGTCGGTTACATATTTCGTTTCACTGAAGCAGTAAATCGTCGCCGTTACGCAAGCCGCGCCCTTGGCCTGCCCAGGGGCAACCAACGTATCCAGGTTTGCATTCGCATTAAACACTTCATTCACCACAACTTTTGCATCGCTGGCGACGCTCAGGCCCTCTGTCACCTTCGACTTGACTGTGTAGTCCTGATACGCCGGCAATGCGACCGCAGCCAGGATGCCGACGATCGCCACGACGATCATCAATTCGATCAAAGTAAAACCCCGTTGTACCACTGATAAATGTTTCATATTTTTATTACCTTTCATGAGGTCGGCGGGACATCCGCACCATTGCCATATTCGCAATTTATATGCCAGCCTCATGCGCGGGTTTTACTCCCTGTTTCATTGCCATCGACCTAGATAAAAGACAAACTTTGTTCATTTAATAATAAATTTTGTCAGTCGCGACGGTATTCGTCAGTCGTGAGCATTGCGCTATGGATTCATCATGTGTGACGACTGAAGATGCGTCCGAAAAAACCCGTCATCTGCGTCGCTGCCGGTTCGAGTTTCACGAGGATGATGGCGCTGTCGTGATGCGCGTCGTGATCGTTGACGCGCGCCATCAGGGCGGCATACGCAGTCTCGGGATGATCGTAGTAGGCGCACAGCAATGCTTCGATTTCCTCTGCGGACAGCATGTGCGGCACTTCCGCTGAACACAGCAGGTACAGGTCACCTGGCTGTGTCAAATCCAACTCCAGCTCGACGGAGGCTGACTCACCACGCGGCGGAATCCGGCGCTGTTCGCCGATGAACGATCCATGCTCGTGGGACAGCAGCATGTCGGCATTCCGTTTCTTCTGCGAAGCATCATTCCGCGATAATTGCTTCAGTCGACCATCCCGCATGCGGTACAGCAGCGCGCCGCCGACATGCGCGACGATCGCCTGGTCGGTATGAAACAGCGCGATCATCATGCTGGTCGCCATGCATTCCTGGCGCGGCCCGTGGCTGGTCAGCTGCGCGACCCTGAGGCGGGCACGCCCGATGGCGTCAAGCATCATTGCGCGGATGCGGGCAGTGTCCTCACCCTGCGCGCTCCAGTCGAAGTCGCGCATTCCCTGCTGCATGCAAGCGTAGATCGCGCCGGTGGCAATGTGGCTGACCACGTCGCCGGTGCTGCCGCCGCCGCTACAGTCCACCAGAATGGCCAGGCCGTAGTCGAGATCAATCACCTGCGCGTGAAGGTCTTCGGGGTTCAGCCACTCCGCCTCTGCACGTAAGGCAAGCTCGTCGTCGGTTTCATCAAACAAGGTGTGGTTCATGGCGGCCTATGGATCATCTGCGCTCTGGCGCGGCGGCACAATGCTGCCCGCTCAGTAGGTACGGCGTAAATCGAAATATCGCCTGAAGTTTGTCTGCGCGCCGTTTGTGACTGACAGCTGCAACTTCAGGGATTCCATACCCCATGTAGCATTTCCCGTGCCGGCAATGATGAGCCCGGTGCCACTCGGCACTACATCCCTGGCGCGCAAAAAAAAACGGGGAACTCGCGTTCCCCGTTTTTACTTCCGGCACTGCCTGAAAAAGAATCTGCCCCTTACAGCGCAGCCTTCAGCAGTCGCGCCATCTCGGAAGGATTCTTCGTCACGGTGATGCCGCAGGCTTCCATGATTTCCAGCTTGGCTTGCGCGGTATCCGCGCCGCCCGAGATCAGCGCGCCGGCATGGCCCATGCGCTTGCCCGGAGGCGCAGTCACGCCGGCGATGAAGCCGACCACTGGCTTCTTCATGTTGTCCTTGATCCAGTGCGCAGCGTTGGCTTCATCCGGTCCGCCGATTTCGCCGATCATGATGACCGCGTCGGTATCCGGATCGTCGTTGAACATGCGCATGATGTCGATGTGCTTCAAGCCATTGATCGGATCGCCGCCAATGCCGACTGCCGACGATTGACCCAACCCCAGCGCAGTCAACTGACCGACTGCTTCATAAGTCAGCGTACCCGAACGCGAGACCACGCCGATGCGGCCCTTCTTGTGGATATGGCCGGGCATGATGCCAATCTTGATTTCGTCCGGCGTGATCAGGCCCGGGCAGTTTGGTCCGAGCAGCAGGGTCTTGCTACCAGCTTTGGCCATGCGGTTCTTCAGTTCCATCATGTCGCGCACCGGAATGCCTTCGGTGATGCAGATGACCAGATCCAGTTCAGCTTCGACGGCTTCCCAGATCGCGGCGGCGGCGCCGGCTGGCGGCACGTAGATGACCGATACGTTGACGCCGGTTTCGCGCTTGGCTTCGGCCACGCTGGCAAAAATCGGAATGCCTTCAAAATCCTCGCCGGCCTTCTTCGGATTCACGCCAGCGACGAAGGCAGCCTTGCCATTCGCGTAATCGCGGCACATGCGGGTGTGGAACTGGCCAGTCTTGCCGGTGATGCCTTGCGTGACTACTTTTGTATCTTTATTGATCAAGATAGACATAGTAATTTCCTGATGTGTGAGGGAGCGGAGCGCACTGCGCGTCCGCGTCCCGCAATGGGTTTAATTATTTGCCTTCAGCTGCAGCGACAACCTTGCGCGCTGCGTCTTCCATGGTGTCGGCCGCAATGATCGGCAAGCCGGATTCAGCCAGCATCTTCTTGCCCAGGTCTTCGTTGGTGCCCTTCATGCGCACTACCAGCGGGACCTGCAGCGAGACGGCGCGCGAAGCGGCGATCACGCCTTCGGCGATCACGTCGCAACGCATGATGCCGCCGAAAATATTTACCAGGATGGCCTTCAGGCCGGGATTCTTCAGCATGATCTTGAAGGCTTCGGTGACCTTCTCGGCTGTCGCGCCGCCGCCCACGTCGAGGAAGTTGGCCGGCTCGCCGCCGAACAGCTTGATTGTATCCATGGTGGCCATCGCCAGACCTGCGCCGTTCACCAGACAGCCGATATTGCCGTCGAGGGAAATGTAGGCCAGGTCGAATTTCGAGGCTTCGATTTCGGCCGGGTCTTCTTCATCCAGGTCGCGGTAGGCGACGATTTCCGGATGACGGTAGAGCGCGTTCGGGTCGAAGTTAAATTTTGCGTCGAGCGCGATCACCTTGCCGGAGCCGGTGAGGATCAGCGGATTGATCTCGGCCAGCGAACAGTCGGTTTCCCAGTAGGCCTTGTACAAACCCTGCAGCTGCTTGCGCGCATCGGCAATGGCTTCCGGCGGCACGCCGATCTGTGCGGAGATCTTGTCGGCGTCTGCGTCGGTCAGGCCGGTGGCAGGATCGATGGCGATATGATGAATTTTTTCAGGATGGCTCTCGGCCACTTCCTCGATGTCCATGCCGCCTTCGCTGGACGCCATCAGCACCACTTTCTGGGTGACGCGATCGGTGACCATCGAGACGTACAGTTCCTTCTTGATGTCGGCGCCCTCTTCCACCAGCAGGCGGCGGACTTTCTGGCCAGTCGCGCTGGTCTGGTGCGTGACCAGCTGCATGCCGAGGATGGCGTTCGCGTATTCGCGCACCTGTTCCATTGACTTCGCAACTTTTACGCCGCCACCCTTGCCGCGGCCGCCGGCGTGGATCTGCGCCTTGACGACCCAGACCGAACCGCCGAGTTTTTCGGCCGCCTGGACGGCTTCATCGACGCTATGGCACGCAATACCGCGTGGCACGGTCACGCCAAACTTGGCGAGGATTTCTTTGCCCTGATACTCATGGATCTTCATGCGAACTTCCCTTCGAACACTGAATTAAGTTGAACTTGCTGGGTTGAATGAATGGCTGGAGTGGATTCGACATCTGCCGCGCTGATTGTGGAGCGCGGATTAAATTCAGCGACTGCAGGGCCATCGCTGAGCAAGGCAGGGCTGCGATCGTGCTGGAATGCTGTTTCGCTTTGCAAGAAGCCATAGTCGCCGTCAAGGCGGCATGGTTCGATGACCTTGCCGGCGTCCTCGCGCAGGAAGGCGACGACCGTGACGGCGCGCAACTGCTTCGGGGTGCGGGATGAATTTGACGGAGAAAGGGGCATAGGATGCGCTGCCTTCAGGGGCAAGAAGCGACTACTGGTTGCCGCGTGGGCTGGGTTTGCTGTCGCAGATTCTACGACAGTCACCGCTCATGCGGCGCTTTGAAAGCCCGGGCAGTGTAGCACAGGTCGTGCAGGTATCTTGGCCGAAACTGCTGCGGCGCGGCGCGGCTGTCGTGGAAATGTCAGTGCTGGGCGCGGTCCGTAGGTCGCAATAAACTGCGACGGCTTTGGATAATTTGGCAACGAGTAATTTGGGCATCCACGGCGTCGCAATTTATTGCGACGGGGGCGCCGAGTCCTACGAAATTTCGCCGTCGTCACTCTGCCCCGACATCGCCGCGCGGATTGCTTTATGCGAAAACCCGCGCTGCTGAAGGAAGCGCATCTGCTTGCCGCGTTCGGCCGCATCGATGGGCGGGTCACCAAATTTGCGTTGCCAGACTTCACGCGCGCGGGCGACCTCGCCATCGACCAGCGAGCTTTTAACGTCGGCCAGCGCCTCGCCCTGGATGCCGTGGCTTTGCAGTTCGGAAAAGATGCGACTATTGCCAAAGCGCGCGGAGCGGCGATGGATCAGGGCATCGGTAAAGCGGGATTGAGAAAGAAATTTCGCGGCTTCGAGGAAATCCAGCACCGCTTCGACGTCGTCGTCTTCGGTGGCATAGCGCGAAAGTTTGCGCCGGAGTTCCAGGCGACTGTGTTCGCGCATCGAGAGATATCGAAGCGCGCGCCCTTTCAAACTAAGCTGAATTTTTGCCATGATTTGAAAGGACGTTCGTCAACTACAGTTATTCGGCGATCTTTTCTTTCTCCGCCGGCT
>Ga0326735_1000454_pt1 | contig 10244 bp, 19 predicted proteins | sample 37_GP2_1092_FD_207945 | JGI IMG/M metagenome (GOLD analysis project Ga0326735, IMG submission 207945) | Glacier ice microbial communities from Ngari, Tibet, China - 37_GP2_109.2 | ecosystem: Environmental > Aquatic > Freshwater > Ice > Glacier | place: China: Ngari, Tibet | collected 2018-07-31
CCCCCCAACCCCCCAACGCCGTCCGACGTTATGTGCTGCGGACGGCTTTTCTTTACAAAGGAACTAATGAAACACATCATGCTAGACCTCGAGACGCTAGGCACAGTTGCCGACGCGTGCATCATGAGCATCGGCGCCGTGCGCTTTGACATCGACTCGGAAGAAATCGACGACAACGGGTTTTATGCCAGCGTCTCGATTGAAAGTAATCTGAGCCACAAGCGACGCATCCAGGAAGACACTCTGATCTGGTGGATGAAACAAGGTGAGAACGCGCAAGGCGTGTTCCACGAAGAAAAACAGACGTTGGATGTAGCCCTGTTCGACCTCGCCGACTGGATCGGCACAGGCGACTGCCACGTCTGGGCCAACGGCGCAGACTTTGATCTGCCCATGCTGGCACACGCGTTCGTGCAGTGCGGCCAGGAAGTGCCTTGGGAATTTTGGAACAGCAACTGTTTCCGTACTTACAAAAAGTTACCCGGTGCCAAGCTGATCAAGCTACCGTTCACCGGCGTGAAGCACAACGCACTGTTCGACGCGGTGCATCAGGCCAAGACGCTGCAGGCCATCCAGAAGGCGCTGTTCAGCAACAACCATGCCTTCAAGGCGAGGGTGTGAGCCACAACATCCCGGCGTCTGCGCCGACCAACCGCAAGCAGCGGCGCGCCCTGGTGAAAGCCTTGGGCCACCGCCAGTTCAAAAAACTTTACAGAAAGGCAAGTGCATGAGCAATATTGACGCCACCTTGGCAGAACGCGGTTCCCGCTACGGTGAGTTCACCGACCACGCCGAAGTGACCCAGGCCATCAAGAACGCCATGGCCGACAGCAACAACTGGAGCAGGTTAGGTGACGACCAGCGGGAAGCCCTGGAGATGGTGGCTCACAAAGTCGGCCGTATCCTCAACGGTGACCCCGACTACATCGACTCGTGGACCGACATCATTGGTTACACACGCCTGGTCGAGAAGCGCTTGATCGCTGAGCAGGCTGCAGCCAAAGCCCTGATCACCGAGGAAGGCCCTTGCGATGACCCGCACTGCCCTGCGTGCCAGCCGGCCAACCGAATCAGCCTGGTCGCGGCCATGGCTGAGCTGAGCGAGATGTTCGGCGGTGCCCCTAAAGGCCCAGCGCCCAAAACTCCGGCCCAGGCTCAACCCCCATCCGAAGACGTGGTGCGCGCGGCGTTGAAGACGCTGCTCACCGCCGGCGTCATCGCACACGCGGCGTAGTGGCCACACCTGAAAATACGTTCATTGGTTCGATCCACCGGCACTTGCCGGCGTCGCTTTACCACATGAAGAACCACAACCAATACAACGGCGGAATACCCGACGTTTGGTACAGCGGGCCTGCGGCCGACCTGTGGATAGAATATAAATTCGTGGCTCTGCCCAAACGCGAAAACACCGTGATTAGTATTGACTTGTCTGATCTTCAGAAAAACTGGATAGCAACCAGGGTGGCTGAAGGGCGCAACGTCGGCGTGATCGTAGGCAGTAAGGATGGTGGGGTTTGGTTTCCTGGCACAACCTGGGAGACCGCAGTCACCATGCTTCAGTTTAAAACGTCCATTGAGAGCCGTAAATCATTAGCTGGATTGATCCAGAATTTAGTGACATAACTCAATCGCCGCCTGGTCTCAGGCACCAGGCATCAGGGATATCACATGAAAAATACAGAAGTCGGGTTGTTCCCCGCGCTAGAGGCCGCACTGCGCGCGGCAACAGAACCGGTTGATGCACAAGCTCTTTTTGATATGCCAGCCATCAAAGAGTATGCCGCGTCTGTCAACCGGGTCTCTGATTACCTCGGCAACTTATGGCGCAAAGGGCTCGTCGTGAGACAAGCTGCGCCACGGACCGGTACTTCCCGGACGTATTGGACGTACACGTGGAAGGGACAGCAGGGGCCTAGGCTCCTCACTGACTCTGCAGACGGGTACTCTCCTCGCGTCTTGATTGACCGCCCTACCGTACTGATTACTGAAGAGGGGCGGGTCATCACTCTGGACTTCCCCAACCTCTCCATCCGCATTCAGCAAAAACCAGCCAAGTAAAAAGAGGGGCCCTTCGGGGCCTTTCTCCACCCTCGTAATCTTATGGCTAATTTAGACTTACTGACATCGTTAGAGTGCTCGCAAGCAGCCAGCCAAGGGTGGTCTCTTCATCATGTGTACGACCTGAAGACAGCCCGTTGGCTTGTCATGATTTTGGGTAGCCCCAGCGTCGACGACACGTGCGCGCGTGTCGTTCAGCAAGCCCGCGCGGGCGATCCGCTCGCACAAAAAGCACTGAGCCTTGTCATGCGCTCAAACAAAGGAAATAAATGAACCCCTTCAAACCTACTCTGGCTGTCGCGGCAGACTTCAGCAAAATCAAGTACCCCGTGTTCGCCAGCCCCAAGCTCGACGGCATCCGCTGCTCGATTGTGGACGGCAAGGCGTTGAGCAGGACGCTCAAGCCGATCCCGAACAGACACATCTACGGACAGCTCAGCTCCCCCAAGCTGAACGGCCTGGACGGCGAGCTGATTGTGGGCTCGCCGACCAGCAAGACGTGCTACACCGACAGTGTCTCGAACGTGATGGCGTTCGACAAGGTGCCCGATTACACGTTCTACGTGTTTGACATGTTTGATTCGCCCGCTGATTATTCTGGACGGCTCAAACATATCACGCTGATTTCCGGGAATTTCGCCCCTCACATCAAACTCTTGGAGCAGACGCTGCTCACCAACGAAGACTACATGCTCGAGTACGAGGCCGCAAAAGTCGCCGAGGGCTATGAGGGCATCATCCTGCGCAGCCCCGACGCCCCTTACAAGTTCGGCCGCAGCACGGTCAACGAGGGCTACCTGCTGAAGGTCAAGAGATTTGAAGACAGTGAAGCGGAGATCGTCGGTTTTGAAGAGGAGATGTTCAACGGCAACGACGCCGAGGTCAACGAGCTGGGGCGGACCAAAAGATCGACAGCAAAAGCTGGACTCGCTGGTAAAGGGACGCTTGGCGCCTTCCTGGTCAGAGACGTTGTTTCCGGCATCGAGTTCTCAATTGGGACTGGACTTACGGCCCTGCAGCGCGGCGTCTTCTGGCAGCGCCGAGAAGACTACCTAGGCAAGCTGACCAAGTACAAGTTCTTCCCAGTCGGCGTGAAGGATAAGCCCCGCCACCCGGTGTTCCTGGGCATGCGCGACCGGGCGGACATGTGATGAAGCTCGACATCGACGACGTTGCGACCCAGCTGGTCTACCTCGTAGCCGGCGTAGAGCGCGAGACCACCAGACACCAGGTCACGCAGCGCCTGAAAGGAACTGATGAAAGCCATGCCATTCTGGCCTTGGGCGGGCACACCGGCATGGTGGCTGACTTGATCCCCTACGCCAAGCTGACCTCGGCGCACATTGCAACGCTTTGTGACCAAGATTTTCCCGGCGTCTACGAATACCAGGTCACTGAAGAGTTGGGCGTCTGGTTAGCCAAAGCAGCTTGTGACCAATACACCGGTGTGCATGCGATACCACCGCTGGTGGACCAGTTCAAAGAGCAGCTCCTGAAGCTGTCGATAGCATTTTTTAAAGGCGACTGATGACAACAAGACTCGATTACACCTACGAAGACGCTCTGCGCAAGATCATGGCCACCGGCGTTGACCGGGGCGACCGCACCGGCACCGGAACCCGGGGGCTGTTCGGCTTGCAGATGCGCTGGGACCTGGCCGAGGGCTTCCCGCTGGTCACGACAAAGCAGGTTTACACCCGGCCCATGATTGAAGAGCTGCTGTGGATGCTGTCGGGCGACACTAACAACAACACGCTCAAGGCCAAGAACGTGAAGATCTGGGACGAATGGGCGCGCCCGGACGGCGACCTCGGCCCGATCTACGGCAGTCAGTGGCGAAGCTGGGAAACCCGCGACGGCAGCACAATCGACCAGATCGCCAACGTCGTGCGCGACATCAAAGCCAACCCTGAGTCCCGCCGCCACGTCGTGTCTGCCTGGAACGTGGCGGACTTGCCCGACATGGCCCTCGCGCCCTGCCACTGCCTTTTCCAATTTTGGGTGGCCGACGGCAAACTCTCTTGCCAGCTCTACCAGCGCAGCGCCGATATGTTCCTGGGCGTGCCCTTCAACATTGCGTCGTACGCCCTGCTCACTCACATGGTGGCCCAGCAATGTGGTTTGGGCGTGGGCGAGTTCATCTGGACCGGGGGCGACTGCCACATCTACAACAACCACTTCGAGCAAGTCAACCTGCAGCTGACCCGCACGCCCTACCCGCTGCCGACGCTGCTGATGAGTCCGGGCGTCAAGTCGATATTCGACTATGGGCTGGGCGACTTTTTATTTGACGGCTACAAGCACCACCGCGCCATCAAGGGCGAGGTAGCGGTGTGACGTTCAAGCTCAACAACGAAAGAACGGCGGCGGTCAGCCTGGAAGTGTTCTGGATTCCAGTCGGCCCCGACACCCCGCGCGGCGTGAGCATGCTGCTCATCAGTGAGGCTGCGGGTGTGCTGCAGAAAGGCATGTACGACCCCAACGACAAATTTTTTACGCACTGGTTTCCAAACCCCAAACTCCCAAAGAAAGCTTGAACATGCTCACTAAAACACAACTCATCACCATGCTCGGCCTGCAAGACAAGCTGAACTCTGCCATCAACCCCGACTGGCGCAAAGCCAACTACCCATGGCACCGGGCCATCATGGTTGAAGGCGTCGAGTGCCTTGATCACGTGGGCTGGAAGTGGTGGAAAAAACAAGAGCCCGACTTTGTTCAAGCCAAGATCGAACTGGTGGACATCTGGCACTTCATCCTGAGTATGCGGCTGGAGACCTGCGCCGGCGATGTTGGCCACGCAGCCGACAGCCTGACATACACGTTCGGCGAAGCGCGTGCATCCACCCACTCCACCCAGTACAAACTCGATGCGCTGGTGGCGGAGGCCGGGCACGGCAGTGTGAACCAGTCGGCTTTCGTCGGCCTGATGAAAGACTTCGGCCTGACCTGGGACGAGCTGTACGCCACCTACATCGCCAAGAATGTCCTGAACATGTTCCGCCAGGACCACGGCTACAAAGCAGGCAGCTACCGCAAAGACTGGCTGGGCGTGGAAGACAACGTCAGCCTGGACATCTTGATGCGGGGCAAACCCGACGCCACCCCCGAGCAGCTCTATGCCAAGCTCGAAGAAGTCTACGCCAAGGTGCTGGCATCATGACCACCTACCGAGACGATCCTGACTACCTCGCCGCGCTCGACCGTCGGGGCGAGGTCAGCATCGGGATCGCCAGGCTGACCCTCCAGCTCGACCAGATCCAGCTACGCTACCTGCGCGACGGCGTACTTACGTCCGCGCTGGAGCGTGCCAGCCTGGTGGAGCAGCGCAGCGCGTTGCGCCTGGAGATGAGCCTCTTGACCGATGCGGTCCTCATCATTAAGACGCGAGGCATCGCCGCTGGCCGCAAAGACCTGCTCGACACGCTGGTCACTGTCCTGAATGAGAACGGTCTAGGGCGTTATCTGACAGTCGCCGCTGACATGCGGAGAAGCATTAAGGAGACAGCATGAGTTTCAAACCAGAATTCACCACGGGGTCTGACCCAAAGTTCTACGGCAACGCCCTGACGTTCGCCACCCGCGAAGAAGCTGAAGCCAACGCCAAAAGCCTGCATGGGCGCTGGATGATCTGCACCGGCTTTCGGGCCGTCGAGTCCGACGAGCCTGTGACCCACACCTATGTTGATGGCGTGCTGGGTGACGCGGTGAGGGGGGCGGTATGAAAGCGATCCCCTACACAGAAACTGACGCAGCAAGAGCACCCAAATTTGCTGTGCCGGGGTTCGCTCACAAACTTTTTGTTGGTCGAGCGGGGGACCAAACATATATCGGCGATGTTTACTTCGCCGAAGAAGCCAAACGCATAGAGCTTTGCGTAAATATGCACGAAGAGCTTGTCGGTTTCTTGCTCGCGGTTGCCACACTGAAAGTGCCTGCTCTCGCGCCCGGCGACCAACCGTTATGGGATGTCTTGGCCCGCGCCCAGCTACTGATAAAAAAGCTCGACGAAGTCAATTAGTACCACACCACCTTCACCCCAGAAGCCCGCCTTGTGCGGGCTTCGTCGTTTCTGGAGCACTATGACTCACACCTACCACATGACCCGGGTCAGTGCCAACAAAAAGACCGGGCCGATCCCCGTCACCACCTCCAGCCGCTCGACCTGCCCGACCTGCCCCCTCAAAGGCAACGGCTGCTACGCCGAGGGCGGGCCACTGCGCATGCACTGGGACAAGGTCTCCACGGGCGGGCGGGGCGGCACACTAAAAGAACTGTTCGGCCAGATCCGTGCGCTGCCCAAGCGGCAGCTCTGGCGGTGGGCACAAGCCGGCGACCTGCCCGGCGACAACGACCGGATCGACGTGTTTGCCATGGCTGAGCTGGTTGCCGCCAACGACAGGCGTCAGGGCTTTGCCTTCACCCACTATGACCCGCGCGTCGGGGCCAACGACCTGGCTATCGCTGCAGCCAATGTCCAGGGGTTCACCGTCAACCTGTCGGCCAACAGCCTGGAGCATGCCGACGAGCTCCATGCTCTGGGCATCGGGCCGGTGGTGGTGGTGCTGCCTATCGACCAGACCAAGCCCACAAAGACCCCAGGTGGGCGCCACGTGAGCGTGTGCCCCGCCGCAGTGCGCGACGATGTAACTTGTGCGTCCTGCGGGATCTGCGCTGTGGCTGGGCGCAAGAGCATCATTGGTTTTCCGGCCCACGGGTCGGGAGCCAAGAAGGCTCAGGCGATCTTCTTCTCACGTGAGGACGTACGTACGTACGCAAATAAGTAAGGCCGTACTTGTGTCGGTGCGTACCGACGTGCGCAAGTGCGTACCGCTGCAAGTACCTATTGCAGTACCCACGTGAGCACGGATACACTGGCCGACCACCACAGGAGAAACCATGAAGACACTCGTCATTGCCAGCCAGAAGGGCGGCGTCGGTAAGACCACGCTCTCAGCACACCTGGGCGTTGCCGCCGAGAACAGCGGGGCAGGGCCCGTAGCACTCATCGACACCGACCCGCAGGCCTCGCTTGCGAAGTGGTGGAACAAGCGTGTCTCACCCACGCCGCTGTTCTCTACCGCCAGCATCTCGGGGCTGGAGGCGCACCTGAAGGCGCTGGCAGAGAGCGGGGTGATGCTGGCCATCATTGACACGCCTCCGGCTGTCACTGCCACGATCCGCGCTGTGATAGACCAGGCCGACCTGGTCCTGATCCCGACGCGCCCGAGCCCGCTGGACCTCGAAGCTGTAGGCGCCACAATCGAACTGGCCGGGCAGGCGGGCAAGCGCATGGTCTTCGCCATCAACGGCGCAGCCAACCGGGCACGCATCACGGGGCAAGCCGCCGTGGCGCTGAGTCAGTACGGTACCGTTGCGCCCGTCACGCTGTTCCAGCGCACAGACTTTGCCAGCTCGATGGTCGACGGCAGGACGGCGCAAGAGATTGATCCAGAGAGCAAGGCGGCTGAAGAAGTGGTGGCTCTGTGGACGTACGTACTTACGCAGCTACGCAAATGAGTAAGGCCGCACCCACTCCGCTATCAAGCGGCCTGGTCTCGGTGAAAGGGCAGGGCGTAGCTTCCGTGCCTCTGCCCGTACCCGTGCCCGCGTCCTTGCCCGTACCCGTGCCCACCGCCGAGAAGCCAAAGCCTGTACCTGCGCTGCCCATCGCAGACGGTTACCTCAAGGCGATGACGCTCAAGCTCGACCGCGTCAGATTCATGAAGCTCAAGCAGGTCGGCTTGGACCAGGGCAAGACTTCCCAAACGCTGCTCACTGAAGCCGTGGACTTGCTGTTGAAGAAGCATCATGGCTGATGGCTGTTCCTCTGAAAAACGGATGTCTGGCATTAAAGTTATCCACAGCCCAAATGGGTTTCTTTAATGAGCACTGGTCGCGCTACGCTTGACGGGTCATCCGGTTTGTGCCAAACCGCACGACCGGGGGCCTGCGGCGCTTGAATTCAGTTTAGATTAAGTCCTGGAATCCCGGGAGCCGGGAGCCCAGAACCCAAAAACAGAAGACCGGGGCCAATTTGCCTTTGTTACCTATTAATAAGAAGCGTCCGGTCTGCAGCCCGCATGGATGCTAGAGTCGTCCGACAGAATCAGTCGGCCTGCCGACAGGTTTGTGTTTTTAGGCCCATAAATATTTTTCTTGGATGTCGCTACTGCGTCAAAAATCACTATTACACTGACGCCGTACAGACAAAACCTTGTCTCTCTAGCGTCAAAAAAGAGGTTGATCATGTCAGTAGACCGACAGAATTTAGTTTTAGGCGAGCGCAAAGGGGTTCCGTTCTACGCTACCAACCCGTCTATCCCACCCAAGGGGGATCTGGTTGTAAGGGTGCGGCCCAAGCAGTTCGCCTCTGGCGAAGACGCCATGATCGTCCACCCGTCAGGCGAAGTCCTTGGCAAAGCATCAGTTGCGTTCATGAGGGGCGAGGAGGTCGACTCGCAGCGGTTCGTCAAGCTGTACATCGAAGGTGTCAGCGGGATCACCGGGCTGTCCAAGGCCGGCACCAAGGTGTTTGAAGTTGTCGTTGCGCAGCTTCAAGATGAACCGAATAAGGATCAAGTCTTGTTGTCAGCGTACCTCGCAAAGAAAGCAGGCATCGAAGAACGCACGTACCAACGCGGGGTCAGAGACCTGCAGGACAAAGAGATCTTGTTCGCTTCGCATGCTGAGGGCGTGTTCTTCATCAACATCCGGTTTGTCTTCAACGGCAACCGGCTGCACTTCGTGAAGAGCTACTACAAGTCAGAGGCCCGGGTCGCCCAGAAAGAACTGGGGTTTGACGGGGACGCTTCGTAGTTGCTTCATACGATATTCATTATGTTAACAAAGGAGAGTAACAATGGACGAGCCCGAGATCCTGACGGTCGGCAACATCCAGATTCAGTTTGACAGCGGGCAAGCGAACGCGCCCATCCGTTGGCGCATGGCAGACGCCGTTGCCGACGGCGGACCAGAGGGCTGGCAACCGACGCCCTACCAGACGGCTGACGCCGGCCACCGCGTGAGCGATGCAACCGAACTCGTCACCCAGTGGCTGAAAAGCCAGTAACCAACTTACCAACCCACGGCAGTTTCTGCCAGAAAGACCAAAACCATGTTGCTTTACAAAACCACTTACCCCACCAACATTAGCGACGGATCACCCACGATCATTGTCACCAAATGGTCAGGCTCTCAAACCGAAGCCACCAAGCACCGAGTCGAAGGCAGAGCCCGCGCCCACCTGAAGCCCGAGACCCAGACTGTTGATGTGCCCACCAACAAAGCAGGCCTGCTGGAGTGGCTCAACGCGAACGTGACCACATGAACCTACAGCCCCTCTTCACCACCTCGCGTGTTGTGGCGGCGCTGTACCGCACCGTCTCCACGACGGTGCTGCTTTATTACCTTGTCAAGCGTATGAACGACAGACGTGAACCCCGCGACCGGCACCACGGCAGGTTCGGCCGCGACTGACGTGTACCATCCCGCTCACAAAAACTCAGGAGATTTTATGGATGAATCAATTGTTCGCGGGCTGGTCATGGGCGGGGTGCTCGGGGCCATCGGCCTGACTGCCACGATGATCTGGAAGCTGATCCGCTCGCCCAGCGAAGCCGCACGCCGGTTCAAGATCGTACTCATGGTCGCCGCCGCGATCCTGTATGTGGCTGCGATCATCAGCTCACCTGGCGACGCCGCCTTCCTGATCGGTGCCGGCGTTGTCGCCGTCGCCGGCTTCTGGGTCTTCAGAGGCACGAAGAAGTAACCACCCACAGCACGCAGGGCGTGCTTTTTTCTATAGCGTTTCATAACGCCGCGAATAGCCCCGAAATATATTCTCGTCACCTATTCACACGATGTCGCTCATCCCACCTACAGCAGGGGTAAGGGTCGTTAGGTTCTCTATAGCTACATACTCTTTATTTACACTTACACTTTCTAAATTAGAATAAATAAATAGTAGTAGGTATATATATTATCTATATAAGAGTTTCAGAACTGTGTGTAAGCGTCACTTCACAGACTGGGTTGGGCCGCCGTCAGAACCGCCGCCCAAGCTCTCTTTGTACAGTGCATTCGCCGGCATCGCATCCAGGAGCATCGGCCCAAACTGTTTGCGCCCACCCATCAGCTGCACGGCGTCCGCGAGCTGCTCCAGTGTCGGCCCAGCCAGCGCA
>Ga0326735_1000455_pt1 | contig 10236 bp, 13 predicted proteins | sample 37_GP2_1092_FD_207945 | JGI IMG/M metagenome (GOLD analysis project Ga0326735, IMG submission 207945) | Glacier ice microbial communities from Ngari, Tibet, China - 37_GP2_109.2 | ecosystem: Environmental > Aquatic > Freshwater > Ice > Glacier | place: China: Ngari, Tibet | collected 2018-07-31
TTGGTCGATCTGCAGCCATGAGTTCAGCAAACACCGCATCGACGATGCGGAATACGGGAGTTTCGCACTTCCTATAGCCCCTCGGGGACATACAAAACGGTAGCTTTCAGCTACCGTTTTGTTTTTTTGGAAACGATTAAATAGTGTGATCGAACATGATTGATCGGTTCATATCTACTCCGCCAAAATCAAGAATACGGTCGGTTTTTTATGCAGTTCAGGCGCTTTCCCGGCCGCCAGCAGCGTTTTCCATTCCTTCGCCGCCGCTGTTCGTATCGATTCGGATGGCAGCGTCAGGTCGGTCGCGATGCAGATTAGGGTATTCGCCTGACAGCTGTCGGCCAGCGCCGCGAGTAACGCGTCATTGCGGTAAGGCGTTTCGATGAACGACTGCGTCTGTTTCTCGCTACGCGCACGCTGCTCGAGCTCGCGGATGCGCTTCGCGCGGGAGGGCGCGTCGGTTGGCAGGTAGCCATTGAACGCAAAACTCTGGCCATTCAAGCCGCTCGCCATTACCGACAATAAAATCGACGAAGGACCGACCAACGGCCGTACCGTGACGCCGTGTGCATGCGCCAGCCGCACCAGGTTTGCACCCGGATCGGCCACTGCCGGAACGCCAGCCTCGGAGATTAATCCTGCATCGCGACCGGCCAGCAGCGGCGCCAGCAATCGCGGCAGTTCGGTCGCATTGGTATTGACGTTGAGTTCAGCGATCTCGATGCCCTGCAACGGCGTCGCCAGGGGATGATTTACGCTGATCAGCTTGAGGAAGGCGCGCGTGGTCTTGGCGTTCTCGGCGATGAAGTAATCCAGCCGTGCAGTCAGCGCCTGTACCTCGATAGGGATGGCGTGGTTAAGCGGATCGCCGGCGCCATCGGCCGACTGGCCGAGCGTATTCGGTATCAGATACAGTATGCCGCTCATGTCAGGCGTTGAAGAATGACAGACCGACGCGGCGCAGCATGCCGGTCAGGGCGATCAATGGCAGGCCGGTGAGGGCGGTTGGATCGCAGCTTTCTATGCGTTCCAGAATGGCGATGCCGAGGCCTTCATTCTTGGCGCTGCCGGCACAGTCGTAAGGCTGTTCGATGCGCAGGTAAGCCTCGAGCTCGTGATCGGGCAAATCGCGGAAGCTGACCAGGGTTTGGATATTTTGCGCCTGCACCGCATGCAGCGGATTGGCCACGCGGCCGTCCCGGACGCACAGGGCGGTATGAAATATCACCTGCCGTCCGCGCATTTTCTGCAGCTGGCGCAGCGCGTTGGCATGCGAGCCTGGCTTGCCAATTTGTTCATTATCGAGCGTGGCTACCTGATCCGAGCCGATCACGATGGTGCCGGGTGCCTGGGCGAGGACCGCCTCTGCTTTTTCGCGCGCCAGGCGCATGGCGGTGATGTCCGGCGTCTCGCCGGGGCGAGCGCTTTCATCGATGGCTGGCACGATGACATCGAAGGGCAAACGCAGCCGCGACAGCAATTCCTTGCGGTACGGAGAACTGGAAGCGAGGATCAGACGGGGCGGGGCGATAACGATGGACATTTTTATTTGGTATTTGAACAGGCGCTCAACAAAAGCGCTGTAAGGCTTTGACCTTGCAGGGAAAAGACTGCTATTATCGCAGGTTTTCCGGGGTCGGCTTTCGCTATGGGCGCTTTTGTAATCGACAGTTTTGCGTTTTCCCGCGCGGCAGATCAACGGGATGGCGTGCTTCCAGTCGCAGGCTTGCAGCGGCTGACGGAAGACACCGCGAACACCTTCGGCGAATTGAAATGGACCCTGCGCGGCGGCGCCGACAAGTTCGGCCATGCGCGCCTCGACCTGACGGTCAAGGGCGTCGTGCAGCTAACCTGCCAGCGCTGCCTGACACCATTTGATTACACGATAGATTCAGCTTCGTCGCTGCTGCTGGCGCGTGACGAACAGGAAGTCGAGAGTATCGACGCCGCGCTGGACAATGATGAAGTCGATGTGATCGTAGGTTCCAATGCGTTTAATGTGATCGAGTTGATCGAAGACGAAGCCCTGCTGGCCTTGCCGCTGGCGCCCAAGCATGAAGAATGTCCGGATCAGGCCACGCTGGATGCGCTGAAAGCGAGCGCCAGGCCATCGCCATTCGAAGCACTCAAAAATTTAAAGCAGTAAAGAATTTATAGCAGTAAAGTCAGCACAGAATTTAAGCAGGCCGGCATCGTGTAACCCGCCGGTCACTGCGCAAATGCAGTAAGGATTCCTGGTTCGCAAACTTTTGGCAAACCGGGTATGTTAAAATTTTAGAACTTAAAGATTCAGGAGTTATCATGGCTGTTCAACAGAATAAGAAGTCCCCTTCAAAGCGCGGTATGCATCGTGCGCACGATTTTCTGGTGGCGCCGCCACTGGCGACCGAGCCAACGACTGGCGAAACCCACATGCGTCACCATATCAGCCCGAACGGCTTTTATCGTGGCCGTAAAGTGTTGAAGACGAAAAACGACGAGTAATCGCTCCCTCGTGGTGAACGTGAAGGCGGTGCACAGTGTTGTCATGACTGGCGCCGCTTTTTATATGCCGAAGAGCCCGCACCCCTGTCATGTTGAATCAACGCCGGTCAGTCCCGTCATGCGGGTCGATAAAGGTACTGAATCAAGATAATGACAACTAAAATATCCATAGATTGCATGGGCGGAGACCACGGCCCGGCAGTCACCATTCCCGCAGCTATCTCCTTCGTCAAACGCGAGCCGTCTGCCGAGCTGATTCTGGTCGGCCTCGAAGAAGTCATCCGCGCCGAACTGAAAAAGCACCACGCCCACGAGCATCCGCGCCTTTCTGTCGTGCACGCGACTGAAGTCGTGACCATGGACGATACACTCGAAGTCGCCCTGCGCCGCAAAAAAAATTCATCGATGCGCGTCGCGATCAATGCTGTCAAGTCGGGTAGCGCGCAGGCTTGCGTCTCGGCCGGCAATACTGGCGCGCTGATGGCCATTTCGCGCTACGTCCTCAAGACCATTCCGGGCGTTGATCGTCCGGCGATCTGCTTTCCCATGCCGAACCAGAAAGACGGGCCGACCTACATGCTCGACCTGGGCGCAAACGTTGACTGCGAACCCGAACACCTGCGCCAGTTTGCGCTCATGGGTTCGGCGCTGGTCGCAGCCACCGACGGCAATCCGCGTCCCACGGTCGGCCTGCTGAACGTCGGCGAAGAAGACTTCAAAGGCAATGACCTGGTCAAGCGCACGGCGATCCTGTTGCGCGAAGATCATGCGCGCGGGGTCATCAATTTTTACGGCAACGTCGAGGGCAATGACATCTTTGCCGGCACTACCGACATCGTCGTGTGCGACGGCTTTGTCGGCAATATCGTGTTGAAGGCCTCCGAAGGCCTGGGCCGCTTCGTCAAGCGCACCCTCACCACCGAATTCAAACGCGATCCGCTGACCATGCTGGGCGCACTGTTCGGCTATCGCGCGCTGAAGTCGTTTTCCAGCCGCATGAATCCATCTCGCTATAATGGCGCCAGCCTGCTTGGCTTGCGCGGCCTGGTGTTCAAGAGCCATGGCGGCGCAGACGCGTATGGCTTTGAATGGGCTATTCGGCGCGCCTTCGACGCGGCCAATCACGACGCGCTGGCCAGCATCACGGCCAAGATCGCCGAATTGCTTCCACAGGTCGATCCCGGTGCGCCTGACCCTGTAGATAAAATGGATCAAAAAACCGCATGACTCTTTTTAGCAAAATCACAGGCACCGGCAGTTACCTGCCGCCGCGCCGCGTGAGCAATCATGACCTGGCGGCGCAGCTGGCCGGGAACGGCATTGAAACGTCGGATGAATGGATCGTCTCGCGCAGCGGCATTTCAGCGCGCCATTACGCCGCCGCCGATGTGCCGTCCAGCGAACTGGCCATCATCGCGGCACAACGCGCGCTTGAGATGGCCGGCCTGGCCGCGAATGACATCGACCTGATCATCCTGGCGACATCGACGCCGGATAATCTCGGCGGCTTTCCCAGCACCGCCAGCATCCTGCAGCGCAAGCTGGGCATCACGAATGGCTGCGCGGCGATGGATGTGCAGGCAGTCTGCAGCGGCTTCGTCTATGCGCTGTCAACCGCTGACAGCTTCATCAAGAGCGGTGGGTACAAGAATGCGCTGGTGATCGGCGCCGAAGTATTTTCCCGCATCCTCGACTTTAAGGACCGTGGCACCTGCGTGCTGTTCGGCGATGGCGCCGGCGCTGTCGTGCTGAGCGCCAGCAGCGAGCCGGGCATTCTGGCGACCAGGCTGCATTCGGATGGACGTTACGCCGATATCCTGTCCGTGCCGGGCAACGTCAATGGCGGCGTCCTGCAGGGCAGCACCTATCTGCAAATGGATGGGCCGGCCGTGTTCAAGCTGGCTGTCTCGGTGCTCGACAAGGTCGCCACTGAAGTCCTGGAAGCAGCCGGCATGAGCGCCGCGCAGGTCGACTGGCTGATTCCGCATCAGGCAAACATTCGCATCATGCAGGGCACGGCCAAAAAGCTTGGCATGCCGCTGTCGAAAATGGTGGTCACTGTCGACCAGCACGGCAATACCTCGGCCGCCTCGATTCCGCTCGCGCTTGACGTTGCCATGCGCGACGGACGAATACAGCCCGGTCAGCATGTGCTGATGGAGGGCGTAGGCGGTGGGTTTACCTGGGGTGCAGTGCTGGCGCGGATGTAAGTCTGGTTGATTAATCTTTTGGCTTGGAACATGACTAAATTTGCATTTGTTTTCCCCGGACAGGGCTCGCAGGCGATCGGCATGCTGAATGGTTTTGCCAATAACGCTGTCGTGCAGCAAACTGTAGCGGAAGCGTCCGCGGCGCTCGGACAGGATCTCGGCGCGCTGATCGCCGAAGGCCCGAAGGAAGCGCTCGACCTGACCACCAATACCCAGCCGCTGATGCTGACTGCCGGCGTCGCGGTATATCGCGCCTGGATTGCTGCCGGTGGCGCAGTCCCGGCCATCGTCGCTGGCCACAGCCTGGGTGAATATTCCGCGCTGGTCGCGGCCGGTGTGATCGATTTTGCCGCCGCAGTGCCACTGGTGCGCCTGCGTGCGCAGGCCATGCAGGAAGCGGTGCCGGTCGGGCAGGGCGGCATGGCCGCCATCCTTGGTATGAGCGATGCCGATGTGATCGCGCTGTGCGCGGATGCTGCGCAAGGAGAGGTCGTCGAAGCGGTCAATTTCAATGCGCCCGCGCAGGTCGTCATCGCCGGTAACAAGGCGGCAGTCGAGCGCGCCTGCCAGCTGGCCAAGGACCGCGGCGCCAAGCGCGCACTGCCGCTGCCGGTCTCCGCGCCTTTCCATTCATCGCTGCTGCAGCCTGCTTCGGATCGGCTGCGCGAGGCCATGAGCGCCATGCAGTTCAACGCGCCCTCCGTCGCCCTGATCAACAACGTCGACGTCGCCATTGTCCAAGACGCGAACGGCATCAAGGATGCCCTGGTGCGCCAGGCCGCGCGTCCGGTGCGCTGGGTCGAAGTGGTACAGGCCATGGCCGCGCACGGCGTGACACATGTCGTCGAATGCGGACCCGGCAAAGTACTGATGGGACTGACCAAGCGCATCGACGGTGAGCTCACCGGCGAAGCGATCACCGATCAGGCTTCGCTCGAGCGTGTGCTGGCATTATTGAATCCGACCGCTGCATAAATATTCCAAGGACGCCATGAACCCCCAAGACTTCAACCTGTCCGATCAAGTCGCACTGGTTACCGGCGCGTCGCGCGGCATAGGCAAGGCGATCGCCATCGAACTGGCGCGCCAGGGCGCCAAGGTGGTCGGCACTGCGACCAGCGAAGCCGGCGCCGCTGCGATCACGGAATACCTGGAAGCCCTGCAGCCGGGCTGCGGGCGTGGCTTGCTGCTGAACGTAAATGACGCTGCCGGCTGCACGGCTGCCATTGACTTCGTGCAGAAGACCTTTGGCAGCGTCTCCATCCTGGTGAATAACGCCGGCATCACGCACGACCAACTGGCCATGCGCATGAAGGACGAAGAGTGGGACGCCGTCATCGCAACCAATCTGACTGCAGTGGCTCGCCTGTCGCGCGGCGTATTGCGTGGCATGATGAAGGCGCGCAGTGGGCGCATCGTGAACATCACCTCGGTGGTAGGCTCGGCCGGCAATGCAGGACAAATGAACTATGCCGCAGCAAAGGCGGGCGTGGCTGGCATGAGCCGCGCGCTGGCGCGTGAAATCGGCAGCCGCAACATTACCGTAAATTGCATCGCGCCGGGCTTCATCGACACCGACATGACCAAGGTGCTGAGCGCCGACCAGATCGGCGCGCTGCAGCAGCAGATACCGCTGGGCCGCTTTGGCCTGCCCGAGGATATCGCCGGCGCCGTGGCCTTCCTCGTATCGCCGCGCGCGAGCTACATCACCGGCGCGACGCTGCATGTGAATGGCGGCATGTACATGAGTTAGACCCCTGGTCGATGATGCCCTTTTGCGGGCTTCTCGACTTGACAAGACGGCCACTTAACCGATGCTCGTTCTTTCATCGAAACGGCGCTAAAAGTGAATTTTCGGCGCGCAAACCTGATAAAATGCGCGCACTTTCTGTAACCACTCATTGGAGTAAAAACATGTCGGATATCGAACAACGCGTCAAAAAGATCGTCGCTGAACAACTTGGCGTCGCAGAAGCTGACATCAAGATCGAATCGTCGTTTGTCGACGATCTGGGCGCTGATTCGCTTGATACAGTCGAACTGGTAATGGCCCTCGAAGACGAATTCGAAATGGAAATCCCCGACGAGCAAGCCGAGAAAATCACGACTGTGCAGCAGGCTATCGACTACGCCAAGGCCCACGTCAAGGCTTGAACCAGTTTGTCCGCTACCAGGAGGATCGCTTGAGTCACTCGCGTCAACGTCGTGTCGTCATCACCGGCCTGGGTTGTGTTTCACCCATAGGAAATCGCGTCGCAGACGCCTGGGATGCAGCGATCGCCGGGCAATCCGGCATCACCACGATCACCAAATTCGATGCCACGCCTTTCACTACCCGTATCGCGGGTGAAGTGAAGGGCTTTAATATCGAAGAATACATGCCGGCCAAGGAAGCGCGCCACATGGATACCTTTATCCATTACGGCATGGCCGCCGGCATGCAGGCGATGATCGACAGCGGACTGGTCGTCACCGATGAAAACGCGGATCGCATCGGCGTAATCGTCGGTTCCGGCATCGGCGGCTTGCCGTTGATCGAAGAAACGCACGCCGAGCTCGCCAGTCGCGGCCCGCGACGCATTTCCCCATTTTTTGTGCCGGCCTCGATCATCAACATGATCTCCGGCCACCTGTCGATCAAGTACGGCCTGCGCGGCCCGAACCTGGCGATCGTCACGGCCTGCACCACTGGCCTGCATTGCATAGGTGCGGCTGGCCGCATGATCGAATACGGCGATGCCGACGTGATGATCGCCGGCGGCTCCGAATCAACCATTTCGCCGCTTGGCCTGGGCGGCTTCGCGTCGGCGCGCGCGCTCTCCACCCGCAATGATGACCCGGCCGCCGCATCGCGTCCGTGGGACAAGGATCGCGACGGGTTTGTGCTGGGCGAAGGCGCCGGCGTGATGGTGCTGGAAGAGTACGAACACGCGAAGGCGCGCGGCGCGAAGATTTACGCCGAGCTGCTGGGCTTCGGCATGAGCGCCGATGCGCATCATATGACTGCCCCGCTGGAAGACGGCGAGGGCGCGCGTCGCTGCATGATGACTGCGCTGAACAACGCCGGCGTGAATGTCGACCAGGTCAGTTACGTCAACGCGCACGGTACGTCGACGCCGCTCGGCGATGTGGCCGAGACGGTCGCCATCAAGCGCACGCTCGGCGATCATGCGAAAAAAATCGTCGTCAATTCGACCAAGTCCATGACTGGTCATTTGCTCGGCGGCGCAGGCGGGCTCGAATCGGTTTTCACGGTGCTGGCCATGCACAAGCAGCTGTCGCCGCCGACCATCAACATCTTCAACCAGGATCCGGCTTGCGACCTGGATTACTGCGCCAACGAGGCGCGCCAAATGCCGATCAATATCGCCATCAAGAATTCGTTTGGCTTCGGCGGCACGAATGGCACGCTGGTGTTTGGTAAAGTCTGATTCATTGGCGCCGCAGGCCACCATCACGGTGGCTTGTGTCGCCTTCGCCGGACGCGCGCCGGCCGCCTCGCTGCTGACCTCGGCCTGCTGAACCATGTCTATCGCGGTATCCACCGTGGTCCGGCCCTCACGGCTCCTTAACGTTTTCACCATCCTGATGTGCACGCTCGTGCTGGCCACTGGCGGCGTGATCCTGTGCGGCCAGATCGGCGAGCTCGCCGGCATGACTCGCGCGATTCCCGGCGGCGTTTGCATTTTTCTATCAGTCTTAGTCTGCTACCGCACTGTTCAAAACAGAAAAGCGCACCATATTGATATATCCGGTCACGGTCGCATTCGATTAGCGGAACATAGCGAAACGGCGCGCGGCGCATCAGTGCCCAGCGCTTCGGAAAGTAGCAGCGTCAGCCTGATGGCTGACTCGACCTTATGGTCATGCTTCCTTCTGCTGCGCCTGCAACGCGAAGACGGGCGCGTCGTGGTCTTGCCGATTCTGCCGGACAGTATAGAGGGGGGCGGCTTCCGGGCATTGGCAATAGCATGCCGCTGGAGTGCCGCGCACAATCATCCACAGGACCATACACAAGTTTGATCACCTATCCACGGGGATTGAACTTTTACAAGACTCGCCGGTCTATGACACGGTGCGCGTGTATGTTTTAAAGAAACAAGGGTATGCGGATTGACGACAGAACGCGACATTGACCAATTGCTTGTCGAGCGCGTCCAGCGAGGCGATAAAAAAGCCTTCGAGCTCCTGGTGATCAAATATCAACGAAAACTCATGCGACTGGTCTCGCGGCTTGTTCGCGACCAGGCTGAGGCCGAAGACGTTGTTCAGGAAGCTTTTATTAAGGCTTATCGGGCACTGCCGCAGTTTCGCGGCGATTCGGCGTTTTATACTTGGCTCTACCGTATCGGCATCAATACCGCCAAAAATTATCTCGTCACACAAGGCCGTCGCGCACCGACTTCAACTGAAGCAGATGCTGAAGAAGCGGAAACTTTTGATGACGGAGAGCATCTAAGAGATATCAACACCCCGGAATCGATGATGGCTACCAAGCAGATCGCCGAGACCGTGAACGTGGCGATGGATGCCCTGCCCGAGGAACTGCGCATCGCCATTACGCTGCGCGAGATCGAGGGTTTGACTTACGACGAGATCGCCGTGGCGATGGATTGTCCGATCGGGACTGTACGCAGCCGGATTTTCCGGGCGCGAGAAGCGATCGCCGATAAGCTCAGACCATTACTGGGAACGGCGCTCGATAAACGCTGGTAGGCGGACAGGGAAATACAGCTGTAAATAATAACAAGAACATGAAAATGTCGCTCCAAAGGGTTGCGTTACGATAGCCGAGGTTTGCAATGAATACCAAAAACATGACCCACGAAAAAATTTCCGCGTTCGCCGATGGCGAGGGCACAGACTCCCAGATCGATGCCGCCCTGGCTGCTCTCTCCAGCGACGAGGGCGATGGCGCGGCCCGTGAGCATTGGGCGATGTATCACCAGATCGGTGACGCGCTGCGCTCGGACGAACTGGCGATCACGATGTCGCCTGATTTTATGACGCGCATGAACGCGCGCCTCGAGCAGGAACCATCCAACTTCGCACCGGCGCGTGCGCCGCTGACGCCGCATCTGACGCGCCGTCTCGCGGCGCCCGGACTGATCGCCGCCGCGGCCGCAGCGTTTGCCTTCCTTGGTGGGCCGCAGCTGATGGTGGCCACGGTGTCGCCTTCGAAGGGCGCCGCCGACAAGGGCAATGTGATGCTGGCCTCGCACGGGGCGACCTTGCGCCAGCCGATGGCGGGACACGGCGAACTGCTGCGCGACCCTGGCATCGATCAGTATCTGCAGGCGCATCAGCGCTATTCGCCTTCGCTCTACAGCACTGCGCAGTACGCGCGTTCAACGGCTTTTGCCAACGACTCAGACAAATAACATATGCGGCAAGCCCTGGTTTTTTTTCGCACTGTGATGGTGGTGTCGAGTTTGCTCATGTCGACTGCGCACGCACAGAACGATGGAGCGGTCGACAAGCGTGAAGCGCAGGCATGGCTGAAAAGAATCCAGTCCGCGGCGAGGAATCTGAATTACGCCGG
>Ga0326735_1000456_pt1 | contig 10235 bp, 8 predicted proteins | sample 37_GP2_1092_FD_207945 | JGI IMG/M metagenome (GOLD analysis project Ga0326735, IMG submission 207945) | Glacier ice microbial communities from Ngari, Tibet, China - 37_GP2_109.2 | ecosystem: Environmental > Aquatic > Freshwater > Ice > Glacier | place: China: Ngari, Tibet | collected 2018-07-31
GCTGTCCGGGCCTTTTGCGCCAGTCGGCCAGAACCAGCTCAAGAGCTTCCAGACCATCGCCGACCTGGCCAACGCGCAAAAGTGGGCCGGCGAGCACAAGATCGAAGTCACCGGGTTCGACAACAAAGGCAGCCCACAAGAGTCGCTGACCCAGCTCAAGGCCGTGATTGACCAAGGCTACCGCTACATCACGCAAGGCAACGGCTCGGGCGTTGGCCTGGCGCTGCTGGACGCGATCAACAAGCACAATGAGCGCAATCCCGGCAAGGAAGTCATCTACCTGAACTACGCTGCGATCGATCCGGACATGACAAACGCCAAGTGCAGCTTCTGGCACTTCCGCTTCGACGCCAACTCCGACATGAAAATGGAGGCGCTGACCTCGTACATGGCGCCCAACAAGGACATCAAGAGCGTCTACATCATTGGCCAGAACTACGCGTTTGGCCAGGCAGTGTCGCGCTCGGCCAAGGAATACCTCAAGCGCAAGCGCCCGGACATCAAGATCGTCGGCGACGACCTGCACCCGATCGCGCAAGTGAAAGACTTTTCGCCCTACGTCGCCAAGATCAAGGCCTCGGGCGCCGACACCGTCATCACTGGCAACTGGGGCGCCGACCTGGCCCTGCTGATCCGCGCCGCCAAGGATGCCGACCTGAAGGCCAACTTTTACACCTATTACGCGGTGACGACGGGGGTGCCGACCGCGATGGGTGCGGCCGGCGCCGAGCGCGTCAAAATTGTTGGCAACTGGCTCATTAACGGCGACATTTCCACCGGCAAGGAGCTCGTCGAAGGGTTCAAGAAAAAGTACAACGACGACTTCTACACCGCCCAGACCCACAGCTCGATCGGCATGCTGGCGCAGGCGATCAAGCAGAGCAAGTCGACCGACCCGGTCAAGGTGGCCTTTGCGCTGGAAGGGGCCAAGTTTTCAAGCCTGAACGGGGTCGTCACGATGAACAAGGTCGACCACCAGCTGCAGCAGCCGCTGTACATCGGCACCTGGTCCAAAGTGGACGGCAAGAGCGTCAAGTATGACCAGGAAAACACGGGTTACGGCTGGAAGATGGACAAGAAGATCGATGCGTATTATGCGACGCAGCCGACTTCGTGCCAGATGAAGCGCCCGACGCTGTAAGTTAGCTGTCGCATCCGTAGAGGGTGTGAATATATTGGAAACATGCTATTTCGTGAGCCTCAATACGTCGTCCCCGCAAACGCGGGGATCCATAGCACCTCTGCGCATAGTTGCCGTGGATCCCCGCCTTCGCGGGGACGACGTTGGATAAAATAGCGGGAGTTTAATCTATTCAATTTATTCACAGCCTCGTAGAGCGGATAAGCGTCAGGGCTAGGCGCCCCCTTATTTACAGAGCAAGCATGGACGATGTGCGCGTGCGCGCTTATCCGCCCTACAATTTTCAACGTCCTCACTTCTGCGATCCCACATGGAATTTACGCTGTTCACCCTGCTGAACGGCGTCAGCTACGGACTGCTGTTGTTCATGCTCTCGTCCGGCCTGACGCTCATTTTCAGTATGATGGGTGTGCTCAATTTTGCGCACGCCAGTTTCTACATGCTCGGGGCCTATATGGCCTACACCATCAGCTCGGTGCTTGGCTTCTGGCCCGCGCTGGTGCTCGCGCCCGTCGTGGTGGGGCTCATTGGCGCCCTCGTCGAGCGCTACGGCCTGCGCCCGCTGCACAAATACGGCCATATTCCCGAATTGTTGTTCACGTTCGGCCTGTCCTACCTGATCGTCGAGCTGGTGCAGCTGGTGTGGGGCCGCGCCGCCGTCGCCTACCCGATTCCCCCTTCGCTGGACGGGCCGCTGTTTACGCTGTTCTCCACCAGTTTTCCCATGTACCGCGGCTTCATGATGCTCGTTGCGCTGTCGATGCTCGCCGCCATTTACCTGGTGCTTACCCGCACCCGCGTCGGCCTCGTGATTCAGGCCGCGCTGACCCATCCCGACGCGGTTGAAGCGCTGGGCCACAATGTGCCGCGCATTTTCATGTGGGTGTTTGGCGGCGGCTGCGCGCTGGCCGGCCTGGCCGGGGTCATCGGCGGCAATGCCTTCGTCACCGAGCCGAGCATGGCCGCCACGGTCGGCAGCATCATCTTCGTGGTCGTCGTGGTGGGCGGCATGGGATCGCTCGCCGGCGCCTTTATTGCCTCGATCCTGATCGGGGTGCTGCAAACGTTCGCGGTGGCGCTTGACTACTCGATCATGTCGGTGCTCAATTCAATGGGCGCCAATATCAGCGAATCGACCTTCGGCTACGACCTGCTCAAGCTGACCATTTCGCAAAGCGCCGCGATTTTGCCGTTCCTGCTGCTTGTGCTCATCTTGATCTTCCGCCCCAAAGGCTTGATGGGGACGCGCGAATGACCTATTCACCATTGAACCTGGGGCGCTTGCTGGTGTGGGGCGGCTTCGCGCTGATATTGTTGATCGCCCCCCTCATTTTCACCAAGGGCGCCTCGCTGTCGATCCTGTCGCTGATCGGCACCCTCATGATTTTTGGCCTGTCGTACAACATGCTGCTGGGGCAGGGCGGCATGCTCTCGTTCGGACATGCGGTGTATTCCGGCCTGGGCGCCTTCTTCGTGGTGCACACGATGAATTCGACCGGCATTGGCGCCGCCATTCCCATCACCCTGATGCCATTGGTGGGCGGGCTGGCCGGCATGTTTTTTGGCGTCCTGTTCGGCTACGTCACCACCAAAAAAGCCGGTACCACCTTCGCCATGATCACGCTCGGCCTGGTCGAACTGGTGTTTGCCAGCTCGCTGATGTTCCCCGGCTTTTTTGGCGGCGAGGGCGGCGTCACCACCAACCGCGTGCGCGGCGACGCCTTTTTTGGCATCACCTACGGGCCGCAGATCCAGGTCTATTACCTGATCGCGGCCTGGCTATTTGTCAGCACCATCGCCATGTTCGCGTTTACGCAAACCCCGCTGGGGCGGATCGTCAACGCGGTGCGCGACAATCCGGAGCGGGTCGAGTTCATCGGCTACAACACGCAGTGGGTGCGCTACCTGACCTTGATCCTGTCGGCTTTTTTTGCTGGCATATCGGGCGCCCTGGGCACGATTAACTTTGAAATCGTCAGCGCTGAAAACGTCAGCGCGATCCGCTCGGGCGCGGTGCTGCTGTTTGTCTTCATCGGCGGCATCGGGTTTTTCTTCGGTCCTTTGCTGGGGGCCGTGGTCGGCGTGTTTTTCTCGGTCATGCTGTCCGATCACACGCCGGCCTGGCAGCTGTACCTGGGCCTGTTTTTCATCTTGCTGGTGCGCTTTGCGCCGGCCGGCCTGGCCAGCCTGATCCTGATGCTGGTGCGGGTGGCCAGTTTCGGCAAGTTTGGCCGCATCTGGAAGCCCTTGACCGGAGTTTGCGTGGCTGCAATCGTGGGCCTGGCAGGTTTTGTGGCGGCCGTCGAAATGCTGTACCACCTGACCCTGAACGCGGCCAACGGCACTGTCATGTCGCTGTTCGGGCAACAGGTGGACACCAAGGCAGCCATGCCGTGGCTGATGGTGCTGGTCGTGCTGATGGTGTCCTATGGCTTGTACCGTCTGTTCAAGCCCGTTTATTACGCAGCATGGAGTGAAGTCAATGCCGAGATTACGGCCAAACTGCGCGGGAGCATGGCATGACGAATCTCAGCAATAGCCTGGCGCTTGAACTGAAGGATGTGCGCAAGAGTTTCGGCAAGTCCGAGATCATCCGCGGCGCCAGCTTGAGCCTGGCCAAGGGCGAACGCCTGGCCGTCATCGGTCCCAACGGCGCCGGAAAATCAACCTTGTTCAACCTGGTGTCGGGCCGCTTTGGCATCAGCGGCGGCGACATCTGCCTGAACGGGACCAGCATCAGCGGCTTGAAGCCGTTTGAGATCAATCGCCTGGGTCTGGCCCGCAGCTTCCAGATCAGTAACCTGTTTGAAAACCTGTCGGTGTACGAGAACCTGCGCTGCGCGGTGCTGTGGTCGATGGGGTATAAATACTCGTTCTGGCAGCGTCTTGGTGGCCTGCGTGACGCCCACCAACGGGCCGAGGAAGTGCTCGAACAAATCGGCCTGCAGCGCCAGCGCAAGGTGATCGCCGGGGTGCTCACCTACGCCGAGCAGCGCGCGCTGGAAATTGGCATCACCATCGCCGGTGGCGCCGACGTCATTTTGCTGGACGAGCCGACGGCCGGCATGAGCCGCTCCGAGTCCGATGCCGCAGTCGAGCTGATTCGCAAAGTTACAGTGGGCAAATCGCTGGTGATGGTGGAGCATGACATGAGCGTCGTGTTTGGCCTTGCCGATAAAATCGCGGTGCTGGTCTACGGCGAAGTCATCGCCTGCGACACCCCGGCCAATATCCGTTCCAACGCTGCGGTGCAAGCGGCCTACCTTGGACATGAAGCGACGGAGGAACACGCATGAGCCATATCCTCGAAGTGCGCAACCTGCACGCGTATTACGGCAAGAGCCACATCCTGCATGGAATCGATCTCAGTATTGGCAAGGGCGAGATCGTCAGCCTGCTGGGCCGCAATGGCGTGGGCCGATCAACGCTTGTCAAAGCGGTCATGGGCCAGGTGAACGCGACCGGCTCGGTCATGTTCAAAGGCGGCGAGCTGCTTGGCCTTAAAGCTTTCCAGGTCGCCCACAAGGGCCTGGCCTATGTGCCCGAAAACCGCGATATCTTCCCGACCCTGACGGTCGAGCAAAACCTGATTTTGGGCCAAAAGAAGACCGGGGTGGCGGGCCGCTGGTCGCTCACCGACATGTACCGCATGTTTCCGCGCTTAGAGGAGCGGCGCACCGTGGCGGCGGGCTTTTTGTCGGGCGGCGAGCAGCAAATGCTGACCTTGTGCCGCAGCCTGATGGGCGACCCGGACCTGATCATGATCGATGAACCGACCGAAGGTCTGGCGCCGAAGATCGTGGCGCTGGTGGCGCAATACCTGCTGGCCTTGAAAGAGAAGGGCATCTCGGTGCTGCTGGTGGAGCAAAAACTGGCCATCGCGCTGGAAATCTCGCAGCGCGTGTATGTGATGGGGCACGGGGCGATTGTGTTCGAAGGGACGCCGCAAGAGCTGCGCGGGAACGCGCTCGTGCGCAAGGAGTGGCTCGAGGTGTAGGCGGCCCGTCCGCCTTCGCCTTGCCACCTGCATGGTCCCATGCGTGAAACGCCCACTTAAAAAAACACGACCGTACTATTATTGATGTATAGTTGACGGATTGTTCCAACTAACAAAGGAAGAGACATGAGCGCCCAATACCAGGTCAATGGCAGCGTTGCCGTCATCACACTGAACAACCCGCCGGTCAATGGACTGGGTCTGGAAACGCGCACCGCAGCCGTCAACGGCATTCGCCGTGCGCTGGCCGACGATGCAGTCAAGGCAATTGTGATCACCGGCGCCGGCAAGGCGTTTTCGGGCGGCGCCGATATCAAGGAGTTCAATTCCCCCAAAGCGCTCACCGAGCCAACCTTGCACACCCTCATTAACGTGGCCGAAGGCTCGACCAAGCCGGTGGTGGCCGCGATCCATACCGTGTGCATGGGCGGCGGCCTGGAGCTCGCGCTCGGCTGCAACTACCGCGTGGCCATGCCTGGCGCCCAGATCGCGCTGCCGGAAGTAAAACTGGGCCTGCTTCCAGGCGCTGGTGGCACCCAGCGTTTGCCGCGCGTGCTTGGCCTTGAGATGGCTTTGAACATGATCGTCTCCGGCACCCCGATCGCCTCGGAGCGCCTGGCGAATACTGCTTTGTTCGACGAAGTATTTAGCGCCGACGCCAACCTGATCGACTCGGCGGTCGCCTTTGCTGAAAAAATGGCCGAGGTGCGTCCGCTGCCGCGCGTGCGTGAGCGCCAGGTTGACTACCCAAACCACGAAGCGTTCCTGCAGTTCTCGCGCAATACCGTCAAGGCCATGGCGGGTCCGTTCCCGGCGCCGCTCGAGTGCGTCGAGACGGTTGCCGCGTCGGTCACCAAAAAGTTTGAAGATGGCCTCAAGTTTGAACGTGAGCGCTTTATCCACCTGATCCAGACGCCTGAATCGAAGTCGCTGCGGCATGCCTTTTTTGCCGAACGGCTCGCCAGCAAGGTGCCTGACATCGCGGCCGATACACCCACCCGCGCCATCAACAAAGCTGCCATCATCGGCGCCGGCACCATGGGTGGGGGCATCGCCATGAATTTTGTGAACGCCGGTATCCCTGTCATCTTGCTCGAAACGAAGCAGGAAGCGCTCGACAAGGGGATCGCGACGATTCGCAAGAACTACGAAAACACCATGAAGAAGGGCAAGCTGACGCTTGAAAAATTCGAGCAGCGCATGGGCCTCGTCAACGGCACGCTGTCGTATGCGGACATCGCCGACGCCGACATCGTGGTGGAAGCCGTGTTCGAAGACATGGGCGTCAAGGAGAGTGTGTTTCGCCAGCTCGACGCTGTCATGAAGCCGGGCGCGATCCTCGCCTCGAACACCTCGACGCTGGATCTGGACAAAATCGCCAGCTTCACCATGCGCCCGCAAGATGTCGTCGGCACCCACTTTTTCAGCCCGGCCAACGTCATGAAGCTGCTTGAAATCGTGCGCGGCAAGGCAACCAGCAAGGACGTGCTGGCCACCACCCTGGCGCTGTCGAAAAAGCTGCGCAAGACCGGCGTGGTCTCGGGCGTGTGCGATGGTTTCATCGGCAACCGTATGATCGAGCAGTACAGCCGTCAGGCCGGCTTTCTGCTGGAAGAAGGCTGCTCCCCGGAGCAGGTTGATAAAGCTGCCGAAAAGTTCGGCTTCGCGATGGGCCCGTTTCGCATGGGCGATTTGGCCGGCAACGACATCGGCTGGTACATCCGCAAGCGCCGCTATGTCGAGTCGCCACAGATCACTTACTCCAAAACTGCCGACCTGCTGTGCGAAATGAAGCGCTACGGCCAAAAGACCGGCGCCGGCTGGTACGACTACAAGGCGGGCGACCGCAAGGCGTATCCGTCGCAGGTTGTGAACGACATGATCGTCAAGCACTCGGGTGATATCGGCGTTGAGCGGCGCAAGATCAGCGACCAGGAAATCGTTGAACGGCTGGTGTACTCGCTAGTGAACGAAGGCGCGCAGATTCTCGACGAAGGCATCGCCATGCGCGCCTCCGACATCGACATGGTCTACCTGACAGGCTACGGCTTCCCGCTGTTTCGCGGCGGCCCGATGTTTTACGCCGATACGGTCGGCCTGGCCAACGTGCTGGACGCAATGAATCGGTATGCGAAGGGCCGCCACGGTGATGCCTGGAAGCCTGCGCCATTGATGGTCAGGCTGGCCGAAGAGGGCAAGGGCTTCAATTGCTGATTCTGATTGTCCTCAGGTAGCCGCCCGCGAAGGCGGCTTTTTTTTTGTCGCAACCGCTCGAACTGCCCGGGACGAACTCAATATGCTGCGGCATCAACCGCCGCAGCATCGTTACTTCAGCATGATCGGCTTGCGGTACGGCGCCACTGGCGGACGTGGAAACTGCACGCCGGCGTAGGCTTTGCGAAAGCACGCAGCCTTGCTGTTTTCAACGTCGGTGGTGCTGCTGGTGACGCGGCCTTCGGCATCGAGAATCAAAATGATCGTCACCGGATACATCGACTTGCCGTGGCAACTGCCCTTTTCGTCGAGCTTGTTGGCGTTGTTGAAAGCGAGGGTAATCTCTTCGTAGGCCATGTTTTTCGCGTTCGGGAACTGCGCGTTAAACTTTGACATTTCGCTCGTGAAGGCAGGATTTTTTGGCGGCGGGGCTTCGTTCGCGGGGCCCGACGTCGAGCCTGTGGTCGAGGTGGTGCCGCAGCCAGTTGCCAGCAGCACGGCGCACAAGGCGCCCAGTTTGATGAATGGGATACGCAAGGATTTTCTCCGGTTATTTTTGGGTCAGATGTCAGGCGCCGAATGGCCACCAACACGGTGTGATGCCATTGTAGCAATCAAACTGTGTCTGCTCGCAATGGTTGCTGTGCGGCATTATGTAAGCTGGTGGGAGGGATGGTGGAACAGGCTACCGGCTTTCATCCACCATGTTCCGTCAAGCCCTCCCGGCGCCGTATTGGCGGCCCGATTGGCCTGCGTTACTTGGCCTTCAAATGCTGGTCCAGCCAGGCATTGACAGTGTGATGCCACTGTACCGAGTTGGCCGGCTTGAGCACCCAGTGGTTCTCATCCGGGAACACGAGCAGCTTGCTCTCGACGCCTTGGCGCTGCAGCGCCGAGAACGTCCCCAGCGCCTGGGTTGTCGGCACCCGGAAATCGAGCTCGCCCTGGATCACCAGCATCGGTGTCTTCCATTTTTTCACATGATGGACCGGGTTGAACTTCTCATACGTGGCTGGCTTGTCGAAATAGGTGCCGCCGTTTTCCCACTCGGTAAACCACAGCTCCTCGGTCGCATAGGCCATGCCGCGCGTGTCAAAAATACCGTCATGGTTGACCAGGCACTTGAAGCCGTCGCTCCAGTTACCGGCGATCCAGTTCACCATGAAGCCACCGTACGAGGCGCCCAGCGCGCAGCTGCGTTCGCGGTCCAGCCACGGGAATTTCTTTACCGCCGCAGCCAGGCCTTTTTTCAGGTCTTCCAGCGGCTTGCCGCCCCAGTCGCCGCTGATGGAATCGGTAAACGCCTGGCCGTAGCCGGTCGAGCCGTGGAAATCAATGAACACGGACGCATACCCGGCGCCCGCATACGTCTGCGGATTCCAGCGGTAGCTCCACGTATTGCCAAAGCTGCCCTGCGGGCCGCCGTGCACGATGAAGGCAAGCGGGTACTTCTGTCCCGGCACCGCGTTCCATGGCTTCATCACGTAGCCGTACACGGTCTCGCCCTTGGCGCCGGCAAACGAGAACTGCTCATACTCGCCGAACTTGACGTCCTTGAGGGCGTCGGCGTTGAGCTGCGTGAGCTGCACCGCGGCGCTGTTGCTGTCGCCAAGCTGCGCCTTGAACAGCTGCGCGGGCGAATCCAGGCGGGCCTGCGCCACCACCACCGTATTGCCGCGCACGTCAAAGGTGCTCACGTAGCCATTGTTGGACAGTGACGTGACCTTGCCACTGGCGGCATCGATCGAAAACAGGCGGTGATTGCCAAGGTCGTCGGCGGTGGCGAGGATCGCCTGGCCGCTTGGTGTCCATTTGTAGTCACCGATCGAGCGGTCCCACTTCTCGGCAACCAGGCGTTTTTTGCCGGTGGCGACATCCATCAACACCAGCTGGAAGCGGTCCGCTTCAAAACCCGGCTTTTTCATCGCGAGGTAGGCCAGCGTTTTGCCGTCCGGCGAGAAGGCCGGCTTGGCGTCCCAGGCCGGATTGTCCGGTGTCAGGTTGCGCGGCACGCCGCCTTCGGCAGGCACGGTAAACAGATCGAAGTTGGTGGACCAGGCTTCGGTCTTGCCGGCCAGGCGCACCGAGAACACGACCGCTTTGCCATCGGGCGAGAAGCGGTATTCGTCGCGGTCGCCGAATGGCTTGGACGGCACGTCGCCGTCGAGCGAGCCTGACAGGCTCACCGGCTGCGTGCTGACGCGCCCGGTAGCGTCGAGCGGGGCCGAGTACAGCACCGCGTTGCGCCCGTCGGCCCAGGTGTCCCAGTGGCGCACGAACAGGCGGTCATACACGCGGCCGGTGGCGCGGCTCTTTTCGGCGGCCACAGCACGGCTCTTGGAACAGGCCAGGTCGGCGCAGTCGCGGTATACCGCCATCGACAGCGCAATGCGCTGGCCGCTTGGCGACAGGCGGAAATTGTCGACATCGAGCGGCAGGTCCGTCACCTTGACGGCGTCGCCGCCGCCGGCGGGCATGCGGTACACTTGCGACGAACCCGAACGGGACGACAAAAAGTAAATGGCGTCGCCGCTGGCCGACCATTCGGGGTCAACGCTGCTGGCGTCGCCCTGGGTCAGGCGCAGCGGCGTCGGGTTGGGCTTGCGCAGATCCAGCATCCACAACTGCGTATTGCCCTTGTTCTTTTCCATATTCGTGCTGCGCACCGTGTAGACGACGCGGCTAGCATCGGGCGACAGTGCAGGACTACCGACCCGCTCGAGGCGAACCAGGTCTTCGACGGTAAAACCGCGCGGTGCTGCCAGCGCGCTGTTGACGGCCAGGGCGGCGACGCTCAACATAAATAGACGTGCAATCATTTTCATCCCCAAGAGTAGTAAAAGTGCCGGTAGGCACTCCTATGCTGCCGACATCATACTAGGA
>Ga0326735_1000457_pt1 | contig 10173 bp, 9 predicted proteins | sample 37_GP2_1092_FD_207945 | JGI IMG/M metagenome (GOLD analysis project Ga0326735, IMG submission 207945) | Glacier ice microbial communities from Ngari, Tibet, China - 37_GP2_109.2 | ecosystem: Environmental > Aquatic > Freshwater > Ice > Glacier | place: China: Ngari, Tibet | collected 2018-07-31
AATTCGGGCGAGTGCGCCGGCGGCACGAAGTCAAACAGGAAGCGTCCGGTGGCGCTCAAACTTTGCCAGTCGAACAAAATGGACGGGTGAAATTCGCTCACTTGCAGCATCGGCCACAGCAGGATCAAGGCCAGCACGGCCCAGGTCACCCGGCCGCGCCAGGCCGGGTCGGCGTGGTGCGCCGGTTTGGATGACTGGTTCATCGGATCAAATTCATCGGATCAAATTCATGGGATCAAAAGCAGGCGCCGGCGGCGCGCGTGGGCGGCGTGCTGTAATCTGCTTCGCCGCGCGAGGCTGCTTCTGCGGTTGCGTCATTTTTGTACAGCTGCGCGATCATCGCATCGGTGACGTCTGCGCGCGGCAAATCAAATGCGATGCGGCCATCCCTGAGTCCGACGATGCGGGGAAAGTTGGCGCGCGCGATGTCGACCTGGTGCAGGCTGCAGATCAAGGTTGCGCCGCGCGCCGTCGCTTCCTGCTGCAAGGTGGCGATCGTCAGTTGCGACAAGGCCGGGTCGAGCGCCGACAGCGGCTCGTCGACCAGCAGCACTTGCGCGTTCGACAGCAACAGGCGCGCCAAAGCGCAACGTTGCCGCTCGCCGCCCGACAGCCGGTCGACCCGCGCATACAGTTTGTCGCCGAGATGGAAACGCGCCAGCGCCTGGTAGGCCGCGTCAAGGTCGCTCGGCTTGATCAGCGAGACCAGCGCGCGCCACAAGTTCCATTGCGGCAATCTCCCCGCCAGCACCGCCGTCACGACGCGTTGGCGCGGCGGCAGCGGCGGGGTTTGCGGCGCCAGAAACAAGCGGGCGCGCAGGCGGTGGCGCGCCCGCTGCGTCAAGTCCCACGGCGCGACGCCAAAGGCCTGGAATAGCCCGCTGGCGGGCTGATGAGAGCAGGCCAGCGTCGCCAGCAGCGTAGTCTTGCCGGCGCCTGACGGGCCGATGATGGCCAGTTGCTCGCCGCGGGCGATGGCAAGATCGATCCCATGCAGCGCGGCAGCCTGGCCGGCGGCCAGGTGGCGCACCGTCAGGTTGTCCAGGCGATAGCTGGTTTCGACCGGCACGGATACTGTCATCATTACTTCTTCAGCAGACCTGCGTTTTGCGCGGCGACTTCGATCGCGTCATAGTTTTCCGCCTTGGTGGGGATGAATTTGCTGGCGCGCTGCAAATCGAGGATGGCCTTGTCTTGTGGGTTCTTCGGGTCCAGCGACAAGAAAGCGTCGCTCAGTTTCTTGCGCAAGTCGGCGTGCATGTCGGAGCGCACGCTCCAGTTGTAATCGTAGTAGCCGGGCGTGGTGTAGAACACACGCACGACGGCGGGATCGACCTTCTTGTCGGCCACCAGTTTTTCCCAGACCGAGATGTTGAGCGCGCCCGCATCGACCTTGCCGCCGGCGACTGCGGCGACGGTGGCGTCATGTGCGCCGGAAAAAGCGATGCGCTTCAGGTCGGTGTCGGGATCGATCTTGGCGGCCAGCAGGAAGGAGCGTGGCATCAGGTGGCCCGAAGTCGACGATTCGGAGCCGAAGCTGAGCGTCTTGCCCTTCAGGTCGGCCAGCTGTTTGATGTCGGCCTTGGTCGTGATGAAGACCGATTTGAATTTTTCATCTTCAAGGCGCTGCACCAGCGGCGTGATCTCGTTATTGCTGCGCACTTTCGCTTGCACGAAGGTGAAGCCGCCGAACCAGACCATGTCCACTTTCCGGTTGATCAGCGCTTCGACCGACGCCGCATAGTCGGTCACCGGCGTGAACTCGACCTTCATGCCGATTTTCTTTTCCAGGTATTCGCCGAGCGGCTTGAATTTGCGCTGCAGTTCGGTCGGCGCCTCATCCGGAATGGCCGACACGCGCAGCACTGTTTGCGATTGCGCCTGCGCGTACGAAGACGCGGCAGCAAGCAGCAGCGTGGCCGCGAAAGTGGCGCCGAGCAGGGATTTGACGGAAGAAAATCGGATCATGGCTTGCCTTGTTGTTGGTAAAGTGGAGCTGCATCAAGAAAACGCCAGAGCGCGCCCCGATGTGGATCGCGTCGCGCACTGGCAGCGCGAGTTTCAGCTATGATAACAGCACAGTCAACAGCCATCATGCTGAACGTGCGCTCGGCCGTCATCAAAGTCCGCTGTGCCATCCTTCCACATATTCCCCCCCCATGCCCATGTTCCCTATGTCCCCGACATCTTTCAAGCCGGCAAATTTATCGCCAGCGCCCGATTACGATGCGCTCTGTGTTGACATCAGCGCCGGCTTGCAAGCGGATCATGCCTGGACTTCGCCCAAGTATTTGTACGATGAGCTCGGATCGAAACTGTTCGAGGCCATTTGCGAATTGCCGGAATATTATCCGACCCGCACCGAAGCGGCGATTTTCGAGCAACACGGCGCCGCCATCGCGCGCGCCGTCGGGCCGGGCAGCACCTTGATCGACCTGGGCGCCGGCAATTGCGCGAAGGCCGCCAGCCTGTTCCCGCTGCTGCACCCGACCCAGTATGTGGCGCTCGACATCTCTTACGATTTTCTGCGCGCGGCGCTGGACCGGTTGCAGCAGCGCTTTCCGCAGATCGCGATGAGCGCGCTGGGCCTGGATTTTTCGAATCAGTTCGATCTGCCTGGCAGCGTGCGCAGCGCGCAACGCTTGTTCTTCTACCCTGGCTCGTCGATCGGCAATTTTGCGCCCGACCAGGCGCTCGCGTTCCTGCAGCGCTTGCGCGCGCATTCGCTGCCCGACAGCGCGTTGTTGATCGGGGTCGATTTGGTCAAGGACAAGGCCATTCTGGATGCCGCCTACGACGATGCGCTGGGCGTGACTGCGGCTTTCAACCTGAACTTGCTGCGCCATCTGAACGTGCTGCTGGACGCCGATTTCGATGTCAGACAATGGCAGCACCGGGGTTTTTTCGATGCCGCCAAGAGCCGCATCGAAATGCACCTGGAAGCGCGCAGCGATCTCGACGTGACGTGGCGCGGCGGACGGCGCCGCTTTGCGCGCGGTGAACGCATCCATACCGAAAACAGCTACAAATACACGCCGGAAGCGTTTGCCAGCTTGCTGCAACAGGCCGGATTCGAGCAAGTGCAAGCGTGGACCGACGCCGATGAATGGTATGCGGTGATGCATGCGCGCCCGCTCGGGGCCTGATCGCATGCAGGGCGCTCACGTTGCCATTGAATATGAACGGGTGCGCCAGCGCTCGATGCTGCTGGCCTCTGTCCTGGGCGACGAGGATTGCGGCGCCCAATCGATGCCGGACGCCAGCCCGCTGAAATGGCATCTGGCGCACACCACGTGGTTCTTCGAAACCTTCATGCTTTCAGCGTTCGAGCCTGAATTTCAACCCTTCCATGCCGCTTTCCGCGTGCTGTTCAATTCGTATTACAACGGCATCGGCGCGCGCCCTCCGCGCGCGCAGCGCGGCTTGCTGACCCGGCCGGGCATGGCCGAGGTGCGGGCCTACCGGCAAGACATCGATGCCCGCATGCGCCGGCTGCTGGGCGCGGATCTGGCTGACGCTGCGCGCGCCCAATTGATGGCGCTGCTCGAACTGGGCTTGCAGCACGAACAGCAGCACCAGGAATTGATGCTGACCGACGTCAAGCATTTGCTGGCGCAAAATCCGTTGTTGCCGGCCTACCTCGATGCGCCTTTGACGTTGGCCCCGCCAACAGCGTCGCCGCAGTCATGGATCTGTTTCGACGGCGGCGTGACCCACATCGGTTTCGAGCGCGCTTTGGACGCAACTGTCAACGGCGGCGGTTTTTGTTTCGACAATGAATTGCCGCGCCACCTGGAATATGTCGCGCCGTTCACGCTGGCCGCGCGCCTGGTCACGAACCGCGAATTTCTCGATTTTATCGAGGCCGGCGGCTATCGCAACCCGAACTTGTGGCTGGCCGAAGGCTGGGACTGGGTATGCAGCGAACAGATCGCTTGTCCCCTCTACTGGCACGCCGATGGCGATGGGAAGTGGCATGAATTCACGCTGCATGGCTTGCAGCCTTTGGATTTGGCGCGTCCGGCTTGCCATTTGTCGCTGTTCGAAGCGGATGCCTATGCGCATTGGGCCGATGCGCGGCTGCCGACCGAAGCCGAATGGGAATGCGCGCAGCGGGTGACCGGTGCGGCCGATGTTGTCGAGACAGTCGGTCTGCATCCGGCCGCTGCCACGGATGATGGCTTGGCCCAGATGTTCGGCTATTGCTGGCAATGGACCAGCAGCAGTTATGCGCCGTATCCGGGGTTCCGGGCGGCGCGCGGCGCGTTGGGCGAATACAACGGCAAGTTCATGTTGAACCAGTACGTGCTGCGCGGCTCATCGTGCGCCACGCCGCCCGGCCATGCGCGCGCCAGCTACCGCAATTTTTTCCCGGCTGGCGCACGCTGGCAATTCAGCGGCATCCGGCTGGCCCGTTGAAGGGCCGCTTCGATTGCCAGACTCAGGCCGCCAGCGCCGCCGCTTGCGCCAGCGTCGTCGCCGGACCCGGCCCTTCCATGTCGCGCAACTGGCGGTTTAGCGCACTCAGCACGGCCTTGAATGACGCGGTGACGATATTGCTATCCAACGCGGCGCCGAACAGCGTCGGGCCGTTGGCCAGACGCAATTCGACATAGCATGCCGCTTGCGCATTGGCGCCCGAGCCGATCGCATGTTCATGGTAATCCATCAGCTTGATGTCGAGTCCGAGCGCATCGACGAATGCATCGATCGGACCATTGCCGCCGCCTTGCAGCGCCAGCACAGACCCATTGTGGTGCACTTTGACGTCGATCTGGACCGGCTCATCCTTGCTGCTATCCTCGACCATCTTGTGTCCGGCATACGCATACGGCGTCATTTGTTCGAAGTATTCGCGGCAAAAAATCGCATGGATCTGGTGCGCCGCCACTTCGCCGCCGCTTTCGTCGGCCACCGCCTGCACCGCGCGGCTGAATTCGATCTGCAAGCGGCGCGGCAGCACCAGGCCGAATTCCTGTTCCAGCAAATAAGCCATGCCGCCCTTGCCGGACTGACTGTTGACGCGGATTACCGCGTCGTAGCTGCGTCCTAGGTCGGCCGGGTCGATCGGCAAATACGGAATTTCCCATACAGCTCCCGGTTGCTGCTGCGCGAAGCCCTTCTTGATCGCATCCTGATGCGAGCCGGAAAATGCGGTGAAGACCAAGTCGCCGACGTAGGGATGGCGCGGGTGGACCGGTAACTGGTTGCATTCCTCGACGCACTTGCGCACCGAATCGATGTCGGAAAAATCGAGTCCCGGATGCACGCCCTGAGTGTACAGATTCAGCGCCAGCGTCACCAGATCGACATTGCCGGTGCGCTCGCCATTGCCGAACAAACAGCCTTCGACGCGCTCGGCGCCCGCCATCACAGCCAGTTCGGCCGATGCGACGGCGGTGCCGCGGTCGTTGTGCGGGTGCACGCTGATGATGATTGCATCGCGCCGCGCCAGGTTGCGCGACATCCATTCGATCTGGTCCGCATACACGTTCGGCGTGCTGCATTCGACCGTCGACGGCAGGTTGACGATCATCTTGCGTTCCACGGTTGGCTGCCAGATCGCGCTGACGGCATCGCAGATATCCCTGGAAAAATCGAGTTCGGTCGTCGAGAACGATTCCGGGGTGTATTCAAAGCCCCATTCTGTCTCCGGATGGCCGGCCATCAATTGCTTGACCAGCGTGGTGCCGCTGGTGGCAATTTGCGTGATCTGCTCGCGCGACATGCCGAACACGACCTTGCGAAACACTGGCGCGACCGAATTGTACAGATGGACAATCGCGCGCTTGGCGCCGGCCGCCGACTCGACGGTGCGGCGGATCAGTTCGTCGCGCGACTGGGTCAGCACGATGATCGTCACGTCGTCCGGAATCCGGTTCTCGTCCACCAGTTTGCGCACGAAGTCGAAGTCGGTCTGCGACGCCGACGGAAAGCCGACTTCAATTTCCTTGATGCCGATCTTGATCAGCAATTCGAAGAAGCGCAGTTTTTTGTCGGCGCTCATCGGCTCGATCAAGGCCTGATTGCCATCGCGCAAGTCGGTGCTCATCCAGATCGGCGGCGCGCTGATGACCCGGTTCGGCCACTGGCGATCAAGCAATGGGATGGGTGGAAAGGCGCGATATTTTTGTGACGGATTTTGCAACATCATCGGGTGCTCCTGGGTCTTCAATGAAAAAGGGGAATGCGTGGCGAGAGGTTGCCGGGCGGCCACTTACACTAGGCCAGGCAACCGATCGGTAGCAGTAGCAGCAGCGATGACAACAAGCCCTCGTGGGAGGCGACGGTGCTGATGGCTGCGGGAGTAGGGGTGAACAACATCGTGCAAACTTTCCTGGAATTTTACGGGCTGTGCGCGCCGGCGTGACCAAGCGGAGCAATTCGGCGAATTACGCGCGTGCCGATAGTCGCTTTGGTAGCGACAGCAGGGAAGTGGATCGATGTTTGAGCGGGGACATGAATTCAATGTACCTGATGAGATTGACGCTTGTCAAGCGTGTTCTGGAAATGCCGGCGAACTTGCCGGCGCTCCCTGTTTAACTGTCGATCATGCCGCCACGTCGATGCGCACCGGCCCCGCCGTCATCTGGCCGATCACGGCTGCATCGGAAAACCCTTCGCGCGCGAACAGCGCCAGTACCTCGTCGGCGCAGGCCGGGTCGCACGAGACCAGCAAGCCGCCCGAGGTTTGCGGGTCGGTCAGCAACGTGTGCTGCGCGTTTGAAATGTCGTTTGACAGCGTGACATCCTTGCCGTAGGCATCCCAGTTGCGGCTTGACGCGCCGGTAAAATAGCCGTTGTGCGCCAATTGCAGCACGCCCGGCAGCAGCGGAATCTGCGCCATCGACAGTTGCGCCGTCAAGTTCGAACCGCGCGCCAGCTCAAGCAAGTGCCCCAGCAAGCCAAAGCCGGTCACATCCGTCAGCGCATGCACGCCGGCCAGCTCCGACAGGGCCTTGCCCGGCTTGTTCAATTTGGTCGTGTTGGCGATCATCGCCGCATAGCCGTCGGCGTCGAGCGCTTCTTTCTTGAGCGCGGCTGACAGAATGCCGACGCCCAAAGGCTTGCCCAGGATCAGCACGTCGCCGGCCTTGGCATCGGCGTTGCGCTTGACCTTGGACGGGTGCACCAGGCCCAGCACGACCAGGCCGTAGATTGGCTCACTTGAATCGATCGTATGGCCGCCGGCGATCGGAATGCCGGCTTCGGCGCAGATCGCCTCGCCGCCGCGGATGATCTGGCCTATCGTTTCCAGGGGCAGCTTGTTGATCGGCATGCCCACCAGCGCCAGCGCCATGATCGGCGTGCCGCCCATCGCGTACACGTCCGATATCGCATTGCAGGCGGCGATGCGGCCGAAGTCGAACGGATCGTCGACGATCGGCATGAAGAAGTCGGTGGTCGCGATCAAAGCCTGCTCGTCGTTAAGCTTGTAGACGGCGGCGTCGTCGGCCGTTTCTATGCCGACCATCAATTCCTTGGGCACCGGAAAGCCGGAAGAATTCTTCAATATCTCGGCCAGCACGCCGGGCGCGATCTTGCAGCCGCAGCCTCCGCCGTGCGAAAAAGAGGTCAGTTTGATTGCTGGTTGTTCTGTGCTCATGTGTTTTCCATTTATCCGGTTGTCTGGGGGAGGGCATTGCCGCTGGCGCAGCGCGGGGTTGGCTTAGGCTTACCTTGGCAGCAGATTATCCACCAACTTCAGCAATGCCGTTTGCTCGGCCTCGGGCGCGAACAACGCGGCGCGCGCCGCGCATTGATTTTGCAGTAATTCAAAAAATCGGGCGTCGTGGGCGCAGCGCTCGATCAATGCCGCCAGCGCGCCCGCGTCGCCTGGCGCAAAGTAGCCGGCGTAATCGTCGCCCAGCATGCCGCGGTTGCCGCTGATGTTGCTGGCCACGACCGCGACGCCGCTGGTGACGGCTTCGATGATGACGTTGGCGCCGCCTTCCATGCAAGATGTCAGTGCCATCAGATGGCAGCGCTTCAAGCGCTGGCGCGTCGCCGCATGCGGCAACGGACCGAGCCAGCGATAGCGCGCACTGGCCGCTTCGGTTGCCAGCGCCAGCGCGCCCAGCTTAGGTTCCAGCGCACCGCCGATGTGGATCATGCGCACGGCGCTTGTCTTGATCAGCGCGCTGGCGCGCATGAAGGTGGCAGGATCTTTTTCAAGGCGCAAATGCCCGATCATGCATACGTCAAAAAAGCGGCGCGGCAAAGTTGTTGCCTTCAGCGTGGCCGCAGACTGGTAGATGACGCTGGCCTTGGCGCACAGGGTCGGGGAAAACTGTGCCAATTCGGCCAGCCCGTCAGTCTGCAGCAACACCAGCGCATGGGCCGAGGCCAGCGCTGCTTGCGCTGCGGGGTCGCTCTTGATGTCGCGATACAAGTCGGTGCCGGTCAACAGCAGCAGCGTCGGGCGTTCGGGGTGGGCGTGCGTGAATGCCGCCAGCGACGCGCTTGATCGCCGCGCGTGCAGCGCAATGAGCAGATCGGGCGCAGCAGCATATCGATTTTGGTGTGGATGTTGATCCGGCCATTCCATGGCCAGCGTGACCCGGTAGCGCGTGCGCAAGAAATGGGCCCAGCGCCTGGCGCTTTGCCAATTGCCATTGTTGGCGACGGCCAATGCGGGACTGACAATTCGGATATGCGCTGCCTTCAATGGTAATTTCCTGTCAAAAGTCGCTACAATTACTCGATGAACTCTATTCATCCTTCTTTTCGACACCATACGCCGCAGCAACTGGCCGAGGCCTTGATGGCTGCGCGCCATTATACGCTGGGCTTGTTCGAATTCTTTGCCGCAGCCGGCCTGGACCAGGCATCGCACGTGCCGCGACGAAGCACCATCAATCCGCCGTCATGGGAGCTGGGCCACATTGCCTGGTTCGCCGAATGGTTCATTTTGCGCGAGGCGCGCAGCAGCCATCCGTTTGACGCCGCGACCGGCTCGCTGCTGACCTGCGGCGACGACTTGTTCGATTCCAATACGGTGCCGCACCGCAGCCGCTGGTCGCTTGACTTGCCATCGAACGGCGCGTTGAAAACTTATTGCCACGAAGTGCTGGACCGGACGCTCGACAAATTGTCGCGCGTCGCCAATACCGATGCAGCGCTGTATCCATACCGGCTGGCGCTGGCGCACGAAGACATGCATGGCGAAGCGTGGCTGATCACATTGCAGACACTGGGCCTGGCGGCGCCGCCGCAATGGACGCAGCAGGGGACGCTGCCGGTGCAAGCCGCTGCGCAGATATCGTTCCCCGGCGGTACTTTGATGCTAGGCTGCGCCGTGGCAGACAAAGGTTTTGTGTTTGATAATGAAGTTGCGTCCCATGCGGTTCGGGTCGCGCCATTTTGCATCGATGCAGCGCTCATTTCAAATGCGCAATACCTCGATTTCATCAAAGATGGCGGCTACCAGAACAGCCAATTCTGGAGCGCGCAAGGGCGCGCCTGGCTGATGCAGCAAGAACGCTCGTCGCCGCGCCATTGGCAGCGTGACGCCAACGCCTGGTGCATAGTCTGCTTTGGCCGCTTGCACCCGCTGGCGCTGCACGATCCGGTGCGCCATATCAATCTGTACGAGGCGCAAGCCTATTGCGCATGGGCCGGGCGCAGGCTCACCACCGAAGCCGAGTGGGAATATGCCGCCATGTCCGGTGATCCGCGTTTTCTGTGGGGTCAACTGTGGGAGTGGACCGCATCGCCGTTCGAGCCTTACCCCGGTTTTGTCGCTGGTCCGTACCGCGAGTATTCAAAGCCGTGGTTCGGCACGCATCAGGTGTTGCGCGGCGCCTCCTTCGCGACGCCGCAGCGGCTGCGTTCGCCCACGATGCGCAATTTCTACACGTTTGAACGGGACGACATCTTCGCCGGATTACGCACCTGTGCCCGGTAATGAAATTGCTCCGCCCATGAAAAAACGGCCGCCAGAGTGATCTGGCGGCCGTTCTATGCAGAGCTTGCTGTCAGCTGATCAGCGATCGCCGTAGCTGCGGCGCGCGCCGTCGGTCGAGCGCGGGTTCGAGCCCTTGTAGCCTGCACCTGCGCCGGTGCTTGGAGCGCCAGGTTTGCTGAACGTGCGCTGACCCGATGGCTTGGCGCCGCCGCGGTTGTCGCCCGGCTTCCAGCTGCCTGGACGCGCGGTCGAACGCGGTGCCGATG
>Ga0326735_1000458_pt1 | contig 10169 bp, 7 predicted proteins | sample 37_GP2_1092_FD_207945 | JGI IMG/M metagenome (GOLD analysis project Ga0326735, IMG submission 207945) | Glacier ice microbial communities from Ngari, Tibet, China - 37_GP2_109.2 | ecosystem: Environmental > Aquatic > Freshwater > Ice > Glacier | place: China: Ngari, Tibet | collected 2018-07-31
CCAGGACAACGATCTGCTGACACTGCGCGCCGCATTCGAAAAAATCGCCCAGTTCGATCAATACTGCCACGCTCGCAAGATGGAGCTGTACGTCATACCGACCATCCGCGGCATGACTCGCGAAGTTGACGCACTGATCGAAGAACTCGAATCGATCAGCGCGCGCGGCATCGCCATCCTGCGCTCGGCCCAGGAAAAACTGCGCAACGCGCTGGAGCAAGGCGTGGCGCACCTGAGCGAACTGTGCCGCTCGATGGATGTGTATTGCGAAAACCTGCTGCAGCGCCTGGCCAAGGAAGAAGAAGAATTGCTGCCGATGGTGAAGCGCTCGCTGGACACCGAGGGCTGGTTCCAGATCGCTGAAAAATTCCTGACCGACGAGGCCTACACGCCGAAACGTCGCAGCGCGGTGCTCGCCAGCGCCTGACACTCATTCCGCCAGCGCCATAACCGGCGCGTCCTTGCATCACGGCGCTTCTTGCGCCGTTGTCATTTTGTAGGCATCGTGTGCGGATTCCATCCGAGAACACGATCCATGCCAAAAATGCTGATGTTTTCCCACTTCGCTTTTCGCGACTTCATTGCGACGGCCGGCCTTCCTGCCTTGCTGCTGCTGCTGCTGTGCATCGCGGCTTATCGCTGGATCGATCCGGCGCCGCCCCAGCGCGTAACCATGTCCACCGGCCAGGAAAACAGCGCCTACGAAAGCCTAGCCAAACAGTACGCCGCCGCGCTGGCCAAACATGATATCCAGGTCACGCTGGTGCCCTCACTGGGCTCACAGGAAAACCTCCTGCGACTCACCCAGCCGAATTCACCGATTGATATCACCTTTGCGCAAAGCGGCTCGTCCGAGAAGGTCATTGCGCATGCACATGGCTTGATTTCGCTCGGCAGCCTGTTTACCGAGCCGGTCTGGCTGTTTTACCGCAACGCCAGCGAGCTGACAGATCTGACCCAGCTGGCCGGACGAAAAATTAATGTTGGCCCGGAAGGCAGTGGCGTTCCGGCGCTGTTCAAGAAGCTGCTGGGTGTGAATGGCGTTGAGCCGGCCGCGCTCACGCTGGGCGCGCTGGAAAACACCCCGGCCACGGTCGAACTGCTGGAAGGACGCATCGATGGCTTGGTGTTCAGTTCGGCGCCGGAGGCGCATCTGATCCAGATGCTGCTGCAAACGCCGGGCATCCGCCTGTTCAACTTCGATCGCGCGGAAGCTTATACGCGGCGCTTTCCGTTCCTGTCACATGTCGTGCTGCCGCGCGGGATCGTCGATCTGGGGCGCGATCTGCCGCCGCAGGATTACCATCTGGTCGCGCCGACTGCGACGCTGGTCGCGCGCGCCGACCTGCATCCGGCGCTGATTGATTTGTTCGTGCAGGCGGCTGCCGAGATCCACCGCAAGCCGGGCTGGTTCAGCAAGCAGGGCGAATTCCCGACCGCGAATTACACCGAGATACCAGTCGCGCCGGACGCAAAAAAATTCTATGCCCAGGGACCGTCCTTCCTGCAGCGGCATTTGCCCTTCTGGCTGGCGAATCTGTTTGGTCGCATGTGGGTCGTAATCGTCGCGTTCGGCGCCTTGCTGCTGCCGCTGTCGCGCGTGGTGCCGCCGCTGTATGTGTGGAAGGTACGTTCGCGAATTTATTCATGGTATGGCAAGCTGCGCGCGGTCGAGCAGGCGCTCGAGGAGGTCACACCGGCCACGCGCGCAGAAGTGTGCGCGCAGCAGCTGACACGACTCGATGAGATCGAAGAGCGGGTGAATCAGATTTCAATACCGTTGGCATTCGCGACCGAGCTGTACGGCTTGCGCAGTCATATCAATTTCGTGCGCAAGCGTGTGCAGGACCGGAGCGAAGTCTAGTTATGCGCTGTGCCACGGCAGATTGGCTTTGCACCAGCCGCCGACCGTCTTGCGGTGGCCTTCGTCGTTACGGTCGCCTTCAAAGCCTTCGAGGATGTCGTAGCACTGGGTATAGCCGTGCTCGGTCGCCAATTTGGCCGCGTAACGCGAGCGGACGCCCGAGCGGCAGAGGAACAGCAGCACATCGTCCGGGCCGGCCGTGGCGCTCAGCCGGGAGATGAACTCGGGATTGCTTTTCCCGCCAGGGTAGAAACTCCATTGGATCTCTGCGTGCTGGGTGTCAGGCAAATGGACCGAGCCTACCCAGTCGCGTTCGGCGTCGGTGCGCACGTCGATCAGCTTGACGGCGGGATCAGCCTGGATCAGGTCGAATGCTTGCTGAGGTGTAACAGCGCCGGCATACGGCAAGGCGCCGGTGCTTGCGCGCTGGCGGGCGGCAGCGAGAATTTCGTCACGGTGAGGCATGGCAGCTTCCGACTAAAAGGGAAAGTGCGTAGTGTAGCCGCCGATGGCATTGATGACTATCCCTGGCGTAAGCTTGCACCAAAAAAGCGCGGCGGAGTGACTTCTCGCCAATTACGCACCAGCGTGGCGCACTATTGCAGAGTTTGCGCCATTCCGGTGCTTCCCCGTACTGGCCTGGCATTGGCCCGAATTCGCTGTCAAAGTGCCTTGGAATTGTGGGTGTCCTTGAAATTGGCCTCCGAATCGCCCTGAATTCCCGATTATTTCGCAGCGGAAATTGTCGAGCTCGCCGCGCTTCGTGCCGGTGCAAAGAACGTGGCTGCGCAAAAGTTGGTGGCATGGAATCTGCTATCATTGCGGGCTGAGTTTCGGTTGTCTTTGGGTTGTCCCGGCACGCTGGTCGTCGCCCACCCATCGATCTTCCGACCCGATTTGCAGGTTTGACGATATGCCCGGCCCCTGCGCCGGGAATGCAACCCACCATTTATTCCGCTTAATCTAGGAGATTCGCATGGCAATGACGGCCGCAGAAGTATTGAAAATGGCAAAAGACAACGAAGTCAAATTCGTTGATTTCCGGTTTGCCGATACCCGTGGCAAGGAACAGCATGTGACCGTACCGGTCTCGCATTTCGATATGGACAAATTCGAGTCCGGTCATGCTTTCGATGGTTCTTCGATCGCCGGCTGGAAGGGCATCGAATCGTCGGACATGATCCTGATGCCAGACCCGAACACCGCCAACATCGATCCGTTTTTCGAAGAGACTACGTTGTTCATGCAGTGTGACGTGATCGAACCGTCGGACGGCAAGGGCTATGACCGTGACCCACGCTCTATCGCCAAGCGTGCCGAAGCGTATCTGAAATCCTCGGGTCTGGGCGACACCGCCTACTTTGGTCCCGAGCCAGAATTCTTCATCTTCGACGGCATCCGCTGGAACATCGGCATGGACGGCTGCTTCGTCAAGATCGATTCGGAAGAAGCATCCTGGAGCACTGGTTCCAAGCTCGAAGGCGGCAACAGCGGCCATCGTCCGACCGTCAAGGGCGGCTACTTCCCGGTTCCTCCGGTCGACAGCTTCCAGGACATGCGTTCGGAAATGTGTTTGATCCTCGAATCGCTGGGCATCCCGGTGGAAGTGCACCACCATGAAGTCGCCGGCGCCGGCCAGAACGAAATCGGCACCCGCTTCTCGACCCTGGTCGAGCGCGCTGACTGGACCCAGAACCTGAAGTACGTGGTCTGGAACGTGGCCCACACCTACGGCAAGACGGCGACCTTCATGCCGAAGCCTATCGTTGGCGACAACGGCTCGGGCATGCACGTGCACCAGTCAGTCTGGAAAGACGGCAAGAACCTGTTTGCCGGCGATGGCTATGCAGGCCTGTCCGATTTCGCGCTGTTCTACATTGGCGGCATCATCAAGCACGCCAAGGCGCTGAACGCGATCACCAACCCGGGCACGAACTCGTACAAGCGTCTGGTGCCAGGCTTTGAAGCGCCAGTGAAACTGGCGTACTCGGCACGTAACCGTTCCGCCTCGATCCGCATTCCGCATGTGCCAAATCCAAAAGGCCGGCGCATCGAAACGCGCTTCCCCGACCCACTCGCCAATCCTTACCTGTGCTTCGCCGCGCTGCTGATGGCTGGCCTGGACGGTGTGCAGAACAAGATCCATCCGGGCGAAGCAGCCTCGAAAGATCTGTACCATCTGCCGCCGGAAGAAGACGCGCTGATCCCGACCGTCTGCGCATCGCTGGAAGAAGCGCTCGACGCCTTGAACAAGGATCGCGAGTTCCTGACCCGCGGCGGCGTATTCAGCGACAGCATGCTGGATGCTTACGTTGAACTGAAGATGCAGGAAGTCACACGCTTCCGCATGACCGCGCATCCGGTCGAATACGACATGTACTACTCGCTGTAATTTATCGCACTTGAAGGAACGGGGAATGCGCAAGCCTTCCCCGTTTTTTTTCGTCGGGGCGAAGCAGGCGAGCCCGACAATTGTCAGCTGCGTCATCTTGACCTACACTGGGGAATCGCATTCGTCGTCAGATCCAAATACTTATGAAATTCTTCATTGCCGCACTAGCGTTGTTAGCGCTCCCGATCGGCGCTTATGCCCAGGGAGATGTGTATGTGTGCGTGGCCGAGAATGGCAGCAAGGAATACCGCAATACCGGCGTGACCAAGGGCTGCAAGCGACTGGATATTCAGTCATCGGTCGTGATCCCGGCGCCGGAGCGCAAGGTTGCGCCGCAGGCCGCCATCTCGCGCCCCGCCGTGACGTCGCCAGCGGATTTCCCCAAGGTCGACAGCAGCACGCAAAAAGCGCGTGACACCGACCGACGCCAGATCCTGATGGACGAAATGCGCGCTGAAGAACAAAAACTGAGCGATCAGAAAAAAGAATTTAACGGCGGCGAGCCCGAGCGGCGCGGCGATGAACGTAATTATGCAAAGTACCAAACCCGCGTGGCGAACATGAAAGACGAACTGTCGCGCACCGAAAAAAATATCGACGCGCTGCGCCGCGAACTCGGGAATCAGAAGTAATTCTCCCGCTGCGGTGCTTAAGTCCCAGGCGGAGTTTCCTTGACCGATTTGCACCATCCATTCGCCGGCCTCGAACTGCTGGCTTCCGCGGTCGTGATCCTTGATGTCGAAGGCCGCATCAGCTACCTCAATCCCGCCGCAGAGAGCCTGCTGGATAGCTCGCTGAAAGCCATGCAGCACCAGACCCTGGCGCGCTACTTCATCAACGGCGATACGCTGGACGATCTGTTCCGCCAGGCGCTGGCGCATCAGTTCGACGACAAACGCATGGACCTGACCCTGGAGCGCGCCGGCCGCGATGCGCTGCATGTGCATGCGATCATCTCGGCGCTCGAGGTGCCCGGCCTGCCGGTGCTGATCGAGTTGCGTGAGAATGTCCAGCAGCTCAAGCTGGATCGCGAAGAACGCATCCTCGATCAAAGCCAGGCGAACAAGGAATTGATCCGCAATCTGGCGCACGAAATCAAGAATCCGCTCGGTGGCATACGCGGCGCGGCGCAATTGCTGGAACTGGAGCTGCCCGAGCGCCAGCTGAAGGAACTGCGCGAATATACCCAGGTCATCATCAAGGAAGCCGACCGGCTGCAGACGCTGGTGGATCGCTTGCTGGCGCCGCATCGACGGCCGCACATCGTTGGCGACGTCAATATCCACGAAGTGTGCGAGCGCGTGCGCAGCCTGATCGTGTCCGAATTCCCGCAAGGCCTGAGCATCCGGCGCGATTATGATTTGTCGCTGCCGGAATTTCGCGGCGACCAGGAGCAATTGATACAGGCTGTTCTCAACATCGCTCACAACGCGGCGCAGGCGCTGTCCGAACGCATCGTCGCAGGCGACGCCGAACTGGTATTGCAGACACGCGTAGCGCGCCAGGTCACCATCGCCAAGGTCCGATACCGCCTGGCACTAGACTTGCATATCATCGACAATGGGCCGGGTATCCCGACCGACATCCAACACCGCATCTTTTACCCGCTGGTCAGCGGGCGCAGCGGCGGTAGCGGACTGGGGCTGACGCTGGCACAAACGTTCGTGCAGCAGCACATGGGCGTGATCGAATGTGAAAGTCGGCCGGGAACTACGGATTTCAGAATTTTGATACCGCTGCCGTGAATGAAAAAATGAAACCAATCTGGATAGTCGACGACGATGAATCAATCCGCTGGGTGCTGGAAAAAGCCCTGGCGCGCGAGAACCTCGTCACGCGCAGTTTCGCCAATACGCGCGACGCCATGGAAGCGCTGCAGGTTTCCACGCCGCAGGTGCTGGTGTCCGACATCCGCATGCCGGGCGAATCCGGCCTGACGCTGCTGCAGAAGGTGAAGACCATGCATCCGGGTCTGCCGGTCATCATCATCACCGCGTTTTCCGATCTGGATTCGGCGGTCGCTTCGTTCCAGGGCGGCGCTTTCGAATACCTTGCCAAGCCCTTCGATGTGGACAAGGCAGTCGAGCTGATCCGCCGTGCGCTGGCCGAGAGCCTGCGCGAAATCGATGTCGAGCAGGCCGTTGCACAAACGCCAGAGATTCTCGGCCATGCGCCGGCCATGCAGGATGTGTTCCGCGCGATCGGCCGGCTGTCTCAGTCGAATGTCACGGTGCTGATCACAGGCGAATCCGGCACCGGCAAGGAGCTGGTCGCACATGCGCTGCATAAGCACAGCGCGCGCGCGGCCCAGCCCTTCATTGCGCTCAATACCGCGGCAATTCCGAAGGATTTGCTTGAGTCGGAATTGTTTGGCCATGAGCGCGGCGCATTCACGGGTGCACAGGCCACGCGGCGTGGGCGCTTCGAGCAAGCCGAGAACGGCACCCTGTTTCTCGACGAGATCGGCGACATGCCCTTCGATCTGCAGACGCGTTTGCTGCGCGTGCTGTCGGACGGGCACTTCTACCGCGTCGGCGGCCATCAGCCCCTGAAGGCCAACGTGCGCGTGATCGCCGCAACGCATCAGAATCTCGAAGCCCGGGTGCGCGAAGGATTGTTTCGTGAAGATCTGTATCACCGCCTGAACGTGATCCGCCTGCGCCTGCCGAGCCTGCGCGAGCGGCGTGAAGACATACCTGTGCTGACCAGGCATTTTCTGGCGCAGAGCGCGCGCCAGCTGGGCGGCGACGTCAAGCGCATGTCGGAAGGCGCAATGCAATTCCTGACCGGCCTGGACTTGCCCGGCAACGTACGCCAGCTGGAAAACCTGTGTAACTGGATTACCGTAATGGCGCCCGGGCAGACAGTCGAGATCAAGGATTTACCGCATGAATTGACCGAAGGCCGCGAGGCTGCCCCACTCGTGCAGCAGTCTGCGCTCGAAAGCGCAGCGCCCGCTGATGCTGCAATGGTGCAAGCGCCGTCTTCCGGTGCAACGCCGGTCCTCAACCGTGCAGTCGCTGGCGACAGTCGGGCCGGCTGGGTCGACCTGCTGGAAGCCGAAGCAGCGCAAATGCTCAGCGCGGGGCAGCCGGAAGTAATGGACGCCCTGGGCAAGCTGTTTGAGTCGGCGCTGATCAAGACAGCTTTGAAGCACACCCATGGGCGCAAGAACGATGCAGCGATCCGGCTCGGCATCGGCCGCAATACCATCACGCGCAAGATCCAGGAACTGGGCATCGTCGGCGCCAAGGACGAGTAGTCCAAGCGATGCGCCTGTCGTCGGAACATTACCCGCGTCCTGAGCGGCCCCGCAATTCATTGCGCCCGGCGATGCAGCACCGACGCCGGCGGAAATAGCTGTCCCGGCCAGCGACGAATGCCGTTTCATTTACGGTAAAATCTCCGTCCTTCGGCGGCCACCTCCGGTCGCCGTGGTTTCTACCGATCCCACTTCATGACCCTGTCCCGCCTGATCCTCGGCTTCGTGCGCCAGCACGTCCCCGCCTATGCCGCATCTGCCGCCATGCTCGTCTGCATCGCGGTGCTGACGGTCTGGGTGCCGCGCCAGGTGGGCAGCATCATCGATGGCCTGGTGGCGGGGCGCCTGAACGGGCACGCGCTGTCAATCGAGCTCGGCTGGCTGGCGCTGATGGGCGTGGCGATTTATTTTCTGCGCGTGGGCTGGCGTCTCAAACTGTTCACCGCCGCTTATCAGTTTGGCGTAATGCTGCGCACCCGTCTGTATGCGCGCCTGGGCCAGCAGGGGCCGGGCTTTTATCAGCAACAGCGCACCGGCGACCTGATGGCGCTGGCGACCAATGACATCGATGCGATCGAGATGACGGTGGGCGAAGCGATGCTGGCCGGCTTTGATGGCAGCGTGACCTTTATCATGGTGCTGGCGATGATGGCGCTCGGCGTCGACTGGCGCCTGGCGCTGGCCGCATTGCTGCCGTTTCCCTTCATGGGCTGGGCCTTCTGGCGCATTTCCACGCAAATTCATCGCGCATCGCAGGATTCGCTGGAGCGATTCAGCGATCTCAACGGTCACGTTCAGGAAACCCTGTCCGGCGTACGCATGTTGCGCGCGCTTGGCCTCGAAGCGCGCAGCGCTGCGCAATTTTCCGCACTGGCCGAACGCGCGGCAGACGCCAGCTACGATGCGCAGCGCTGGGAGGCTGCCTATGAGCCTGCAGTCGGCCTGAGCCTGACGACCGCCAGCGTGGTGACGCTCGGCCTGGGCGGGTATCTCGTGTGGCAGGGAGAGATCACGATTGGCGAGCTGACCAGCTTCAGCATGTATCTCGCAACGCTGATCTGGCCGATGTTCGCGGCCGGCTGGGTGCTGGCGCTGATCGAGCGCGGCCGCGCAGCCTGGGGTCGGCTGGAGCCGGTGCTGAATGCGCCACTGAGCATGGCGGATCACGGCACAGTCGAACACGTGACGCTCGGCGAACTCGCGCTGGAGCGGGTTAGTTTCGGCTATCCGGGGCAGGGCGATCCTGCCCTGCGTGACGTATCGCTGCGCCTGCCGGCGGGACAAACCCTGGGCCTCGTGGGTCCGACTGGCGCGGGAAAATCCACCGTGATTCGTTTGCTGCTGCGCCAGTTTGCGCCCGCCTCTGGCGACCTGACGTTGAATCGCGTATCGCTCGCTGATTTTCGCCTGGGCACGCTGCGCGACGCGATCAGCTGGGTGCCGCAGGAATCATTCCTGTTCTCCGCCACTGTCGGCGAAAACATCGCCCTCGCGCGCCCGGACGCGACCCGCGCCGAGATTGAAGAAGTCGCCGCGCTGGCTGCGGTGCATGACGATATCCTGCGCTTCCCGCAAGGCTACGACACCCCGGTCGGCGAGCGCGGCATCACGCTCTCGGGCGGCCAGCGCCAGCGCCTGGCGATCGCGCGCGCCTTGCTGGCCGATCGGCCGATCCTGCTGCTCGACGATGCGCTGTCGGCAGTCGACACCGGCACCGAAGCCAGCATCCTGCAACACCTGCGCGAAGCGCGCCACGGCCGCACCGTCATCATCGCCAGCCATCGCCTGAGCGCAGTCGTGGACGCCGATCAAATCGTGGTGCTGCGCCACGGCACGGTGACCGAGACCGGCCGGCATGAAGATTTGCTGGCGCACGACGGCTGGTACGCCAGCCAGTGGCGCTATCAACAATTGGAGGCCGACCTTGACGCCATCTGACGAGCGCGTGCAAAAGCGCCAGGCGCTATCGCTGCTGGCGCGCGTCACTGCGCCGGAAAGCCGCCAGCTGATGGCCGGCGTGCTCTGGCTGATACTGGCCGCCGGCCTGGAAGTGATCGGCCCCATCCTCGGCAAGGCGCTGATCGATAATCACCTGCTGCCGCGCAAGCTCGACTGGCCGCTCATGTGGGCGTTGCTGGCCGGTGTGCTGCTGACCGGCTGGGCTGCAAGCGTCCTGCGTTACCTGCAGCTGGTGCGCCTGTCCGGCGTGGCCATGCGCTCGGTGCGGCGTTTGCGCGAGACCGTCTACAGCCATGTCCTGCGCCTGCCGATGGCCTTCTTCGACACGGCCATCACCGGCCAGCTGGTCAGCCGCGTGACCAACGATACCGAAGCAGTCAAGTCGCTTTACATCCAGGTCCTGTTCGTCATCCTCGACAGCAGCATCGTCATCATCGGCACCATGATCGCCATGGCCTGGCTCGACTGGCGCCTGATGCTGATCGTGCTGGCGCTGATTCCGGCGGTGGCGCTGATCGTCTGGTTCTACCAGCGCTGGAGCGCGCCGGCCGTGACCCGCGCGCGCCAGCTGCGCAGCGATATCAATGCGCAGATCGCCGAGTCCATCGGCGGCATGACCGTGCTGCAGTCATCTAACGCGACCGGGCGCTTCGGCCGACGCTTCGGCAAGACCAATCAGGGCCATTACGAGG